>VYLD01000141.1_pt1 | contig 26723 bp, 20 predicted proteins | sample 5114401 | NCBI WGS metagenome assembly VYLD01 (sample SAMN12291783, study PRJNA351875) | freshwater metagenome | isolation source: freshwater lake | place: USA: Michigan, Gull Lake | collected 2013-08-08 | reverse complement strand
CGGGGTCCACGAAGGTCGCTGCGGGCTCCACGAAGGTCGCTGCGGGCTCCACGAAGGTCGCTGCGGGCTCCACGAAGGTCGCCAGGGGGTCCACGAAGGTCGCTGCGGGCTCCGCGAAGGTCGCCAGGGGTTCCACGAAGGTCGCTGCGGGTTCCCCGAAGGTCGCTGCGGGTTCCCCGAAGGTCGCTGCGGTCACCACGAAGGTGACCAGGGGCTCGAAGGTTGCCGCAGCCTCCACGAAGGTCGCTGCGGGTTTCGCGAAGGGTGTTGCAGGGTCTGAGCAACCGGCCGCCGCCCGCAACGCTCCTGAAACGGGGACGTCTGCGGCGGGCTCAGCACAGGGCCTCAAGCGGAAGGCAGCTGGTAAGTCCGTGAAGGCCACAACGCGCTCGACACAGGCTCCAGCGAAGCTCGTTGGTCGGCCCGCGACTTCGAGAACACCGGGCTCATCAAAGCGCGCCGCGAAGTGAGCCACCGTGTTGCCCCAGGTGCGCCGCGGCGCCAACGCTCTGGGTCCTGGACCTGCGCAATAGCGCCAGCGACCGACACGGCGAGACGACACGGCGAGACGACACGGCGACACCGCGGGCCTGAACCAGGCAAACCCGGGTCGGTCCTTCCCAGCGCACATCGCCTTCGTGACTCGCGCAACCCTCTGCGCAACCGCAGGGTTCGGCGCTGCGACACCTCGTGGTCTTCACCTCAACCAATTCCCCTGCACACCCGCAACACCCCAAAAGAAACGATGAGATTTCTGGTCTGTTCTGTCCTGGCGCTCTGCTTCGCCTGCGCCACCGCCCCCGCCCGAAAGCCTGACCTCATGACTGCCACGGCCACCCTTCCACAGGCTGCGCGGCTGCTCGCTGGCACGCCCGCCGCGTTCACCACGCTGTGCGACACCACCCTGGCCGACGCAGCGCGCGCCATCGCGGCGCTCAAGCAACTGCCCCCAGGCGACGACGCGAAGAAGTTGGCGCTGTACGACGAGGCCACCACGGCGCTCTCGAACGCCACCGCCCGCAGCGGGCTCGCCCACGAGGTGCACCCCGACGTGAAGTTCCGCGAGGCGGCCGAGGCCTGTGAGCAGCGGCTCGAGGCCTTCTCGGTCGAGCTCGCGCAGGACCAGGCGCTCTCCCAGGCGCTGAAGGTCATCGACGTCACCCGCCTCGACGCCATCACCACCTTCTGGCTGTCGAAGACGCTGCGGGACTTCCGCCGTGCGGGCGTCGATGGCGACGAGGCCAAACGCGCGAAGGTGAAGGCGCTCAACGACCAGCTGGTGAAGCTGGGTCAGGCCTTCGGCCGCAACATTCGCGACGACGTGCGCGAGGTGAAGGTGCCGCCCGCCGACCTCGAGGGGCTGCCGAAGGACTGGCTCGACGCGCACCCCGCCGGGCCCGATGGCCTGGTCACCGTCACCACCAACTCGCCCGACCTGGTGCCGACGATGCTGTACGCGAAGAAGACCTCGGTGCGGGAAGCGCTCTGGCGCGCCTCACGGCAGCGCGCGTTTCCGAAGAACGTCGAGGTGCTGAACACCCTGCTGCGCACGCGCCACGAGCTGGCCACGCTGCTCTCGTACGCGAGCTGGGCCGACTACGCGCTCGAGACCAAGATGGCGAAGACCGGGGCCGCCGCGGCCGCCTTCATCGAGCAGGGCCGGCTGGCCACCGAGCGCCGCGCGAAGGCCGACATGGCCGTGCTGCTCACCCGCAAACAGAAGGACCAGCCCGGCGCCACCGCCGTCGAGCCGTGGGAGCAGGACTTCTACGAAGACCGCGTGAAGAACGAGCAGTACGGCCTGGACTCACAGGCCCTGCGCGCCTACTTCGAATACGACACCGTCAAGCGGGGCGTGATGGACATCACCTCGAAGCTCTTCGGGGTGCGCTACGTGCAGCAGACCGACGCGACGACCTGGCACCCCGACGTCGAGACGTACGATGTCTATGAAGGCGAGACCCGCCTGGGCCGTTTCCACCTCGACATGCACCCCCGCGAGGGCAAATACAAACATGCGGCGCAGTTCGGCTTGACCGTCGGGCGGCTGGGAAAAGAGCTGCCCGAGGCTGTACTGGTCTGCAATTTCCCTGCGGCGGGCGGCCTGCTGCAGCACAGCGACGTCGAGACCTTCTTCCACGAGTTCGGCCACCTGTTGCACGAGCTGTTCGCCGGGCGTCAGCCGTGGGGCGGCGTGTCTGGCATTCGCACCGAGTGGGACTTCGTCGAGGTGCCCTCGATGCTGTTGCAGGAATGGCCGCTGGACGCGCAGGTGCTGAGCCAGTTCGCCAGGCACCACCAGACGGGCCAGGTCATTCCCGCGGCGCTGGTGCAGCAGCTGAAGACCGCGCGGGAATTCGGCGTCGGCCTGCAGATGCGCCGCCAGTTCTTCCTCTCGGCGGTGTCCCTCGCCTTCCACGACCGCCCGCCGGGGTTCGACCCGACCGAGGTGCTCAAGACGCTGCAGACCTCGTTCGCGCCGTTCCGCCGGGAATGGGCCGAAGGCACCCACTTCGAGCTCGGCTTCGGGCACCTCGATGGCTACTCGGCCGCCTACTACACGTACCAGTGGAGCACCGTCATCGCGAAGGACCTGCTCACCCGCTTCGGCCGCACGGGGCTGCTGAACCACCCGGTGGCCACCGAGTACCGCAAGAAGGTGCTCGAGCCGGGCGGCAGCAAAGAGGCCGCGGCCCTGGTGCAGGACTTCCTCGGGCGCCCCTCCAGCTTCGAGGCGTTCAGGGCCTGGCTCGACGGGAACGCGGCCCCGTGACGACGCTGCGCACCGAGGGCGACGGCTCGTACGCGCCGTCGGCGGAAGACCCTCCGTATCTGCGGCTGGGCGGCGTCGACGGCGTGAAGGCGCTGGTCGAGGCCTTTTACGACGCCATGGAAGTGCACGAGCCGGCGCTGACGCGGGTGCACCGCCTCGACGCTCCCGGCAAGGTGAGCCGTGAGTCGCGAGACTTCTTCGCTACCTTCCTCGTGTACTGGCTGGGTGGCCCTCAAGACTACCTGACGGTGCGCGGGCACCCGAGGTTGCGCATGCGCCACGCGGCGGTGCCGGTCGACGTGATGCTGCGAGATGCGTGGCTGCGCTCGATGCAGCGGGCCCTCGACGCGCGCGCGGTGAGTGGTGGCGTGCGGGCCTACCTCGACGGCCGCTTCGCAGAGGTGGCCGATTTCCTGCGCAACGCCTGACGCCCGGCCATCGGGGCGGAGCGAAGGGCCTCATCATGAAGGCTCGAGCCTCTGGCTCGCGGCGCAGCGCTTTGGCCTGGTGAAGAGCCTGCTGGTTCAGGCGCCGCCTCTTCCGGTCTCTGCCACCTGACGGACCCGCCGCCCGGGCTGCCAACAGCTCGCGCTGCGCAGCAGCTCGCCCACCTCAGCGCCGATCGCCCTGCGACTGAGCAGCCTTGGCGCTCGCATGATGGTTGCTCACGTCGCCGCCGTGTCCGGACACCTCCCTCATCTCGACGTGGACCTCGATCTTCACCTGGCTCGCCCGCTCGACGCGCTGCTTCACATGCTGGTCGTCTGCGAGCCGTTTCTCGACGCGGCGACCATTCTGTCGGTCGCAGCCCTGGTGGCGGTGGTCCTCCTGGTGCTCTGGGGCGTCGCAGAGGTCTTCGGTCGGCCCCGACGCGTTCGTCCAGACCCGAAGCAGGGCTGATGACATCGCGCCCAGGGAAGATCCCGCCAGACGCAACGGTGGTCTTCGGGGCGCCGACGGACACCAGGCGGAGCCGACCAACCGGCCCCGCCTCGGCTCATCGCCCGACCCGCGCGCTGCCCAGACACTGACGAAGGTGGCTCGGCGCCCTCCGACCACCGCTCGAGCTGAAAGACGGCCTCGTCGACCGGCTGCGCGAGAGGGAGGGCCGCCCACCTCGTGAAGACCGCGCTGTCGCGGTCCCTGTCCCTGGACTCTTCACGGTGGGAAAGCGCTTGCGGAGCGGCCACTCACACCGCCTCGAGCAGGGCCAACACCTCGGCGGCTCGGGCGCCGGCCTCTCGCTGCTCAACGCCGATCAGCATCGCCTTGAGGATCGGCTCGTAGAACCGCCACGCTTCATCGAGGTCGACGCCACCGGTCCGGGCCTCGCGCAGCCACGCTGAGAGGTCTGTCAGGTGACCAGCCCCCAGGTCCTCGAGGTATCGGCGCCCCAGCGCGTCCAGGGCGGTCCTCAGGTCTGACCAGCGGGCCCGTGGCTCGACCCGAAGGCGGGCGGTGACTGCGCCTACCGCGGTCCATGACGATGAGACGAGGTGCCCCGAGGCGAGCTCGAGCACGGTCGAACGCGACGCCGCCTCGGCGCGCTTGGCCAGCAGCCGCTCGGGCAGCTCGAGCACGGCCCATTCCCCCGCGATGGACAGCAGGTTGGGAATGGCGAGGGGGAAGACTTCCCACCAGAAGACGCGGTCGAGCGTGGCCGCGTCCAGCCCGGACTCGGCGCAGCGGCAGGCGACCGACGGCACGGCCCACCGCGTCTCGGTGTCGAGGAAGAGGTCGCTCATCGCAGCCCACAGGGGCCGCCGGCGGGCGAGCTCATCGTCGGTCAAGGCCATGCCGAACGGTACCAGCTGCGCGGGCCACATCGGGCGAACGCCCGACGGGCGAGCGGACGATGGTCGACCTGCGCGCCTGGGCCGACACTGATTTCACCATGACCCGAGACGACCTCGCGCTGTTCACCACCGTTCGCATCGCCGCGCCGTGCCCGATGAAGTGGGGCGACATGACCGGCGACGAGCGCAGGCGCTTCTGCGCCAGCTGCAAACTGCACGTGTACCGGCTGTCAGCGCTGACCACCGCCGAGGCCGTCGAGCTGGTGAAGCGGTCGCGCGTCGAGCGGGTGTGCGGCCAGCTCTTCTATCGCCTCGACGGCACGGTGATGACGAAGGACTGCCCCTCGGCTGGAAGGTGGGCGTGACGATGGCGCAGCAGCGCGTCGAGGGGCGAAAGACCCCCTGGGCGTTTGCGACCTTCGTGGTGCTGGCGGTGGGCTTCGCGGTCCTCACGCTGTTGGGTGACAACATCAGGGCGTCCTTCGGCGCGTCGACCGCCGGCGCGATGACCGGAGACGTCGAGGTGCAGCGACGGGCGCAGACCGGGGTCCTCAAACCATTCACGCACGGTGACGACACGTACTGAGCGCGGAGCAGTCGACACCCTGGCGCCGGCAAGGCGCCGGGTCCGGAAGGCCTCCGTGATTCCGGTCACGGGTTGCCCGAGCCCCGAATCTCGTTGCACGACAGACCGTTCGCCGGCGCGCAGTTCTGCCCGATGAGGCAGCCGCCCGCGCCGCCAAAGTCGACACAGCGAATCGACTTGCAGTCGTTCGAGTCGACGCACTTCTTCCGCGAGATGCTGCATTCGCCGGCGGTGCACGACTCAGGCGCGCAGTCGGAGTCCACCTGGCAGCTGCAGAAGCCCTGCTCGTCACCCTCGTCGACCGCGCAGCGGCCAGCGCAGAAGCCGGTCGCCTCGCCGGGGTTCTTGCCACACACCCCGCCGCGTTTGCAGTCGCTGTCCATCGTACAGGGCAGCGCGCGGTTGATGGGGCAGCCGGGGTTCGACCGGGAGCAGGCCCACTGGGTCAGCACCACGATGACGTCTTGACAGGCATACCCGCGCGGGCACGACTGCCCCTCGCTGCAGTCGGCCCCACAGAAAGAATTGCCCGGGTTTCTGGTGTCGACGAGACAATAATTCGGGCCCGAGCCACAGATTTGCAACCCACCTCCGCCGATGACACAGTTGTCACAGTACGGCCGCAGGCGGGTGTCGTAATCGGTGAAGCACTGCGCCCTGGGGCCTGCGTCAGGCTCCCCACGGACGCCGGCGTCGGGCACCACACCGCACTGCTCTCCGAAGGCGCAGAAGTCGGGACTGGCGCAGAACGTCGAGTCGCACACCCCGATGCGGCAGCGGGCCAGCTCGGCCGCGGTGGTGCCGGTGCAGGTGCAGGCCACGTCACCGCAGCGACACGAGGTGCCCGGGCAGTCGCCGTTCTTGCGGCACCCCGTCACGCAGCTGCCGCGCCGGGCGTCACACACCTCGCCCAGGTTGCACTGCAGGTCGCTCGAGCACCGCCCCTTCGGCACGCACTGGCTCACCGAGGTGTCGCAATACAACGTGGCGTCGGGGCAGTCGGCGTTGGTCACGCAGCCCGTGCGGTCCTGGCAGAACCCCAGGCCATTGCAGAGCTGGCTTGGCGGGCAGGCCTCGTCAGAGCGGCAGTAGCAGACGCCCGTCTGAGCCTCGCACCGGTACGCCGAGGCGTTGGCCCCGGTGACCAGCGACGAGGTGGTCGAGCTGGCGCAGTCCGCGTCGACGCCGCAGCGGCCGCCCATCACCCGCGTGTCTCTGCAGCCGATGAGCGCGACCATCGAGACACCGAGAGCCACGCCGAGACAGGCGGGGGTGAAGTTCATGCGCTGAAACGTCACGGCGTGAAGGGCGCCGACAGCGCGATGCTGAAGCTCGACCAGTTCACGCCCGAGAGGGAATCATACGTCCACTGGTTGTAGGCGAACTTCGGCGAGCGGCTCGAGTAGATGACGACGAAGAGCTGCCTGCCCGCGTTCTCGGTGGCCAGCTTCTGTACGGCGACGGGGGGCAGCACCACCTGGGTCTCGCTGCCGGGCAGCACCACGTCCCATACCTTGACGTTGCCGTTGGGGGTGGGCTTGAGAATCTGCACGTTGTGCAGGTTGGCCACCGCGCCGGGCTGCGTGGTCCACGAGACGGTGCCGGTGAAGGACCCGGCGGGCTGCACCCGCAGCGGCGGAGGCAGCAGCGGCCCGATGGTGACCCCCGGCGCGAGCGGGCCCGGCTGCCGACGGAAGTAGTACGTCACCGGGTACGCAGACGAGCCGGTCGTCTCGTTCATGAAGATGAAGTTCGAGCCATCGAGCTGGGGAAAGTTGGGGAACGTCAGCGCCGTGTTGGTCGAGGCCACTGTCGAGCTGCCGGTGGTGCCCGAGCCCCAGTTGTTGGGGTTGGGCACGAAGCCCTCGGCGCCCAGGTCGAGCCACGCGTACACCTTGTTGTTGCCCGGCTCGTCGGGGAACGCGGGCAACGCCGCCGGAAAGCTGATGGGCGAGTCGATGGTGATGGGCACGGTCAGGTCGAGCTGCATGTCGAGAATGATGTCGCGCCCCGTCGTCGGGTTGTCGGGCGAGGTGGTGACGCCGCGCTTCACGCCCATGGTGACCGGGGTGAAGCTGCCGTTGACGCCCACGATGCCCAGCACGGCGTAGACCGCGCGCAGGCCGGCGCCGGTGAAGACCAGGTACTCACCACCATCGGCCAACACCTTCCACTTCTCACCCATGCGGGTGGGCGCCGCGCGGAAAGGCGCCCCCGCGAACAACGACGTCTGCGCCACGAAGACCCGCGCCTCCATCTTCTCTCCAGCCACCAACGCCCGTGGTGTCTTGAAGCCGACCACCCGGCCGGCGATCTGCGAAGGCGGCACGCTCGGCGGTGGCGCACCTCCAGGGCTGCCTTCTCCGCCGCCGGTCACCGCGATGAAGACGGTGAGGTTCTCGGCGTTCACCGAGGTCACCGTCGCCGTCTGGTAGTTCTCTTTGAAGACGGTGACGGTCTGCGCCTTCACCAGCGACGGGTCCGAGAAGGTGAGCTGCCCCCGGTTGTCGGTCAGGCCCTGAAAGGGCGTGGTCTCGTCGCTGCCGAGCATCACCCGGGCGAGCGCCACCGGAGCGCCGTAGTTGGCCTGGGTCGAGTCGAGCACGGTGATGTTCAGCGTGCCCACCAGCGGGCCGCCAGACAGGCCGCCCGAGATGCTGCGCGGGTCGAAGTACGAGAAGCCGCCGGGCAGGGTGTCGCTCTGCGTGCCCCGCACCACCTTGACGTCGACGGTGCCGACGTCGCCGCGCGGCGTGCGGCAGGTGATGACGTGCGGGCTGACGAACTTGATGTCCTTGGCGGTGAACTGGCCGAACTGCACCACCGTGGCCTCGCCGAAGCCGCTGCCCAGCACGGTGACCAGGGTGCCGCCGGCGATGGCGCCCCGGTCAGGCTGCACCCGACCGACGGCCAGGGGCTCGTCGTAGGTGAAGGCGCCGCGCAGCAGGAACTCGTTCTCGAGGTCGGCCGCTTCCCGCACCCACGCGTCGACCGCAAGCCCGCCCGAGCCGCGCGAAGTCACCGCCGAGAGCGAGGTCTCGCTCGGCACCGTCACGCCCGTCGCTGCGGCGCTGCCGATGGACAGCACCGCGTCAGCCGGCAAGGCAGCGCCGCTGACGGTCACCGGGGTGCCTCCCGCGACGGGTCCGCGGTTCGGCGTCACCGTCGACAGCCCCACGCGGAAGGTGACGCCCTGAGTCAGGGTCGCGGTGCCGGCGCCGGCAGTGACCACCACATCGGCGCGGCGCGGCGCTGAGCCACGCGCGGGCACGGTGATGACCGCGGTGGTCGAGGTGACCGCGGCCACCGGAGCGGCGACCCCGCCGATGGTGACCACCAGCCCCGCCGTGTCGAGGCGCTGGCCAACGAGGGTGACAGACTGGCCAGCGGTGACCACGCGAGGTGACGCCGCGAACACGGCGAGCGGCCCGGTCGGGTCGACGTAGCTGAAGCCGCGCCTCACGGTCCAGGTGGCGCGGGGAGTGACGATGGTGAGGTCGACGGCGCCCCCGGCGCTGCCCGCGGGAGCGGTGACGGTCAACGAGGTGTCGCTGCCCCCCTGCAGCGCGGTGCCGGTGACGGTGCCGAAGCGCACCTCGGTGGCGCCGGTGAAGCCCGTGCCGGTCAGGGTGACGCTGGTGCCGCCAGCGAGCGGCCCAAACGCGGGCGCGACGCCTGAGACGCGCAGGTCGGGCAGATACCGATAGCCCCTGCGCTGCGTCGAGACGCCGTTCTTGTTGTAGACGACCAGGTCGACCAGGTCGGCCTGCAGCCCGCGGGGCACTCCCACCACCAGCTGCGTCGCCCCGGTGCGTACGATGCTGGTCGCCGCGAAGTCGCCGAACAGCACCTGCACGTCGTCGTCGAAGCCGTTGCCGGTGATGGTGACGGTGTTGCCCCCGGCGAGGTCGCCTTCGCGGGGAGTAAAACCAGTCACGACCAGCTCATCGAAATAGGTAAAGCAGTTATTGCAATTGAAGCGGCCGTTGGGGTTCTGCACCGACACGGTGGTAGCGCCGGTGAGCCCGGGGGGCGTGCGCACTTCCATGGTGGAGTCGTCGATGATGGTGACGTCGACCACCGGGTTGGTGCCGAACCTGATGGTCGAGAGCGGCCTGGCCTGGCTGCCGGTGCGCGCGAAGTCTCGCAAGAAGCCCGAGCCCTCGAGCAGCACGGTGCTGCCTCCGGCCGACGAGCCGCGGGGCGGCAACAGGCGACGAACCCGAAGCTCGGGCGGCGGCCCGGCGTCCATCGAGCCGGCGTCGACCCCCACCGTGGGTTCGGACCCGGCGTCGACCACCTCTTCACCGGCGTCGACGACCTCGCCCCCCGCGTCGACCTTCGAGGTGGGCCGCGGGCAGGCGGTCAGCGCGAAGGCAGCCAGCATGGTCAGGGCCAGCACGCCACCGCGCGGGGCGGGGGACAGGCTCGAGGGAGTTTGGGGCGACATGGGGTTCCTCATGGGTAGGCCACCTGCAGCGTATAGGCATTCGTGATGCGGTCGGTACTGCCCAGCACCCGCACCAGCACGGGCTGGCCGGCGACCTGCGCCGCGGTGGCCGTCACCACCGGCGCTGCGTCGTCCGAGCAACCATACTCGGTCGCGCCATCGAGCGACGAGAGGCAGAGCCGCAGCAACCCGCGGCCCGGGTCATAGTTGGTGAGCGAGGCGCGTGCGCCCTTCGCCGCCGGCACCGTGAGGCGGAAGAAGTCTTTGTCTTGCGGGCACACCTTGCCGTCGATCTGCGTCTGCGCGTTGAGCACCGTGCTCGAGGGGCCGTCGTCGTTGGGCTCGCTGGTGTCGTCGTCGCAGGGCGTGCCGCGCGAGAGCAGCAACGTCATGTCGTACGACTGGTACGGGTCGGTGCTGGACACCACCACGAAGTACTTCGCGGCCACTGGCGCCACGTAGCTCACCAGCAGGCGCCCCGAGGCCACCGTGCGGCCGGTGGGGTCTTTGACGACGGTGCTGAAGGTCATCTCGCTGAACGGGTCTGCGTCGAGGTTGACGCCCAGCTGGTCGCCGCGGCCCAGCTGAACGCCAAACCAGTCCTGGTCTTGCGCGCAGAGGGTCAGCCCTCGGTACGTGCCCGGCATGACGCCGAAGGCTTTGGTCTGTTCGTCATTCGGCTCCGAGCGGTCCGGCTGGCAGGTGCGCGGCACGCAGCGGCCTGCGCCGACGTCGCAGCGCTGGTCCACGGGGCACACGTCATTCGAGGTGCACGAGCGGCGCTTTGGCAGACACGCGCCGGTCTGGACGAAGCACGCCAGGGGCACGGTGCAGTCCCGGTCCGAGTAGCAGCGCTCGGCGGTGCTGCAGCGGCCGGCCAGGTCGCAGGTGAGGCCCACGCCGCACTCCGAGGCCTGGGTGCACTGCACGCAGCGCTCGGCGACGCAGCGCTCGCCGGGGCCGCACACGGTGGCCTGGGTGTCGACGGTGCAGCGGGGCACGCAGCGGCGGCTGCCGGTGTTGCAGACCTCGCCCGCCGAGCAGTCGTCGTTGGTCGAGCAGCCCAGGTCCTCTTCGCAGACGGTGGTGGTGGTGTTGCACCGCTCGCCCTGCGGGCACGAGGTGCTCTGGCCGGTCGGGCACAGGTTCACCTCGGCGCGCGTCAGACACAGCCCCTGTCGGCACCAGCTGCCGGCCTGACAGTCATCGTTCTTCGTGCACGCGGTGCCCCAGCCTTCCCGTAGCGCGCACAGCTTCTTGTCGGGGTCACAGGTCTCTCGCACCGTGCACTGCCCCGAGTTCTCACAGGTCGAGCAGAACCCCTCGGCGGTGCACACCTTGCCACCAGCGCAGTCGGCGCGGGCCGCACACTCTTTCTGGCGGCCAGCGTCGGCGGGCGACACCGGCGTCGGCGGACAGCCAGCGACCAGCGCCAGCGCGCTCAAGGACCACAGGGCACGAGCGTTCATGGAATGACGGTGACCTCGCCCGAGGGCCACGTGATGTCGGCGACGGGCCAGATCTCACCGCGCATGGGCATCGTCTTGCTGATCTCAGCCTTCAAGATTCCAAACTGGTACACGCGCAGGGTGGCGCGGGTCGAGGGGCTGGCGGTGAGGTAGTCCTGCTGAAAGACGACCACCGCGCGGAAGGTGCCGTTGATGGGGTTCTTCCATCCGAAGGTCTCGGGGCCGTACCCGGTGAGCGCGTCGCGCACGAACTCGGGGTCATCGGCCGGGTCTCCCTGAATGCCCCAGTCGGGGGTGCGGTTCTGAAACGAGCAGTCGTCGGGCACGTCTGAGATTCTCGTGGTGGGGGTGCGAAACAGGTGCAGGTCGAGGTCGGTGTTCTGGTTGTCCCAGAACAGCTCGACCAGCAGCTTCTGCGCGGGCGACGCGATGATGGTGCTGCGGGCCGGCTGGCAGGACTTGACGCCCTGGCTGTCGAACACGTCGAGCTGCACCTCGTAGGCGCCGGTGGCGGTGGCGTCGAGGCGCATCGAGGTGACCGCGCTCTCGGGCATGGCGATGGCGGTGGTGCTGGCGAGCGGGCGGCTGCGCAGCGTCCACCGGTAGGTGATGGGCGCGTCGCCGTCGGTGTCGGCCGAGGCCGAGCCGTCGAGGGTCACCGCCAGCCCGGGAGCGCCATTGCCCAGCATGGCGATGGACGCGGTCGGCGCCCGGTTCACCGTGGCGCGCAGGGGAATCACCACCTCCCGGTTCTCGGGGTCGGTGGTCTTGAGGCGAATGCCGCCCACCAGGTCGCCCGTGGCTCCTGCCGGCACCGCGAGGCGAACGGTCAGTTGAAGCAGCCCCTGCAGGCCGGTGCGCGGGTCGGTGGTCTTCACCGTGGCCGGAGTGCGGGTGCTGCCGACGAACGAGAAGCCCGCGGGCGTGCCCTCGGTGAAGCCAATCTCTTGAACCACCAGGTCGGCGCTGCCAGCGCTCTTCAAGGTGAGCTGCTGAACGGCGGTGGCGCACTCTCCGGCGCGGCCGAAGTCGAGGGTGGCCGGCTCGAGCTCGAGCTTCGCGCGGGTCGACCCCTTGCCGGTGAGGGTCAAGGTCACCGACTCGTTGTCCGGGTCGTCGCTCTTGAACGAGACGGTGTTCTGGTAGTCCTGCTCCTTCAGGGGCGTGAAGGCGACCGTGAGGTTGCGCACCTCTCCGGCCTCGAGCACGTCGGGAGCGGTGACGATCTTGAACACCCCGTCCTCGGCGCCCAGGGCGACGTTCGAGATGGTCAGTCGGGCGCGCCCGAGGTTGGTGACCTCGAGGTCGACCTTCTTCTCGTTGAGCACCGGCAGGGTGCCGAAGTCGACGGGAGAGGCCGGCGGCGACAGGCGGGGGCTGACCCGACCGACGCCGCCCTGGTCACAGGCCGTCACCGTTGCAATCACAGACATCACCAACCAACCGCGCGTCAAGGCCCCTTCCCTTCCTGGTAGTATTGCAATTCGACCTGCGCGTTGAGGCCGGGCACCGAGTCGCCGGCGAAGAAGACCTGGTTGTTGGCGGGCTCGTAGTCCCACCCGTCGGTGCCGCGGAACGGCGGCTTGCAGACGATGCCGTAGGTGTCGGCGGGAGCGCCCATGCAGGCGCTCTTGTCGAGGGCGTCGCACTTCGACAGGGCGATGTCGGCGGTGTTGCACAGGTACTTCACCCGCACCTCGATGGTGGTGATGTTGGGCTTCTCCTGCAGGGCGAACTTGCGCTTGAGGCCCACCGCGTTGGTGGCCAGCTTGCGCAGGGTGGTCGAGAAGTTGGTGTCGCAGATATCGCCCACCTCGCCGCCGGTCAGGTCAGACAGCTGCTGGTAGCGCACCCCCGCCGCTGCGTTGCATTTGTTGCCTTCGGGGCCCTTGATGGCGGCGGTGGTGACCATGCCGTCGTTGCCGATGCCCTTCACGGTCTCGAAGTAGCGGTAGTAGTAGCGCACGTCTTCGCGGGACTCGTCCTCTTCGTCGGACACGAAGATGAGGTACAAGAACGCCTCGGGCCGCAGGAACGCGAAGTCCTTCTTGCCGTCGCAGGCGCTCACGCAGGCGGGCTTGTTGCTGCCGCAGGCGCGCTTGCACTGCTCGATGGCCTCGGTGTTGGCGAGCTTCTGGGCCTCGATGGCGAGCTTGCCGGCCTCGAGCCCCGCCTCGAAGGGGCTGCCTTGAACGCCGACCTTGATGTTGCTGGCGAAGGCAGCGGTGACGCTGGCGGTCTGGGGAGAGAGGACCTTCGGGTTGCCCTTGAAGGCGCCCTTGTCCTTGAAGATGTCGGTGGTGGTGATGGCCAGGCGGTAGTCGATGGCGCTGCGGGTGAAGAGGTCGATGAAGGCGCCGAAGTTGCGGGCCAGGTTCTCTTGCCGTGGCGCCATCGAGCCCGAGTTGTCCATCACCCAGAGCACGTCGATTTTGGAGGCAGCCTGCTGCGAGTAGGCGTCGACGCGTACGTCGGGCGGCAGGGTGGCGACGATGCGGTCTGGCCCGCAGCCGAACGCGAGCAGCAGCAGTCCCATGGTGAACGACGAAGCTCTGACGACCATGACGTCCTTCATGCGCACGCGGGAGGCTCCCTTGCAATGAGAGACCCGTTGTAGCCCGAAGTCGTGGGCCAGCTGCAACCCCCCCGACTTTCGAAGGCCGGGCCCGCCGGTCAGCAGTTGATCAGCCGCCCGAAGCAGGACAGCCGTGTCAGGGCTCGACGAGCCGCTGACAGCCGCCGCGCGGCGGTGAGGACGGGGCTGACGAAGCAATGACGGTGGGTCGCAACGATGCCCTGATGAGCGCAGCGACCGCGACCGACGGTGACCTGGTGATGCCCGAGAAGGTGAAGCCCCGCCTGCGAGGGGTGTTTCACTTCCTGGGCTTCTTCGCGTCGTGGGGCGGGGTGTTGGCGATGATCCTCGCGCCGCAGACCGGGTGGCGCCTGGCGTCGGGAGTGCTCTACGCGGCGACGCTGACGTTGATGTTGTTCTTCTCGTCGCTGTACCACCGGCCCATGTGGAGCCACGCCGCCCGCGACCGCCTGCGCAAGGTCGACCACGCGGGCATCTTCTTGCTCATCTCGGGCACCTATTCGCCGTTCGCGGCGCTGCTGAACCCGAACGGCGCGACCTTTGGCCTGGTGGGGATGTGGGCGGGGGCGCTGGCCGGGGTGGCGCACGCGTACCTGAACAGTCATGGGAACCGGCTGCTGCGGGCGCTGGTGTATGTCATTCTTGGGTTGTCTTCGATTCCCACCGTGGTGCAGTTGCCGGCGTTGACCGGCGCGGGCCCGGTGGCGCTGTTGGCCGCGGGGGCGGTGATCTTCATCAGCGGGGCCGGCGTGTATGCGAAGCGTTGGCCCAACCCGCGCCCGTCGGTGTTTGGCTATCACGAGGTGTTTCACGTGATGGTGCTGGTGGGTGTGGCGCTGCACTTCGCGGCGGTGTTCTCGGTGCAGTACCAGCCCGCGGTGGGGTAACCGGTCAGGGCAGCCAGCGCTCAACGAGTGGTCGCCCGTCGTGTGGAGTCTGCGGAAACTCCCTCCGTCGCGGAGACGTGGGTGGAGTCTGTACGGGCGGCCCGACAACCGGGTCCGCTTTCACCGGGTTCCGCGAACGCGCCGACCTGCTACGGGGTGTCTGCTTCAACTGCTTTGAGCCTCTCGACGACCGTATCTGCTGCGGCGCGAGCCGCGTCGAACTTCGCAGGTAGAGTGCACGCGCATGCCCCGATCACCTCGTCGGGCCAGATGCGCTTGACAAGTGGCTGCGACGTGAAACAACTGTTCTGGCTCGCACGCCGGCACCGCCCAAAGTCGGGACCAGGTCCAATGGTTAACGTACAAGTGGTCGGGGGATCCAAGGTGGAGAATGCCCACGCCCTCGTCGGAGCGAAAGTAGACTCCCGCGTGGAGGTTGCCCGCATTCGTTCGACAGATGACTGCGGCAGCCTCGTAGGCTTGCTGCTCGAACGAGAACTCGGTGTCGAATCTTGCCTCGCCCACGTTCGCGGAAGAAGTCAGAGCGCCGCGAGAAGGCGCTCAACACGCCCAGGAGCCAGCGATTCCAGGACAGTTCTTGCGCGACCGAGGAGCTTGCTGCGGTATGGCAACTCGTTGGCTGCAACCTTGGTCATGGCCAGCACCGACACGATCAGATTCGTGTCCAGGCGCTTGAGGTCAATGGTTCGAAGCAGCTCATCACACCGGTGGAATTCCCCTGAGCTGAGCAGGCCGTCGACCTTTTCATACAAGATGTCGACGGCTTTTCGTGGCAACTGTTGCTGAACATACGCGTACACGTCATCAAGCCACATGGGGGCAGTCTGGAGCGGAACGACGACCCCCGACTGCTCGCCGAGCGTCCTCGAAATGGTGCCCAGCACGTCGGCCACGGGCTTGAACTGGGCTGCGCTGTAGGAGAATCCTCCCCACGACGAATTCGACTTCGTGGCGACCGTGCCGTCTCGGTACTGAAAGCTCACTTGAAGAGCTCCTTCGCCTTCTCGGTGATGGAATCCTCGAAGATCTCGCGCTGACGGGTATGCAGGGCGTCGACGACTTGCCGCCATCCCGATTCGGCGAGAGTGCCCAACTCGCCCCCGCGCTGAAGCAACAGGTCGTAGACGACCTCCTTGCTCCCCTCTTTGGAGTTCGGCGGGATCGCGGCAACGGTGAGCAACGCGGACGTTCCATCGGTTGAATCGAGCCACTGCGTAACCGAGTGGATCGCAGACAACGACTCAGGCAGCAACGCAGGACGCCTGGGAAGGACTTCGAGGTAGTCCTCCAACCGAACCTCACCCCGCGGCAACACGATCCTGTCAATGTAGCGAACTGCCACCTGTGTCAGTTTGGCTCTCGCCAAGGCAACCGGCACTGAGTCTACCGCTTCCAGCACCCGCTCGAAGAAGCTCTCCCAGCCTGGATAGGGGGCAAGCACGTGAACTGACAGTGCCCCGTTTGCACAGCCAACGAGTCGCAAACCGTCAGCGGAGGTGAGGAAGACAACAGGCGTGGACTTGCGGGTCTCGGTCGCGACGAGTTCGGCATTAACCGTTATTGCGGCATCAACCCGCGTCTGCTCTTTGCGCCCGCTGTAGCTGCCTTCGAGCTTCGGGCCGAGAGCGTCAAGCAGAACCTTCTGGGAGAATGACTCGGCGAAGTTGAACTCCACAACCGCTTCGACAATGGGTGGCCGAGGGTAAATCGTTCGCTTTCTCATGACCCTCTCACAGCCGTTCCTGAGCACGAAACCTCGTCCGACCCGTCCAAGCTCGTCTGACGAGTAGCACTCTACCCGCGCCTCCTTCAAAACGCCTGTGATCTCGGCACATTCCCACGTAGCTCAGACCACCTGCCGCATCGCTCGTGCGCTGGCGGAAGACGATGCGCTCGCCTCGAGGATCTCGGCCGTGGAGGCGGGCGCTGGCCGAACACGATGGCTTCAAGGTGTGACCACTGACTCGTGAGCCCAACCGTGTGCTCGGGCGCTGGGCAGTATTCGTCAGCGGCAGCGGCGATGCAGTGCCAGCAGATGACTTCGACACTCTTTCCGATTGCTCCACTTCAGTTCCCAAGTCTCTGCCCCTGGAAGACCTTACCGCGCTTCGGCGCCCCACACTCATGCCCGCCGAAAAACCCTTTCCGCTTGCGGTCGCTCCGCGCGACCTTGAGCAACACTCCAAAAGCCGAAGCCCGCAGCCCCCTCGGTAACCCTTGGGAACTGCGGGCTTCATGTTGTCGGGGAGACAGGATTTGAACCTGCGACCCCTTGGTCCCGAACCAAGTGCTCTACCAGGCTGAGCCACTCCCCGCTGCTGCGGTGCCGACGGTCGGCTTGTGCCCGCCTGACGCTGAGGTGTCAAGCGTCGGCACGCCCTGCTGTCTGCCAACCGCCCCCCAGCGCGGCCACCAACGACTTGCTACACCCTGCCCTTCCGTGACGGTGCTCTTCGTCGAGAACGACGACTCCTTCAGCTTCAACGTCGTCGACCTGCTCCCTGAAGGCGTCGCCGTCGTGCGTGGCGGCACCGACGAGGCGCTGCGTGCGGTCGATTCCGCGCAGGTCGTCGTCATCGGCCCCGGCCCCACCGACCCCACCCGTGCCGGCCTGGTCACCCTGGTTCACCGCGCCCTCACCCGCGGCGTTCCCCTGCTCGGCGTCTGTCTCGGCCACCAGGCGCTCGGCCTCGCCTTCGGCGCGACGCTGCACAGGTCCACCCCCGCGCACGGGAAGGTCGCCACCATGCACGTGTCGGCCTCGCGCTACCTGCCGCTGGGCACCCACCGGGTGATGCGGTACCACTCCCTCTCGCTCACCGACGTGCCCTCACCGCTCAGCGTCACCGCGCGCCTCGATGACGGCACCGTGATGGCCATCGAGCACCAGACCCTGCCCGTCCTCGGCCTGCAGTTCCACCCCGACTCCTTCGCCACCCAGAACGGCCAGGCCTTCGTCGACGCCTTCTTCCGGAGCCTCTCGACGTGACGCTCACCGAGCTCGACCTCGAGCCCGCCTTCGCCCTGCTCGGCCCCGGCTTCCGCGACGACCACCGGTGGACCCTGCTGCGCCCCTCACCCGAAGGGGACGCCACCCTCTGGGTCGCACCCTACGCGGAGCGCCCCATTGCCCTCCCCATGCACGCGCGCCTCGTCGACCCGCAGCTCATCGAAGGCCACCAGCCTCAGGTGACGCTGCACGAGGACCACTTTCTCGAAAAGGTCTCTGCCATTCGCGCCCGCATCGCGGCCGGCGACGTGTACCAGGTCAACCTGACCCTTCGCGCCTCGGTCACCGGCCTCACCGGCCCACAGCTGGTGTCTGTTCTGTGTACACCTCAGGTGCCGCGCTTCGCCGCGTGGGTTCGCCTGCCCGGCCTGCCAGAGTTCGTCTCGGCGAGCCCCGAGCTGCTCGTCGAGACCACAGGTCGCACCCTTCACGCTGAACCCATGAAGGGCACCGCCCCAAAAGGACAGACCGCGACCCTCGCGGCCAGCGAAAAAGACAACGCAGAATTGGCCATGATTACCGATCTGCTCCGCAATGACTTTCATCGCCTCTGCGTGCGCGGCTCGGTCCAGGTCCCCTCGGCCCGTCGCTTCGTCGAGCTGCCCTACCTCGTACAGGCCGTCAGCGACGTCACCGGCACCCTGCGGCCCGACGTCACCCTCGAGCAGGTCCTCGCGCAGCTGCACCCGGGAGGCTCGGTCACCGGCGCCCCCCGCCCCGCGGCCATGCACCTCATCTCACGGCTGGAGTCGACGCCTCGCGGCCTCTACTGCGGCACCCTGGGCCTACAGCTCGGAGACACGCTGCGCTGCGCCCTGCTCATTCGCACCGCGACGAAGACGAAGGACCGCGAGTGGACCTACGGCGTCGGCAGCGGCATCACCTGGGACTCTGACCCACAGGCCGAGCTCGACGAGGTGCGCCTCAAACTGGGAGCCCTCACGTGGAGCTGAAACCCCGCTACACCGTGCTGCGCGTCACCGAGCGGGCCCAGGTGCCGCTGCTCGCGCGCCACCTCGAGCGACTGGGTCCCGAGGCCGCAGACGCAGCTCGAGCCTTCCTCGCCAGCGCCGCCGCAGGCATCTATCGGCTCTCATGGCAGGCCGGGGCGCTGCAGACGTCTCTGCGCCCTGCTTCGCGCCTGGTCGAAGGCATGCCGACCCGGCTGGTGGTCTCTCCCTTCGCACACCACCACGGCCGCTTCCCCAAACCCGCGCCACCCTCGCCGTACGACAACGTTCGCCTCGACGGCGTGGCCACCCTGCTCACCAGCGCCGATGGCCGCTGGCTATACGAGAGCTGCGCGGCGTCCATCGTCGCGTGGAATGGCGCCGCGCTGGTGGTGCCTCCTGAAGACGTCCCCGGCGTAGCCTCGGTCGCCGAGGCCCAGGTCGTCGACCGGCTGACGCCCCGCCGTGCTCCTCTGGCGGCTGACAGCGAGTGGCCGCTGCTCCTGATCAACGCCGTGGTCGGCACCTGCGCAGTCGATATCCCCGGGCGCGCGCCGTTCCCCGTCGACGTGCGCACACGCCTCGACGCCCTCGTCAACGCCTGAAGCACCCGTCAAACACCCCGGGTCGACGCCTGCGGATTCCCGCGAACCGGCAGATGTCGTGAGAATCTCCCGATACCGGTCTGGGCGCGTGCCGAGCTCCGCAGCACCTTGCGGGCGGCGCTTCGTCATTGCGGGCCACCGTCACATCAGGAGCCCTGTCGTCACCGCATGACGAAGGAACAAAGCACGAGCTCACCGCTCGATGGCCGGTGACGCATGGCCATCTGCCCCGTCCACGAACCGCGCCGGCCCCGGATCAAGCAGTCCGCCAGCTTCATCCACTTCACGCTGTCCCGGCGCCCAAGGTGCGCCTCGATGAGCTCGCGGGTGAGCAAACCGTCGGCCCGCCTCGGCGGTGGAGCCTCGTGACCGGGCTGCTGATCCTCGACGCCACGGCCACGGGGGCCCTACCTACCCCCGGCGTGCCCACCTGCAATCGGCCGCTACACCGTCTCCATCGTGCCGTGGCACTTCTTGAACTTCTTCCCTGAGCCACACCAGCAGGGGTCGTTCCTGCCCAGCTTCGGCCCCTCGCGCACCACGGTCTTCTGTTCCTTCGCCTGCGGCTCGACCTGGCCATCCTCTCCAGCGCGGCCCTCGACGGCCTGCTTCGCCCGCGCTTCCATCGACCGCTTCAGCCGCTCGGCGTCCTCGTTCGCGTCCCGCACCTGCGCGCGCATGATCTTCTGCATAAAGGCCGACTTGATGCCGCCGAGCATGCGCACGAAGCCCGCGTACCCTTCCTTCTTGTATTCGATCTTCGGGTCCTTCTGGCCGTAGCCCCGAAGCCCGATGCCCTGGCGCAGGTGGTCCATGCCCAGCAGGTGGTCCTTCCACAGCTGATCGATGGTCGACAGGTACTGCAGCTGCACGAAGCGGTTCCATTCCTCGCCGAAGTCCTTCACCCGGTCGAGGTAGAGCTTCTCGACGCGCTTGTAGATCTGCTCCTGCAGTTCCTCGACGGTGCCCTGGCGCTGGAAGGTCATCTCGACGCCGAACAGGCTCTTCAGCTCGGCGGTCAGCGCGTCCAGGTTCCAGGTCTCGGGGTTGCGGGCCGGCGTGTAGATGTCGGTCAACCCCACGATGGTGTCCTCGAGCGCGTCGAGCACCAATTCCCTGAAGTCGTCCCAGGTGACGGTCTTCTCGCTGCGCACCTTGACCTTGGTCTTGGGGTCCTCGTCGAACTCGACCAGGGGCACGCCCGCGCCCGCCGCCAGCACCTGCCGCCGCAGCTTGTAGATGGTGCGGCGCTGCTGGTTCATCACGTCGTCGTAGTCGAGCAGCGTCTTGCGGGTGTCGAAGTTGTGCCCCTCGACCCGCTTCTGCGCGCCCTCGATGGACCGCGAGAGCATCGGCGCTTCGATGACCTCGTCTTCCTTCATTCCAAACATCTCCATCATCGACTGAATGCGCTCGCCGCCGAAGATGCGCATCAGGTCGTCTTCGAGCGACAGGTAGAACCGGCTCACGCCCGGGTCACCCTGCCGACCGGCGCGGCCGCGCAGCTGGTTGTCGATGCGCCGCGACTCGTGCCGCTCGGTGCCCAGAATGAACAAACCACCCAGCGCTTTCACCGCCTCGCGCTCGGCCTCGCACTGTTGTTTGTATTTGCCTAAGGCCACCTCGAACCGGGTCTGCCATTCCTTACGGGCCGCCTGCGCCGCTTCTCTCGACGCGGTGTCGGCCGCGTTGAAGTTGATCAGCGAGCCCTCGGGCTTCGGCGCCTCTTCGGGAAGCTCGGGCTCGGGCCCCACCTCGTTCTTCGCCAGGTTCTCGGGGTTGCCGCCGAGCAGAATGTCGGTGCCGCGGCCGGCCATGTTGGTCGAGATGGTGACCGAGCCCCGGCGGCCAGCCTGCGCGATGATGTCGGCCTCGCGCGCGTGGTTCTTGGCGTTGAGCACGTTGTGCGGCACGCCTTCCTTCTTGAGGAAGGTGCTGAACACCTCGCTCTTCGAGATGGACACCGTGCCCACCAGCACCGGCTGCCCCTTCTCGTGCAGCTCCTTCACCTCTTTGGCCGCGGCCTCGAACTTCGAGCGCTCGACCTTGTAGACCACGTCTTCCAGGTCCTCGCGCACCATGTCCCGGTTGGTGGGCACCACGCGCACGTCGAGGTTGTAGATCTTGGCGAACTCTTCGGCCTCGGTGTCGGCGGTGCCGGTCATGCCCGACAGCTTCGAGTACATGCGGAAGTAGTTCTGGAACGAGATGGTCGCCAGCGTCTGGTTCTCGTTCTCGACCTTCACGCCCTCTTTGGCCTCGATGGCCTGGTGCAGACCGTCGCTCCAGCGGCGGCCGGGCATGATGCGGCCGGTGAACTCGTCGACGATCAGCACCTCGCCGTCTTTCACCACGTAGTCGCGGTCGCGCTTGTAGAGGGTGTGCGAACGCAGGGCCTGCTCGACGTGGTGCAGCGTCTCGAGTTCTTCGGGCGCGTAGAGGTTCTTCGTCTTGAGCCGTTCCTGCAGCTTCTCGATGCCCTGATCGGTCAGCATCACCGACTTGTTCTTCTCGTCGAGCTGGTAGTCCTGCTCGGGCACCAGGCCGTAGATGGTGGCGTCGACCTTCGCGTACAGGTCGGTGTTCTGCTCGGTGGGCCCCGAGATGATCAGCGGCGTGCGGGCCTCGTCGATGAGAATCGAGTCGACCTCGTCGACGATGGCGAAGTTGAGCTCTCGCTGCACGTAGTCCTGCAGGCGGAACTTCATGTTGTCGCGCAGGTAGTCGAAGCCGAACTCGTTGTTCTGCCCGTAGGTGATGTCCGAGCGGTACGACTCCTGGCGCTGGCGGTCTGACAGGTCGTGCAGAATACAGCCCGTCGTCATGCCCATGAACTTGTAGACCCGGCCCATCCACTCCGCGTCGCGGCGGGCGAGGTAGTCATTCACCGTCACCACGTGCACGCCCCGGCCCGACAACGCGTTGAGGTAGCAGGCCGTGGTGGCGGTCAACGTCTTGCCTTCGCCGGTGCGCATCTCGGCGATGCAACCCTGGTTCAAGAACATGCCGCCGATCAGCTGCACGTCGTAGTGGCGCTGGCCGATGGCGCGCCGACTGCCCTCCCGAATGGCCGCGAAGGCCTCGGGCAGCACGTCTTCCAGCTTCTTGCCGTTGGCGACCTCTTGTTTGAGACGCGCGGTCTGGGTGGGAAAGTCTTCGTCCTTCAGGGCTCGCATCTTCGTCTCGAGCTCGTTGACGCGCGCCACCAGGGGCCACATCTTCTTCAGCTCGCGCTGGTTCTTCGTTCCGATGATGCGCTTGAGGACAAAATCAATCATGGCGAGGCCTTCTGGCCGAAAACGGCCTGACCCGCCACACCAGCGGTGGCGGAAAATCGGGCGAAGCTCAGGCGCCGAACCAGTCCCGCAAGGCGGCGAGTCCTTCGAGGCACCCCAACACCTCGAGGGGCCGCAGGTCTTCGCCGAGCGCCCCGCCGAATGGACGGGACCAAGTGGGCTCGTGCTATGGCTCGACGCTCGGTCTGCCCATCGGGTCTGCAGGGAGCGCGTCACCTTGAAGAGTTCATCGCGGCTGATCATCGGGGCGTTCGTGGTGTCCGTCACCGGGTGTCGCTGCGAGCGCCCCCTCGACGTGATCGCTGGAGAGGTGCGCTGGGAATGGCAGACCCCCGACGGTCAACGCGGTGAAGAGTCGGCGCTGATCGAGTTCCCCACCACGGCGATGGGCGCGAGGTCCGAGCAGATCGTCTTCGTGCGCAACGTGGGCCGCGCGTCCTTCGACCTCACCGACTTCGTTTCGGCTTCGTGTCCCCCACCCTCTCGCGCCCGGGCACGGTCACCTTCCGCAACGCCTGCAGCACCTACGTGGCCCTCAGCCAGCTGACCACCGACGAGGCTTCGTTCGTGTTGACCGGCGCGCCCATGGCAGACCTGACGCGGCTGCAGGTGCCCGCGGCGGCGCGCGACTCGAGCGGAGCCTGGGTCGACGGCACCGCCGTCGCCGACCTCGAGTTCCGTCCCACGGTGCTTGGCCAACGCACGGGGCAGCTCAAGGCGGTGACCTCCCTGAGCACCCAGCCCTCGTTGTCGGTGCGGCTGCGCGGCGTCGGCGGCGGCCCGCGCATCGAGGTGCGACCCACGCCGCTGCTCGTGGGGCGCATCGGCTTTTCGCCCGGCGCGTCGCCGGCCATCAACGTGGTGCGCACGCTGCGCATCGCCAACGTCGGGAACCGGCCCATGCCTGCAGACCCCCGCGCGAACCTGAAGCTGGGCGCGATGGGCCAGGGCACCATGTATTGGCGAGTCCGGTCCATCTCGGGCACCGACGCCGAGCTGTGCGTCGGCGAGTGGGACGTGATGCGCAACGGCTGCCTGGGCGGCCTGGCCCCTCTGCGCTACGACCCGAACTTCGGCATCGAGGCCCTGCCCGGCGCGGCGATGAACCTGCCGGTGCGCATCATCCCCGCCACCGCCGGCCCCAAGGAATGGGAAGTGACTTTCCTCTCGAATGACACGCTCAACCCCGAGGTGACGGTGCGCATCACCGCCGAGGCCGTCGAGGCGCCGCCGTGCAACTACGAGGTGCGGCCCGGCCAGCTGTCCTTCGGGGTCATCGATCAGCCGCAGATGCGCGACCTGACGTTCTCGCTGCGCAACCGCGGCGTGCAGCCGGCCGACCTCTGCTACTTCAACGGCATCGAGCTGACCCCCACCAGCGACGACACCTTCTCGCTGCCGCTGGGGGCCATCGGTTCCCTGGTGGTGCCTCCGGGCACCGAGGTGCCCATCACCGTGCGCGCCATGCCCCTGCGCCCTTCGCCCATGAGCCCGGTGGTGGCCCGCGGCGAGGCCACCTTCAGCGTCAACACCCCCGGAGCGACCCGCGGCTCGGTCATTCTCACCGCCACCCTGGCGCCCGCGTGCATCACCATCACCCCCTCGCCCATCACCTTCGCCAACACCGAGCTGGAGTGCGGCTCGCCTGAGCAGTCGCTCACCATCGCCAACACCTGCTCCACCGCGCTGACGCTCAACACCATCACCGTGACCAACGCCGCGCTGGCCCCCACCGGAACTGGCAGCTGCTCCTCGGCCGCCGGGTGCCCGCAGTTCGCCATCAGCGGGCTGCCAACGCTCGGGGCGCTCGCGCCAGGTGCGACCCGGCAGGTCCGCGTGCGCTTCAGGCCCTTCTCGCTCGGCCCCACCGTGGGCGAGTTGGGCGTCACCGTGCAACAGAACGGCTCGGCCATCACCTACCCGGTGGCGCTCTCGGGCACCGGCGTCGCCCGGACCGCCATGGGCTGCGGCGTCACGGCGCTCTGCCCCGCGGCGGTGACGGTCGGCGCGAACAGCACCGTCACTCTCAACACCACGGTGATGGCGTCAGGGCCCACCACCTGCGCCTGGGCCGTCGGCATGCGCCCGACCACCTCGAGCGGCAACTTCGCGGCGCCCGCGAGCTGCACCAGCACCACCTACTTCGCCGACGTGGTGGGCACGCACGTCGTGAACTTCAACGTCAACGACGGCCTGGGGGGCACTGCGCAGTGCTCGACGCCCATCACGGTGACGCCGAACGGCGACCTGTGGGTCGAGCTGACGTGGAACCGCAACTTCGACATCGACCTGCACCTGCTGCACCCCAGCGCCGGCAACCCCACGGTGGCGAGCAGCTGGATGAATCGGCCGTGGGATTGTTACTTCGCCAACCGAACCCCGACCTGGGGCTCGACCCAGACGAGCCCGAGCCTGGACCGCGACGACACCACCGGCACGGGCCCCGAGAACACCCGCATCAACACGCCCCAGCCAGGCGTGACGTACACCATTGGCGTGCATGTCTACGGCGGCACCATCGGCGCCGGCGTCACCTCGACGGTCAAGCTGTACTGCGGCGGTTCGCTGGTCACCACGCAGACGAGGTTCCAGAACGCCTCGAAGGACATGTGGGTGGTAGGAGACGTGGTGTTCGGCACGGTGAGCCCCTGCCAGTTCACGCCGAGCAACGTGGTGGTCCCCAATGTCTTCTGAATGAAGACGGGCTCACGCGTTCCGCGCTACGAGCCCCGAGATGAAGAAGGGTCACCACCGGACCACCCCTCGCGGCGATCGTCGTGGGCCGATCAAGGCACCACCGCCGCCGCCTCCGCGCGTCATCATTCCCCACCGGGTGCAGCAGCCCCAGCTGCCCCAGCCGTCGCTGTTGCCCACGAAGGGTCACTGGCTGTGGACCTGTCGGGAAGGGTTCGAGGCCGCGCTCTACGAAGAGCTGTGCTGGCAGAAGGCCCGGGCCACGCTGCTCGGCGCTGGGCTGGTCGAGACCGAGAAGCTGCCCCCCAACGCGCCCACCTTTGCGCGCATGGGCTTCAAGGTCGAGGCGGTGGTGAAGACGCCGCAAGAGGCCGCCCGGGTCATCAAGGACAAGACCGCCGTGCTGCAGGTCTGGGTGCCCGACACCCAGGTGGCCAACGCGCGTGCCTCAGAGACCCTCGCGTGGGAAGCCACCATCGCCGCCGCGCGAGAAGGCCTGAAGGACCCCGCGACCCCGTGGGCCGCCTTCCAGGGCGGAACGTTCCTGGCGCAGGTCTGCCTGGTCGCTCCGCACACCGCGGCGGTGGGGGCGATTCGCGCGCGCGAGGCCTTGTCGTTGGCGCCCGGCGGCCGGGCGCGCATGAAGCGCACCGCCGATGCGCCGTCGCGGGCGGCGATGAAGCTCGACGAGGCGCTCGAATGGGTGGGGGTCTCGCCCGGGCGCTCGGACCTGTGCGTCGACCTCGGCTCGGCCCCCGGCGGCTGGACCCGGCGGCTGATGGAGCGCGGTGCCCGGGTCATCAGCGTCGACCCCGGTGTCCTCGCCGATGACTTGATGACTCACGGCCGAATCAAGCACTTTCAACAGAGCGCGTTTTCATTCGAGCCGGAGCAGCCCGCTGATTGGTTGTTCTGTGACATGGCCTGGCGCCCGCTCGAGGTCGCGCAGTTGATCGCCAAGTGGGGGCGGCACGGGTGGGCCACCCAGGTGGTGGCCAACATCAAGCTGCCGATGAAAGACGTGCTGCCCATGCTGCTCAAGGTACGCGCAGCCCTCGAGAACGGCGGCTGGCGCAGCATCGCGATGCGTCAGCTGTATCACGACCGCGACGAGATCACCCTGAGGGCCGTGCGCGCTGCCCAGGGCCACTGACGAGCGCTCGAATGACAAACGTCGAGCGGCGTGTGGGAAAGGCGTCCAGAATGGACGCTGATCAGCCCGGGTGAAGGAGAACGGCCTTCAGACAATCAGAGCCTTTCCTTCGACGGACTGATAAGACCGAAAGCCATGCGCCTCTCTGCGGTCTGCATCGTTACCTTCGTCGTCGCGGTCTTCTCGGTCGGAGCTACCTCGTGCGGGGGGGCGCGCTGCACGGCCGCCACCTGTTCGACTGGCTGCTGTGACACCAGCGGCGTCTGTCAATCGGGCCTCAACAACAACGCCTGCGGCAAGACCGGGCTGGCCTGTACCCAGTGCACCATCAACCAGACCTGCAGCGCTGGCACGTGCGGGAGCATCGGGGGGTTTGGGGCCGGCACCAGTGGCTCGGCAGGCGGTGGCTCGGCAGGCGGTGGCTCGGCAGGCGGTGG
>VYLD01000140.1_pt1 | contig 26794 bp, 21 predicted proteins | sample 5114401 | NCBI WGS metagenome assembly VYLD01 (sample SAMN12291783, study PRJNA351875) | freshwater metagenome | isolation source: freshwater lake | place: USA: Michigan, Gull Lake | collected 2013-08-08 | reverse complement strand
AATGTATAACCTGCGAAAAGTGCAATACTTGGCCGGACATCGATACATCAGTTCAACAGAAAGTTATCAGCAAAGTGAAATGGAAGGACTTACCGAAGAAGTGAACAAGTTCCATCCGTTGGGCTGATCGAAATACAGCCGACCCTTCTGCACGTTTTACTGATCATGCTTTTTGCGCCAACGCACTCAAGGCACATGGCTATTGCCGCACATGCCACCGCTGAAACCAAAGCAACAGCCAAGAGCCTTGCCAACGCACCAGCAAAAAATCACGCCAGTAAAACATGCCCAAAGCTAAGTTACATAATGTGATCTTATGCAACTCCTCGAATGAAAGCGGTGTGCTGCGCACGTAGTAAACCTGCGGGTTGCATAAGCACATTATGTAAAATAGCCGCTCATGGTGTGCAAGCACGTTGTGCGCTACTCACTCCGTTCGGTCAAGGCGCAAGCCACAGGCGTAAGGTGCGAAACGCATTTGTTTTATGCTTAGCGCGCCCCAGAAAGTTTTGTTCTTCGATCGAAGTTCAGCACGGGGGCTTGCATCATTTTTTTGAAGCACAAATGCCGCGCAATCCCACCGCACAATCCAAAGCACTTGCCCTTCAAAAAAACGTCAACCTTCTTTAGCTCTGAAAAACTTTTACCCCAAATGTCTCTCGGGGTGAAGTGGCTCCCAGGCGTTGCGGCCTCAAGACAAAGCAGGGAGGGCAAGCGCGTTGTAGTTTTGTTTTGATGGCCAGCGTTGGCATGTGCGAACCTGGGAGACGAAAGGAACGAAGCGTTGGCCGACTCACTTTATCATTTACACCAATCTTTAATCGTCAGCACTCAGCGCGTGGGCGCGTGTCGGATGCGCGGCTACTTAACATAAGGTTATTATGCAATCCCGCAGCTTAAATACTTTAGACCGCTGCACCGCGAGGAGTTGTATAATGCCACCTTATGTTTAAGTAGCTTGGGGCAGGTTTTATTGGCGTGATCTTTTGCATGTGCGGTGGGATGCAGCTCTTGGACTGGCTTTGGTTCGTGCGCTGATCAATGTGGCCTGGCCATGTGCTGCAAGAAGGGAAGGGCGCAAAGAGCATGACGATAAAACTTGCAGAAGGGTTGGACTGTGTGTCGGGAGAGCGTGGGTAAAAACGCATCTTCTTTTTTAGTATTTTTAATTACAGGCACTAAATAGAATGTTATGAAGCAAAATCTAAAAGACAGTATTGAGAAATGGAAGAAGGATCGAACAGCGCGCAAAGAGTTTAGGTCTGTTAAGTCTGAGAAAAGTAAAGTGGTTGATGGAGAGTACACCCTGACTCTTAAAATGGCTATCAAGGTTACTTACTTAGCCGAATCAGAAGAGATCACTTTAACAAGCGAAGTGAACCTCGACATGGGCATCGCCAAGCACTGACGCAGATAGTTAACGAACTCGCTTCAAAGGGCTTATGTAGGCCGTTAATTATTTATAAAAATACTAGGGATGAGGACATCGTCAGAACATTTCTTGAACGTGTAGAGGTTGCGACTCAATCAATCCGGAAAACTGAAGCATCCGCGAAGCTTGTCATCTTGTTGGATGCTGCTGACAATGCAGAAATGGTGGCGCTTGATCTCAATGAGAATTGTTTTGCTCATGAACTCATTCGTGAGCAAATGCCAATAGGCTGCCAACTTGTGTTTCTTTGTAGAACAGAGCGAGTCCATTTATTGAAACCTTCCGGGAATATCCTCCAACTAAAACTGAATCCGTTCTACGAATCTGAGACGCTTCGAAACTTGCGTATATGGTTTCCAATAGCCTCTGAGCAAGATGGCAGTGAGTTTCACAGGCTCACAAATGCCAATCCTCGAGTTCAAGCAAATGCACTTAATGCGAAGTATGACACTGTACAGGAACTACTAGCATCGCTTGGACCTGGGGGTATGTCGGTTGACCAGCTGATAGAATCTCAATTGATCGCAGCAGTAGATAAAGCTAAGTTTCATCTGCCAGCCGAATACCAGAAGCAGATTGACGCAATGTGCCTCAGTTTGGCAATCCTCCCTCCTCACATTCCGATTTACGTGCTGGCTTGTGTCTCAAATGTGGATGAAGCAACCATTAAGAGTTTTGTTTCAGACATTGGAAGATCTTTATGGATGTTAGATTCCTCTGTTGTACAGTTTCGAGATGAGCCAACAGAGACGTGGTTCCGTAATACATTCCTTGGAAAGAAGGCAGACTTTATAACCTTCGTAAAGCTATTGGAGCCTTTAGCGAATGACAACACCTATATCTCTGAAGTACTTCCTAATCTTTATCACCAGGCAGAGCAGTATGAAAAGTTGATCGAGGTTTCACTTGGAGATGATTTCTTACCATCAAATAATCCAATTGATGCGCGGACAATTCGTGTTTACAGACTGCAGTTTGCATTTAAGGCGGCTCTAAAAACAAAAAAAATTGCGGATGCAATCAAGGTGGCTATTAAAGCCGGTGAAGAAGTGGCCGGCAACCAACGTCAACTCGGGCTGCTTCAGGATAATATAGATTTGCTAGTAAAACTTCAGAGCAAGGAGAAGATTCAGGAACTTGCATTCAAGCAGCAATTAGGAGGAGCCTGGGATGGTTCAGAGAATATTTACACCGCTTCTTTGCTTTCTGGTATAATTCAGTATCAAGGTGAAGCAAGAGCTTATCTGCGTTCGGGTGTGAATTGGCTTCACATTGCCTTCGAAGAAAGTCGTAAACGAAGAAAAGAGGGCCAACATTTTGAAGACAAGATTACTGAACAAGATATTCTTGAGACGGCCTATGCTATGCTGAACCTCCATGGTGCTGATGGCTGCATCGATTTCTTAAACCTCCTGAATCCCCGATTTGTTTTCGAGGTGTTACAAGAACTGACAACCAGATTGATGGATGAAGGTCGATTTGACGAAATCGACCAGCTGCTTTACAAAGGACGGTCAGATGTGCACTATACTGTAGCCATTATAAGTAAGCTGGCGACACTCGGAAAAATTCCAAACGGCACAGTTGTGAGCTCCGCCTTGGACTTACTTTGCGATCCTGAAGCGAGAATTGAAAAACCAGAAGTTTACCCCTTTGAGCAGGTAATCCCTAATGCCATTGTAACATTCGCTGACTGCTGCGTGGCTTTGCGCCTATCACCAGAGAAAATATTGGGAGTATTAGAGCATTACATCCCCAAAAGAGCAAACAGAAGTGTCGGAAATGAAAGGTTTTCAAACGATCGACCTGTCTTTCTCAAGGCGCTGGCAATTCGCATGACGTTCTTGAATCAGTCAGCGCCTAATCTGGAAGAAGTCCTTCCGCTTGAATTTTTAAAGGAAAAGAAGAGCTATCAAGAGCAAAATGCGTTGACTGAGTTCAAGGAGGTTCTACTTGGTTTGCTCCCTTGGTATATCCTCCGTATACGGATTTTAGTCGGTGAAAAGGTACCACTCATGGATGCTGCCTTTGGAGCTCGCCAAATTTCAAGTAAAGCGATGGGGCAACGATATCGCAGTCACGATCAACAACCTGGTGAGATCGCACTTGTGTGCTCTTCCATTGCTACGCTATTAAAGGATTCCCCTGCTGAAGATATCCTAAAATTTTACGATTCATTTCTAAAACCAAAAGAGACCTTGAGCTTGTCGGGAAGACTGAACTTGTTAAATGCTGCCGGACGCCTCGCACATTTAACATCGATCCGGTCAGATCTTGAGCAAGCAACGTTTGAAATTGTCAAGTCGATAAAGGGTGATGGACCTGATGCTATTGCTTCAAGATACCTGGCATTGGCAAGGGCAGTATTGACCGTTGACACAAATGACGCACGTTTCTACTTTGATAATGCAATTGACATGGCATCAAAATTTGGAGATGAGATCGTACAGCGATGGGAAGCTTTAGTTGGATTAGCAGAGCGAGCCTCTGACAAGGCTGTTACCACTAATGTTTTGGCGTATCGGTTTATCCGTTGCGCAGAAGTGGTAGGTGATACCGTTGATCGTGAAAAATATTGGAACCGTTACGATGCGATGCGGGTGTGTACAAAAATGTCTCATGGTATGGGTTTGTCAGCTGCTAGCCGCTGGCGAGATCGAAATATCGGAACATTTCAATATGAACTTAAGGCTACAATCAACCAACTACTTGACACGAATAAGATTGATCCATCGGTTGGCTGGTCGATGAGTCGTTTTTTCTATCAGAAAACAGATGAGCAATTTCTCACTCTATGCCTTGTTAAAACAGATTTGCAATCGCTAAGACGAGCAATCTTACAGGATTATATTCGATTGAATAGAATTGATGGAGTTGATATCAGTTATTGGAGTAAGATTAGAATAACAGCAACCGAGTGGATTGACGATAAAAGTTGGATTAAGGATGCCTTTTCATTCCTGGATTCAGTCCCAGATCAACCGGTCAGGAAAGAGCAGGCTGAACCTAGTCGTGCAACAGATTCAACAATTAAATGGGAAGATACCTTCAGAGATCTTGACATGCTCACAACAGATGGTTTCGCTGAACTTGTCAATCGTCATATCAAGCAGGACAGTGAAGAGCACCATGGCATGCATGTGCGTGATTTGTTAACTGAGTGCATGAATCGTTTGAATCCAGCCAAGTTTGAGGAATTTTTTAACATCCTTTTAGCGTCACCGCAGGTCAGCCAGTATGATGTCCAGGAAGTGATGGAATCTATTCCGCAGGAATGGAGACAGAAAGTAAGTTTTCCATCAAAATGGGACGCAATCATTCGCAAATTCAGTGAACGTTACGCCTATGAGCTATCAAATAGTTACGGATTCGATTCGCTTGTTCGGGCAATCAAAGCAGACGAGAAACTAGAAACTATTATCATTGATGGAATTAATGCCGGACTTGTCAATACGAAAGATCTTGACAGTGGTGAAACTTTCTTTGCATATGCAAAATTATCTGCTCGTTGCGTAACAGAAGCGGAAGCCAGCCATTTATTGGATTACGCATTGCAGAGATTTGAGCAGCATATAGATTTAGATGCAGCGGACGGAGAATGGTCAGACTGGCTTGATGTACCGGAAAACATCAACCATAATCTTGCCGGGGTAATATGGTCTGCGCTGGGTTCACCACGAGCAACTGAAAGATGGAGCGCTGCACATTGCATCCTTAAACTTGTCGAGTTCAATTGTTCATCTGTGATTCATGAAATAATGACTTGGGCTGACAACTACAAAGTCAATGCATTCGGTAGTAACTTATTCCCATTCTATAATCTACATGCCCTCCAGTATTTACTTATTGCACTTGCCAGAGCGGCAAAAGATCATCCAGAAAGGTTGAATATGTACTATTCGTTGCTGAAGAAATTTGCTCTGGAGTTTGACCATATTCTTGTACAGAAATTTGCAAGCGATACCTGCCTTAATATTGAGGCCAAATTGCCAGGAACATTTGATCCACAAACAATAGATGTGCTCTCCAACATAACAAAGAGCAAGTTTCCTGTTTTGGAAGAGAAGAAATATGATTTCAGAACGGATAGCTATTGGCATGCAAACAAACTCATTGATGAAAAAATTGAACATCACTTTGCCTGGGATTTCGACCATTATTGGTATCAACCATTGGGTGACGTATTTGGGATACCAGCAAGTCAAGTTGAGGATTTGGCTGCTATGGTTTTGACAAAGGAATGGAAGAGCAGCTATGATGGAAAACATGCGAGCGATCCCAGAATAGGTATTTGGAATCGCTACAGTTCTGAACGAGAGACGTGGCATGATCACGGCAGATATCCGAAGGTGGATAATCTGGATTTTTATTTGTCCTATCATGCCATGCTAGTTGTCGCAGGCCGGTTATTACAAAAGATGCCTGTTTTATCATCATCTTATGAAGATGGAAATATGTGGGAAAATTGGCTCTCAAGACATTTGCTTACGCGGTCAAATGGTAAATGGCTGGCAGATCACCGTGATTCTGTTCCAGTGGTTAGACCGTCATGGATGTTTGCAGAACAGCAAGGCTTTGATGAATGGAAATCTTCAATTAAGGAAATAGATTTCATTAACTGCTTGACATCCATTGAGAATAATGGATGGCTCTCTGTGAAGGGAGGCTGGCATGAGAGGAAAAGTGAGCGGATAGAAACATTTTATATCTCATCGGCATGGGTATCAAAAACATCATCCGATGCTCTTCTGCGTGCATGGACAACCGCGAGCGATCCCCATGACTACCATGTTCCGGATTATAAAGAAGAAAGCATGGAGTTTGATTCGGGAATTTTCAATTTGTCTGGGTGGATCATCGACCCCAATAGTGAACATGAACTTGATGAGTTTGATCCTTTTGCTAACAAAGTAGAATATCCTTCCTACAAAATTGGGCAATCAATACTTGACTTAATAACCGTCCGGAGTGACGCTGATGGAAAGAAATGGTTTAACGAAAAGAACGAATGTATTGCGTCATGCGCGTCATGGGTTTGCGCTCATTCTGACAGGGATGATGAAGCCGATCAAGCCGGAATGCGCCTAACTGTTAATTTGAATGCACTAAAGAAACTCTATCAAGAGTTGAATTGCGAACTCATTATCGAAGTTTCTATTACAAGGAGACTTTCATACTCGAATAGATCCAGACAAGATGAACGTGACATCGAGAACAACCAGCATCGGATTTTTATATTGAATGAATATGGAGAACTCAGAACAATCGGAAAAAATTATCAACTTGGGTAAGATGCTCGTGAAAGAGCTAGGCCTTGAGCCAGGTGTTGATACACTTGCGCGTTGGATGGCTCACTACCTTGCGGAAAAGATTCACTTGGCCGAGTCTTTACCGAAAGGAGATGAGAAGACCGAAATAGAAAAAGAATGCTGCGAGCTGATTTTGAAGATATGGGATCATCGTAATCAACTGCCCCGCGGCAAAAGACCTTTTGAAAGCTTTGAGCCAATCCTAAAGGTTCTGGAAAGTATCGATCCAGATAATAGAGAGCCATTTCTACATCGCATGTCCGAACATGAACTGAAGCAACTCGCGAACAGCAATCCGAACTACGAGGCTATCAAACCTTACGTAGAAAGCGTTATAGAGATTGAAAAGGTTGCGAGAGTATGGATGGAAAATCTTCTTAATCAAGCAGCATTGAAAGTGACTGATGAAAAGACGAAAGCTTGGTTGGAAGCAGCGTCTTTGATTGGGCTACCAGATGATATTCACTCGATAAGAATCGCGTATAAGAACTTTAATCTCTTGGATGATGACGATAGTATTCCATCACAAGATACTGATCGTCTGGAAAAGAGAATCCAGCAGCTTGAGGAGTTTGAAAAGCTAAACGAACTTTTGCTTAAGAACTATCAGGAAGAACTAGCACGCAAACGTAAAACAAAGTCTGAATGAGTCAAGATTGACTACAAACGGACGGGGCGGGCGAAGATTTTATTACGAGCAGGCAAAGTGTACACGTGCGGCTTTCTATTCCGCAAGCCCGTAACTTTGTGTTATGTTCAAGTATAAGATTTTTTATTTTTTATGAATCCAACCGTTCAGTTCCTATCAGAGGTTAGAGATGGTCTTGAACATGTTGACTACAATTTGATTTACTCCCCAACTTTTAATGCTGACCCGATTTACACCGAAATCGCTGATTTAAAGGACGAATTTGTTCCAACATCGTTCTTTTTGCGTAAAGGCAAAAAGAAAAGATACTCGCGAAGGAGGTGAATTCCAATGTTGTATCCACAATTCATCACTGCATGATCGTTTAGACGCAGTTTAGCTCAATTCTCAAATCTCAGGTATTTAAGGAAAACCTGAATGAGGATTAAAACAAAGGCGTAGCTTACTTGAGATTAACTACAAACTCTTCAAAAGGAATATCAAGGACTATCGAAATTTTGAACAGCGTATAAACATTTGGAACTTTCTTGCCATTTTCGATATCAGATAGAGCATGCCTATCAATTGAGTCTTCTTTTGCCTCAAAGTGTTTTAGACTGATTCCGTTTTTAAGTCTTAGAGTCCGGATCCGTTGTCCGAGTGCTCTTGCAAAGGACTTCCTTGATTTGATCGCCATTTGAGACCAAGCAAGGAATTAAAACACAACAAAAGGTTATACAATTATCTAACCTTTATCTAAGTTTATTGGGAATTGTTGGGCTGGTATCCAAGTCGGACTGAAATGGAAAGAAGATTTGGACTACATTGTTCCTTAGTACAATTCGAATTGCAATAGGAGGGAGGAGGATAAAATAGAAAAGCAGCTTAGTGTAGGTTTGATAGCCGGCTACAGCCTAAATCGTAACTTCTATGATCGACACGTAAGAGAAAAACTGGAATAGAAACATAGTTCTTCGTCCAAATATGTCCCATAGAATCAAAAAATATCAGCATACTTTTCTGTGACATTCACTGAAAAAATTTTATTTTATAAAAATGGGTTGTATCTTTATATAACCTAATTTCATGAGAATGAAAAATTCAGAAAACGAATTACGGCAGGTCTTGGTAAAGCAGGGTAAAATCAGCGATGGCTTTTTTCATGGATGGTGCAAGGAGCCGTTTTACAACGAGGATAGCACATTTATAACTAAAACCTATGCGTTGGTTGAACTTTCGAATGGCGCTGTTGAACTATTCGAGCCATCCATTATTAGGTTCAAAAATCCCTACGGTGGCTCTGAATCTGGAAACTCAGATAAACTAGGGAAAAGGTCTTTTAAAGGAAGCTGACATAATCAGGTATACGAAACGATAATTTCCTTTTTTTAGAAATTACATTTATAAATAGCTTTGCAATTGATGGACATCATCAAAAGTTTCAGTTAGGTAGGAACCATACGCCAAGACATATGACATTGTGACATTAACATATTTCTTTGCCTCGATGGTCTTACCCATCCCGCCCGGCCTGTGCTTAAACTTCCAATGAGAAAAAAGACAGAGAAAGATTTAACCCCTAGCGCAGCCTATTTTATTCAACTGAGGAAATGTTCCAGTTTTAAAGACTAGGTAAAGTAAGAATAAAAACTGTTCTAAGATGAAAGCCACTACAAAACAGATAAATCAACAATGGCGTTACTTTTTACTTTATTTTCAACTTTTTTAGGTTTGAAGTACGGGTCGTTTATAGAATCTTGGAGGCTTTGATAATCGAGTAGTGCTGTAATTACGCTGATAACTACTTTTTTTTTGGCCAATGATAACTTTTTTGTCTTTTCTAGCATCAATTCAAAAAATCTCTCATCAAATTCAATTGCCTCTTTTTCATTTGTTGATTTATTGAAAAAATCAATAGGTACTTCCAATGCTTCACATATCCTACGAAGATTATTGATGGAAGGCTTGTGGCCCAATTCGTACTTCGCGATCAGTGGCTGGCTAATACCAGCAAGAACCGAAAGCGTTTTCTGAGTTAAGCCTCTGTCACGTCTGGCTTTCCGCAATTTTGTTCTAAGCATTCTTAAATTTAATACACAATCAACAATATCCTTCGCCAAAAAAAGATTTAATACTTTTTTTATGAATAATACTTGCTTATGATCAAAAATAACCCCAGTTTCGTCCTGACGTCCAAAAAACAGCTTGTTCTTGATTTTTTGGGATCGTCCTACCCGCGTTGATTTCCAGTTCAAGAGATCAACTCACCACGATTCTAGTTTTAGTTTAATTTAGCAATTTTCGAAGGGGATTCTCTTTCTATTTGCTTTATGCGCGCACCAACTGCGGGCAATATTTTTTGTTGTGATATAGGGGCCAATTGTGTATGTTTTGATGAACAGAAAAACTGAATTAGTCTTGCTCAGCAAGTTATTCGAGTTTTAGTTTAATAAGGATGGGAGTGAATTTTAGATATTTTACAACTCAGATTTCAATAATTGAATCTATTTTTTTAAACATATCTGGTCAACCATTTTTTTAACTTTTGATTTATGAATAGAAATACCATTGTCTCGACTTCCTAACCTAGACCCGTAACCGTCCGACCCAATCTCGCAAATGCCTTGCAGCAGCATCGGGAATGACTTGCATTTAGATTGACAAGCGATCAATAATCATTGACCGCGTAGGAAATGTATTGTGTTCACATTACTAAACCCAACAAACCATGAAAATCCTAAAAAATTTGTTCTTGCTTGATCAACACAGAAGGACGGTCGCATTCCTTTGAACAAGTGATCATTAACAAATGACCGCGCAGGAAAATTATTGCCTTCAAATTATTAACACTTAAAGTATGAAAATTTTAAAAAAATTTATTCTAGCCAATCTAACTTTCAATTTGGATTTATCGAGGTATCAGTTCAACGCCTCAGCGATGCCTTACTTGATCAAGCAACAGTCAAGTCAAACCTGTGAAACAGCAGGTCATGGTTGCATTGATATAACCCCAACTACGGATGAAAATATCGACATGATTCGTGCAATTCTCTATGCCAAGAACAGAGTGGACCAATCCTTTGACCAATGCGCTGTTCGAGAGAAGCTTGATTGGGAATTCAGGAATTGTTTTGGGGATTTCAAGAGGTACTATTATGATTTCAGAAGTTATGACATGAGCAAAACTCAAGCTTTCAATAAAGCTCTAACCATATGCTTACTGCGTGTAATCAAGAAATACTGGGATGATGGTGATCACCCGGAACATATCTATAGAACACTGTTACTACAAAAAAGACACGGAGAGATTAATTGCAATAGTGGTTCAGAATTCTACGATCACATTAAGTGGTATACTAGAATGGGAATATTTCATGGTGTATTAATGAACGAAGCAAGATGGTCAAGATTGCAATAACCCCCCGCATTGACCTCGGTGCATCTAGTGATACAGTAGAGGGAAAACTTGATAAGTACACACGTATGCTGGCTAACGCAAAGGAATCGTATGAAGACCACCTGCATCATTTTTCTGAGTTTTTGTTTTACAACGAGCGTGAAAGAACTGAACTGGCGATCAGTTACAGCTACTTACAAATCCTTTTGCCTATTGCCAATTATTCCACTGATAGGAATCTGGTATTTCAAATCTTGTTGTCAGAGCGTGCCTGGAAAGAGGAATACGTGTTGGAACAGTTGAACGTTCTTCCAGATGGCTCATTACAAACTAAAGAACCCGATCATAGAATACCACTCAAGAATGAAGAAGCGTTTCGCAAGTATGTTCAACGGGCAAAAAAAAATGGTATTCTAAAAACTCTGGTTAATAAGGGAAGGGGAAAGAAGCTTCCACAGAGGAGCCTTTGGACTGATGTACTTATGTACTTGGTGATCTTGTACGCAACTTGCAAACCAACCAAGACTTCCTCCAAGGAAATCAGTCGAGACATTGATAACCTGATATCCGACTACCCTGAAGTGAAAAAGAAGGGCGTCTCGCGTATTTCTTCAACGGCTATAAGAGCATTCATTAGGGAAGGAGGGGGAACAGCACTAATCAGCTTCGCGAAAGATAATAAAAATGATTTTAAGAGGAAGATTCTTGGTGTGTTGAGATTCTTACCACCGTCCGCTCCGTTGGTCCAGGTCGGAGTTGATGGCTACCATTTTCAGGTTGTCTGTGCGGACGATGAAACTGAGAAGCCAATACAGTTAGTGGCCATTGTGATTTACGATTTCAAGACGAAGGCTGTGTTAGGGTTGGCATTCGGCAAATCAGAAAACAATGTTGTCTACAGGAAGGCGTGGCAAGACTTTTTTAAAACCACAGGGAACAAATTGCCGAGACAAATTGTGATGGACCGCTTCGGCGCATACACTTGCGAAAAAGCTCACAACCTTAATTCATTATTCAAAGCAAATGGAGTCCATTTTACCAGATCGAGTCAGCCAAACAATAATGGGAGGCTCGAGCGTTTCTTTGGTTTAATTCAGAATTTTTATCAAGGATCCGTATTGTCGTGTTCGTACATTGGATCAAGCATTACGTCTAAGTCAGATAATGCTCGCCCAAATAAACAGGTGCAAGTCAATATTCGGAAAAAGATGTTTCTCAAAGGCGAATCAGAAATGATTCACCTTCTCACGCACATCCTCAAGCAAGAATACAACAAGAAGTTTGACGCTGTCAATGGTAAATCACCAATGGACCTCTTCACAACAGAGGAGGGCGATCACATCGCAAAAATTACCGATTCAGAAGTAGCGTTTGCTACGTTTGAAGGACACCGTTGCACTATCGCTGGCAGTGGTGTGATTATCCGTAAAGAAAAGCAACTCTACCTTTACAAAAAGAGAAGTCTAGAAATCGCTACTAAGTTCTTCCGCAAACAGGTTGATGTTTATATCGACCCCCATGCTCCGAAAGGCGGTGCTTACATTTTTCAAATGGGTTCTCGGCGTTTTCACTTTTTGATGCAACACATCAACATCGTTCCTTCAGCTCTTTACGATCGCACGGAATCACACAAGGATTTTGTCAGGTGCTACAATAAAGAGACTCGTGAGCTATTGGCGGAGTTTCAGGCTTTGTTCACGCATATGGACGACACCATCGACAAAGAACTGAATGGAATTGATTTCAAGGCGTCAAGAGAGGCGGCTAAAATCAAGAAGAGGGCAGACGGAGCATTTTTACAAACGCAACTCGGTTTGACCGCTACTAAGCCTGAGCCGCCACAGGCTTATGCAAATTCACTTTCAAGAATACCGAAATCCAAAGGGGTAACACGTATGACTGCAGAGGAGATTTTAGTAAATAAATATGGATTATAATCATGACTTCAATCTCGGAGTATAATTCTCTTCCCGTCGTGTTGCTTGACAATGCTTTTAAAGTAAAGGACAACCGGTTATTCGTAAAAAATAAGTTCTTACGGTCCTTTCTTTACTGCCAGCCAGGTAAACCAAATTTGAAATTTGCGTACTCTGATGTAACCAAACTTAATCCGGAAATCTACAATCAACTCTTTAACAAAAGAGACGAGGATAAAATTTTGAATTACTTGAGTCAACGTGATGAAAAGGAAATTTCAAGCAAAGAGGCTAGAGCGAAGTTTAAATATACTTTAATGCAGTTGGTAAGAAATGCAGTGCGTCAATACTACCAATATTTGCCATACTATGACTCGATAGGGGAAAGAAAGACTAAATCCTCTCAACTCTTCGCGATCGAAACTGCATTAATGATGCAAGTCTATCAATACAGGGAATGCATGAATAACATTGCACCCATCCTAGCTGAAGCAAAAATTCAAGTCGATGGATCAGCTTTTTCTTTCAACAAAAAAAAGCAAGACCTGTGGGAGCAATGGTTCCGGAGCTACAACCCTAGACTTATTCCTGATATGTTGGTATTACCACAGCTCGGAAAGTACCATGGGAAAATAAAATTACCCGATACAACAAGGGATTTGGTTGCGTTGTTTCATTTACGAACCCGGGCGAAACAACGCAGCTTCGTCGCCTACCAACAACTGCTCATCAATTTTGTGATCGACAATCCCGATGTTGACAAGAACAAAGTTTTTATTGTAGCCTCAGACCGGATCATGGTGGATTTATTCTGGGCTGGGCTGGAGGAAATTGAAGTCAGCGAGAACAACCTTACTGCTATGCGAGAGCGAGTAGAACAGGAGCTGGGTGTAAAAGTGTGGCTACCATTTGAATTGGTGTGTTTCACCCTATACCGCTTTGAATTTAGTGGTATTGATGAAGACAACTGCACTACTTGGTCTTTTGAGAACTATCTGGTGGTCTACGACTATTCAACGAAGTGCATTCTTTATAAAACATGCCTCACCGGGGAATCATCCGAGTTCGAGAACGCAATTCGGGCTCTTATTGAAACTGACTTTAAAATTCCTATAATGATTTTCGTCGACCCCGCATTAACTTGTTATGTCGAAGAGTGTAATTCACTAATTGACCGTCTGCGTCTACCTATAGAGCTCCAGAGTTGCGAGAATTTTCGATTTTCACACTTCCTGAACTTCTATGCTACCCGTAAAGACCTTTGCGTCAGATACGACATCATTCCTAAGGGAGATGCAAGGAGCTATTTGGTTTGCACACCTGCCGAACGTAGTTATAAAGAATCGATAAGTTGCTTTGGTGAACTGGTGCTGGATGAGTTTAATTCGTTTGACGATTTAGGCAGTAGTGACAAATCATTTCGGTCAACGCCAACGGACTGTTTCTCGCGGATGAAAAAAGGCTTTTCGAGAGAAGTACTGCCTAGCGAATTCGCGCTTTTGTACTTCTGTAGGGTAGAGGCGATCGCAGAGAAAATGACATGCCGATTTAGGCTCGCAGAATTCATCTTCGACTATCAATTGACTTCGGAGTGTTTTGAAAGAGGCATCGCGTTGATCAACCCAAACGAGCCCGAGGCAGACGTTTTCTTTTTGACACCGGCGGGAAAGATTGTTGAAGCGAAGTATCGGGACAAATTTTTGTATGAGGGTGGGAGGTGGCAAGACGATATCGGTTGCTGTCCACTCAAAGTCATTAATGTTATGAATGAATCGAGTCGACTGTTACGTAAAGAATTTGGGATCGCAGATCCAGACATAGCTGACCTAGGCGGGCAGCTTGATAAGTCAAGATTTATCAGAAAGAAATTCAAACAATTAAAGAAAATATCCAATGATTAACTTTCTCACAACCGGTCAGTTGGAAATGCAAACGGCTGCCTTTTACATCTGGCAAAAGAAATGGATCAAATTCGTCGAGGTTCCACATGGAGCGGGACTTGGCCACGCTCTTGCGGATTTAACGCGAACATCATCACACGTGAAGGTTGTACATGTTGACTGCCTCAAAAAACGTTCTATCCGTGATGTGTCCATCGAGATTTTACGTCACGCAACGAATGTCAAGTTTTCTAACTTGAGCCATCTGTCCATTAGTATTGATAGGTTGCTACTTGTTGTAAAAGATCGTTTGCGTGAAGATCTTCGCCATCAAAAGCTGTTACTGGTGATTGATCACATTGATATTCTAGATAGACAACAGCTTTATCGTTTAGTTGATTTATTGAAATTTCGGCAACCGCCGTGTGGAATACTGTTAAGATCGACTACTGAGCATCGACTGAAGCTCGCAACCAAGGAGACTCATCTGCATGACGCACTGTACGTAAATTTGCCAAATCAGGCTGCGGCGATGATTCAAATGACGACGCGCGATGAGCGAAAAATTTTCGCCCGCGATGTACACGCAATCACTGACGAGGGATTTATTAAAGACCTGTCTAAACCGATCTGGGGATTCACAAAATTGATGAAATTCATCGCTGATTATAAAGCCAAAGGAGGTAAGTAGCCACAATTTCAATTTCGAGACCTCCGAAATTCGATTCCCCTTACTCCATGCAGTAGAATTTTTTGTGATATTCTTTTGTGAATACTGGCACTTGATTTTGTCCTAAAAAGATCGATTCCTGCTTGCATTCGTGTGAAAGGGGCTAACGGAGTTACTACCACTGGACATTTTAGAAAGGCAACAACGAAAACGACAAAAGCGCGAGAGTTTTATTTAACATAATATAAATTATATAACTTTTTCCTCGCTAAGTTCCTAACGCACAGTTCTATAATTATATTATTGGTTGGGTCAATTAAATCTGTACATGTTGGGTCATTAAAAATGTGCCTAATTTTTACTGGGTAAAACATTTTTTACCAATTTGGGACAGTTGTATAAGATTTTAAAAATGTGTCGAAAAAGTGGTCAACCTTTCGAATTTCCAGAAAAGGCAATCAGCCATTATTAGAGCGGGCACAACACCTTAGTCCTCTTAATATCTGGCACATTTTTAAGGTTGTCTAACATGTCTAGCATCCAAAGTAGCGTCTCGTTGTCTGGCACTGATTTCATAAATGCCTCTTTAAGATCATCGATGGAGTGGCAATGATTAGAACAATACAATGGCGCGATTATAAAGAAGAGGCACTCTTCTATTTCAGTTCTATTTCGGTACTCCGCCAAAAGCTTCTGAAAAAGTTCATGACCTAGGCGTTTTTCGACACCCCAAAATAGTGCATTGAGAAATATCTCCGTTGCCCCACGAAGAAAATGATAGTTTTCCTCAAAGAGCTTATCTTTTTTAGATTTGTTTTTCACAGCCATTCAGGTGGTTTTTTCCTTGTGAACGTGGCCACTTTACTGGATCATAACTAGTTGTTTAAGATTTTTGAAAGGTCGCAAAAAGGTCTTTAATCTGTTGCATTAACCGACCTTAGATATGTCCGTAGAATCGTTTGTTAGCTTTTTCAAATTTCTTCCAACCTAATTTATAGGGCTTTTTATGACCTTTTGGAAACCACTCTAGGGCGCCTTTACTAATTTTAATGGTCCCAAATTTCTCGTCATCTTCATAAATATTGAAGATAACATCCCCCTGTCCAATCTCCCTCTCAGGTAAAGTAAACGTCATTTTGTGCTTAGCCATATTAGTTTTTTTTATTTAATGAGATGATTATCTGCTGAAAACTAGCCAAGCCCGCTTCCAGATTTTCAATGATCTCTTCTGCCAATACATCCGGGTCTGGAAGGTTGTCTAAATCTGCGAGGGATTTGTCTTTGAGCCAGGTGATGTCCAATGAGGTTTTATCTCTGGCGATGATTTCTTCGTAGGTGAACTTGCGCCAGCGACCTTCAGGGTTGGTTTCTGGGTTGTAGATTTCTTTCCGCCTGTTACGGTTCTTTGGATTATAGAGTGTGATGAAATCTCTTAAGTCTTCCAGTTTGAGTGGATTCTTCTTAAGGGTGTGATGAATGTTGGTCCTATAATCATACACCCATATTTCTTTGGTCCACGGGTTTTTGCTGCTGGGCTTATTATCAAAGAAAACAACGTTGGCCTTTACGCCTTGTGCATAAAAGATACCCGTTGGTAATCTTAAGATGGTGTGAACATCCGCTGTCTCCAATAGTTTCTTGCGGACGGTCTCCCCTGCCCCACCTTCAAACAATACATTGTCTGGAATAACGACTGCCGCAAGCCCTGTGGTTTTAAGCATGCTGCGGATGTGCTGCACGAAGTTCAGTTGCTTGTTGCTGGTGGTAGCCCAGAAATCCTGGCGGTTGTAGGTAAGGTCTTCTTTCTCCTGCTCGCCTTCTTCGTTGGTAAACGTCTGACTACTCTTTTTACCAAACGGTGGATTGGCTAAAATGTAATCATATTTATCTGCCGACTGAGCAATCAACGCATCTGCGGGAGAAATGAAGTTGTCACTGTCAATGTCTCCGATGTTATGCAGAAACAAATTCATCAATGCCAACCGTCTGGTGCTGGCTACAATCTCGTTGCCGAAGAAGGTGTTGTATTTTAAAAACTTGCTCTGCGCTTTATCCAGTTTGTTGTGATCGACAATGTAATCATAAGCAGCCAGGAAGAAACCACCCGTCCCGCAGGCAGGATCGGCAATGGTTTTCATGGGTTCTGGGTTCACACACTCGACCATTGCTTTGATCAATGCACGCGGGGTGAAGTACTGCCCGGCACCGCTCTTGGTGTCTTCTGCATTTTTCTCCAACAAGCCTTCATAAATATCACCTTTGTCTTTTACGCCCATCATCAGCCATTGCTCGCTATCGATCATGGCTACGATCTTGCTGAGCTTGGCCGGGTCCTGGATTTTGTTCTGGCTCTTGGTAAAGATCTGGCCGAGAATGCCTTTCTCTTTACCCAACTCACGCAGCATAATGCTGTAATGTGTTTCAAGCTCTGCGCCTTTTAGCGGCACCAGACTCTCCCAGTTGTACTTTTTAGGAATGGAGAAAGTACGGTTGTGTGGCGGCTTGGTGTACTCATCTGCCATTTTTAGAAACAGCAGATAAGTCAACTGCTCCAGATAGTCTCCATAGCCTACTCCATCATCACGGAGCGTGTTACAAAAGCTCCATACTTTACTAACGATTGCTGAATTGTTGTCGCTCATTTGTCGGAATCAGAATTTGCTGAGTTTAAGAATTGACGGACTTATACTTCGGATTAAAAATCAATTTATACTCAAGACTCTTGGCACCGAAATTAATTAATAAGCCTTTCGTAAAATCATAGGCAACTACATGGTTTTTTGCTTGAGCAAGGTGGACATCTTCGAGGGCTATTATTGCTTTCAACTCCACTATGACTTTATTCTTGACCACAAAATCGGCTCGCCTTGTTCCTACTTCCCTTCCATCATCGTAGATGGTCTGCTCCAGTTCACGATCAAAACCGATGCTCTCTTTTTCCATCTCAATAGCGAGACACCGCTGATAAATTACCTCCTGGAACCCATTGCCTGACGTATTGTGCACTTTCATTGCACAGCCAATTATTTTATATGTTAACTCATCCTTCTCCATACACAATTTTGTTCATTCAATCATTCTGTGAATTCTGCTTCAGACATTCCATACTTTACTAACGATTGCTGAATTGTTGTCGCTCATGTTATAATTTATGGTTTTCAATAAACCATTGAATGTATTGTGGTAGCTTACTAGCGATGTAGTAAGGTAAGTTTAAAAGTAAGTATTCTTTACCAGCCGGGGTCACCGATTTCTCAACCTTAAGCGGGTTGGCATCTAGCCGAACAGCATACGGATGGTTGCTGCGCTCAACAAATTGATGCAGAGAGCGCAATCTTCCTTGTTCACCCGATTTTACTTCGATGGGTACTACATACTGGCTCTGCTGAAATACCAAGTCAACTTCGGAATTAGCGTCTTTACTCTCACGCACCCAAAAATGAGGTTTGTAAGAAGGATTTTCATGGATAGCAATGACCTGCTGTGTCACTAAATGCTGAATGACTTTGCCTCTGTAAAAATCACTCAAATCTTTTATGCCTATCATTTCACCTTGCAAACCGAGTGCCTGGTTAAGCAAACCCGTATCAAGAAGTTGAAGACGGGGTCTCTTTTTAAAATCTGTAATAATAGGTGGTTGTAAGCTGGTGGTTGGATAGATCATCTGAATGACTTTGGCCATCTCAAGTGTGCGCATGGCCTCGCCCACCTCGCGCGAGCGATAATTTGATTTGCCGAATTTTTCAAACTTTATCCGATCGTGCTCATGTGCGGCTGTATCGATGATGTGCCTGATTACGTTGCGCTCTGTATTATTTTTTGCATACTTCTCCACATCATCTTTATACGATTGCCAAAGGCGTTCATAAACTGGTTTTATACTCGCTATATTTTTTGTTTGTGCATATAGCTGTACCACCTCAGGCATGCTGCCAATGATGGCATACTCGTGAAACAACTTAAGCAATGTGGTGTGTGCAAATTCTGCAACCGGCACCTGGCTCAATTGCTCAGCAGCCATTTTGTAGTCAAGGGCTATCAGGTATTCTTCAAAATCCAACGGATGCAGGCACAGATATTCAATGCGGCCGACAGGAAAGCTGGGCACTTCCTTCAACGAAAACTCCAGCAGTGAGCCCGCAGCAATCACATGTAGTTCGGGCATCTCTTCATAAAAGTAGCGAAGCAATTGTATGGCCTTGGGCGACTCTTGTATTTCGTCAATAAACAAAAGGGTACTTCCTGGTCTTGGGCTAACCTCCTTTAGCAGGTATATGGCATTGAGTATGTCTCTAACGGAATCTGTTCTCTCGAAAATGGCCCGGTCTTCTTCCCGCTCCAAGTTCACGTTCAGAAATACCGTAAACTCGGTGGCAAACATGGTGACCAATGTGGTTTTACCTACTTGCCTGGCGCCTCTCAATAATAATGGCTTTCGGGTGCTACGCTGCTTCCATGCCAATAGGCTCTGATGTGCTTTTCTGCTGAAATTCAAAGTTTTGTATTAAATAGTATGTAAAAATACCTATTTTTTGTAATAAAGAGTACCTTAAATTGATATCTATTTGGAGTAAAGCGGATGCAAGTGTAACAAAGTAAGGTTGATTAGAACAGCTTCCCCTCAAACCACTTCCGGCACAGAACTCCCTACTTTACTGACTACTTCTGAATTATTATCGCTCATATCTCTTCTTTATCGTGCAGGTTATCGTGCAGGTTATCGTGCAGGCACTAAAGCTCTCTTATCGTGCAGGTTTTAGTGCAGTTTATCGTGCAACGTTTTTGATAGTTGGTAACGCCCTGTTTTCTTGCTTCCTTTATATTCTATGAAGCCTGCATCTGTTAAAGTTTTTAAATTATCTTTTATGGTTCTTTCTGAAACTTCAAAATGAGCCATTAAGTCTGCTACTTTTAAACCAGAAGTTTTAAAAATTAACAAAACAATTTCTTTTAATCGTTGACCTACCGATTCAGTTATTTCCCCAGCTATTTCTTCAGTTATTCTCTCAACTTTAGCAATAATAGGTATACTTATTCCCTCCGCTATTCCTTCAGTTTTACCCGCACTCTTTCTATTATGTGCAACTTCCGGAAACGTAACCATCGTAGTATTTTCATTTTGCTTCCATATCGGAGCCTTAAACCTATTCTCTTTGCAATCTCTAATCATTCTTTGTGTTCCTGTTCCAAGCATTTCAATATACTTTCTGTAAAAGCACATTTGAGCAATATCAGGATTACGAAGAATAGAATTATGTTCCACTTTTAAATCAGCAACAGTAATACCATCAGGCAGAGCACCATAATTACTAATTTCTGTTCTATCTGAATAAATTGATATTTGCAGGAATCCTTTAACAGAATTATAATCTCGGTGTACAATTGCATTTAAAATACCTTCACGCAAAGCCAATACGGGATAATTGGGCTTGTCTGTTCTTAGAAGTCCATTTACAGTTAGGTTCTTGCCATAAACAATATCTAAATATTCAAATATTGCAGCGATGTTTTTGAATATATTCCCTTCAAACATTTTATCATCAATAAACTTGTTTCCGGATGTTTTTGAAGGATAAAGTGTAAGCCTGATTCTTGATTGAGGAATAAAACGAATTGGATTTTTACCAAACAAAACCATGCAAGCATTAGTAATATTACCATTTTGAAGCAATCCTACTTGAATCAAAAAGTCCTCTACATCTTCTATTTTAGCTTCTTTCTTATATTCTTTGAATAGTTTAATTGTCTTGTCTATTTCTACCGTATCTAAATCTATTAACTCTGCACCTAACACTGGCATTCGCTCCCAATGAAAATCGGCTTGCTTCCGTTGCGAAATAAGATTGGTTAGTTTTTCGGGACTGGTTGTTTTCGTTACTTGACCAATTCTATTATAAATAACTCCTTTGTATTGATACGGCTTTTTCGCTCCCTCCCAAACACTGATTAGAATAACATCATTCTTTTTGTAGTGGACTACCTGCACGGAAATGGGTGCAGTTGGTTTAATCAAATCTACCAAAGCACTTTGTATAGAAAAAGCCTGCTGTTGAGCGTTCTCTATTCCAACTACCTTTTTATTATCATCAATTCCCACCACTAAATCACCACCTTGCGTGTTGATGAATGAAGTTATGGATTTTGCAATGGCATCAATATTGGGTTGTGCTTTAAACTCCAAACGAACCCCTTCTTTCTGTTGCAACAGATTTTCTATGATAAAACTATTCTCCATCGTTGCTCTGTTGAGGGTTCATTACTTCATAAATAAAGTCTTTGTCGATAAACTGTGCATTAATATACACCATCATTTCATCTAAACGATAAAACTCCTGCGCCCAGTTACCATTGCGAAGCGTAACCGGAATATGGTTTTTAATAACATACTCATACATTTCAACCGAAAGTTTGTCAAAAAGCCGATTGTCCATAAACATCACTTCATCATCACTTTTTAGTTTTATTTTCTTCAAAAGTAAGCGAGTATAAACAACATCCCGATGCACCAGGAACCAGTAAGGCTTCTTTAATCGGATAGCTTCTTTTATTTCTTCAAATGTGATATTCTTTTCGCCAATATTTCCTGTGCCACAATACGGACGAATAATGCCCAGAAATAAATCACACTCGTCAACTGCTTTCAAACAATTGTCAAGATTTGACAAATGAGGGTTTACCTTAATACTGCCATAATGAGAATTCAGCACTTCATAGCCCAACGTATTTAACTGAGCTACTATTTGTGATAGCTGGTCTTCAAACCCATACACAGTTGACCCCACCATTATTTTTACCTTCCGGTTTGGAGGTACTGGTTTCTTATTGCTTACTCGTTTTGCCATTGATATATCTTACATTCAATATATCTAATTCAGACAAGTTTCCCCTCAAACGCCTTCTTTAAAATACTTTGCCGGAGGGTTTCGGCTTGGGCAAGGCTGGTGGTAATGGTTTCTTCTACTTTATCGCATACACTCAGGCGACTTTCAATTTCTTGAATGATAAGTTGTTGCTCTTCAATTGTTGGAATCGGTACAGGAATTTTATTCAAGTTTGCCTGCGTCAATTTAGGTTGTGCGCTTCCAGTTACATATTGTCCAAGATTTATTGAATTGAAATAATTCAGCAAGTATTTAAGAACTAGATTCTCATTTGCTTGCAAGACATGCGCATGATTATTGACCCAAAATTTGCCTTCAGCGATAAAAGCTAGCGGTCTTGATTTGGTCAATAGGTTAGCACCGTCTTCACCAATTAATAAATAAACACCATCAAAAATGTAGTCATCAATATGATCCACAACCTCTGTTGCTCCGTAATATCGATACTCACCTTTTCTCGTTGCCCTTACGTCACGACTCAATGGAATTCTCTTGCCATCAAAGTTTATCGTGATGTCTCCTAATTTAAAAATTGTCCAACCCTTAGGCAACTTACCTTCCTTAACATTTTCATTTGTCAGCTTCCCTTCAAACGCCCACTTCAACACCGCCTGTCTATAAACTTTTAATTGCTGCTGTGCGGTTTCTAATTGTTGTTTGCCTTTGTCGAGTTCGCTGAGGAGTTCTTCTATTTTAGAGACGATGGCGTGTTGTTCAGGCAGTGGAGGCAGAGGGAAATCAATCGTATTTAAGTTCTTTCTTGAAATTCTTTTTCTGGTTGTTCCGCTTTCTAAATCATTAACTGATTTCCGTATTTGAGGTGAATTTATAGTATATGTCAGCAACTTTTTATCAACGATAGCAGAATCAGTACGAATTATGCAAACATCAACAACCGTCACATATTTGTTTTTTCCTTTCAACGGAAACAAACAGCACCGTCCAAGAGGATCTGGCATACGTGCAAGCAAAATATCCCCGTGTTCTAAAAAAGTGCAGTTTAATTCCTTTGCCCTGTTTAGAGTTAAATATCGATCTGATTTGTCTCTGAAATAACCATCGCCAACATCAGCTAATTGGATTAATCTCACATCGCCATTCTTATCCTGATCCTTTGACTCAACCCAATCACCATCACAGAAAACACCATCCCTACCCGTTGTGTATTCTAACTTCACCCATCTCCATCCACCAGGCAAGCCTTCATTATTCTGTGCAACCGGAGTAATCGCGGAATTGGTGCGGTGTTGGTCCGGTGTTGCTACGGCCTGGGGTTTGGCGTTGGGTTGTTTTTCAGGAGGGGTATTAGCGGGCATTCAAAATCTATTTTCAGTGCGCTTATTTCGTTTCAGTCAAATACCCATCAAATAAGATGGCGTTGGTTTTCAGGGTTTTAGGTTCCAATTGTGGATAACCATGCTTCTCAGTCAAATAACCGTCAATAAGATTTACTTCAATTTCTTTACTTTTGTTGTCGAGTCTGCCCTGCCTGAACTCCGACTTCAAGTCGTTGCCTGAGTAATCGGGCTTAGCGCAAGGGCGGGCCTATTTTTTTTAATCCAGAGGCTCTAGCTTTTTACTTTTCACTGTAAATCTATAAGCAAAGGGCATCTTCTCTTTATCGATTACTTCCAAAATATCCTCCCATTTAGCAATCAAATTAACAACCATTTGCCAATAGGATAAGCCTCCTTTTGGGACATTAAAAAAGAAAAGACCTAAACCATACTGAATGCAAAGGTCTCTTTGATGACGTATTCTTTGTATTCTAAAATCCCTTGTTATAACTACTGATTTTCTTATTCCGGCTTCAGGAATCCAATCCTCATCTTTGCAACCTTCACCATATTCAGACTTTATTGACTTTACCTCGTGGTCAGTCCTATTTCTAACATTAAGTTGATGCTGGAGGATATTCAATCCCTCAGCTAATTGAGGTGGTAAATTTTCGTCAATAAGAATGATCATTGACTAGGCTGCCTTTTGACAAAACTCCAAGGCATCAATGATTTGTCGTTCATTGATATTATAAAGTGAGGCAATAAAGTAATGGGGTTCTCCCGCTTCATGTAACTCTTGGATCGTTTCTGGATTGATATTGGTACCACTAATAGTTGCCTGGCCAAACTGATGATCCGGATCAACAACTATGCAATTATCCTTGCCTAAAGGCCATAACCTTGCTGCCATTGATCCTCCATTAAAATCAATTTTCCTAAAAAAATCCTTTATAAATTGAAGGTTGAACTGGAGTGTTACATCTAAATTGATAATATCCATTTTATCAATTGTAAAAAACACGCGGGTGCCGTCAGTGGAAATTGAATTTAGAACTTCAGCCGTTGCGAACGGAAACAATGAATTAAACTTCTTTGAAAGAATTAAATGAGCATCAATAATTTTCTCTGCTGAAACACCTGCATTTGACAATTGATAAAATGTAAACAACTCAACTAACGTGTGGAAACTTATGGCAATAGATTTACCATCAGTCCATGAATATCGACTGTTAAATTCCTTACCAAGTTCATTATCCCAGTAATGCTTAACCCAGCGATTAACCTTATGATAAGGCAATCTCAGAATCTGAGCAATATCAGGAACAGTGTAAATCCCAATCCCTAATTCTGGCTTGTTTTCTGTGGTTTTAATCATTTTTAAACTATTTAATATCAAATCTACTAAGTAATTAACTCAATTAATACAGTATTAGTTTCCAAACGATTATGCCGCTAATACTTCATTTAACTCATCCAATATCTTTTCGTAGTCTTCCTTAAACAACTGGTAAAACTTGCCTAAGCCACCAACCGCATTAAAAGGTGAGAGGTCAAAGTCTTCTTTACTTACATGGAAGCTGCCGGCCACATAATCTTTGATCATTCGCAGCCATTGCATTTGCTCCTCTGTAAACTTGAGTGTGCCGGCCTGCTTTTTAAATACCCAGTCCTGGAAGTTTTTGTCTACGGTTTTATCGTAAGCCGTGAGTTCTTTATCAATACCGCTGAGTTTGCGGATGAGAGAGACCAGTGCCATCAATTCATTTTTCGGCTGGCCGTTTACTTTTTCCAGTTGTTCGTAGGCGCGCCAGATGTTGAGCGGTGCCAGTTTCGGCTTGCTGGTTTTAATAGCTTCCACCAAATCTTTGATCATGGTGTAGGTAAGCTCGCGCCTCTGGTAGGGCTGGCCATAAAATATCTGTAAGGCGGTGATCTCCGTTTTGTGTTCTTCGATCCACACCTTAAAATCAGTCACCAAACTTTCGGCATCGGTCTTGTTATCTTTCACCCAGCCCATGTTAACGATCTCATCGGGGTTGATGTGGTCAATGAGCTGATCGTATTTCTTTCGTACATCAATTACATAATTCCTCAACTCATAGTCGTTGAATACCTTCACGGCATCCTCAACTAATTTTGAATGTTGAACTTTAAATGTTGAATTGGCTTCATCTGGTGAAAGGCCTGGGTTCTGTGTTCGGATTTGTGCTTCAATATGTTCAATCGTATCAGGATCGTAGGCATGCAGGAGTTCTTTTACTACCTGCGTAATTGTTTTGCCGTTGGATTTTTCAATGAAACCTGTTCTTTCCTTTTCTGTGATTTGTTTGTCGAGCCGCATCAGTCGGTTGGCCAGCGTGGTGAGCATGTCTTCATCGCGGTTGCCCATGTGTATGCCTTCGAGTACTTCTTTCAAACTCATGCCCGGTTTTTTTTCCAGCGGCCGGCTGTCAGTCTTCTGGCTTTTCTCTACACCAATGGCATCGATGATCACAAAATGATCTTTCGTGTATTTGGCAGCCGGTGTACCGGTGGCTCTTAATTCTTCGAGGCTGCATGTGCGGGTGCCGCGGCCTTTCATTTGTTCGTAATAGGTGCGGCTCTTTACATCGCGCATAAACAACAACACTTCCAGCGGGCGTATGTCGGTGCCCGTGGCAATCATGTCTACGGTAACTGCTACACGAGGATAATAGCTGTTGCGGAACTGTTGCAGTACACTCTTCGGGTCTTCTTCGCTTTTGTAAGTGATTTTTTTGCAGAACTTGTTTTCTTCTGCAAACTCTTCGCGTACAATGTTGATAATGTCATCGGCATGGCTGTCGCTCTTGGCGAAGATCAGCATCTTAGGTACTTCAAAGACACCCTCACCCCCTACCTGTCCGGTAGGCAGGCGGCCCTCTCCCTCGGGAGAGGGTGAAAAGCGGTCGGGAAAGATGATGGGTAGTTGATCTTTTACTGCTCGTACAATCATTCGAATCTGGTTGGGGTTCACCACTTTGTCGTCAAGTTGTTTGGCAGTATACACCACATCTTCATCGAGCGTGTTCCAGAATTGTCTGCGGGTGAGCTTCTCGCGGCTGCCTATGTATTCGCCCAGAGCAAGGACCGAGCCTTGTTGTGTAATCCTGGTCGTGATTTCAAATACATTGTAAGGCACCAGCACGCCATCTTCCACCGCACGCTGATATCCATAGTCGCACACGAGGTTTTGATTGAAGTAGCCAAAGGTGCGGTTGTCGGGCGTAGCGGTTAAACCAATCTGAAAGGCATCGAAGTAATCGAGCACCTGTTTCCATAAATTATAAATGCTGCGGTGACATTCGTCAATCACAATGAAATCGAAAAACTCCATAGGCACTTTTTGATTGTACACCACGGGCATGGGTTCTTTGGGCGCC
>VYLD01000138.1_pt1 | contig 26826 bp, 24 predicted proteins | sample 5114401 | NCBI WGS metagenome assembly VYLD01 (sample SAMN12291783, study PRJNA351875) | freshwater metagenome | isolation source: freshwater lake | place: USA: Michigan, Gull Lake | collected 2013-08-08 | reverse complement strand
GCGGTGGTCGAGCTCGAGGGTGCGCCCATCGGGGAAGGTGAGGGTGGCCTCGCTGGCCAGCCCGGTCTCGAGCACGTCGGCCAGCTGAAGCGGGCCCGGGGTCGCCGCGGTGCTGGTGCCGGCGCGGGTGATCGTCACGGTCCCCTTCACCTCGCTCAAGACCGCCGGCGCCGACTGCGCGAGGTCAATTCACGCGCGCGAGTAGACGGGCGTCGCCTCTGTGAACCAGTTCAGCCTTGTGGCCCCGGGTGGGGAAACGAGCGCCCCTGGTTCATCGCGGAGCGAGCCAGGTCGGCGGGCTGATGATCTTCTCTCCGCCGCGCACGGCCGCAGGCATCGCGTCGCGGGCGCCGTGGCGGCGACGCCTGGGGTCCTGTCGGGCCACCACCCTGGCGACCAGATCGTAGTCGTGGGCCTCGGTGACCTCGACGGTGACGAGCTCTCCGGGGTAGGCGAGGCCGTCGTTGATGAACACCTGGCCGTCGATGTCGGGGGCCTGCCCCTGGTGGCGGCCGACCAGCAGGTGCTCGGACTCCGGCGAGACGCCTTCCACCAGCACCTCGAGGCGGGTGCCGACGAGCTTCTTGTTCTGTTCGCGGCTGATGCGCTTCTGAATGGCCATCACCTCGCGCCAACGCCGCTCGATGGTCTTCTGGGGCACCTTGCCTTCCATCTCGTAGGCGGCGGTGCCCTCTTCATCGGAATACTGAAAGACGCCCAGGCGCTCGAAGCGCAGCTCGCGCACGAAGTCCTTCAGCTCTTCGAAGTCGGCTTCGGTCTCTCCGGGCAGGCCGACGATCAGCGAGGTGCGGAAGGTGAGCCCGTCGACCCGCGTGCGGATCTTCGCGAGCAGACCCTTGAGGAAGGTCGAGTCGCGCCCGCGCTTCATCGAGCGCAGCAGCTTGTCGGACGCGTGCTGCAGCGGCATGTCGAGGTACTTGGCGATCTTCGGCTCGCTCGCGATGACATCGATGAGCTCATCGGGGAACACGCGCGGGTAGGCGTAGTGCAGCCGAATCCACTTCACGTCGACCTTCACCAGGGCCTTCAGCAGCTCGTGCAGCTTCGGCTTGCCGGGCAGATCGTGCCCGTAGGCGGTGAGGTCCTGGGCGACCAGGTTCAGCTCGGCGACGCCGGCGTCGGCCAGCTTCTGGGCCTCGGCGACGATGTCGGCGATGGAGCGCGAGCGCTGCAGCCCGCGCAAGGTGGGGATGATACAGAACGCGCAGGTGTTGTCGCAGCCCTCTGAGATCTTCAGGTATGCCGTGTACCCGGGCATGGAGTTCACCTTGGGCACCGCGGCGGTGTGAATGTAGTCGGGGTCGGGAATGAGCTGGCGCGGGCTGGCCTCGGCGGCGAGCAGATCGCCGATCTGCACGTAGGCGCTGGTGCCCAGGAAGTGATCGACCTCGGGCAGCTCTTTGAGCAGGCGCTCGCCGTGGCGCTGCACCAGGCAGCCGGTGACGACCAGGGTGTCGCACTTGCCGGTCTCTTTGAACTCGGCCAGCTCGAGAATGCTGTCGACCGATTCCTGCTCGGCGGCCTTCAAGAACGCGCAGGTGTTGACGACGATCACCTCGGCGTCTTTGGGGTCCTGCACCAGCTCGTAGCCACGCTGGTTGAGCGTGCCGAGCATCACCTCGGAGTCGACCCGGTTCTTCGGGCACCCCAGCGTCATCATGTACAGCGCCTTGGGGGCGGGCTTCTTCGTCACTTTGGGGGTGGCCACGGCGGGTGCTCCAGACGACACGAAGGGTCGGTGAGAGGGGTTGGGCGTCTTCAGCGCGCGCCGAGCTCGCTGCGCTCGAAGTGATCGGTCGTCCACACGAAGCGTGAGGTCTGACCGTTGGTGTAGCCGATGGTGAGCGAGCCCTGGGGGTCGAGCTCGAACTGCATGGCGCGCCCCAGGCTGCAGGTGGCGGCGGGCCACTCGAGCACGCGGCTGGCCACGTTGCCCTTCACCACGTACATCGCGAGGCGCAGCTCGTTGGCGCCGTTGCAGGCGTCTTTCGAGTAGGGGTTCTTGCCGGTCAACAGGGTGAAGAGGGGCCGGTTGTCGGCCAGCGTCAGCTTGCGGGGAATGGGCAGCGAGACCGAGGCCGCGTCGATGGCGTTGTCGAGGGCGATCAGCTCGGCCAGTGAGTCGGGGGTGAAGTCGGCGTCTCCCGCTACCCAGGTCGGGTAGTGCAGCTTGGAGTAGCCCACCCAGCCCGTCGGCCGGGCCTCGAGGCCCTCGACGTCTGCGGCTGGCTGCAGCTTGAGATTCTTGCGCAGATCGTCCGGAAGGCGCGTGGGGCCCCCGAGCATCTCGCCGGTGGGGCAGGTCATCGTCTTCTGGGGCGGCTGGTTGGCGACGTCGACGTCCTGGTACTCGAGGCAGATCGACAGCGCGAGCTGCTTGAAGCCTTGAAAGCGGGGCAGGCTGCGCGCGGGGAAGGCCAGCTCGAAGGTGGCGCCCGTGTCGTCTTCCTTCACGGCGGCGCCGAGCCGTGCGACCGCGAACGCCGGAGGCCCTGCCTCGACACTGGGCGGCCTGACCCCGTCTTTTCCGTAGCGGTACACGAAGCCGCGCGCGGTGGTGCCCGAGTCGGGGAAATAGAGCGTCACCTCGAGCTGGTCGTGCTCGTTGAAGGCGTCGTCTTTCACCTGCACCGCGAGGTAGAGGGTCTCCTTGAAGAAGGCGGCCTTCGCGGTGAGCGCAGCGCTGGCGCCCGCCTCGGGCCTGGGCAGCTTCAGCTCCGCCGCCGGCGTGAAGTCCTTGAGCACGCCGTCGAGCTTCGGCTCTCTGACCAGCAGGGGCAGCGGCTTGATCGCCTTCTCGGTGGCGGGGGCGGCGAGCAGCAGACAGGCAAGCGCCGAAGCGATCGTGGACACGGGGTCGGCCCTACCAACAAGGCCCGCGGTGAGCAACCACACGCCCTCGGGGAAGGCAAATCAAACCGAGGGCTTGAGCGGTCCGGCGCGCTGTCGTCGAGCCCCGGTGAGGGCCGTTTGACGGTCGATGGCTCGCCGCAAGACGCCGGGGTTTTTGGCGAACAACGCGCTGCACCCGTCGGCGCGGTCAGCTCGTAACATCTTGATTCCAAATGGTTTGCTCGCGGGGGGACGCACCCAGAGGCTGTCGGACCCTCTCCACCGCTGGTGGGGGGAGCTCCGCGAAACCAACGGGCCCCTTCCCCCAGCGCCGGTGGAAACACCTCGACGCAAACGGCCCCCTTTCCCCAGCGGTCGAGGACGCCGTCAGCGCCATCGGACCCTTGCCGGAGGGCGGGGCAGCCTTCGCCGTCGCAACCGGCCATTGCCAGACGCCGTCAGGACCTTGCCCGGGTCCTGAGGTTCGGCCGTGTGGCTGCTCGCGGGATGACGTCGATGAGGACGTGGCGTCGCCGTCGACGAGGGGACGAGGTGGCCTCAGCACCACCTCGCCGATTCGATGCCAGCGGTGTGAAGGGCAAACCCTCGTCGAGGAATTCCCCATCGCCTCTCATGAAAATAAAGCCATTCTTTCTGCCCTGTGTGTGATTGATTGACCTGGTTCATCGGCCCGGGCCCGGTCAGCGCCCCGTCGGCCCCGGCACCGAAACCGGTTCACGGCCGGGCCTCGTCGATGGTAGCTCTCCACCGGCGCCGAGGACCAAGAGGTCGGCTCGGCACATCAGGAGTGGGCATGCATTGCAGGTCATTCGTCGTCACGGTCTGCTTGCTGGCCGTCGGGCTGTACGGAGCGCAGGCCACCGCGCAGGAGACGTCGGTCATCACGGGCACCGTTGCCGACGCGCTGACGCAGAAGCCGCTGGGTGACGTGGTGGTGACCGCCAGCTCACCGGCGCTGCAGCGCGAGCGCACCGCGGTGACGGACGCCACGGGCCTCTATCGGCTCTCGCAGCTGCCGCCGGGCACCTACAGCCTTCGACTCGAGCGCCAGGCCTCTCGGTCGCTGCGGGCCGAGGTGCACGTTGGGGTCGATCGAACGATTCGGCTCAACCTGCAGGTCCCACCCCGCACGGCCGAGTCGCAAGAGGTGGTGGTGGTGACCAGCGTTCCCACGGTCGACGTGGTGAGCGCCGCGCAGGGCATCAGCCTGGGAAAAGACTTCATCGACCGGGTGGCCCTGGTGAGGCCGAACGCCACCGGCCAGCGCACCTTCGAGGACCTGGCCGCCGCCGCCCCGCAGGTCTCGCGCGATCAGCTCGGGTACGGCTTCAACGGCGGCCAGTCGTCCGAGAACCTGTACCTGGTCGACGGGCTGCAAGTGAATGACCCTGCGTTCGGCACCCTGAAGACCGCCGACCGCACCGCGGGCATCGGCGGCGCCCAGCTGCCGCTCGAGTTTCTGGAAGCGGCCAACGTGACCACCGGCGGGTTCCTGCCTGAGTTCGGGCGCGCCAGCGGCGGCGTGCTCAACGTGGTGACGAAGTCTGGCACCAACGAGTTTCACGGCTCGTTCTGGGGCAACTGGTGGCCGGGCGCGCTGACCGCCACTCCGCGGGTCGTCCAGAACGACGCCTCGAGCATCGAGCTGGCCAGCGCGCGCCACAACACCTTCGACTTCGGCTTCGATCTCGGGGGCCCGATCGTCAAAGACAGGCTGTGGTTCTACGTGGGCGTCGCTCCGTCAATCGATCGGCAGCGCACCACGCGCGGTGTTCGGGCCTTTCAGGTCAACGGCGAGGGCTCTGACTTTCTCTACGACGACCTGGGGGCGATTCGCGCCGACCGCATCGCCGAGACGTCGCGCTTCGATGACCGGCGCTCGATCTCGTACCTGGCCAAGCTGAGCTGGCTGGCCGCCACCAACCACACGCTGTCGCTGTCGGTCTCTGGCACCCCGCAGGAACGGACGCGGCCCCTCTTCGAGCCCCTCGGCGCGAACGGAGAGCGGCGCGCCACCAACAGCACCCTGGTGAGCGCGAAGTACAGCGGCAGCTTCCTGGACAAGGCGCTGCTGGTCGACGTGAACGCCGGGTGGAACCGCACCGATCACTCCATCGGCGCGACGGACGGCAGCAGGCTGGGCACCACCACCGGCTTCGCTGGCATCCCGCAAACCCAATACAGAAGAAATCCCCCGCTCTCGATTCGGGAATTCGAAGATCTGCCCGCCGACGTCGCCGACCGGTGTGAGCCGGCGGGCTTCGTGGCTACCAGGCGGGTCACGGTGCGCGGCCAGAGTCGGTACGTCATGGCGTGCCCGGTGACTGGCCCCGGGGCGCAGTACACCATCGGGGGGCTGGGCTTCCTCGAGACCTCGCAGAGTGATCGGCTGCAGGCCCGGGCGTCGGTCTCGTACCTGTTTCAGGCCCTGGGCCACCACGTGGCGCGCGCCGGCATTGACCTCGAGTGGACGCGGTACGCCGTGACCCGCGCATACTCGGGTGGGGCTGTGCTGCAAGACACTCCAGAAGGTGGCTACCAGAGCCTTCGGGACACGGCCTACCTCGCCGGGCCCAACGAGCGCGTCCAGCTGCTCAGCGTGCGCGCCGCGCCCAGCCAGTTCACCAGCGGCCTGTTCGTGCAAGACAGCTGGAATATTCTCGACGCGGTCACTCTCAACGCAGGGCTTCGCTACGACACCCAGCAGATCTTTGGCGCCGACCGGCAGCTGGCATTGTCTTTGAACAACATGCTCTCGCCCAGGGTCGGGCTGGTGTACGACTTCACGCAGCAGGGGCGCGGGAAGGTCTTCGCGAACTATGCGGTCTCTCATCAGAACCTGCCCCTGCAGCTCGGCGCCCGGGCGCTCGCCGGCGAGTCTTCGACGCGGACCTCTTCAGCCGCGGCGGGGTGCAGCCCGGTGGCCAACCCGGCCGGCTCGAGCGCCTGCACGGACCCTTCGAACACGGTGGCCATCAACACCGCGCCTACCGACGTGTCCCCTGATGCGGTGCGCGTCTCGAGCGGGCGAACCCTGGTGGACCCCTCGCTTCAGCCGATGGCCAAAGGCGAGGTCACCGCCGGCTTCGAGTACGAGGTCTTCGCCAACACCCGCCTTGGGCTGGTCGGCACGCACAACTGGCTGTTCAACGTCATCGAAGAACTGTCGAACGACGAAGGCGCCACCTCGTTCATCGGCAACCCCGGCTCGGGGCTGGGGCAGGGCTTCCCCAAAGCCGAGCGGAAATACTTCGGCGGCACCCTGTACGTGACCCGCGCCTTCAGTGATGGCTGGTTGGCCCAGGGCAGCTACACGCTGGCGGGCCTGTATGGCAATGACTCAGGGTTGGTCAGATCTGAGACCGGCCAGCTCGACCCCGGGCCGTCGTCGGACTTCAGCCTCAAGTCCGTGGTGGCCAATCGCACGGGGTTTCTGCCTGCCGATCGCACCCACGCCATCAAGGCCTGGGTCTCGAAGGACTTTCGGGTGTCGAGCCAGGTCACCATTCTCGCCGGGTTGTCGTACGAGGGCTTCTCGGGCACGCCCATCAGCTACCTCGCCGCGCACCCGCAGCTGGGCGCGGCTGAGACCTTCGTCTTCGCCCGCGGCGCAGCGGGTCGCACCCCGTGGACCCACAACGTCAACCTGCGCGCCGGCGTCACCTGGCGAATCTCGAAAGACCATGCCCTGCAGTTCTCGGTCGACGTCTTCAATCTGCTCAACCTGCAGGAAGCCACCGAGGTCTCGCAGGAGCTGTCCACGCGGGTGATCGTCCCCGCCAACGCCGCTCCGGGGAAAGAGGCGGAAGCCGCCTGCCTGGCCCAGAACAACCCGAGCTGCGTCTCCGTGCTGAAGAAGTCGGTCAATGGCACGCTGTCGCCCGTCACCACCGCGGACCTGAACAGCAACTTCAAGCAGGCGACGGCGTACCAGCAGCCGCTGTCCGTCCGGCTGGGGCTCAAGTTCTCTTTCTAAAGACATCCATGTCTGAGACAACCACCATGCGACTCCTCACGCTCATCGTCGTCGCGTCCGGGCTCGCGGGCTGCTTCGCGCCGCAGCCGCCTCCGCCGTGCCAGACGGTCGCCACCCAGTCGTCCAATGGGAACCCGCCGTACCTGGCGAGGTTCACCTTCAGCGCGGAGTCGGGCACCTGCGCCGCCGGGACGCGGCTGACCAGCATGCTGATCGGTGTCCAGGACTTCGCGCCCCCCGGCGGCGGTGCGGCGACCCTGGCGCTGCGGCCTGCGCGGCTGGTCGAGCTGTCGAACGGCACCCTCTTCAAGGCAGACCTCGACCCGTCGAACAACTGCCAGGCGGTGCTCGAAGGTGAACCGGCGTCATCGTGTCGAACGTGCGGCCCTGGCGGCGGGAACCCCTGCGTGTTCGTCGATGACCCGGTGAGGCGAACGGATCCCTCGGACCCGACCGGTGCCAGGCTCAACGCGGTGGGAGGCTTCCCCCGCGACCCGAACGCCGGGGTGTGCGCGGCCACGCAGCCCCTCGTGGCCCAACAGACCTTCGCGGCCCAGACGCTTCGCCTGGTCGACGGTGGCACCGCCGAGCTGCCTGCGCTGCCAGTGACGTTCACGTTCAACGACGTCGAGGTGCTGGTCACGTCGCAGACCCCGGGCACGGTCTTCACCGCGAAGCTCGAGCACGCCGAGGGCGCCTGTTCGCGGCGATACGACGTGTTGGCCTTCTACCCGTCGGTGGCCTGCCAGACCGACCGCGACTGTGACCCCAACGTCGACCTCGACGCGGGGCGCGCTGTGGGCAGCGGTATCAACCCTGGGTTCAAGCCGGTCTGTGATGCCACCTTGAAGTTCTGCGTGCCGACGGTCGACATCACGAAGCCCCTTTTCCCAGCGCTGCCATGAAGCCTTCCACGCGGACGCGAACTGCGCGTGCCTTCAAGGAGACCCCATGGCCACCCTTCATGCCCAGACCGACGAGGAGCAGCGCGCGCGGTTGCTCGACGTGGCCGGGCGATGCCCCGTGCCCACGCTGATGACGACCGTCGACGTGACCATCACCACCAGGGCCGCAGCGTCATGACCGACCGCGTCTCGCTTTCAGAGAAGTTCGCGCGCTTCACCGAGCACTGGCGGCCCAGGGTGGTGGCCGAGCTCAACGGCCAGGAGGTGAAGGTCATCAAGGTGCAGGGCACGTTTCCCTGGCACCACCACGAGCGCGAAGACGAGCTGTTCCTCGTGTGGCGCGGGCGCTTTCGCGTCGAGTTCCGCGATCGCGTGGTCGAGCTGGGCCCCGGTGAGTTGGTGGTGGTGCCTCGCGGTGTCGAGCACCGCACCGCCGCAGACGAGGAGGCCGAGCTCGTCGTCTTCGAGCCGGCAGGCGTGCGCAACACCGGCAACGTGGTCGACGCGACCTTCACGGCCCCGATGGGCGAGAAGCTCTGAAGCGTCTCGCCAGGCGGCGCCGAGCTCGACTCAGGTCTGGGTGACGCGAGGCGTGAGCTTCACCATCACCGGCTTGTCCGGCCGCACCGTCACCATGGCGACCGGCTTCACCTCACGCACGCTCGGGTCGACCTCGACGTCGAAGCGCTTGATCAGCTGCGCCAGGAGCACCACCGTCTCGACGAGCGAGAAGGTGTTGCCGATGCACTGCCGCTGGCCCGCCGAGAAGGGCAGATAGCTCCAGGGGTTGCGGCCCTGCGACTTCTGGTGGGCGAAGTGACCGGGGTCGAATCGCTCGGGGTCGGTCCAGAAGTCCCGGTGACGGTGCGCGCCATAGAAATACGGCATCACCACGTCTCCTTCGCGCACGCGCACGCCCATCACCTCGTCGTCGGCCACCGCGTTGCGCGCCGTCATCGCGACCGGCCCGCGCAGGCGCAGCGTCTCGTCCACCACCTGCCGCAGGTAGGTGAGCCTGGGGTAGTCCTCGAAGCCGGGCTCGCGATCGCCCAGCACGCGGTCGACCTCTTCCTTCATCGCCTGCATCACCTCGTCGCGGCCGTGCAGCAGCGTGAACAGCCAGGTGAGGGTGAGCGCCGTCGTCTCGTGGCCGGCGACGAAGAGCGTGAAGACCTCGTCGCGCAGCTCCTGGTCGGTGAGCGGCCGGTTCGTCTCGGCGTCGACGCTGTGAATGAGCATCGAGAGCAGCGTGCCGTCTGAGGGCGGGCGCCGACGGCCGGCCTCGATGACGCGATAGATGACGGACTCGACCTCGGCCATGGTGTGGTGAAACTTGCGGTTGCCGGGCGTCGGCACCCACCTGGGCATCACGAAGCCGTTGCCCTGCTCGCTCACCAGCTCGAGCGCGGCGCCGAGGGCCTCGTACGAGATGTCCGCCGACCCGAGCAGCTCGCGGCCGAAGAGCGCCACGGTCACCACGTCGAGAGTGAGCTTCACCATCTCGCGGTGCGCGTCGACGGTGACAGGCCCGCCGTGTTTCTTCAGCAGACCGTCGAACACCAGCTGGCCCGTCTGCACCATGGCCTGGGTCAGCGCGCCGAGCGCCGCGCGATGAAACGCGGGGTTCATCAGCGTGCGCCGCGCCTTCCACGCGTCACCTTCGAGCGCGAGCACGCCGTTGCCGATGACGCGCCGAACGCCGTCGTAGGTGTTGCCCTTGACGTAGTTCTTCGCGTTCCCCGCGAGGATTCGTTTGATGCCGTCGGGGTGCGCGACGACGACCGCGTGCATGCCGACGTCGACGCTGAAGACGTCTCCCAGCTTCTGCCAGGAGTCCTCCAGCAGGCTCAACATGCCTTCGCTGCGAACGCGGGGCAGGTGGCCCACGATGGGCCAGCGGGGCAGGGACGGCGGCAGCGGTGCGGGGGTGGTCATGACTTACCACATGGTAAGGAATTGATGACCGACCGGCAACTGCCGCTCAGCGGCGCGTGGTGGAGACGGGGTCGAGGTGGCTGCTCAGGTGCATCGCGCGAACGACGGCCTTCTTCATGCGTTGGCGCCAGCGCGTGTCCGAGCGGGGCACCAGCGCGCTCTGCATCAGCATCATCGCGCCCAGCACCGCCACGTGTGCCTCGGGGTCGAAGCCGTCCTTGAAGTCCTTCGACTGCTCGACGACGCCCTTGATCAGACCCAGCCACGGCGCTCCTTCGGTCTGCAGCCAGGACAGCACCGTCGCGGGCCGTTCGAGCAGCTCGAAGGCGAGGAAACGTGAGGGCTGCTGACTCTCGTCGAAGCGCTCGAGCACCAGCTCGATGAGCGCGCGGTAGCGGTCGTGTGAGCGGCTGACCAGCTCGGTGGCGACGCCCGGCAGCTGTTCGCGGAACTGCTGGGCGAGCAGCTCGTACACGCCCTCGCGCAGCTTCTCCTTGGTCGGGAAGTGGTGCAGCAGCGCCTGCTTGCTGATGCCCACCGCGTCGGCGACCGCCTGTACGCTGGTGGCCTCGGTGCCGTGGGCAGCGAACGTCGCCAGCGCCGCCTGCAGAATGTGGTCCCGCGGTGAGGCACGAGGCGTTCGGCGCATGGCGGGCGTCGTAGTCAGGCTGCCGCGGAAGGGGAATACCGCAACAAGTGTGCGAGGCGCCCGAGGTGACCGACGCGGACCGCGAGGTTCGCCGCGCGCGGTGCTCCCGTGCCCGAGGCATGCGTCGGTAGCCCGGGTTTTCAGGGCTTCGCGCCCAGCAGGTGGGTGAAGACCCGTCAGGCGCAGGCATGGGTCGGCCCGATCGGCGCCGGAACGCGCGGCTCGGCGACCTTCGGAAAGGCCCGGTTCTGCAGCCCTGGAGTGACGCCGCGTTCAGACGCGCAGCACCACCGCCTGCACGAAGGGCTTCGCGCCCAGCAGCTGCTTGAAGACCCGCCTGGCGCCTCGCAACACCGCTTCACGCACGCGCTCGTCGTCTCCGCGAATGGCTTCCGACAGCTGCCGCAGCTCGAGGGCGGCACCATCGGCGGCGAGGGGCAGCACCGAGTGTTCCTCGGTGGCCAGGCCCTGCCCGTACGCGCTCGGCTCATGCAGCACGCGCCCGCCGCCCAGCTTGAGCACCACCACCACCATCACCAGCCCGCCCTCGGCGAGCCACCGGCGTTCCTGCAGTGTGGCCTCGCCCACTGGCGCCAGCGCATCTCGTCGCATCGGCAGCTGCCCGACCTTCACGCGGCCGAGGTGGGTGACGCCGCCTTCGCTCACCCCCAGCACGTCGCCGTTCCTCGCCACCCGCGCCTGGGCCGGGTCGACCAGCGCGTGGTTGACCGCGGTGTCCCGGTGGCGGTGCAGGTGGCGCAGCTCTCCGTGAATGGGGACGAAGGACCGGGGGCGCACCGTCTCGAGCAGGCGCTTCTGCTCGTCCTGCGCGGCGTGCCCCGAGGTGTGCACCCCCGGCTCGTTCCCCGGGTACGCCACCCGAATGCCACGCAGGTACAGCGTCTTGAGCAGCCCGCTCAGCGCCTGCTCGTTGCCGGGAATGGCGCGCGCCGAGATCACCACCAGATCGTCCGGCTCGAGGCGCAGCGAGCCCGGGGTGTCCGACACCATGTTGCTCAGGCCCGAGCGAACTTCGGCCTGGGCTCCGGTGGAGATGACGAGCAGCTGGTGGCGGGGCAGCGCGCCGCCTTCTTCGTACGAGACCAACAGCCCGTCGGGCACCTCGAGGCGCCCGACGCCGCGCGCCAGCTCGACGTTGCGTTGCAGCGATCGACCCGCGAGCACCACCTTGCGGTTGAGCGTCACCGCCAGCCGCAGCAGGTGTTGCACGCGGTGAAGCTGCGAGCCGAATTGCGCGACCACGATGCGGTGCGTGGCGGTGGCGAACAGGCGCGCGAAGGTCTCCTTCACCGTCGACTCGCTCGGCGTCCACCCGGGCACCTCGGAGTTGGTCGAGTCAGACATCAACAGATCGACGCCCTCGTCGCCGAGCTGCCCCAGGCGCGCGAGGTCGGTCAGCTTGCCGTCGATGGGTGAGAGGTCGAGCTTGAAGTCGCCCGAGTGCACCATGGTCGCCGACGGCGTGCGGATGATCAGGCCCACCGCGTCAGGGACCGAGTGGGTGACGTTCACCGGCTCGAACCGAAACGAGGTGCCGATGGAGAACGCCTCTCCGGGGCCCATGGGGCGCAGCTCGCAGGTCAGCCCCGCCTCTTCCAGCCGGTGCCTGGCCAGCGCGAGGGTGAAGGGCGTGCCGTAGATCGGCACCGGGAACGATCGAATCAGCCAGGGCAGGGCGCCCAGGTGATCTTCGTGGGCGTGGGTGAGCACCACCGCCTTGAAGGCGTCGGGTGCGTCGTCGAGCACCGAGAAGTCCGGCACCACCACGTCGACGCCCAGCTGGTCTGCGCGGGGAAAAAGCACGCCGCAGTCCACCAGGACGCGATCGTCACCGTGCTCGACCAACATCGTATTGAGCCCCACCTCACCCAGGCCGCCCAACGGGGTCACCTTCAGCATCGGGCGAACGTAGCCGGTGGGGCCGCGGGGCAACGGCGAACTACGCATCGTTTGCAGGGCTGGTTGGGCTTGACACCTGCGGCTAACGCTTTAGGGAAGCGCGTCTTTTACCGAGGTGAGAATGCCTTCTTCGATGATTCGAATTGAAGGGCTCATCAAGCACTACGGCACGGCCGTGGCGCTGAAGGGCCTGTCGTTTGAAGTTCCACGAGGTCAGGTGGTGGGGTTCCTGGGGCCGAACGGCGCGGGGAAGTCGACCACCATGCGCATTCTGGCGGGGTCGCTCAATCCCACCGGAGGCAAGGCCTTCGTGGGCGACGTCAACGTGGTCGACGACCCTGTCGGAGCACGTCGCCTGATCGGCTACCTGCCCGAGAACAACCCCCTCTACGAAGAGATGATGGTGACGGACTACCTGGCCTTCATCGCCGACGCGCGCGGGGTCCCGAAGGCCGACCGCCCCCGCCGCATCAAGAGCGCCGTCGAGCGCTGCGGCCTGACCGGGGTGTTCTCGAAAGACATCAGCCAGCTCTCGCGGGGCTACCGGCAGCGCGTGGGTCTGGCCGCCGCCATCTTGCACGAGCCTGACCTGCTCATCCTCGACGAGCCGACCGCGGGCCTCGACCCGAACCAGATCGTCGAGATTCGAAACCTCATCAAGGACCTGGGCAAAGAGAAGACGATCATCCTCTCGACGCACATCCTCTCTGAGGTGCAGTCGACCTGTTCGCGGGTGCTGATCATCAACGAAGGCCGGCTGGTGGCCGATGACACGCCGGAACACCTGGGCACGACGGCGGAAGGGGGCTCGCTGCTGCACGTGGTGGTCACCGGGCGCAATGGGCAGGCGCTCGACGCGGCCACGGTGCGCGCGACGTTTGCCGCGATGGTCGGCGTGACGGCCGTCGACGTGGCGGAAGGTGAAGGGGCTGGCACCCTGGGCTTCACGCTGCGCTACGGCGCCGATGATCCCCGTCGGTTGTTGTTCGACACCGCGGTGAAGAACGAGCTGACCCTGCTCGAGGTGCGTCGCAGCCAGGTCAGCCTCGAAGAGACCTTCCGCAAGCTCACCGACACCACCAGGAGGGCCGCATGAACGGGGCGCTCGCCGTCGCGCGGCGCGAGTTCAAGACGTTCTTCAACTCGCCCATCGCGTACATCGTCCTCGGGGGCTTTCTGCTGCTCTCGGGGTGGTTGTATTTCAGCACGTTGTTCCTCGCAGGCCAGGCGTCGCTGCGGGGGTTCTTCGGGGTCGCGCCGGTGCTCTTCGTGGTGCTGGTGCCGGCGATCACCATGCGCGCGGTCGCCGAAGAGCGGAAGTCGGGCACCCTCGAGCTGCTGCTGACCCTGCCGATGGATGATTGGCAGCTCACGCTCGGCAAGTTCCTCGCGTCGCTGGGCATGATCGGCGTCGCGCTGCTGACCACGCTTCCCTACGCGTTCACCGTGGCGGGCCTCACCGGCCCCGGGCCTGCGTTCGATTGGGGCCCGGTGTTCGCCGGGTACCTGGGCCTGGTGCTGCTGGCTGGCAGCTTCATCGCGCTGGGTTTGTGGGGCAGCGCGCTGAGCAAGAACCAGATCGTCGGCTTCATCTTCGGCCTGGTGCTGTGCTTCGCGTTCTACATCGTCGACAAGTTCACGCCGCTGTTGCCCGAGACGCTGGGCCAGGCGCTGGAGTTCTTGTCTGTTGACTACCACTTCGAGAATATCTCCCGTGGCGTGATCGATACACGCGACCTCGTCTTTTATCTGTCATTGACCCTCGCGGGGCTGCTGCTCACCTCGCGCACCATCGGCGCTACGCGCCAGTGACACAGCCATGAACCGAAAGACTACCCAACAGCCGCTGTTCATCGCCGCCGTGTTTGGCATTCTGGTGCTCGTCAATGTGCTCGGCTTGCGCCTCTTCGCGCGCGCCGACGTCACCCGCGATGGCGCCTACACCTTGTCGAAGGCCTCGCGCGACACCTTGAGCGCGCTCGACGAGCCGGTCACCGTGACGGCGTACTTCACCGAGAACCTGCCGGCTCCCTACGCCAGCAACGCGCGGTATGTGCGCGACCTGCTCGAGGAATTTCGCTCGGCCTCCAAGGGCAAGCTGGCCTTCGAGTTCATCGACCCCCAGAGCCAGGAGACCGAGCAGGACAAGGAGGCCAAAAAAGAGGTGAAGCAAGACATCTTCGGGCGCCGCTTCCGCGAGCCCACCTCAGTCGAGAAGGAATTGACCGGCTCAGGCATTCAGCCGGTCGAGATTCGGGTGATTGAGGAAGATCAGCAGCAGACCAAGCGCGCGTACATGGCGCTGGTGCTCAAGCACCAGGAGAAGAAGGAAGTGATTCCGCTGGTGCAGAACGTGGCGTCGCTCGAGTACGACCTGACCTCGTTGCTGCGCAAGATGACCCGGTCGAAGTCGCCGGTGATCGGCGTGCTGCAGGGGCACCAGGAGCCGAAGCTGGAAGAGAAGTTCCGCTACCTGCAGACGGTGCTCTCGCAGACCTACCAGGTGAAGCCGGTCGAGCTGGGCCAGAAGGAGCGCTTCGACGCCGACCTGGACGCGCTCTACGTGGTGGGACCGAAGACTGCCCTGGCGCCGAACGAGCTGAAGGCGGTCGACCAGTTCCTGATGGAGGGCAAGTCGGTCGCCTTCTTCCTCGATACCGTGCACGTCGACCTGAAGACCTTCGAGCCGGTCGAGGCCTCACACGGGCTGACCGCGATGCTGGCGTCGTACGGAGTGACGGTGGGGGACAGGCTGGTGGCTGACGTCAACTCGGGGCAGATCACCTTGAGCGAGCGCCGCGGCTACATGGTGGTCAACCAGCCGGTGCCGTATCCATTCATGCCGGTGGTGAAGCGCCTCGAAGGTGACAGCGTGATCTCCGCGGGCCTGGGTGACGTGGCGTTCCCGTTCGTGTCGACGGTCGAGGTGAAGGCGGTCGAGGGCACGCAAGGGCTGGTGCTGGCTCGCTCGTCGACCAAGAGCTGGCTCGAGAACAAGCCGCCGAACATCAGCCCGCAGCGTGACTGGCGCGCAGAGACCGTTACTCCGGCGGGTCCGTATCCGGTGATGGTGCAGGTCTCGGGCACGCTGAAGAGCCACTACGCGGCCGAGGCCACCCAGTCGGGGGCTGCGCCGGTGGTCGGCCAGAGCAAGAGCGAGGCCCGGCTGATCGTGGTCGGCACCTCGGCGCTCGTGCAGGACGACTTCATGAACAACCGCGGTAACCAGGTGCTGGCGCTCAACGTGGCCGACTGGCTGCTGCTCGACCCGGCGCTGCTGGCCATGCGCAACCGGGGGCTCGCGCTGCCCACGCTGAAGAGCGACCTGGCTGACGGGACACGCAACTTCGCCAAGTTCGGGAACGCCTTTGGGCTTCCTCTCGGACTGGCCCTGGTGGGCCTGCTGCGCTGGCGTATGCGCGAGGCGAGCCGAGCCACCGTCACGCTCTGACCGAGAACCGCCATGAACAAGCCAACTTTGATTGCTGTCGCCGTCTTCGGCGTACTGCTGCTCGCCTTCGTCGCCACCCGGGAGAAGCAGGTCGCGGTCGGCGTTCAGAAGTTCGAAGTGCCTGCCTTCAAGGCAGATCAGCTCACCGCGGTGGAGATCTCTGGCGCCAACACGGCCCGCCTGGTCAAGGACGGCGCGACGTGGACGGTGGCGGACCCGGCGAAGCCCGACGCGAAGTTCAGCGCTGACGAGAGCCAGGTGAATGGGTTGCTCAGCGCCCTGGCCGAGTTCAAGGCCGCCGACTTCGTGAGCGAGAAGAGCGAGAAGCACGCGGAGTTCGAGGTGGACTCGGCGAAGGGCGTCACCGTGAAGGCGACGGCGGGCGCTCAGACGCTGGAGTTCGTGTTGGGCAAGGCCTCCAAGAGCGGGGGCACCTACGTTCGCAAGCCAGGCGCGAACGCGGTGTTCTCGACCAACTCAGGCCTGCCGTATCAGGTGAAGCGCAACGTCTCTGCCTGGCGCAACAAGACGATCACCACGTTGCCCTCGGCTGAGCTCGCGAAGCTGTCGGTGACGCAGGCGGACGGCGCGACGTACGCGCTGAAGGCAGGGGAGGGCACGTGGGCGCTGGAGAGCGCGGCTCCGGCAGGTTTTCGCTTCGATGCCTCGGTTGGCCAGCGCCTCGCGAGCCAGCTGTCGTCGCTGACGGCGCAAGACTTCATCGAGGGCGAGACGGTGGACTTCTCGAAGGGCGTGACCGTTTCGCTCGCGCAGAAGGATGGCAAGACGCAGGCGATCTCGGTCGGCGAGAAGCGCCCGGACGGCAACGTGCCCCTTCGCGTCGAGGGCAACCCGCAGCTGTACCTCATCGCCAGCTGGCAGGCGGAGCAGCTGACCCGCCGCCTCGAGGACCTGCGCGACACCTCGTTGCTCGACTTCGACCCGGACCAGGTGAACCGGGTGACCATCACCGCCGCGGGCAAGAAGACGGTGGTGGCGAAGGAAGGCGATGCCTGGAAGCTCGTCGAGCCGAAGGTGGCTCCTGCAGGCGTCACCTTCGATGCCACCCAGGTGGTGGTGCAGCTGCGCCGCTGGCGGGGCATTCGGGCCAGCAGGGTCGCGGCCGACGTGACGGCGGCAAAGGCAGGGCTGAACGCTCCCGGCACCACCCTCGAGGTGGTCGCTACCGGAGGCAAGATCCAGAAGCTGAAGTTCGGCGGTGACGCTGGAGCCAACGAGACGTACCTCTCAGGAGCGCTGGACGAGCTGGTCTACGTGGCGCCCACTGCCGAGCGGAGCACCTTCGCCAAAGGCGTCGAGCTGTTCGCGCCCCCACCTCCGCCCCCGGACTTCGGCCAGATGGGCCAGATGAAGGGCCTCGAGCAGTTGCCGCCTGACGTGCGCATGAAGTTGATGGAGCAGCTGCGGCAGCAGCAGCGGAACTGAGGCTCAAGCGCACGAAGCGCGCTGAGGCCTCAACGACCGTTTGGCGGCGAACGAATCGGGCCGAGCGTTCCGATTCGGAGACCTCGGGTCACGACCCTGCTCGACAGCAGGTCACCCTGTATGGCCGCCCTGACGACGAGTTGCAGCGACCCAGCTCCACTCGCCGATCAACGCGCACCAGGCTCGGCCTTCCGGAAGTATTCCACCGGCTTGTACCAGCGCGCGATGAACACCAGCGCGATCGCCGCCACCAGGGCCGTGCCTGCCCAGAAGAAGAACAACGGCGCGCCCTTGAAGGGCAGCAGGCCCGATACCTGTGAAACGCCCAGGTTGGCCACCGCGACGGTCAGGTTCCAGAAGCTCATCAGCGTACTCTTCATGGTGGTCGGCGCCTGGCTGTAGGCGAACTCGAGCCCCGTCGTGCTCACCAACACCTCGGCCAGCGTCAGCAACACATACGGCCCCAGTTGCCAGAAGATGTTGAGCCGCTCGGCGATGGGTGCGTTCGCGGCCAGGCTGACGTCGAGCGAGGACTGCACCAGCCCCGCCACCACCCACGACACCACCCCCACGAACATGCCCGCCGACATGCGCCGCAAATGGGTCGGCTCGCGGCCCGCCTTGCGCAGCAGCGGGTACACCAGCGCGTTCATCAATGGCACCAACAGCATCACCAGCGCCGGGTTGATGAACTGCATTTGCGAGGGCTGAAAGACATACGAGAGACTCCCCAGGGTCACCTCCGGGTTCATGGCCTTGGCCTGCAGCACCCAGGTCGACGCCTTCTGATCGAACAACACCCAGAAGAACGGAATCGGCAGAAACACCACCAGCACCCGCAGCACCGCGCGCACGCCGTCTACCACCTCGCCGGGGTGTGTCTTTCGCGCCTGCTCCAGCCCGCCGCTGCGCGCCGCCGTCACCAGCACTTTGGCAAACGAGTGCGGGTCAGGGCCCGTCGGCCTCACGTCGACGTACCGGTGACGGCCTGCCCAGAACACCAGCGTGGCGATGAACATCAGGCCGCCGGGCACTCCGAAGGCGACGGCGGGGCCATACGACTTGAGCAGCTGCGGAATGAACAACGACGCGAAGAACGAGCCCAGGTTGATGGACCAATAGAACGCCGCGAACACCGTGCGCGCGAGGTGCTTGTTCGACTCGTCGAACTGATCGCCCACCATCGCCGAGACGCACGGCTTGATGCCCCCAGACCCCAGCGCGATGAAGAACAGCCCGGTGAAGAACCCCGCCTTCGAGCCCTCGAAGCGCGCCAGGCACGCGTGGCCCAGACAGTAGATCAGCGAGACGTACAGAATCGTCCGGTACTTGCCGAGCCAGCGATCGGCGACCCACGCGCCCAGGAGAGGGAAGACGTACACGCCGGCCACGAAGAGGTGGAAGATCTCCTTCACCGCCGCGTCGCGCGGATCCTTGTCGGGGTACTGGGTGCGCAGCAGGTAGTCCCCCAGGAACACCGTGAGGATGTTGCGCATGCCGTAGAAGCTGAAGCGCTCACACGCCTCGTTGCCGATGATGAAGGGGATCTGCGGGGGCAGCCGCGCCTTCGGGACGTCATTCGCCATGGGCCGCACCTTACCGGGCAAGGTCACGAAGTCGTGGCGAACGTCAGCGATGACGCGCTGCCCAATGGCAACCAGCTGGCGCTGGCGCGGGGTGATGAAGGCGGGTAGGTGCCAGTGGCTCCGCTCCGCTGCGGGGCTCCGAAGACAATGACTGTCGTCGGGACAACCGAAAGTAGAAGGTCGATGGCAACTGGTACCGTGAAGTGGTTCAACGACGCGAAGGGCTTTGGGTTCATCTCGCAAGACGGTGGCGGCGAAGACGTCTTCTGCCACCACACCGCGATTCAGACCCAGGGCTTCCGCACGCTGCAAGAAGGCCAGAAGGTCGAGTTCGACGTCGCGCGGGGCCCCAAGGGCCTGCAGGCGCAGAACGTTCGCCCGGTCTGATCTCACCCTCGTGAAGTCGCGGTGTGCCCTTTGAAACGGGCCACCCCCTCGTCGGCCCGCGTCCCGCAGCAGGGAATCGCGGGCCGTCGCATGTCTGGCGCTGTCGTCAGCCCGCGACGCGAACGCCGACGCGCTGTTTGCGGGCCTTCTCGAGCACGTGCTTCAGGTACTTCCCGGTGTACGAGGCCTTCACCTCGGCGACGTCTTCGGGAGTGCCCTCTGCCAGGATCAAGCCCCCCCCCGCGCCACCCTCGGGACCCAGATCAATCACCCAGTCGGCCGACTTGATCACGTCCAGGTTGTGCTCGATCACCAGCACGCTGTTGCCCGCTTCGACCAGCCGGTTGAGCACGATCAGCAGCCGCCGAATGTCCTCGAAGTGCAGGCCGGTGGTGGGCTCATCGAGGATGTACAGGGTTCTGCCCGTCGCCACCTTGGCCAGCTCGCGGGACAACTTGATGCGCTGCGCTTCCCCGCCCGACAGGGTCGTCGAAGGTTGCCCCAGGCGCAGATAGGACAACCCGACGTCGTCGAGCGTCTTCAAGATTCGTGAGATGTCCCGGTGTACAGAGAACAACTCCATCGCGTCGCGCACCGACAGATCGAGGATCTCAGAGACGTTCTTCCCCTTGTACCGGACGCGCAGGGTGGCGTCGTTGAAGCGCTTGCCCCCGCACACCTCACACGGCACGTACACGTCGGCGAGGAAGTGCATCTCGACCTTCTTCACGCCATCGCCTTCGCACGCCTCGCAGCGCCCGCCCTTGACGTTGAAGCTGAAGCGGCCCGGCGTGTACCCGAAGGCCCGCGCCTCGGCGGTCTGCGCCAGCACCTCGCGAATGGGGTCGAATACCTTGGTGTAGGTGGCTGGGTTCGACCGCGGCGTACGCCCGATCGGCCGCTGATCGATGTCGATGCACTTGTCGAGGTGCTCGACGCCCATGATCGACGCGTGTTTGCCCGGCATCACCCGTGACTCGGTGAGGTGCCGCGCCAGGGCGGGGTAGAGGATCTCGTTGATCAGCGTCGACTTGCCCGCGCCCGACACCCCGGTCACCGCCACGAAGAGGCCCAAAGGAATGTCGCAGTTCACGTCGCGCAGGTTGTTCTCTTTGGCGCCGCGAATGCTGAGCCGGGTTTTTCCCGGCGCGCGCCGTTTGGCAGGAATGGCCAGCTCGAGCCGCCCCGACAGGTACCCGCCGGTCACGCTGCCGGTATCGGCCATCACCTGCTTGGGAGTGCCTTCCGAGACGACCTTCCCACCCAGCTCTCCGGCGCCCGGGCCGAAGTCGACCAGCCAGTCGGACTCCTCCATCGTCTCTTCGTCGTGTTCGACGACCAGCACCGTATTGCCGAGGTCACGCAGCTTCTTGAGCGTGGCGATCAGCCGGCCGTTGTCGCGCTGGTGCAGCCCGATGGACGGCTCATCGAGGATGTAGATGACCCCCGTCAGCTCGCTGCCCATCTGCGAGGCGAGGCGAATGCGCTGGCTCTCGCCGCCCGACAGCGTCGACGCGCTGCGGTCGAGGGTCAGGTACCCCAGGCCCACGTCGATGAGGAAGCCGAGGCGCGAGCGGATCTCCTTGAGCAGCTCGGCGCCGATGGTGGCCTCGTTCTTCGTCAGCGGCATGCCGCCGAGGAAGGTCTGGGTGTCAGAGATGGTCAGCCGCGACAGCTCGACGATGGTGCGGCCGTGCACCTTGACCGCGCGGGACTCGGGCTTGAGCCGCTCGCCCTGGCAGGTGGGGCACGGTTTGTCCGACAGAAATCGCATGTAGTACTGCTTCATCGACTCCGAGGCGGTCGACTGGAAACCGCGCATCAGCTTGTTGACCAGCCCTTCCCATTCCATCTTCCAGCGGGCGTCGCCCCACTTCATGGTCAGCTCTTTGCCCGTCGAGCCGAACATGACGACGTCGCGCTGTGCCTTGGGCAGCTTCTCCCACGGCGTCTCGAGGTCGATGCCGAAGGCCCGCGACAACGTGTCCACGAGATCCGCCGTCCACCCTTCGCCGCGGGTCACTCCAGACGCCCACACCTCGACCGCGCCGTCTTTGATCGATCGCGTCTTGTCGGGGACGATCAGGTCCGGGTCCATCTCGGGGCGGGTGCCCAGGCCCGAGCAGTCGGTGCACATGCCCACCGGGTTGTTGAACGAGAACGACGCCGGGGTCAGGTCGGGGAACGACAACCCGCAGTGGTGACAGGCGTTGAGCTCGCTCATGGTGCGGTCGCTGGCCCTGGCGCCGGTCTCGTCGGTGACGATCAACACGCCCTTGCCTTCTTTGAGCGCGTTCTCCACCGAGTCGGTCAGCCGGGGCGCGATGTCTGGTTTGAGCACCAGGCGATCGATCACCAGCTCGAGATCATGTTTGGATTTTTTGTCCAGCTCGATGCGGTCTTCGAGGGACCGCAGCTTTCCATCGACTCGCGCGCGGCTGTACCCGCGCCGCTGAGCGTCGACCAGCAGCTCTTTGTGTTCGCCTTTTCGGTTCACCACGATCGGTGCGAGCAATTGCACCTTCGAGCCCGCGGGAGCCTTGAGGATCTCTTCCACGATCTGCTGCGCGGTCTGCTTGCCGACCTTGCGACCACAGTTGTGGCAGTACTGCACGCCCATGTTCGCGTAGAGCACGCGCAGGTAGTCGTGCACCTCGGTGACCGTGCCGACCGTCGAGCGCGGGTTGTTCGACGCCGCCTTCTGCTCGATCGAGATGGTGGGCGAGAGGCCGCGAATGGTGTCGTACTTCGGTTTCTCCATCTGCCCGAGGAACTGCCGGGCGTACGACGAGAGGGACTCGACGTAGCGCCGCTGCCCCTCGGCGTAGAGCGTGTCGAAGGCCAGCGACGACTTGCCTGAGCCCGACACGCCGGTGAAGACCACCAGCTTCTTCTTGGGGATGTCGAGGGTGATGCCCTTGAGGTTGTGCTCGCGCGCGCCGCGCACGGTGATGACTTCGGGTTCGGCCATGGGGTCGTCTTCCTAGCGTCGGGGAGAGCCTGCTGCCGCCAGTTGTCTCGGAACAGGTGTTCAGGGTCAAGCGGCAATGCCCGGGCATTGGGCAGGGCCCCCTGCTACCTCTCGCGCCGCGTGAAGACCCCTGCCCAGTGGCCTGCCTTCCTCGGGGTGTTCGCGGCGGCCTTCGACAACCTGGCGATGACGCCGCTGCTCAAGGCCATCGCTCAAGACTTCAAGGTGCCGCTCGCCGAGACGACGGGCGTCGCCAGCGCCTACTTTCTCTCGTACGGGTTGTTTCAACTGCCGTGGGGCCTGGCCTCCGAGCGCCTGGGCCGGGTGCGGGTGATGCGGCTGGGCCTGGTCTGCGGAGTGCTCGCCAACGGGCTGAGCCTGCTGGCGCCGTCCCTCGACGTGCTGGTGGTGGCGCGGTTCGTCTCGGGGGCGGGCCTCGCCGCGGTAGTGCCGTCGGTGATCGCCTGGCTGGGCGATGTGCTGCCCGAGGCCGCGCGCCCGAAGGCCGCCGGTGAGATGAACTCGGCGTACGCGGTGGGCAGCGCGGCGGGCGTGTTGGGCGCGGGAGTGTTGGCCGACGCGTTCGGCTGGCACGCGGGGTTCGGCGCTTCGGCCACGCTGTGCCTGGTGGGCCTGCTCGCCTCCCTTCGGCTGCCCTCGACGACGCCTTCGACCCGCGCGGGGACCTTGCGAGACGCCTGGTCGGCGGCGCCTGTGCGGTGGTTGGCAGGCATCGCCTTCGTCGAAGGCGCGGTGTTGTTCGGGCTGTTCGCGTACGTGGCGCCCACCATGCTCGCCTCGGGCGAGACCGCGTCCTTCACGGGCCTGGTGGTGGCCGTGTACGGCGTGGCGGTGGTCGTCATCGCGAGATCGATGCCCCTGGTGGCGCGAGGCTGGTCGGTCCTCCGCACCATGAGCGTGGGCGGCGCGGCGCTGGTGCTGGCCTGGGCCGCGGTGTCCGTGTGGCCGTCGGCGTTCGGCGTCTTCGCGGCGGCGGTGTTGCTCGCCGTCACCATCGTCCTCTTCCACTCGAACCTTCAGGTGTGGGCGACCCAGGCTGCGCCGACCGCGCGCGGGCCCGCCGTCGCGCTCTTCGCGGGGAGCCTCTTCGTCGGAGCCTCCGTGGGTTCGCGCCTGGCCCGCCCCGTCTTCGCAGCCGGGCAGGTGCGCGCGCTCTACGCGGCCGGCGCGGTCGTCGCGGCGGTGGTCGTGCTGGTGGCGTTGATGGCGCGCCGAAAGAGCCTGTCCGCTCCTGTTTCAGCCAAATGAGCGTTCAGCGCTGCACGCGATCCTTTCATGATTACTGAGTTATTCCAGGGGCTTCCGAGCCCCGACCGACGACTGTCGATCTGCTGAAGCGCCCCTCGTCGCCTCGGTGTGCCGCGCACTTCAGCGTGGCCATCAAGGAGACGAACCCATGTGGACGACTGGAGTGACGATCGCAGGAGCGGTGCTGGTGGTGGGGCTGGTCGCAGGCGCCGTGATGCTGCCAAACCAGTACCAGGTGCAGCGCAGCCTCGACATGAGCGCCCCGCCCGCGAAGGTCTACGCGACGCTGGCCCGCCTCGAGACCCGCAAGTCGTGGAGCAGCTGGTACGAGAAGGAACCGCAGGCCGACACGGCCTTCACCGGCACGTCTGGTCACGTCGGAGCGACGATGCGGTGGAAGGGCAAGGAGATCGGCGAAGGGCAGGTCAGGGTGATCTCGCTGGTCGACGGCGCCTCGGTCGAGACCGAGCTGCAGCTGATCGCTCCCGTCTCGCTCACCTCGTCCGACGTCTTCACCGTCGAGCCGGCGGTGGTGGGCGGCCAGCCCGGGGCCCGTGTCACCTGGACCAACCGCGCGCAGGTCTCTGGAATGCAGCGCTTGATGGCCCTCTTCATGGAAGGCATCGTGGGCCCCGACTACGAGCGCGGCCTGTCGAACCTGAAGCGCCTGGTGGAGCAGGGCGCGTGAACACCGATTCGAAGAAAGTCAAAACCAGACACACCGCTGCGCTCACCCGTCAACGCACCACTCGAAAGAAGACAACCATGCAATACATGATTCTCATTTATGGCAACGAAGGCGGCTGGGACGCGATGTCTGAGAAACAGCGCGCGGAGTCGTTCGCGGCCTTCATGCAATACAACAAAGATCTCGCGGCCAGCGGCAAGCTGCGCCTCGCCGAGCAGCTGCAGCCCAGCAAGACCGCCCGCAAGGTGCACGTCGACCAGGGCAAGCTGGTCACCACCGATGGGCCGTACGCCGAGACCAAGGAGCAGCTGGGCGGCTTCTGACTCCCCGCCCGCGTCGACGCGCAGGGCGCCCTGGTGCCGCTCGATCGCCAGGACCGCTCGAAGTGGAACAAGGGCCAGATCGTCGAAGTCCTGGCACTGCTCGACGACGCGTTCGCGACCACCCCCCGCATTCAAGGACCCGCGGTGTTGCCGGACAGCTACGTCGTGCAGGCCGCCATCGCTGCGCTGCATTGCCGGGCAGAGGCCGCGCAGGACACCGACTGGCCGCAGATCGCCGCGTTGTACGGCGTGTTGCTCCGCGTCGAGCCCACACCCGTCGTCCAGCTCAACGCCGCGGTCGCCCTGGCGCTGGCTGGCAAGCCCTCTGACGGGCTGGAATGGCTCAACCGCCTCGAGCGTGACGAGCCCAGCCTGAAGACGTCCCACGTGCTGCCCCTGGCCCGCGCCGAGCTGCTGTGGCGCAAGGGGTCACTCAAACCAGCCGAGCGTGCGCTGCGCCGGGCACGACGCCTGGCCGAGAATGACGCTGAGCGCGCGTTCCTCGACGCGAGGCTCTCGACCCTGTCAGCGGCGATGGCGGCCGAAGAGGTCGTCGGTCAGCCTGAGGAACCAAAAGACCCCGACGTGGACCCGTGAAGTCGAAGCGTCACGGCACCTTGCTGAGCTCGACACTGCCCTTGGGGACCGATGCCGGAGCCTGCCTGGTTCTGGAGCCGGCGACCCTCGATGCGGGTGAGCGCCTGGCTGCTCATCAGGCGGACGCTCACCGCGTTGCCCCAGGTCGGCAGAATCGTGAGTCGAATCGAGCGCGACCCCTCGAGGGTCACCTCGCCGAGCGGAGACTCGCCCATCGCTCAAAGTTACTCGCAGTACCAGGTGGTGCTGAACGAATCGAGTTTCAGGCCGGGGACATACGCCGCGCACCCGGGCTCGAGGACCGTCATGTCGTTCCACGAGAGCAGCAGCGCGGTGAGCAGCGTGAGCATCGTTCAACGCTCCCCCGAGTGGGGACGCAGGCCATTCTCGGCGGTCTTCACGGTCGAGATCGAACGCATCTTCCGAGCTCAACCCGAACGGGCCGGCTTCGTCGAGCCTGGTGTCCCGGGAGGCTTCTGGGGTCTGGGCCGCAGCTCGAGCAGCCTGGCCTTCTCGGCGCGTTTGCGGGACAGCTCGACCCCCACGCCGTCGAGCCCATGCTGGTTCGCCACCGCCAGCACCGTGCCCAGGCCGCAGAAGGGGTCGACCACCACCTTCGCGCCCGCTTCAGCCTTGACGAAGCCCACCGCGGCCTCACAGGCGGCCACGCCCATGGCACTGGCCCAGGGCATCTCTCCGAGCTGCGGCAACACGTCGGCCGTCGAGCGGCCCGGCGGTACCGTGAGCGCGCGACTGAAGGCCAGCAGGTGCGCCCACGCAGGTCGCCCGAAGGTGGTCACCCCCGGCAGCGCCCGACACACCACCTTGTGAAAGAGCAGCCCGCTGCCCGCAGCCTCGGCTCCCTTCTGCACCAGGAACGCCTTGTCGACCCAGCGCCCCTCGCGCTTGATGTCTGTCTGGAAAAAGACCGCCACGCCGGCCTCGTGCATTCGCTCACAGATCAACCGCGACGTGTCCGTAAACCAGATCTTCCAGTCTTCGAAAGACAATGACAACTCAGACACATCGGGCAGCGAGGTGATCACGGCCGTGTGCGCGTCGAGCCGCTGACTCGACAGCCATGCCACGCCGTCGGTGCAGTGAATGACTCGCGTCGGCATCGGCCCGCGCTTTCACAGCTGCGCGAGCAGCTCTTTCTTCTTCGCCTCGAACTCGGCCTCGGTGATCACACCCTTCGCCTTCAGCTCACCCAGCTTGTCGAGCTTCTCGAAGACGCCCTTCGCGCCGGTGTTGGCGCTGGCCTCCTTCGCCACCTCTTTGCCCTTCTCGTACTCGGCCTCGTACTGGCGCCTGGCGGCGTCGACGTTCAGGTTCTGCATGGTGCCGCCGCTCGACAGGTGCTTCTGGACCACCTGGCCCACCGCCCACGTCGACGCTCCCGAGGCGATGGACATCGACAGCCCGCCGATGAGGCTGCCAATGCCGGGAATGGCCTTGATCGCCGAGGCGCCGATGCGGGCCACGGCGCCGCCAGTCAAGGCGCCGACCCAGGTCTTGCCCGTCGACTCCTCGTACCCGACGCCGTGCAGCGTGCAGAGCTGGCGAATGAGATCGACCTGAATGGCCGTGACCGCCACGAAGTCGACCAGCGGCACCGGCACCAGCCCCGCCCCGACGGACCAGATGACGTGTTGTCGAATGACCTGCTCAGAACCGGTCGCCATGGCGTGCCCTATCAGGTGAGAGAGGCCACGACGCTAGCAGCCCGTTGAAGAAAGCGCTCCGGTCGCCAGAACGCCGATCTCCTTCGCCGGGCAGCGTCAGAGGCCCTGGAAATACCGACAAGTATTCCTGCGGGCCTCTTCCTTGCGCGGCTCGAAGCTCGACG
>VYLD01000136.1_pt1 | contig 27124 bp, 24 predicted proteins | sample 5114401 | NCBI WGS metagenome assembly VYLD01 (sample SAMN12291783, study PRJNA351875) | freshwater metagenome | isolation source: freshwater lake | place: USA: Michigan, Gull Lake | collected 2013-08-08 | reverse complement strand
GTTCGCACGGTCCTCGATGCCCGCAAGAAGAACCACCCCCGCCATATTCACACGCTCGAGGTCGAGGTGGTTGCGGGCAAGCTTCCGGCGAAGCTGCCCGTCGACGTCACTGAGGTCGACCCGGCGCCCGCGCCGCTGCCCCGAATCTCGCGCGCCCCTGATCGCCGCCCGGTGATCATCGGCATGGGCCCCGCGGGGTTGTTCTGCGCGCTGGCCCTGGCCGAGCGCGGCGTTCCCAGCATCATCCTCGAGCGCGGCAGAGAGGTGGTGCAGCGCCGCAAAGACGTCACCCTCATGTCCCGTGACGGCACGCTGATGACCGAGTCGAACATGAACTTCGGCGAAGGCGGCGCGGGCGCCTACACCGACGGCAAGCTGTCGACCCGCATCAACCACCCCCACGTGCGGCGGGTGATCGAGACCTTCGCGAAGTACGGAGCCCCCGGGCGAATCCTCGTTCAGGGCAAACCCCACATCGGCTCTGACCTGTTGCCCTTCGCCGTCGAGCGCATGCGCCACGAGCTGCTGGCCCTGGGCGTCGAGGTGCGGTTCGAGACCCGCGTGGAAGACGTCGTCGTCAGGGACGGGCAGGTGCAGGGCGTGACCCTGCATGACGGCACCCGGGTCGAGGCCGATCGGGTGGTGCTGGCCCCCGGGAACTCGGCCCGCGAGCTCTATGAGCGCTTCGCCACCGACGGCCACGTCTTCGTCGAGGCCAAGCCCTTCGCCATCGGGTTCCGCGCCGAACACCCCCAGGCGCTGATCAACGAGCTGCAGTACGGCGACAAGGTGGCGAGCGACGCGCGGCTGCCCGCGGCCGACTACAAGCTGGCCGAGAACCTCGCGGTCGATGGAGAGGTGCGCGGCGTCTACTCGTTCTGCATGTGCCCCGGCGGCATCGTGGTGCCCACGCCCACCGAAGACGGCATGCAGTGCACCAACGGCATGTCGAATTCCCACCGCAACTCGAAGTACGCCAACGCGGGCATCGTGGTCAGCGTCTCGGTCGAGGACTTCGCGCGCGAGGGCTTCACGGGCCCCTTGGCAGGCCTGGCCTTTCAACGGCATTGGGAACGGGCGGCCTACGCGCTCGGCGGCGGCAAGTTCTTCGCGCCGGCCCAGTCCGTTCCCGACTACCTCGCGGGGCGCCTCAAGAAGCCTCCCGGCGGCACCACCTACCGGCCCGGGCTCACGCACGCCGATCTCAACACGCTGTTCCCCAGAGCCCTCACCGAGTCGCTCAAGCAGGCCCTGCGCGCGTTCGATCGATCGATGCGCGGCTTCATCACCGACGAGGCGTTCCTGATCGGCATCGAGGCCAGGACCTCGAGCCCGGTGCGGGTGACGCGGAACGAGCAGCTGCAGTCGGTGTCGGCGAGGGGCCTCTACCCGGCAGGCGAGGGCTGCGGCTATGCAGGCGGCATCGTGTCGTCAGGCATCGACGGCCTGCGGGTCGCCGAACAGATCTGCCAGGAGCTTTCATGAAGTTCCGAGTGCGCAGCGCCGAAGGTGAGCTCGACTACGAGAGCTTCGGACAGGTCGAGCAGGCCTGGCTGATGGGTCTGGTGGAGCCTTCGGACGAGCTGCTGGAGGAAGGCAAGACCCAATGGCGCCGCGCTGACAGCTACCCGCTGCTGGTGCGGGCCCGACGCAACGGCGACGAGGTGTGGGGTGGCGCCTGGTTCCTGTGGGCGCTGATCGGCATCGCTGGCGCGACCTGGGCGCTCTACCTGTTCCAGCACCAGCAGTGGCTGTGGGCGATGCTGGTGTCGTTCGCCGTCGCGGTGGTGCTGATTCGGGTCACCACCAACGCCCAAAAGCGCCGCAACCCGCACGGCGCCGGCCAGCCAGCCCGTCGCGCCGGGGTCACTTCGCCGCGCGCCCCGCCGCCACCGTCTTCTTGATCGCCTCGAACACCTTCGGCACCGCGACCGTGTTGCCCTGGTTGGCGATGAAGGTGGGGATGGAGCCACCAGGCGAGGTGTAGACGAAGTACACTGCGAAGGTCTTCTTGCCGTCGTCCCGCGGCTCGAGCACCCACGAGCCGTCGTTGATGCGCACCCGCACCACGTCGCTCTTCACCGGCACCTTGTCGTCCATGTCGTTCACCGCGGTCCACGTCACCTTGTAGAAGCCCTTGCCGTCCTTCCACTCGGACTCGTCGGTCAGCTTGATGATGTAGTCGCGGCGATCGACGAGGGGCGCGTTGATCTTCGAGTACATCCAGGTGACCTTGTCCCCACCTTCGCGCGCCAGCACCTTGTTCTCTTCGATGTACGGCATGCTGGTGGTGTACGCGTCGTAGTCGCGCACCGCCTTCCACACCTCGGCCGGCGGCGCGTCGATCACCCCCAGCGCCTTCATCTCTCGAACCTCGGAGCCCGCCTTCTTGCGCCCGTAGACCTTCACCCCACTGGTGTCGGCGGCCAGTTCCCAACGGGGCTCATCGGCGTTCAACAGCAGCAGGGGCAGGAGGAACAGGTGGGTCATGACGATTTCCTGATCAAGGTCGAAATGGGCGACAGGGACAGGTAGTGTCCCACGACCGTGAGCCAGACAGAACCCGAGACCACCCCCCCTGCCGAAGCTGAAGAGCGCATTCGAAAGATCTACGCCAAGGACGTGAAGAACGGTGAGACCGTTCACACCGTCTTCAAGGCCACCAGCAAAGAGAAGCACCAGAGCCGCTCGGGCAAGTCGTACCTCGCGGTCAACCTCACCGACCGCACCGGCGCCATCGACGGGCGGGTGTTCGACAACATCGACGCCGCGGACTCGGCCTTCGCTGCCGGCGATTACCTGCTGCTCAAGGGCAAGGTGGGGCTGTTCCACGGGAAGGTGCAGATCATCATCGAGCGCCTCGAGCGCCTCGACCCCGAGCCCATCGACCCGGCCGAGTTCGCCTTCACCGCGCCCCCCGTCGAGGAAAAGCCAGTCAACAAGCCCGAGCGCAAAGAGCGCGAGCACGACGAGCCAGCGCCGCCCGAGGGCTCAAGTCACAAAGCCGCGCGTCAGCGCCTGCTGCGGCTGCTCGATCACCCGCACGTGGTGCAGGCCCTCGACGTGTTGCTGACGCACTTCGAGAAGCAGGTCGAAGAGCGGGTGGTCGCCAGGCTGTCAGGGAAAGAGCCCGCCGCCCCCACGCCCGGTCCGAGGGTCGAGCGCAAGCCTCGGCCTGCGCGCGCCGACGGGCCCCGACATGACGCGAGGCCCAGGGCCGAGGCTCCCAAACCCGAGCGTGATCCGTCACTGCCCGAGGGGCTGGCCTTCAAGCCGTTCAAGGCCCTGGTTGGCGAAGGCGTGGTCACTGAAGGCGAAGGCAGCCCGGCTGGGAATTCCACCTCGGGAGTCTGAGGCGGTAGGGTCCACGGCACCATGGCGAAGCGGCTTGGAGAGCGGCTGATTGAAGCAGGGCTCGCTTCAGCCGAGCAGATCGATCAGGCGCTCCAGCACCAGAAGATCACCGGGCACCGCCTGGGTGACTGCCTGGTCGAGCTGGGCCTGGTGCAAGAGACCCCGCTGCTGCGGTTCCTCGCGACCGAGTTCAAGACCCGCTACGTCTCTGCGGAAAAGCTGGCCAAGGCCACCATCGCCCCCGAGGTGCTCGACAAGGTGCCGGTGCGAATGGCCGAGGCGCAGGACTTCATGCCCATCGCGTTCGACGCCGAGCGCCGAATCTTGTCGGTGGTGATGGCCGAACCGCAGAAGGCCGATCTGGTTCGGGAGATCGCGCTGGTCACCGAGATGAACGAGGTGTTCCCGTTCATCGGCGTTCGCAGCGCGATTCAGGCGGCGATCAAGAAGCACTACTACGGCGACCCGACCGCCTTCGCGGCCCTCGAGCAGGGTGGCGTTCAGGCGTTGCCCCGGGCGCCTTCGCCGGGCAGTGGCCGCGACTACAACGAGGCCTCGAGGATCACCTCGACCCCATCGTCCGCCGACCTGTCGAACCGCACCAGCGTCAGCGGGTCCGGGCGAAGCTCGAGCCGCATCAACCCCACGCAGCTGCGCGAAGCGCTCGGCGCGGTGCGCGGCAGCATCGGCGAGAACGACTTCCTCGAGACCTTGAACATCATGGTCTCGTTGATGGAGATGCCCCGAAAGGACTTTCGCGGGCACTCTTCGCAGGTGGCGCGCCAGGCTGCGTTGATCGCCCGACGCATCGGGGTGCCGCCCCGAGAGGTGGCCCACACCCAGATCGCCGCCTACCTGCACGACCTGGGGAAAAAGCCCGAGCGCCACTACACCCTGCCGATGCTCGCCGCGACGCCAGATGCCCGCGCCGAGGCCAAGCGCTTCGTGCGTGCCCCCATCAAGCTGTTCGAGACGGTGCACCTGCCGGCGGCGGTCAACGCCCTGCTCGCCCAGCTGTACGAGGCGTATGACGGCAGCGGCGTGCCTCAAGGCGTGAAGGGCGACGACATTCCCCCCGGGGCGCGCATCATCGCCGCCGTCGACGCCTTCCTCGACTACACGCGCAACCCGTTCAACCCGTTGGGGCGCGTACTGCCCAAACAAGAAGCCCTCGAGCTGCTGCACTCGCAGGGTGGCAAGCTGTTCGACCCGGTGGTGGTCGACGCGTTGACGGCGCTGCAGAGCGGCGACCTGCTCAAGCAGCGGGTCGAGACCGACGGCCGGCAGGTGTTCATCGCCGACCCCGACGAGGCCACCCGCACGGACCTGATGGACTCGTTGTCGAAGATGGGGCTGGTGGTGCAGTCGGTGCTCAAGCTCGACGGCATCATCGACGCGGTGCTGGCCAACGAAGCAGACACCATCACCGTGGGCCTCGGCTTCGGCGTGGGAGACATCGTGGCCCTCACCCAGTTCGTTCGCGCCAGACCCGAGAGCGCGTCGTTGCCGCTGCTGGTGCTGGGAGACCCGACGGACGCGGCGACCCGCGAGCGGTTGGTGCAATCGGGGGTCACCGGGTTCATCCCCAACAACGGCAACCCTGACGACGCGGCGGTGGTGATTCGTGGGGCCTTCGCCGATCGCATCGATCACGGCGGGCCGGGCCACGTGGTGCGCGGCAGCTTCGACGAGCTCAGCCCAACCGAGCTGGCGCGAATCCTCGGCTCGGGTCGCAAGTCGGGCCGCCTGCAGGTTCGCAACGGGCCGCAGGAAGGATCCCTTCAGCTCGAGCGCGGCCGGGTGATTCACGCCGTGCTCTCTGAAAAGAAGGGCGACGCTGCGGTGACCGCGCTCTTGACGCTCAATCAGGCCGAGTTTCAGTTCGACCCCGAGGCGATCCTCAGCGAGATGCCGAACGCCGACAAGGACCTCGAGGTGCTCGCGCGCCAGATGGCGTCGCAGGCGGCCTGAAAGCAGACGCCCGGTTCGCCACTGAATATCGCTGGCCACCCCGCTTTGATCCGCCGGGCCGCGTTCGTGCGGCAACGCAGCTCGTCGTCCAGGCCTGCGCCGGCTTTCTTCCCTGACCTGTGAGGCCTGCTGCAACGAGCGCCTGCGGCACCCGGCGATCTTCACGGGAACGCGTGACGCTGACGTCTGAGCGTATGGGTCGGGCTTGCGGCAAGGTGCGCTGCGCGGACATCGAAACGCGCCAGGCCTTGCACCTGCGGGCTGCCTCCCGCGGCCCCGAAGACCGATGCTCACCCGACGTTCCGCTGCCGCTTTTCACGTTCGAGGGCGTCTGAAGCGAATTGCGCCTTTCGGACCTCGGCATGCTCACCCCCAAGACCCTCGACGAGGAGGCCGCCTGCTGGCCCTGAGAACGACGTCGAGCTTCTTCGCCCAGCCGGTCGCGTCGTCCTTGCATTCGCACGCGGCGACTCACCTGCGGGTCAGGCCGTGTTTTCGAATCAGCCGGGCCAACCAGCCGCGGTGAGGTTGCCGGTCATCGGCCCTCTCCCTGGGGCGCCGGCCTGCTGCTGGCGGCAAGGAGCCGGGGCCCGAACGCACAGCCACGTCGCCTTCCGCCACCGCGTTTGGCGCCGGTGATGAAACCGACTTCACGAACCGGTGTCAGGCGACGGTGACGCGCGCATGGCCTCTCGCGCACGTCGACCTCACGGCGTGCCCAAGGAGTCTTCGCACATGGGAAAAGCTGCCCTGTCATCGTCGCGCCCTGCCCTGCCCGCCAGGGTCTCGCTCTGGTGGGGCGCTTCGCTCCTCGAGGTGAGGGTCCTCGCCCCTGGCAGCCACTGGCGGATCCTCGATCTCCGGGTCGACGCGTCGGCGCATGGCACCCGGGTGGTCCTGGGCGACGAGGTGTTGCTGGCGGCCGGCCCCGGCGAGCGGGCGCAGCGCGACTTTGGGTGGCTGACCCTGCGGCTCGACCCAACAGGCGAGGTCGAGCGAATCACCGGCGGAGCCAACGACCTCGAGGTGCCCTTTTTCAAGATCACCGCCATGGCGCTGTTGGCCTTCGGGGCGCTCATCGCCTCGTTCGAGCTCACGCCCAGCGATGACCTCAGCGACGGAGAGTCGGTCTTCACCGGGTCGGCCGTTCCGAAGCTCGTCAAGCCACCTGCGGAGATCAAGGTCGCGCGGGCGCCGCGGTTCGACCAGACGAAGCCCCGCCAGCCACGCACCCCCCAGCTGCTGGAGCCGGCCAGACCCAGGCGCCGTGCCGTCGACAAGGTCGCCGCAGACAAGGACAGGGTTCAGAAGGCGATCGCCAGCCTGTTCGGTGGGCCGGCCTCATCGGTCTTCGAGCGCACCGGGCTTGGCGCCGGGTTGAACGACCACCTCGAGCACCTGGGCCGCGGGGCGCCGGGGCCAGCTGACGTGAGCGGACTCGGGGGCCTGGGCGTTCGGCGCACGGGCGCCGGCGGCCCAGCGGGTGACGGCCTCACCATCGGCACGCTGGGAAGCCCGCGCGCGGGTCACCCGACTGGCTTCACGGTCGGCGATGGGCACAAGCGGGTGTTCCAGCCGGCGCCCGGTCCCACACAGGTGGTGGGCGATGGCTTGGACAAGGCCGTGGTGATGAGCGTCATTCGCCGCCACCAGAGCGAGATCAAGTTCTGTTACGAGCGCGAGCTGCAGCAGCACCAGTCGCTGGCCGGCAAGGTCGCGGTCACGTGGACCATCGACGGCACGGGCGGGGTTCAGGAGGCCCAGGTCGCCGAGTCCGGCCTCGACAACGCCAACGTCGAGGCCTGCATGCTCGAGCGCATTCGCCGCTGGAGGTTCCCCGAGCCTCGCGGTGGGGGCGTGGTGGTGATCACCTTCCCCTGGGTCTTCAACGCCGCCGGCGGCGCAGAGGAGTGACGCGGAGGTCTCTTCAGGAAGGCTCGTCCTCGAGCTCGTCGTCTTCGTCACCTTCCTCCTGCTCATCGTCATCGAGCTCGGGCCCGTCGCCCCGGCCAGCCGCGAGCGCCAGCGCCGACAACCTCGCCAGGCGAAGGGGCCCGATGACCCGCTTCTTCGCCAGCAGCTCGAGGAACTCGACCAGGGTCTTCGCGGCCTTCACCAGCTCGGTTCGCGCCACCGACGCGGCCAGCGCTTCAAGGGCGTCATCGGTGTGCTCAGCGGCGATGGGCTGAGGGCCGTCTGACCACGCGGCCTCGAGCAGGGCGTCCGCGACGGCGACCCGCAGCGGCCGCTCGGGGGCGGCAGCGCCTTTCGAGAAGTCCTCGACCCACGCCTCGACGGCCTCGGTGTCGACCAGGGCGAGGGCGGTGATCGACTCGAGGGTCTCGCGCAGAAAAGCCGCGTCGAAGGACTCGGGGTCCTCAGCCCACCCGAACGCCTCGTCGAGCACCGCCTGCTGCACCAGCGTACGCCCTTCGGCCTCGGTGCCCCCCGACGCCACGACTGCCTCGAGCGCCGCGCGCACCACGCTGGTCCAGTCCGCTTGGCCTTCGAGGCGCGTGGCGGCCGCGCGGGTGGCTGCCACGATCAGCTGCTGCTGCAGATCGATGGCGACCGTCTTTCGTCCCCGCGCCGAGAGCACCTGCGTCTTCAGCGTTGGCTGTGCGGCGATGACGTGCGCCAGGGCTTGCGCGTCTTCATCGAGGCCGCCTGGTTGGTCGCTGCGCGCGACCACGTCGGCGACGGCTTCGAGATCGAGGAACCGGCGAATGAGCGGGAGCATGCCGAGCGCTTAGTACGGGGCCCTGCCCGGCGCTCGCGGCAGCATCACCAGCGGCGCTCGTGCCGGTCCTGGGGTGGTACACCCCGAGGGGTGCCGACCGCAGATGCCCTCACCGCTGCCCACCAGCTGCTCGCAGCCCGCGAACGCACCGAGGCGCAGCTGCTCGCGGCCCTCACCCGTCAAGGCCACGACGCCAAGGCCATCAGGGGGGCCCTCGACCGCATGAAGGCGCTCGGGTTCTTGTCGAACCAGCGCGCCGCAGAGATCCAGGCCAGAAAAGGGCTCGGCGCCTGGCACTCCAGGGCTTCCGTTCTTCGCAAGCTGGAGGCCATCGGCATCGAGTCGGACACGGCGCGTCAGGTCGTCGAGGCAGTGGGCGAAGCGCTCGGCCACACCGACGACGACGCAGCGCGCGCACTGTTGAAGCAGCGTGCGTTGACGGGGCTGAAGGCCGCTCGTTTCCTCGTTGGCCGAGGCTTCGACGAGGCGCTGATTCGCCGCGTCGTGCGCGACCTGCCCGAAGACCCCTGAACGTTGGACCCCGCAGTTGGCCAGAACGCTTTAGAACCGCTCGATCTGAAAGTCGTCTTCGGGTGGTTTGGGCGCGGCTGGGGCTGGCCTTGGCGTTGCGGCCACCGGCGCCGCCGGCTGCGCGCCGCCTTGCGGCACGCTACTGCGCGATGAGCCGGTGGGTTGGGCCGCCTGGGCTGGCCTGGCTTGAGCGTTCATCTGTTGCACGTAGGCCATCGAGCCCGGAGTGGCCCGTTCCTCGCCCTCCTTCTGATCGAAGCCGTCCCACTTCGAGTCGGCGGTCGAGCTGACGCCCTGGTAACGCAGCGCGAAGTCATCGGGGTTCGACGCCTGTCGCAGGGCTTCCTGGTAGGTGACCTGCGACTGGCGAACCAGACCCATCAGCGACTGATCGAAGGTCTGCATGCCATAGGCGACGTTGCCCTGGGCGATCGCCTCGGGGATCTCTTTGGTGCGATCCTTGTCTTCGATCAACTCCTTGATGCGCGCGGTGGCCTTGAGGATCTCGACAGCGGCCACACGCCCCTTCCCGTCGGCCTTCGGCACCAGGCGCTGCGAAACGACCGCTTTGAGCACCGAGGCCAGCTGAATTCGAACCTGCTTCTGCTGGTGCGGTGGGAAGGCCGAGATGATGCGGTTGATGGTCTCGCCGGCGTCGAGGGTATGCAGGGTCGACATCACCAGGTGACCCGTCTCGGCGGCCAGCAGCGCCGTCTCGATGGTCTCCTGGTCTCGCATTTCGCCCACCAGGATGACGTCGGGGTCCTGCCGCAGGGCGCTCTTGACCGCCTGTTGAAACGAGATGGTGTCGACGCCGATCTCGCGCTGGTTGACGATCGAGCGCTTGTCACGAATGAGGAACTCGATCGGGTCTTCGACGGTGATGATGTGGTTGGTCTCGACCGAGTTGATGTGGTCGATCATCGCCGCCAGCGTGGTCGACTTGCCTGAGCCCGTGGTGCCAGTGACCAGGATCAGGCCGCGTTCCTCGAGCGCGATCTTCTCGAGCACCGGCGGCAGCATCAATTCCTTGATCGATTGGATCTTGAAGGGAATCACCCGCAACACCGCGCCGATGGTGCCGCGCTGCTGAAAGACGTTGACGCGAAACCGCCCAAGGCCCGGCACCCCGTACGCCAGGTCCACCTCGTTCGAAGACTTGAACTTGTCTTTCTGGAACTCATTCATGATGCCAAAGGCCATGCGGCCCACCTCTTCCGGAGGCAGTCGCTTGCCATCCTTGAGGGGCACCAGAGAGCCATCGACCCGGAACATGGGAGGCAGGCCGGCCTTGAGGTGAATGTCCGAGGCACCACCCCGAAGGGCGATCTGCAGAATCTCGTTCAGTTCCATAATGGCTGAAAGTGTAGCACCGCGCCTGTCTCGAGGCGCCTCTGGAACGGAAACGCCGCGAGTCCCTGTTGAAGGAACCCGCGGCGGCGAAGACTGGCTGCAACACTCCTCGGTCGAGCGCTGCTCGACAGCGGCGTCAGCGCTTGGAGAACTGGAAGCGCTTGCGGGCGCCTGGCTGGCCCGACTTCTTACGCTCGACCGCGCGCGCATCGCGGGTCAGGAAACCGGCCTTCTTCAACGGGGGCCGGAACTCAGGGTTCAGGCGGGTCAACGCGCGCGAGAGGCCGTGGCGAATCGCACCAGCCTGGCCCGAGAGCCCACCGCCACGAACGTTGACGGTGATATCGACTTTGCCGACCTGCTCCAGCACCTGCAGGGGCTGGTTGATGATCATGATCGACGTCTCACGCCCGAAGTACTCGTTCATCGGACGGCCGTTGACCAGCGTCGAGCCGCTGCCGGCCTTGATCCACACTCGCGCGGTGGCTTCCTTGCGTCGGCCAGTTGCGTAGAAACCGTCAGTTCCAGACTTCGCCATGATGAGCTCTCAGAGTTCGAAGGGAAAAAGTTTCAGATGCCCAGCGTCTTCGCTGCGGGCTTCTGGGCCACGTGCGGGTGTTTGTCGCCCGCGTAGATCTTGAGCTTGGTCAGCATCTGGCGGCCGAGCGCGCTGCGGGGCAGCATGCGGCTCACCGCGTTGAGAATGATGTCTTCCGGGTGGCGCTTCTGCAGCGTCTGGTAGTCGGTGGTCTTCAGCGCGCCCGGAAAGCCGGCCTTGGGGTGCCGGTGGTAGAGCTTCTGGGTTGGCTTGTTGCCGGAGATCTTCACCTTCTCGGCGTTGATCACCACCACGTGATCACCGGTGTCGATGGACGGCGTGTACATGGGCTTGTGCTTGCCCTTGAGAATCAACGCGATCTGACTGGCGGCGCGCCCGAGGATCTGCCCGTCGACGTCGACGAGGTGCCACTCGTGCTTGATGTCCTTCGCCTTCGCGCTGTACGTCCTCTGGTGCGGCATGGCTGAACCTTGACCTTGCTGTCAAAGCCGCTTGAAAAACGCGGCTGGAAAGGGCGGCCCTGCTACCTGCCCAGACACGGGGTGTCAAGAGCCCGATCGTGGATCTGCTGAGGGGCCCAGCGGAACAGGACCGACCGGAGCCGCAGAGGCCTTGAGCCGCTCTCTCAGCGACGCGAAGAAGTTCACCTCCTGCACCGTGGGCGGCCCTTCAGGCACCGCCTCGAGATCGATGATCTCGCAGAGGTCTTCGGGCACATCTGCGAGGAACCTGCTGGGAGTGCGCGGCACCTCGCGGCCACGCTTGAGGCGCACCGAGGCGCGCGTCATCACCAGCTTCTCGCGAGCCCGCGTCATGCCGACGTAGCAGAGCCGACGCTCTTCTTCGGGGTTCGGCAGTTCCCCCTGCATGCCCGAGTGGGGCAGCAGGTCTTCTTCGAGCCCGAGCAGGAAGACGAGCCGCCATTCCAGCCCCTTGGCGCCATGCAGGGTCATCAGCGTGACCCGGCCCGGGGTGTGCGCCGGGTCTTCGTCATCGTCTTTCGTGTCGAGGGCCAGCCGATTCAAATAGGTGAGCAGACCGGCCTTGGGCCCCTCGCGCTTCTCGTAGGCCTGCAGTGAGTCGATGACCTGCGCGACCGCCTTCGCTTTGCGATCAGCCGACGCCGCCGACGCAGCATGCAGTCTGGCCGAGCCGACGAAGTCGATCTCTTGCAGCAGCTCGCGGGTCACCTCGGCCAGGCGGCCCTTGCTGAACGAGCCGCGGTAGCGCTCGACCAGGGCGATGAAGTCACGCACCTTCTCTTTCGCGCTCTCGGCGACCTCGGGCACCTCGTCGATGCGCCCCAGCGCCTGCCAGAGGGGGACCTCGCGGGCCACCGCCCAGGCGGTGAGCCGTTCCATGGTGACGTCGCCGATGCCGCGGGCCGGCACGTTCACGATGCGCAACATCGACGTCTCGTCTTTGGGGTTCGCGATCAGCTTGAAGTACGCGATCACGTCCTTCACCTCGCGCCGGTCGAAGAACTCGGTGCCGCCGATCACCTCGTAGCGGCAGTCCTTTTCGCGCAGCGCCTCTTCGATGGGTCGGGCTTGCCCATTGGTGCGGTACAGCACGGCGATCTCGTCGGCGGGCAGCCCTTCGGCGAGCGCCTTCTTGATCTCGCGAGCCACGAAGCGCGCCTCTTCTTCTTCGCTCGGAGCAGCGACCAGCCCGACCCTGGCGCCCGCGTGGGTGTCCGTCCACATGCGCTTGGCGCGGCGCAGCGGGTTCTTCTCGATGACTGAATTGGCCGCGTCGAGAATGGTCTGCGTCGAGCGGTAGTTCTGCTCGAGGCGCACTTCTTTGCCTCCCGGGAAGAAGCGCTCGAACTCGAGGATGTTCTTCACCTCGGCGCCGCGCCAGCTGTAGATGCACTGATCGTCGTCACCGACGGCACAGACGTTCCCATGGCCCGCGCCGAGGTGGGTCAGCAACGCCAGCTGAGCCCGGTTGGTGTCCTGGAACTCGTCGACCATGATGTAGCGGTAGCGGGCCTGGTACTGAGCCTTCACCTCGGGGAACTGCTCGAAGATGCGCGAGGGGTAGACGATCAGATCGTCGAAGTCGACCGCGCCCTGGGCCTTGAGCGCCAGCTGATAGAGAGGGAACACCAGGTGGGCGACCAGGTCGAGCTCGTGATCGCCTCCCTCGCCCTCAGCTTCTCCCCCATGCTGTCCCGTGGCCCTGGGCGCCGGCTCGACCCCTGAGTTCTTGGCCCTCGAGATCAGCGTCAGCACCTTGCGCGGGTCGAAGACCTTGTCGTCGACGCTGCGATCGCGCATCGCGCGCCGGACCAGCGCGAGCTGATCGCCCGTGTCGGCGATGGCGAACTTCTTTGGCCACCCCAGTTTGGGAAGGTGCAGCTTGAGCACCTCGGCGCCGAACGCATGAAACGTCGACAGGGTGACGCCAAACGCCCGCTGCCCGGCCATCTGCAGCACGCGTTCCTTCATCTCGGCGGCGGCCTTGTTGGTGAAGGTGACGGCGAGGATAGCGCGCGCGGGCACCTTCTGATCGAGCAGGTGGACGATGCGGTGCGTGATGACCCGGGTCTTCCCCGAGCCGGCGCCAGCCAGCACCAACAGCGGCCCCTCGAGGGTGAGCACCGCTTCACGCTGGGGCGGGTTGAGATGCGACAGGTCCACGCGGCTGTCGCTCATAGCGGAAAACGCGCGGGACGGCGGCGCGGCGGTTTGCCATGCTTCAGCGCACTTTCGATGCCTTCGTTCCGCGTCAACGACTACTCGTATGAGTACCACTGGTGGGGCAAGGGCGAGACTCTCGCGCCGCTTCTGCTGCTGCACGCCGCGGTCGGCCACGCCAGGGGCTGGGGTGATTTCCCGAAGCGCCTCGCCGAAGCGACCAACCGACGGGTGTACGCGTATTCGCGCCTGGGGTGGGGCGAGTCAGAGGCGCTGCCCGAGCCCCTCGCCGCGGGGTACCTCGAGCGTGAGGCCCTCGACGTGCTGCCCGCGCTGCGAGGCGGCTTGAACCTGGACCGGGCGATTCTGCTGGGGCACCAGGAAGGCGCGACCATCGCCCTCATTCACGCGGGCGCCTCGGCCTCGCCGGTCGAGGGCGTGATCGCGCTCTCGCCGCTGCTCCTGGTGGACGCCACCCTGCAACGAGAGGTGCGGAGGGTGCTGACGCTGGGCCTGCCTGATTCCCTCGACTCGACCACCTCGGACCCTGAGCGCACCTTCTCGCAATGGGGCACCCTGTGGGCCTCGAAGGACTTCGCGTCCTGGCAGATGGACGACTTCGCCCGCGGCATCACCTGCCCGGTGCTCGGCATGCGGGGCGAAGGGGACCTGTTCACCTCGCCGGCGCACCTCGAGCGGCTCTCGGCCCTGGTTCGACACGCCGAGGTGGTGCAGTTGACGGGGTGTCGGCACCAGCCCCACGTCGAGAAGCCCGCCGCCGTGATCGCCTCGGTCTCGGCCTTCGTGCGCGCGCTGGCCTAAAGTCGAAAAGTCTCTACCGCCCAGGCTCCCTCAGGCTTTACTCCGGCCGTGGCCCGCGAAACGAAGAAGCCCGCGCTGGACGAAGAGCAAGCCCGCGCGCTGATCGCCTCCCTCGATCGGCGTCACTTCCTCGAAGAGCTCAACCGCCTCGGCGCCTCGTTCGCCGCCGACCCCGGCAACCCCGGCAGCTACGCCTGCAAGGAATGCGTGCGCTGCGCGAACTGCATGTTCTGTGAAGGGTGCGAGGCCTGCTACGCGTCGACCCACTGCATTCGCTGCGAGCTGTGCAACAGCTGCTCGCACTGCGTCGACTCGAAGTCACTGCACGGCTGCGCGTACTGCGTGCGGAGCGAGAATTGCACGTCGAGCGCGTACTGCGTGACGAGCCGCAACCTGTCTGACTGCACCTACTGCTTCGGGTGCGTCGGCCTGTCCAAGAAGGACTTTCACATCTTGAACGTGCCCTTCAGTCGCACCGCCTACTTCGAGCAGACCACCCGGCTGATGAAAGAGCTGGGCATCAAGGGCCCGTGACCGGTTCGCGCAGCGCGCGCGGTTCGAGGCGGTGCACCGCGCTCGGGCGGCTCGTGGTCGAGCCTCGCTGGCCAGGCGCGCACCGGCGACTGGTCGGCGTTTGTGCGGCGAGGCGAGAAGCTCGAGGCGATGGTTGCCTCGCAGAGCACCTCGAAGACGACTGAGCGTCGAACCTCACGCGGCCAGCACGCGCACGAACAGGGCCTTGAGGTACTCGGTCTCGGGCAGGCCTGGCAGCACCGGGTGGTCGATGCCTGCCCCCCGGCGCTCGACGATTTGAACCGCGCGCTTTGCGTCTGCGGCAGCTTCCAGGACGACCGCCTCGAAGTCGTCACGGCCCAGCTTCCCCGAGCACGAACAGGTCACCAGCAGCCCTTCGGGCTCGAGCAGCTTCAGCGCCCGCACGTTGAGCTCGTGGTAGGCACGGCGCGCGACGGCCAGGCCCTCTTTTCGTTTGGCCAGCCCGGGAGGATCGAGCACCACCGTGTCGAAGCGGCGCCCGGCTTCGGAGAAGTCCCGCAGCACATCGAAGGCGTTGGCCGTCAAGACCTCGAGGTGCTGGTGCCCGTTGCGCGTGGCGTTGGCACGGGCGCGATCGGCGTTGGCCGGTTCCTGCTCGACGGCGATCACCGAGTCGCAGGAGCGGGCCAGAGCGAGCGCGAAGCCCCCATGATAGCTGAAGGTGTCCAAAGCGCGCCCGCGGGCCAGGCTTCCAGCGCGCAGATGGTTGTCGACCTGATCCAGGAACGACCCGGTCTTCGAGTCGGCGAGCAGGTCAATCTCGAGCTCGGCCGGGCCCTCGTGGTAGCGCGCAGTGGTCGAGCCTTCTCCCGCGAGCACCCGGGCCTCGCGGGGCAGCCCCTCGAAGTCGCGGCCCGAGGCGTCGTCACGACAGACGACGATCTGCGCGCCCGTGAGCTCGCGCAGCTGCTCGGCCCAGCGCGCCTTGCGAACGTCGGCGCCCTCGCTGAGCGACTGCAGGGTGAGCGCGCTGCCGTAGCGATCGACCACCAGCCCGGGCACCAGATCGGCCTCGGCGTGAATCACCCGAAATGCATCGCGCTCTTTCAGGCTCGACCGTCGCGCCAGGGCCAGCTCGAACCTTCGCTGGAAGAACGCGTCGTCGACCCGCTCGTCCTGCGAGAGGCGACGGGACACCATGCGCAGGGCCAGCGGAGACTTCGTGGCGGCAAAGGCCTGGCCCAGCGGGTTCTGCTGGGCGTCGACCACGTCGACCAGCGCCCCCTGCGGAAGGTCGGCTGGCAGTACCTCGAGCTCTTGCCGCCAGATCCAGGGGTAGCCGAGGCGCACCGAGCGTGCGGCCTTGAGGCTGACCCTGGCCACGGGCGCGCGGCTCATTCCAGCCCCCGCGCCGCGAGCTCTCCGTCATCTTCGCCGCGCAGGTGCCCGAGCTCGTGCAAGAGGGTCACCTTCATCTGCTGCAACAGCTCGTCTCGCGTCGAGACGGCGCGGCCCAGGTTCTTCCGATAGAGCACGATCGAGCGACACGGCTTTCCCGGCTCGGCGCCGTTCTCGGGCGTACAGGCCTCGGCGAGCGGCGGGCCGCGGAAGAGCCCGAGAATGGTGGGCGACAGCGGAGGCTCACCGGTCGTCAAGTCGGCCTCAGCCGGCAGGTCCTCCACGTCGACCGGCACACCGTCGAGGTCCTTGTTGAGCTCGGGGGTGAGCTGCGCGATCAGCTGTTCGAGCGCCGCGCGGAATTCGGGCGTCGGCATCAGCACCGGCTCGGTGAAGTCCTCCGGGGCGAGGACCATGGCCTGCTTGAAGTGAACCTGGGCTTCCTTCAGCTTGCCCTGGCGCTCGAGCAGCAAGCCCAGGTGGTAGTGCGCGTGCGGTGACCTTCGGGCGTCTGCCAACAGCGCGGTGAACGCGGCGGTGGCCTCGCTGAAGCGGCACCGCTCGAACAGGCCGATCGCCCGCTCGTACGAGGCCTCGGGATCCTGCGCGACTCGCGAGAGCACCCAGTCGGCCCGATCGATCGCCTCCGCCGACAAGCCCACGTCGTTGTGCGCCATGGCCGAGATGCGCGCGAATTCCAGGGCCAGGCCTTCGTCGGCGGCCGGCGTCCCCGTGGCGACTCCCGGGGCCGTCAACTCGAAGCCCCGCTCGGCATAGAGCAGGCCCAGCTCGTCGACCTCTCTCGTCGAGGGCAGCGCCACCGCGTACAGGTGGGCCGCGCCGAGCAGCGCATCGGTCGAGTCGGGGTCGAGCGCCAGGGCCCTCGCGTACGCCACCCTGGCTTCGTCGAAGCGCTGCAGCGCCACCAGGGCCCGACCGCGGTCAGCGTGAGCGAGGAAGTCGTTCGGGCTCAACGCCGAAGCCTGCGCGGCGCACGACAACGATTCTTCCCAGCGTTCGTCTGCGGCGTACCCCTGCGCGGCTTCGAGCGGTGATTGGCCCTTCGCTTGGCAGGGTGAGAGCGCTTTGACCTCAGGCGCCTGGGCCGTCGGCTCACTGCGCACCAGCTTTCGCTGAGGAGGTTCCCTGACGACCGTGAGCCCCGCGCAGGCACACGCCCCGGCATCGGTGGGGGCCGCGCTGGCGACCGCCAAAGACCTGGGAGCCGAGCAGGTGCACGCCGCGGCCAGCGGCGCGAGGGCCAGCAGACCGACGACGACCCGACTCAGGCCGACTTCTTCTCTTTTTCGAAGAAGACCTGCGGCGCTTCTTTCTTGAGCACGACGCCTTCGGTGATTCGGCATTCCTTCACGCCCTCGCGGAAGGGCACGTCGTACATGATGTCGAGCATCGCGTCTTCCATGATGGCGCGCAGCCCGCGAGCGCCAGCGTGACGACGCAGCGCCTCTTTCGCGACCGCGCGCATCGACTCCTTGGTGAAGGTCAGCTTCACCTTCTCCATCTCGAAGAGCTTCTGGTACTGCTTGGTGAGCGCGTTCTTGGGCTCGGTGAGAATGGTGACGAGATCGTCTTCTTTGAGATCGTTCAACGTCGCCAGCACTGGCAGTCGACCGATGAACTCGGGGATCATGCCGAACTTCATCAGGTCATCAGGCTCGACCAGACGCAGCAGCTCACCCACGCTTCGCTCTTCTTTCGACTCGATCGAAGCGCCGAACCCCAGGCCCTTCTCGCCGGTGCGCCGGCGAATCACCTGCTCGATGCCGTGGAACGCGCCACCGCAGATGAAGAGGATGTTGGTGGTGTCGACCTGAATGTATTCCTGCTGGTTGTACTTCTTGCCGCCACGGGGCGTGACATTGGCTCGGGTGCCCTCGATGATCTTCAGCAGCGCTTGTTGCACGCCTTCGCCGCCCACGTCGCGGGTGGCCGAGGGGGTGTCGCCGTTCTTGCGGGCGATCTTGTCGATCTCGTCGACGTACACGATGCCGCGGGCCGCCTTGTCGACGTCGTAGTCTGCGTTGTGCAGCAGGTTCTGAATGATGTTCTCGACGTCTTCGCCCACGTAGCCGGCCTCGGTGAGGCTGGTGGCATCGGCGATGGTGAAGGGAACGTTGAGGAACCGGGCGAGCGACTGCGCCAGCAGCGTCTTGCCCGAGCCGGTGGGGCCCAGCAGCAAGATGTTGGACTTCGAGATCTCGACCTCTTCGGCGCCGGGCAGCTTCATGCCGGGCCGGGGCCGGGCCGCCGCTTTGCGCTGATAGATGCGCTTGTAGTGGTTGTAGACGGCGACCGAGAGCACCCGCTTGGCGAAGTCCTGCCCCACCACATAGTCATCGAGGAAGGTCTTGATCTCGACGGGCGTCGGCAGGCTCACCTGGGGCTTGGAGTCGTCCTTCTCGTTTTCCTCGGCGATGATGTCGTTGCACAGCTTGATGCACTCATCGCAGATGTAGACCGTGGGCCCGGCGATCAGCTTACGGACCTCGCGCTGCGACTTGCCGCAGAACGAGCAGGACAGGTTGACGTGGTGCTCACCCTTCTTCAAACCGTCCTCCAGTGCAGCGGCGCGACGTCGACTGTAGACGCAGCTGCGGGCGAAAAGAAAACTCTAGCAACGGGCGCGGTGGACTTCACAGCGTCCTTCCTGTGCGCGCGCGTCAAGGCCCTGACGGAACAGCCAGCGCGTCAGGCATCGGCCTTCTGCACCACCACCTCTTCGAGGTCGAGCGACAGGGCGTCGGCGCGATCGACCAGCGCCCGGGGCACCTTCTTGTTGGCGCGAAGCTCGGCGGCCAGGCGTTTCATCTGCTGCCACAAGCGCTTCACCGACGCATCGTCGGAACCACCGTTCGGCTCGGGCGCAGGGAACCGCTCGCCCAGTTCCCGCCGCAGCTCGCTGGTGGCCTTCTCGGGGTTCCAGATCGAGTCCCGCACGGACTTGTATTCCTGCGCGTTGAGCTGCCCCCGCTCTTCGGCCTGCGCGAGCACCTCGATCACTTCGAAGGCCGGCGCCGACTCGGCGATGTCGGGATCTTCGACCCGCTGCGGCTCGTGTTTGCTGAGGAACGAGTAGCCCCGGGTCAGCTTGTCGGCGGTCTGCTTCTTGATTCGCAGCTCCGCGAGGCAGTAGGCGTCGAAGCTCGGGTAGCCCCAGTCTTGAAAGAGGGCCTCGTTGCGCACCTTCACGAGCAGCTTGCCCAGCTCGACCCACGAGGCCTTGAAGCGTTTGGCGGTGAGCAGCACCGTTTGACGAAACGAGCCGGGAGGCACTTCGAGGGCTTTTCGCGACAGCTGCTCTTCGACCGAGGACATGGAGGACCGCTCAAAACCAGAGCCGACCCCCGCTTTCAAGCTCGGGCCATTCTCTTGCCCGGGCTCTTTCGTGCTCGGGCACGGTGGGCGCCTCTGTCAAAGGCCCCATCTGTCGAAAGGCCACAGCCACCGTCAGCCCTTCTTGCCGATGTTGAAGGCGAAGCCGACCGACGCGCTGGTGCCCTGCGCCTTGAAGGGCCACTTCTGCAGCTCGCGCATGAGGCACTCGGGCAGGGGCCCGGCCTTGAAGTCGGGGTTGTCGACCCACACCTTCGACACCTTGCCGCTCTCGTTCACGGTGAACTGAATCGGTATCTGGGTTGGCGGCATGCCCGGCGTGGCGACCTCTTTGATGCAGGGAATGAGGGTGGGCTTGAACCTGGCGATTACGGCGTTGATCGCCTCTTGATCGACCTCGCCGGTCTGCAGGCCGTCGGCTTCGGCGGTGCCCATCTTCGGCTTCACGGTGGAGCCGGTCGCGCCGACAGGTCTGCTCGGCGAGGGCCGCTTGCCCCCCGGCCCGGCGTAGTCAACCAGCTCGTCATCGGCGTTGCGCTGGGCCCGGGACACCGTGGGCGCGTCGATGGTGATGTCACCGAACGCCAGCTCATCGGCCGACGACGACGACCCGTGCACCGCCAGGTACTGACCCAGAAAAACGACCCCGACGACGATGACCAGCACCACGCCGCTGACGACGCTGATGACCGTCATTCGGCGCCTGGCCTGGGACTTCGCGTGAACCTGCGCCTGGGCGTCGACGCGCTGCTTGGCCTCGGCCTTGGCGAGGTGCACCTTGAGCTCGGGCACGTCGCGCACCTTCTGGAACGCGCCAGCGCCCATCACCTGCACTTCCGACAACCCGTCGAGCTCGCCGGCGAACATCTTGTCCACCAGGGCCTTCGTCGGTACGGGGCCGAGGATCAGGTCCCCTTGACGGAAAAGCCAGGTCTGGTCAGCCATGTCCCGCACTCCCTCCAGACGCGTCGCGATGTGGTGTTGGTATCACGGGGCCGCGTTTCGAGGCTATCAGGCGCAGGTCGAAGGACCGACGGTGCAACAGACGCTGATCGCCGCCATGCGAGCCGGGGGGCTGAGCCGCAACCCGGTCGCGAGCGGTCGAACCGACGCGGGCGTGCACGCGCGCATGCAGGTGCTGTCCTTCAACCTCGACGACGAGGTGGCCATCGATGACGTGCCGGCGATCATCAACCGGCATTCGCCGCCGACCATGGGCATCGCGCTCGCGCGCGCGACCAGCTCGCACTTCAACGCACACTGGAAGGCGACCGCGAAGGAATACCGCTACCGCCTGCTGCGCAGTCCCCTGCCCGCCTGGGAGTCGTGCGCGTGGCCAGTGGGCGCGCGCCTCGAGGTGCTGAGCGAGGCCCTGCAGCGCTTCGTGGGCACGTGGGACTTTTCGGCGTTTCATGACCGAAAGAGCCCGCAGCGCAGGAGGACCCTCTTCAGCGCGGAGGTGAGCGACCTGGGCCACGGCCTGGTCGACGTGCGCCTGGTAGGCGACGGCTTTGGCCGTCACATGGTCCGCTATCTGGTGGCGAGCGCGGTCGCGGTCGCTGAAGGTCGCCTCACCGGTGAGCAGCTCAGCGAGGCGCTGGAAAGGGGTTCCCAGGCGCAACGGCCCCACTGGCTTACCCCGGCGCCGGCCCACGGGTTGGTGCTGTGGGACGTGCGCTACGCGCCGACCGAAGACCCTTTTGACGAGCCCACGCGATTGGACGCGCCGCTGGTGCCGGCCACCCCGCCCTTCTGGGTCGGCTAGTCGATCAACCGGTCTTCATACTTCTCGAGCAGGTCGCTGATGGCCTCGCGCAGGTACTCGCTCTGGCGAATGCGGGTCTCCTTCGAGAGCTCCTTCAGCGTCTCGAGACGATCGCGGTTGAGGCGAAACACGACAGAGGTGAGACGAGTGGTGTCATCCATGTGTGGTACGTCCTTTCGTACAGGCACACACATGGTCGCACATGAACGTGAAGGATCAAGAATACTGCCTCTTCACTCGAAGAGGTACGTGCGGAACTGAAGGCCGACGGTCAGCTCGCCGGCGAACCTGGCTCCGGTGGGGCCGACGCCGAACTGCACGCCGGCGCTCGCGAAGGCCCCGATGACGTCGAGCAGCTCGTATTGAACGCCAAAGGCGAACCGTGGGCCGATGGTGAAGAGCGGCACTGCGTGTACGGCGAGGTTGAGATCGAAGAACGTCTTGAAGCGCTCGCCATAGGTCGAACGAACGCCGCCGATGAAAGACAGCCCAAGGGCCGGACCCAGAAACGAGAGGCGGCCGGCCAGCATCACGTTCCACCGATCGCTGACCGACAGCGTCGCGCCGAGCTCGGGGAACAGCCGAGCGCCGTTGTCGCTCTGCACCAGGCCGAAGGCCGAGCGCCCATCGACCCCGAAACCGGTGATGAGCCCGAGGCTGCCCCGGTGGTCCCAGCGCTGCTGCGCGAGCGCAGAGCAGGACACCAGCCCGAACACGAGCGCGATGGCCGCAGAGCGGGTCTTGAGCAACGACCTCACCTCAGGCCTGGCAGAACGCACACGGCGGTGTGAGCGAGCCGTCAGTCTCTGGGGTCAACGGCCGCCCCGCCGACGACGCAGGGCCGCCAGAACTCCAAACGCCACGGCCCAGGCTTCGCCGCCGGCCGTCGAACACCCCGGGACTTCGCGCTCGACCGTGAGGGGCACCGTCACCGGGCGCTCGGGCCTGAGGCCCAGCTTCGGCAGCGCGGAGTGGACCTCTGCCACGTTCCCGGACCGGTCCTTCACCAGCACCCGAACGCCCCCCAGCCGCTCGACCGCTGCCAGCGAGATCTCGCGGGCCGCACCAAAGGCAGACGCGGGCTCGTCGCCCAGCGCGTAGGCGAAGGTGAGCTCATCGGCAGGCGTGAAATAATCGCGCGCCGAGACGACGAGGCGATCGGCGGCGACGTTGGGGCTCACGGTGACCTCGGGAGCGTCCCAGTCGATGAAGAAGTCGACCGTCACCGGCTCGGACACCCCGTGAGGATCGTGAGCGACCCGCGAGCGCACCGAGATGAGGTGCTTGCCCTGCAGCAGGAAGCGGGGGTGCGAGACGCGCAGCTGCCCGTCGTCGGCCGCCCAGAAGTCGCTCCACAGCCCGTCGTCGATCTTCACGGCGAACTCGGCCGCGCCTTCTTTCCCCAGCGCCTTGACGTCGAGGACCGCGGTCGGCCACTGAAGGGGCTTGCCCGACAGGCGCATCTCGGCCGCTTTGGGAATGAGCGCCTCACGCAGGCTCGCTTCGGTGCGCGGAGCCACCACCGCGCATTGCGCATTGGCGGGCAGCAGCTCGGCGTAGAGCGCGAGGTGGTTGTAGGTCTCGGTGCCAGCGATGTTGCCGACGCCTTTGGTGCCCGTGACGCGCAGCTTGAAGTTGCCGAGGGCAGGCAGTGAGAACGGCTTGAGCGCTCCGGCGACCGCTGGCTCGGCGAGGCCGATCACCGCGGGGATCAGGTCTTCGAGCACCTTCGGGTCTTCGGCCAGCATCTCGCTGTTGGCGGTGCGAATGTTGGTGATGAGCATGCGCAGATCGCCGATCGCCGGGGTGACCTTGTCGCAGCCCTCGAAGACCAGCGAGAGCGGCAGCGCAATGTCAGCGGTGAGCGTGAAGAGCCGCGCGTAGCGGTCATCGAGCATCGCGTAGAAGTCGATCGACAGGTCGGTCAACGTCAGGCGCAGCAACGGCTTGACGGGCTTCTTCGTCACCGGGTCCACGGTGCCTTCGCCGATGACGATGCCCGGCGGCCTGCCCGGCCTGAGCGCGACCATCATCGGCGCGTCTTTCCCATCGCGGGTGGCGAGGCGGCCCAGCGAAGGAAGGAACGTCTTGAAGAGGCCCGTGTTGATGAGGCCGACGTTGTTGGTGTCGAGCTGCAGGCACAGCGCGCCGGCCTGGTGAGCTTCGTGGAAGGCGAGGTTCAAGAACGGCCCAGACAGGCCGACCGCAGCGTGGAACTCGCGGGTGGTTCCTCCGTCGGGCAGCGCTCGGCTGGGGGCCTCGGCGTCGAAGTTGGGAGCAGCCACCGCCACGATCGGCGGCGCAGCGAGGGCGGCCACGCAAGGAGCCACGCTGACCGCCTTGATGCCCACCCGGGTGCCGAACGAGAGCCCCTGATCGACCGCCACGCTCGAGCCGGCGGCGAACGACAGGTCGAGCTGCGCGTCGGCGGGCGCTCCGAAGTTGCCCAGGGTCGCGCCCAGGTTCACCCGGCCTTCGACGCCGAGGAACCGGGGCACGCACTTGCTGTTGTCCGCGGCGTCCTTGCAGACGTCGCCCTGGCACACCGAGGTCGCGTTACCGACCGTGGGGCAGGCGGGCTTCCCGGCACCGCACGACTCGCAGGACTGCACCGCGAGGATCGAGCGCACCTGGCTCTGCAGCAGCGGAGAGATGAGCCGCAGCAGCGTGCCCTTGATGGCGCCCACGTCGAGGGTGTCGCAGTAGATGTTGCCGCAGGTGTTCTGGCCGGACAGGGTGATGTCGTCGGGCTGGAGGCACTCGGGCGGCTGCTGCGCACCGCTCGAGCCACACACCTCGGTGCCCGAAATGCCACTGATGCTGAAGGCGAGCAGCTTGTCCCACCGCGTGTCGATGGAGAACTTCACCGTGGCCTTGAGGCGGTTGTCATTGGGCGTGCGCTCGGCGGTGTTGAAGCGAACGCCGCACTTCATGCGAGACAGGCCGACGCACGCCAGGAAGTTGGCGCTCTTGCTCGCGGCGAGGATGGTGCTGGTGTCGACCGAGAGCTGAATCTGGGCGTCGAGCTGGTCGGGCGCCGTGGGCACCAGCGAGAACCCCGAGATGTTGATCGCGACTGGCGCGGGCGCGTCGGTCTTCGGGCCGGTGGTGTTGCACTCACCGTCTTGCCGCCCGCAGGACTCGCCCGTGCAATTCGCGCCGCCCATGTCGGCGATGGCGACGTCGCCCACCACACTGACCGTCTGCACCGTGCACGGCACCGCGACGTTCAGCGTTCTGCCCGGCGCAAAGACCTCGATCAGGGTCTGCCAGTTGCGGTTCAGGTAGTTGATGCCCTGTGGAGACAGGCGCAGGTTGACCGCGTTGTCGTTCTTGGGGCCGACGTACCGACCGGTCGGAATGGGCTGCAGCGCCGCGCAGCCGCCCATGCCCCCGGCCGCTGAGCAGCTCATCGCCGTGACGACGAAGGCCACCAGCCACAACACCCGTTGGCGCAGCACAGCAGTCGATGAACGCATTCAGATTCGCACCTTTTCAAACGAGCATGTGGGTGGGTCGGGGCCCGCGTCGAACACCCAAACCCTAGCAGCCTTTGCGAAACGACTCGTGCCCGGTCGCCTGCAACACGACGCGTCAACCTCGACGATCGCTCGCCGGGCCCAGCGCGAACCGCCTCACGGCTGGGTGACCGTCACCGCGGCCTTCACCACATCGTTCATGCGGCCCGAGCGGAAGGGCTCGAGGTCGACGGACACGAAGGTGAAGCCGGTCGCCTTGATGGCCTGGTCGACCTGACGACGCGTCTCAGGGTCGAAGAGGCGCGGCAGCTCTTCGGCCGACACCTCGAGGCGGGCCACGTCCTGGTGGTAGCGGACGCGGAAGTGCTTGAAGCCCAGCGCCCGCACGGCCTTCTCGGCCCCACCGACCTGGGTGAGGCGCTGGACCGTCACCTGGGTGCCATAGGGCAGGCGCGAGGCGAGGCAGGCCATCTGCGGCTTGTCCCACGTCGGCAAACCCAGGCGCTGGGACCAGGCGCGAATCTGCAGCTTGGTCAGGCCGACCTCGCTCAACGGTGAGCGCACCTGCTGCTCCCGGGCGGCCTGGTGGCCGGGTCGGTGGTCTTTCGTGTCGTCAGCGTTGAAGCCATCGAGCACCACCCCGAGCTGCCGCTCGGCACGGACCTTCTCGGTGATGGCATAGAGCTCGGTCTTGCAGAAATAGCAGCGGTTGGTGGGGTTCGCGGCGTAGCGAGGGTCTTCGAGCTCGTGCGAGTCGACGACCAGGTGCTGCGCGCCCAGGCTGGCCGCGAGCGCGCGCGCCTCGTCGGCTTCGTCGGGCGAGACCGAGGGCGAGAGCGCGGTGAGCCCGAGCGCACGAGGGCCCAGCTCGTCGACGGCGACCTTCAGCACGAAGGTCGAATCGACTCCGCCTGAGAACGCGACCAGCACGGACCCGCAGTCGCGGATGAGCTGCTTGAGCTGCTCGAGCTGGCTGGAAGAGGCCGCGCAGTGCCGGGCGACGTCTTCGGACGACAACAACGGAGCTGATGCAACAGTCGCCATGGCTTTCAGCTCAACCCTCGAGGACCCCACGCTCACCGACCCGGCTGTCTGCGACCCCGAAGGAGCCTCGGGCAGGTCACTTCTTCTTCTTCTTTTCCTTCTTCTCTTTTTTCTCCTTCTTCGGTTTCTCGGCCTTCTCGGCCTTCGCCGCCTTGCCTGCCTTGCCCTTCTTCGGCTTGGGGTTCGCCTTCATCCTGGTGCCGGTGATGATCTTCAGCTCTTCCGAGGTCATGTACGTGAGGTCGAGCAGCGCCTGGAAGATGCGCAGACCGCCGTCTTCGACGGTCTCGGTGTTGCTGCGAATGGTGACCTCAGCCCCGTTGGGTGGCTCATACGGCTCGGTGATACCCACGAAGTTGGGGATCTCGCCGGCCAGCGCCTTCTTGTACTTGCCCGTGGTGTCGCGCTTGATCAGATCGTCCGTCGGGCAGTCGACGTAGACCTCGACGAACCGCTGAATGAGCCTGCGGTTCTCTTCGCGAACGCTCTTGTAGGGTGCCGTGCCCGCGACCAGCGTCGCCACGCCATTGCGGGTGAGCAGCTCGGCGGTGAAGCCCAGGCGCCGCGCGATGGTGATGCGCTCTTCTTTGGTGCTGCCTTCGATCTCACCCCACAGCGCCTCGCCCAGGTCATCCTCATCGAGCACCTCGACCTTGCGGCCGACCTGCCGAAGCCGCGCGGCGATGTACTCCGCGAGCGTGGTCTTGCCCGCGCCCAACATGCCTGTCAGCCAGACGGTGAACCCCTGCTGCTCCTGCGCCATGCGTGTCCCGCTCCTGTGGAGGTGGATGTGCAGCGACTCTTCTGCTCAAGGACGGCTCTTTCAGAAAAGCGCGTCGACTTAGTGCATGTCGCACCATCTTCGCAATGGAATTACGGCTTTGCAGCAGAAGGTGGTGAAGGCGCCCCTCCCACAGCCACGGCTGGCCACCGCTGCGTCAGACACGTCTGCCAGCGGCCCGACCAGACGAAGGCCTTGAGTTCAAGGGCTTTGCCGGCGCGAAGCGAGATGACCGCCAGCCCCAGGGCCGGCATCAACGGGCGCCCATCGAGGGTCATCGCCTCGAGGTCTCGCCGCGACAGCTCGGCAGGTCCATCGACGTGCGAGTGGACCAGCCACAGAGGCTTTCCCAGGGCCTGCTGCTCGAGCGCGGCCCATTGCAAAGGCTCGATGACGAACGAGGTCCTGGGTGCTGGTGACACGTTGCTGAGAGCGCTGAAGCGCCACGCTGCGGCGACCCGGTGATAAGCGCAGACGGCTTCGTGGGGAGCACGCGTTTCGGCCCAGCCGCGCGCCAGGTCCCACTCAGGGAACGCTGCGAGGCTCAGGGCTCGACCTTCTGCGCCGACCAGCGCCCACCGTCGAAGCGCACGGTCACGATCGGCGATCCAAGGCCCAGCACCAGGCGCTGTGCGATCAGGGCCGCCAGGGAGCCATGGGTCACCGGGTCCGCCTCGGCCGTCGAGCGCCCTGACGCAGGCCACGGCGCGCCCGCTGCGACCCCCACCACCAGCCCAGGCCCCAGGCCGACGCGAATGAGCGAGGTGGGCCTCGCCGCCGCCGCCGCCAGGGGACCCAGCCAGCCCACGGGGGGCGTCCGGGCCACTGCATCGGCT
>VYLD01000133.1_pt1 | contig 27591 bp, 23 predicted proteins | sample 5114401 | NCBI WGS metagenome assembly VYLD01 (sample SAMN12291783, study PRJNA351875) | freshwater metagenome | isolation source: freshwater lake | place: USA: Michigan, Gull Lake | collected 2013-08-08 | reverse complement strand
ATTTTACGCAGGGGGTACTTAGATAAAATCAGTATAGCACAATAAAAGTTAAGTTAACAAGCTATAGTTTAAAAAGCCGTCCTAGACGGGGCTTTAACCCAAAATTTCGGTAACCGGTAACTGAACATGACTTCGATTCGTCAACTGCATCAACAACTCGTTAATAAAGAAAAAACAGCCGTCGAAATCGCTACAGAATTTCTCGCTCGTATTGAAGCGATCGAACCACAAGTAAAAAGCTTTCTCCATTTAACCCCAGATTTAGCCCTAGCGCAAGCCCAAAAAGTGGACGAGAAAATCGCCAGGGGTGAGTCTCTGCATCTGTTAGCAGGTATTCCCATCGCATTAAAAGATAATCTCTGCACCAAGGGTATCCCCACCACCTGCGCTTCCCGGATTTTAGAGAATTTTGTCCCCCCCTATGAGTCCACCGTTACCCAAAAATTACGGGATTTAGGGGCAGTTATCGTCGGTAAAACCAATTTAGACGAGTTTGCCATGGGTAGTTCCACGGAAAACTCCGGTTATCACGTTACCGCTAATCCTTGGGACTTATCCCGGGTGCCGGGGGGGTCTTCGGGGGGTTCGGCTGCGGCTGTGGCCGCTCAAGAATGCGTGATTGCCCTAGGATCGGATACGGGGGGATCAATTCGTCAACCGGCTTCATTTTGTGGCGTTGTCGGGCTAAAACCGACCTATGGCTTGGTTTCTCGCTTTGGTTTGGTGGCTTACGCTTCTTCTCTCGATCAGATCGGTCCCTTTGGTCGTACAGTGGAAGATGCGGCGATTTTATTACAAGCGATCGCAGGTTACGATCCCCAAGATTCCACCAGTCTCAATCTGCCGATTCCCGACTATAGCCAATTCCTCAAAACCAGTTTAAAAGGGCTAAAAATTGGCGTAATTAAGGAAACTTTCGGGGAAGGTTTGGATCAGGTGGTGGCAGAGGCAGTTAATCGAGCTTTAGAGCAGTTAAAGGCCCTCGGTGCTACGATTAAAGAGATTTCCTGTCCCCGTTTCCGTTACGGATTGCCCACCTACTACATTATCGCCCCCTCGGAAGCATCGGCGAATTTAGCCCGTTACGATGGGGTTAAATACGGTATTCGGGAAGATGCCGATAGTTTAATTGATATGTACACCAAGACTCGCGCTCAGGGTTTTGGTGCGGAAGTCAAGCGCCGGATTATGTTGGGAACCTATACCCTCTCGGCGGGTTATTATGATGCTTATTACCTAAAAGCGCAAAAGGTGAGGACTTTGATCAAAGAGGATTTCGATCGAGCTTTTCAATCGGTAGATGTGTTAGTTTCTCCCACTTCACCGACCACAGCCTTTAAAGCCGGGGAAAAAACGGCGGAGCCTCTGAGTATGTATTTATCGGATTTAATGACTATTCCCGTCAATTTAGCCGGTTTACCTGGGTTAAGTCTTCCCTGCGGTTTTGATGGGCAAGGTTTGCCGATCGGTTTACAATTAGTCGGTAATGTGCTGCGCGAAGATCAATTATTTCATGTCGCCCACGCCTACGAACAAGCCACCGATTGGCACAAACGTCAACCATCTTTTACAAATTGATACAATTGCTGGTGGCTATCTTTTGCCGGTAGCCATCAAGTAAAAATCGGCAACCCCACAAATACCCTTCAAGTACAATTAGAGGGTTCAAGGTTGAAAACGAAGGTGTGGCAGCGATCGCACTTGAGCAATCGTTTCAAAGTCTCGATCATTATGAATCAACAGTAAATTATTATCTAAAACGACTTGGGCAATACAGCAATCAATCGGACTCCGAACTGTTAGTCCCTGACGGCGCAGATCGTAGAAGATTCGCGCGGCTGCTTGCCAAGAATTATTCGCCAATTCAACGTAATCCTGAAGTTCGAGGTAGGTAGAGAGCAAAGTCCACTCTTTTTCATTCAAACTTCCCTGAAGCAGTTCAAGCTGAGTGAATCGTGTCAGGAAAACGTCACGACCGTTAATCAGTATTTCGAGTTTTTGTCGGCCTTGACCTGTGCGATCACGGAAGATACTGATCCAAACTGATGTATCAATCAGCAGCATGACGAGTCTCACGCAGAGCTTTATAGTCGAAATCTGGGGCAAATTGAATTTTTCCAGCAAGATCAAGAAGGTTTTTTTTGCGGCGCGATCGCACTAGCTCCTCTAGAGCTAAGTTAATCACCTCCTCTTGATTAGCAAGGTTGGTCAATTGAAAAGCTTCATTGAGAAGGGAGTCATCAAGATTGAGAGTAATTTGCATGAGTTGACTAAAGGTAAATGTCTTGAGGGTAAAGCAATGTTGACATCCTCGCCGCCGTAAAACGGACGGCGATAGAGATCGAACAGGTTAGACAAGCAACTCAAGGGGAATAGGAAAAGTTCAAGGTGATCCTATTTTAATCATAGTTTCCCAATCTTGATCGCTATCAATTAACAGTAAATGATTCTCCTAACTTTGATAAATTGATATAATTGCCGGTGGCTATCTTTTGCCGGTAGCCATCAAGCAAAAATCGGCAACCCCGAAAATCCCGCAAGTCTTCTCTTAATTGGGAACAATTTGCCGAAAAGTAACCGGACGCAGATAACCTCGAACTCTCACCGATAAGGGACTTGCGTAAAAATAAGCTGCTAGCTAGGAGGGTAGAACCGTCACATCCCATTTGGGTGAAGCTTCAGAACGCTGCCAGAAAGGTTGCAATTGTTCTAGTTCTTTAGCCAAAACCTTCATACCTTTTTCATAAGTTCCTTCTAGCAAATGCACTAGAGGCTTTATGCCCTTCCGAGTCATGTTAGAAGCCCAATTAAGAGCCGCATCAATTGAACCCAAAATTGCCCCAATAGTTCTCTAAGACTGCCCAACACCGTTCAATTGGATTATATTTACTATGGCATTTGCGGATAGTAGATGAGCCGTATTTGCCACGGCGTTTTTCAGGCAAAGTCTACCATTCTTTTGATAAATTGGCTGCGGTTGCTGCCAGTGGCGGCTCCTGGTGTCTAAATCAATGACTAATTCTTCTAACCCTGGATAGATTGTTGATTTTCTTGCCACCACAACTCTAAACAATCGGCCATGCTGTAGAATTAGCTTGACAAAAGTGAGACAAGGCCAAAGACTCTCTCGAAATGCAGTTAAATAATTGGATGGCGACCTAAAAATATGAGTGAATTAACTATTCGTCCAGCTAAAATTAGTGGTGTCATCCCAGATTCGATCGCCGCTGAGGTGGGTTTTGAAATCGGGGATGCGCTCCTCTCTATCAATGGTAATCGTCCCCGGGACTTAATCGATTATCAATTTTTATGTGCCGATGAATTTTTAACCCTAGAAGTGCTTGATAGTCAGGGCAAAACTCACCGGATAGAAATCGAAAAAGATTATCATGAAGACTTAGGTTTAGAGTTTGAAACTGCCCTTTTTGATGGCTTAATTCAGTGCAATAATAAATGTCCTTTTTGCTTTATCGACCAACAACCAGAGGGCAAAAGAGAAACTTTATACTATAAAGATGATGACTATCGCTTAAGTTTTCTCTATGGCAGTTATTTAACCTTAACTAATCTCACCTCAAAAGAATGGCAGCGGATCGAAAAGATGCACATATCACCGCTTTTTGTGTCCGTTCATGCCACGGAACCCGATCTGAGAATTCGTCTCTTAAAAAATCCCCGCGCTGGTCAAATTTTAGACCATTTAAAATGGCTACAAGCCAGACAATTACAAATTCATGCCCAAGTGGTAGTTTGTCCCAATATTAATGATGGAATTCATCTCGAAAGAACCCTGTTAGATCTGGTTTCTTTTCATCGGGGAGATATTCCCTGTGTGGAGTCGATTGCCGTAGTTCCCGTGGGATTAACCCGCTTTCGTCCCCAAGAAGATGAATTAATTCCCGTTAGCCAAGAAAAAGCGCGAGAAGTGATCGAACAAGTCCAAACTTTACAGAAACAATTTTGTCAAGAATTTGGCAGTAATGTGGTGTGGTTAGCCGATGAATGGTTTTTAATTGCCCGAGTCGATTTACCACCTCAATCTCACTACGAAGACTATCCCCAAATCGGTAACGGAGTTGGCTCGATTCGTCAATTTATTAGGGATTTTCAGAAGACAGCAAAGAAGTTATTACCTGCTCAAATTACTCCATCTAGACGATTGATATGGGTAGTGGGAAATGCGGTAGAACAAGCCTTTCAACCCCTAGTTAAACAGTTAAATAATCGGCGGGGTTTAACCGTGGAATTAGTGGCTTTAAATAGTGATTATTGGGGACAGGAAATCACGGTTACAGGTTTATTAACCGGGCAAGATATTCTCAAAGGATTACAAGGTAAAAATCTTGGGGATGGGGTTTTATTACCCTCCCTCATGCTCAAGCATGGGGAATCGGTATTTTTAGATGATCTCACCCTAGAAACTGTTATTAATCAGTTGGGAGTCCCTATTTATCCAGTCCTGGGAGTGGAGGAATTAATTAAAACTTGTCTTACTCTCAATCCCTTGAACAAATCCTAATCTTGAAAATAGACAATTATCAGTAATCGGTGATCAGATTTGAGTTTTTAGTGAGCGGTATTAAGTAGAAAATTGCCGTTTTCTTGGCACTGATTACTGATTACTGATTACTGATCACTGTCTTAGCCGATTTCCACATTACCTGTCCCTTGAAACATCAGCCAAGAGAGGAAAAAATTAGCCACAAAAATCGCTAACAAAGAAGTTACCACAGCCGTGGTAGTAGATTGACCAACTCCTTTAGCACCGCCGGTGGTGGTTAAACCCCAACTGCAACCGATAATAGCAATTAAAACCCCAAAAATTAGGGACTTTAACATAGAACTAATTAAATCCCATGTTTCCAGAAAATTTTGGGCTGATTGTAAGAATAGGGAATAGGAAATACCGTAAAGACTATCGGAAATAAATAAACCACCGAGTAGGCCGGTGACTAAAGAGATAATAGTGAGCAGGGGTAACATTAAACTACAGGCAATCACCCGGGGAATGACCAAATAATCGATCGGATCGGTTTTTAAAATATATAAAGCGTCAATTTGTTCTGTTACTCGCATTGTACCAATTTCGGCGGCAAAAGCCGAGCCAACTCTCCCCGCCACCACCACCGCGGTTAAAACCGGGGCTAATTCTCTTGTTAAAGCCAAGGAAAGGACTCCCCCAACAAAACTACCCGCCCCAAAAAAAATAAATTCTCTGGCTACCTGAATAGTGAAAACCATACCCACAAAAGCAGCCGTAATTAGGGCAATTGTCAAGGATTCTGGCCCAACAATACTCATTTGTTCAAGAGTATTACGCCGGTGGATTTTGCCATTAAGAATATGTAAAAAAGTTTGTCCCGCTAATAAACCAGCAGCCCCCAAACGCTGGAACCATAAACTTAAACCACCGGCAGCATCACTTTTTCTTGGCATTTGTCGAGGGACTATCGCTAAAATCTAACTTATTATAGGCGAGAATTCCCTCTGATTATCCCTCGATTGTTAGGACTTGGTTTGATGCCACTCGATCGAGGGATAACAAACCATGGTTTTGCGCTTCTGGCAGGGGATAATAGAATTGTCTAGTAGTCGTCAGCTATCAACCCTGATTCTTTATCCATGCCAGATTTAGCGAAAATTATCCTGAGAAACCATAAAATTGATGCTGTTAAACGATTCCATCCTTGGATATTTTCCGGAGCGATTAAAGAGATGGAGGGGGAAGTCAAAGAGGGTGCTATCGTGGAGGTTTATAGCGATCAAGGCGAATATCTAGCCACTGGACTGTATAATCCTAGCAATATTGCCGTTAAAATTCTTTCTTTCCAAAAAGTCAGCGATATTGCTCAATTATTTCTCGAAAAATTCCAGAATGCCTATCAGCTGCGGCAACAAATCGGTTTAGTCGATAACCCGAAAACTAACTGTTATCGCTTAATTAACGCTGAAGGAGACGGTTTACCCAGTTTAATCGTCGATTGGTACAATGGCACGGCGGTTATTCAAGCTTATTCCCTAGCTTTATACCAACGTCTCGATCTGATTGTCGATTGCCTGAAAACTATCTACGCTGACAATTTACGGGCAATCTACGATAAAAGTGCCGCAGTTTTGGCGAAAAGCGCCCATATCTCCGAAAATAAATACTTATTTGGTCAAAAAAACGGCAATGAGGTGTTAGAATCCGGCCATCGCTTTATTATTGATTGGGAAAAAGGACAAAAAACGGGATTTTTCCTCGATCAAAGGGAAAATAGAGCAATATTAGCCCAATATTGTCAGAATAAACGGGTTTTAAACACTTTTTCTTATTCTGGCGGCTTTTCCGTCTATGCTATGCAAGCGGGGGCTGCCCTAGTCCATTCCGTTGATAGTTCCCACGGTGCGATCGATCTTACCGAAAAAAATATCGCCCTGAATAATCTCGGTGAAGTTCCCCATCAATCCTACAGCGCCGATGTTTTTAACTTCCTGCGCGACTGTCAGGAGGATTACGATCTGATTGTCCTCGATCCCCCCGCTTTTGCCAAAAGTATCCAATCCCGTCATCAGGCGGTTATGGCTTATAAAAGATTAAATTACCAAGCTTTCCAGAAAATTCGCCCGCAAGGTATTATTTTCACCTTTTCCTGTTCCCAAGTGGTTAACGAAGAACATTTTCAGGGTGCTGTCATGGCTGCCGCCATTGAATCGGCTCGCCCAGTGCGAATTTTAGCACGTTTAAGCCAACCGGCCGACCATCCCACCAGTATCTATCACTCGGAAGGTTCCTACCTGAAAGGATTGGTTTTAGCGGTGGATTGATGGAAAATTAAACGATTACCATCCGGATCATAGATGTAGATTTCCGGACCGTGGGAAGCCTGGCTAATTTCTCCCCTAGCACCATAGCCGATTTCGCTCAAATGCTCGAGGGCTTTTTCGAGACTCTCCACCTCGAAACAAATGCTCATGCCACTGCCCCTAGAATCGCTAAATTCGTCTCTGTGGGACTCTTTAGGGCAAAAAAGACCTAATTTAAGGTTAATTAGCCTAAATTCCGCATAAACGGCGGCAAGGTAGGGGTTTGGTTCCTGTTGCAACAGTTGACGATAAAACTGCACCGAGCGCTCGAAATTACTCGTGCCTAGGGCAATAAAAGCCTCTGTGTAATTGAATGGACTATCGGGGGGGTTATTCATTGGGGTGAGGGATTAGGAGATGGGAGATTGCCCAAAAGATCTACTTCAGTGCGGTGAGGATGTCAAGTCCGTTGTACTGCCAATAGTAGTCGCGTCCATTGCCAGACTTTCTATCTCCCTCGGTATTAAGCTCTTTAAAATACCTATATCTGCAAGTCCCCTGGGGTTTCCATCGGATCGAGGATCACCCTGAGCGTTCATCCGATCGAGTGATTGTGAGGAAAAAGTGTTAAAAAAGATTGCTGTTTGTAAAGACAACTGTTACCGTGGGTTCAAGAGTGCGCTTTGAAGGAGGAAAAACCCCATGCACCCTAACCTATCCATCTATCCCTCGATTGCTTCGCTACTTATGTAGGGCATGGATGCACAAATCAAAGATTTCAGAAGCAAAACCAATAAATTCCCGTACTGTTGCTTAAAACAGGAGTTTGACCATGAAATTACAGGGAAAAACAGCCCTAGTCACGGGGGCATCCCGGGGCATTGGACGAGCGATCGCCTTAGAATTAGCCCGACAAGGTTTAAGCAGAATTGTGATTGTTGCCAGAGATCAAGAGCGATTAGAAAAACTAGCGAAAGAAATTGAGTCCCTAGGGGTCATTGCCACACCCTTAGCCCTGGATTTAACCGAAAATGACCTTGTTAGTCCTGCAATTATCCGCGTTTGGCAAGAATGCCGTGGCATCGATATCCTCGTTAACTGTGCCGGTATTGCCCATCAAACCCCCTTTCTGCGATCGCGATTCTCGCAAGTGCAAGCAGAAATATCTTTAAATCTGATGGCCATGTACACGGTTACTCGCTTAATTGCTCGCCGGATGGCAATTAGGGGACAGGGAACGATTGTCAATGTTTCCAGCATGATGGGTAAAATTGCCGCTCCTAGCTTCGCTACCTACTCGGCCACCAAATTTGCCATTTTGGGTTTTAGTCAAGCTCTCAGGTCGGAATTACGGGAACACAACATCAAAGTTGTCACCCTCTTACCCTCTTTAACCGATACGGATATGGTGCGAGAATTGCAGTTATTTCGATGGTTAAAACCGATGAGCGCCGAAGAAGTCGCCCAAACCCTAATTACCGGGTTAAATAGGGAAAAAACGGAAATTGTCGTCGGTTGGCAAAGTCATCTAGCTCTTTGGTGCCAAAAATTTGCCCCGAAACTGCTTGAGAAAATTGTCGATTTAGCTTCTCCCTTACGCCAAAGCAAAGGAAAGCGAGGATGGCGAGAAGTGTTTAACTAGGGTTTAATTAAATCTATCAGGGTGAGTCACGCTCACCCTAATCAGCTTAACTAATAGGTAATTAAACGGCTGTCAGGGTTTTTTCTAGAAGTTGTCGGGGAGCTTGAACCGAACCACGACAGTGGATTTCCGCAGAATTATTGGGACTTTCAATCAGTTTAACTTTATCTAATTCGGCTCCTAATTGGCGGATCCGTTCCCCTAATAGTTGAGCGATATGTAAGGCAATATTTTCCGCGGTGGGAACCACTTCGGCAAAGTAGGGAATATCCTTATTTAAAAAAGTATGATCGAAGGGTTCTACTACCAATTCATCGATCGCTTTTTGTAAATCCCCCAGATCCACAATCATACCGGTGCGGGGATCGATTTCCCCCGCCACGGATACTTCTAGGTGATAATTATGGCCATGACCGTTTACCCTGGCGCATTTGCCGTAGATTTCCGAGTTTTGTTCGAGGGTTAATTGCGGTAAAGCCAAACGATGAGCGGCACTAAAATGGGTTTTGATAGTTAAAGTTGCTTCCATATCTTTTCCTTGATATTCTGCCCACAATTCGGGGTGTTCAAATAGTTGAATTTTGACCAATGGTAAATAGGGTGCTAATCTTTGCCAGATAACTCTAGCGATATTTTCTGTGGTGGGTAGGGTTTGCTGAAATTCCGGCCAGACTTGATTGAGATAGGAGTAGTCTAATTGACTGGTTATCTCTCGTTTAATTACCTGTTTCACGGTGGAGAGATTTTCCACCATGCCATAAAGATTGAGTTCTTTGTATAGGGAGACGTATAATTCGTAATTGTGACCATGACCGGGAAAACGGCTACCAAGACCAAAAAGTCTTTGATTTTCGGCTTCGTCCCATTCTGGTAGATAATAGCGATGGCTGGCTGAAAACTGCGCTCGACGATTGATGATGCAATCCATAAATGTGGGCGATCGATGACTTTGTAAAGTTACGTTAAGAGTAACCCCTTCTAGCATAAACCAGTTTTGTCTCCTCCGGCTTGCGGACCGGAGAAAGTTATCCCTCAATTCCGGCAGGATGCGATCGCTGTTAGCCGATAGTGAGAAAATTTATCTACTTCCTCTAAAGTTTCCCCCTGAGTAATACATCCGGGTAAATCTGGAATTAGTGCCGTGTATCCGTCTTCTTCTTCGGGATAAATTGAAATCGGATATTTAAGAGATAAAAAGTATTCTAATATTTGTTGTTCCATCGATAGGTCTAAATAGGTTTGACCAAATCGCCAACTTGAGCATTATCAAAAGGTTTTAATTCATCGGATTCTACCACTTCAGATTTATAACTCCTCAATCCCAAAGAAGGATTTTCTATTCTTTTTCTATAAGTTTTTTTCTGCTCGGTTTCAATTATAGATATTTTATCTTGAACGAAAATTACTCTTCCCGTACCTCTTACTAATTCGAGAAACCCTAAAGATTCCCCAGTATGCGGATCTAATATTTCTTCGTCATCGATACGATAAACCATCATTCTTTGACCTTCTCGAATTCCGTTCTGTTCACCTCTATTCATTACTAATTTATAGTCGTCAATAACTTTGACAACTTTGGCAGGAAAAGTTCCTTTAGGAGATAAAATGGGTTTTTCGGCTACATTTTCCATAATGATTTATCTTTGGTATAAATCTGGTTAATATTAAATATTATCGCTCTTAGGGCGCAATAGCTATAATTTAAACTTATATTTGTCAGGATTTAATGATAAGGTCGGTCAATTGCCTTGATCATTAATAGTACGAATGTAGGGGCTATGTATTATAGCGTTTCTGATTCACAAGAGGTACATTCCCGATCCTGAACAGTTTAATCAGCAAAGGTTTAAGTGTGCCGCACAGATGCGAGAACCGCTATATAACTGCAAAAAAGGGGTTGAGTGTGATAATTTCTTATAAATTCAAAAAATTGCTATGATAAAATGCTAGAATGAAGGGGTGAACATAACTTAAACGAGGGTGTTATGGTAAAAAAATACTATCGTGACATTTCTTCCCAAAATTACTCTATTCCTAGACGCTACCTTATGGATGGTCTGGTCTCAGTTCTAGATATAGGGGGGACTTATCGTACCAATCTAGATTATCGTTGTCGTGTTCGTGTGGGCAAAAAAGTACATTTGAATCCAGATGCTGCCGCAATTCAGTCTGATTGGATGAAAACGGGATTAGATATTGACAATGCCATTTGTGAATATGGGGGAAAGTTGTCTTAAAATGTCCGACGAAAGTAAAAAGTCAGAAGACCAGGATAATAGTGAGCTAGTTGAAAGACCTTTAGAGTCCATAGATGAAATATTAAAAGATGACACTATTGATCAGTCAACTATAACCCCGATTCTCCAGGGACAAATAAGCGGCAGCATAGCCGCCTTCTATGGACCGATTCCTCATCCAACAATTCTAAAAGGATATGAAGAAGTTTTGCCCGGCAGTGCTGATAGGATTTTGTCTATGACGGAGAAAGAAGGTGAACATCGAAGAAAGATAGAAACAGAACTGGTAAAAAACGATAATATCCGCTCTTATCTTGGACAAATTGCCGGTTTTACGATTGCGATAGTTGGTTTAGGTGGCTCTATTTATCTGGGGATTAATGATAAAGTTTGGGCATCTGGAATTATGGGTGCGGGTACTTTAACAGGTTTGGTGACGGTTTTTGTTAAAGGGGATAAAGAGAGAAGAATTCAGTCCGAACAAGATGATCAAGACAAGTGATTCAAATACTGTAAGTTTTTCCTAGACAAAAATGGTAGAGAAGCGATATTTTGCCTCTCTACCTTGAGGTATTTTACTAGATCAATTACTCGATTCCTTCGATACGGTCCTCCACTTCTTGATAAAGTTCCTGTAAGCGGTCTAAATTCGACTGGGAAGTTTCCCAGTAACCGCGACCATTAACTTCTAGCAGGGTTCCCACCATCTTGCGGAAAGAATTAGGATTGAGATTCATCAGACGCTGACACATTTCCTCATCTTGAATAAAGGTGGTGTTGACATCTTCATAAACCCAATTATCCACCGCGTCAGCAGTTGCAGACCATCCCATGGTATTAACCAAACGCTTCGATAATTCCCGGACTCCTTCGTAACCGTGATTTAACATTCCCTCGTACCATTTGGGATTGAGTAACTTGGTGCGGGTATCTAAACGGACGGTTTCCGATAAAGTACGCACTTGAGCGTTAGCGGTGGTAGTATCGGCAATATAGGCTGCCGGTTTTTTGCCATCATCCCGTAAACTAGCGACAACTTTGGTGGGATCCGAGTCGAAATAGTGGGAAACATCGGTTAAACTAATCTCGCTAGAATCCAAGTTTTGGAAAGTTGCCTCGGCAGTTTTTAAGGATGCTTCAAACAACTGACGATTATCGGCCATCATCCCGGGATTATCGGAATCGAAAGCAAAACCCTTGCGGTTGAGATACATATTCTGTAACTCTTTTTCGTCTTCCCAACTGCTATTTTCCACCGCGAGATTGATGTTAGAAGAATAGGAACCGGAAGCATTAGAAAAGATGCGGGTGGCTGCCTGTCGAACCGTTAAACCCATTTCTTTTGCTTGTTCAATTGCGTGTTTGCGGACATAATTCATCTCCATCGGTTCGTTTGCTTCCGCGGCCATTTTTACACCTTGGTCAAGCAAGTTCATCTGATTGATAAATAAATCCCGGAAGACACCGGAACAGTTGACCACCACATCAATGCGCGGTCTTCCCAACTCCTCTAGGGGAATTAATTCCAGTTTATTCACCCGTCCTAAAGCATCGGGAACAGGACGAACTCCCACCATCCAGAGAATTTGTGCTAGGGATTCCCCATAGGTTTTGATGTTATCGGTTCCCCAGAGAACACAAGCGATGGTTTCGGGATATTTACCGCCATTATCCAGTTTTTGCCGTTCTAACAGACGATCTACCACGATTTTAGCCGATTTTACCGCCGCTAGGGTCGGGATAGACTGGGGATCTAAAGCGTGGATATTTTTACCCGTCGGTAAAACTCCGGGGTTACGGATGGGGTCGCCACCGGGACCTGGAAGAACGTATTCCCCTTCTAATGCTTTTAATAGGGCCCCTAATTCATTATCAGCACAGACCTGTTCTAAACAGAATTCTAGGTATTCAAACAGGGGTTTTAATGCGACCGGATCAACTTTTGGATAACCCATTTCCTGTAAAGTTTCGATCCAAGGCGATTTCTTGCCTATATTCAAGAAATTCAGCTTAGAAAGCATCGATACCCGACCTTCTGCGTCGGTTTGGGATTTGACTAAAGCGGAAACGGCAGCGCGAGTCGCGAGGGTGATGTTTTGCAGTAATTCCACATCTTCTAACACCCCTCGATCGCTATTGCGATAAACTTCCTCTATATCCCGGCCAATGCTGTTGGCAATAATTCGCGGTAAGGAGAGTAAACCGTCTTCTTCCCGGTCTAAACTGGCAATATTGACTAAAGTTGCGATCGCTTCGAGCGCCGAGGGAGGTTTCCCGATAACGTGAAGTCCGCAGGGAAGTAAGCGCGATTCAATTTCCATCAGTTTGCGATAGACGGAACCGACGATATTATCCCGTTCCTCTTGACTGAGATGGGCGGTGTCACCATCAGGTAAACTTATATCCTTGTCGAGATTTACCAATAAACATTTATCGACAATGGTATTGACAATTTGCACCCCACGCCCACTATCTTTCAGGGTTTGGTAGGAACCGATCAACTCGCTCAGTTCTTTTAACCCTTTGTAGAGTCCGGCATTTTCTGCGGGGGGAGTGAGATAGGAGATAGTTTCCGCATAACTACGACGTTTAGCGATCGTCGCTTCGCTGGGGTTATTAGCGGCATAATAGTAGAGGTTGGGAATCATCCCGATGAGGTTATCGGGGTAGCATTCTCCAGACATTCCCATCTGTTTCCCCGGCATAAATTCTAAGGATCCGTGGGTGCCAAAATGGAGAACTGCGTCTGCTTTCCAGACTTGATTGAGATAGGTATAGTAGGCTGCAAAACCGTGGTGGGGACTAGCAGAACGAGAAAATAGCAGACGCATGGGATCCCCTTCATAACCGAAGGTGGGTTGAACCCCAATAAAGACGTTACCGAATTCTTTCCCGTAGATTAAAAGATTTTGTCCATCACTGTTGAGATGTCCCGGTGGTGGTCCCCAATTTTCCTCTAAACGGACGGAATAGGGGGTTAAGCGTTCGTATTCGGGTACGGACATCCGATAGGCGATATTTAGCTCCGGACTATGGTATTGTGCTTGAGCATCATGGATTACCGCTTCCATCAGTTCTCGGGGAGATGCGGGTAAGTCTTGCAAGTCATAACCGTTATTTTGTAACGCTTGCATCACTTCGTAGATGGAACCGAACACATCTAGATAGGCTGCCGTTCCCACATTCCCTTTATCGGGGGGGAAACTAAAGACGGTGATGGCGACTTTTTTGTTTAGTTTCGGTTTCTTTCTTAGAGTAGCCCATTTTAGCGCCCGTTGAGCGATCGCTTCTACCCGATCCTGTAAGGCGATCGCTTTACCCGTGGCCCCATCCCGGCCTGATAATATAATAGGTTCGATCGCACCGTCTAATTCGGGAATGGCAATCTGTAGCGCTACTTGAATCGGGTGTAACCCTAAATCGCTTTCTTCCCATTCCTGGGTGGTTTGGAAAACTAGCGGTAACGCGCACATATAGGGACGATTGAGACGTTTTAAGGATTCTATCGCTTTCGGGTGATCTTGTCGCGCTGGACCTCCCACTAAAGCAAATCCCGTCAGGGAAATTACCGTGTCAACGATGGCAACCGCTTCCACTCCTTTTAAGCTTTTATCCCAGAAGTATTCTTCTACGGGTTTGGAAAAGTCTAATCCCCCGGCAAAAACGGGAAGGACTCGCGCACCCATAGACTCGAATTCCTGCACAAGAGCGACATAATGAGCGTCATCCCCAGTAACGAGGTGAGTTCTCTGTAAAATTAAGCCAACACAGGGAGCTAAGGGGTCTTTTAGGTCATCGGCAATATCACCTCGGTTATTGTACCAAGCGAAGTATTCCTTGACATCCTCGAACATTTTCATGGATAAAGGATGCCAGATACCGAGATCTGGATAAACTACCGGTTCTTTGTAAACTACGCTGTCATCCTTGTTATCGAAGACGTACTTATCGGCCAACATTAACAGGAAGTTCTCTAAATTTTCTGCGGAACCTCCTAGCCAATACTGGAAACTTAACATAAAGTTGCGCGCATCCTGAGCTTTTTCCATGGGGAGGTATTTCAGGACTTGCGGTAAGGTTCGCAATAACTTTAACATCGCATCTTGGAAACCAGCGCCGGAGTTTTCCTTGCGCTTTTTCATAAAGTTAGCGATGACACTCTTGGACTGTCCCAATTGGGCCATGGAAAAGCTGCCTAATTTATTTAAGCGCATTACCTGGGGCATGGAGGGAAAGACGATCGCCGCGTCTAATTTATCCCGATGGGGACTGACAGCGGCCACAACTTTATCGGCTAAATCTTCGATAAAGATGAGAGAGGCAATGAAAATATTAGCTCTGGCTATATCCTCTTGAAAATTGCGATAATTTTCCCCATCGCGCAGTTCTTCGATTAAATAACCACTAATTTCGATCGCTAGTTTCGGGTTGTTAGCGTTGATTTCCCTGACGGCACTACTCAGCGCACTTTGGTACTGAGGTTCTAGCACGACATAGACCACCTTGACCAGCGATCGACCATTCAACGCGTCGGGAACTATGTGACGAATGGTGGACTTGACGTGAGTGAACATATATGATGGTTCTCCTTAGGATTGCTGAGTCTGGTATGAAGTGATTTTCGTCATCAGATGACGATCGCCCTTCGTTTAAGGTATTTAGATATATATGTTTCTGTCTTGTATCAGAAAATGTCACCCTAATGAGCATTTACTCTGGGTTTTGACACAATTCGATAAATATCTTGCCATATTTTGTAACAGATGGTAAAGAGCTTTCTGAGTAACTGCTCAGGCCTTTCTTTACAAAAATTAATATTTAATCTATTGACTTTTTTAATTAAAAGTGGTACTAAATAGCAACTCAGACGAGATTTCGCTGTTCAAAAACGATCATGGTTAGGATTCGAGATCATTTCATAGACATCTGCAAGTGCTATAACTCAATCAAGATCAGCTTTTTGTTCTTATGCTAGACCTCTGGTAAAAATCAAAAATTGTTGTTAGGGTTAGGAGTCAGTCCCGATGAAAAAATTTTCACCCCCACAGATGAAAGAGGTTTCCTTCCCTACACCCCACACCCTACACCCTACACCCACTTTCAAGTCAGTAGCAGGTAAGCTGCACTGGATTTAAACTGAGTAGGGGAAATTTTAGTACAAATGCTCGAACTGGCAACTCTGGCACTCCGGTGCAGTCTTAAGGAGTAATTTAGATAGTCAACAGCTTAATGATAGTGCGGAAATCAGGCAATGGTTTCAGAAAATTTGGCAAGTTTAGGTTGAAAAATCAAAAATGAAGTAAAGTTCTTAGAGTTTCGTTATGGTGCTAGAATTGGTTGATGGCTAAAAAGTTTTTATTTAATTCAAAACATCTATGAACCAGTCCTTTGCTAGTGCAGCAGGCCGACATTTGCAAGATGCGAAAATTGTGCTGTCTAAAAAACGTTGGGACAATGCCATTTACCTAGCTGGTTATGTAGTAGAATGCGCTTTTAAGCTTTTAGTAGAACAGTATTTTAAAAATGATCAAAGAGCGGCTAAAAAATTCGGACATGATCTCAAGGAATTAGAAGGTAAAGCGAGGGAAAGATTAGGAAGTCTCTATCCTCGTTTAGAGCAACAGTTACCAGTTTCTCGCATTCAGGGAACTGTCCTAGGGCAAAATCACCCAGAAAGAAGATATTATCAATCTGGATATTGGACTGAAGATCAGGCTAACTCGGCCGTTGAATGTGCTGAAGAAATTTATCGAGATATTATTCCCAGATTAGTGCTAAACGGTTATATTTCTAGTAAGGATATTTAAGATTCTGATGATTAGTTTTAGTGAAACTTTTGCTAGGGTAAGGGAATGCTTTCAGGATTCCAGTCTTGGTTTTCTTTTGGCCAAACTAAAATCCGTGACTATTATTCGTGATGTTGAGGGAAAAATTCGCTTATTTCTAGAGTTAAAACAGGAAAACAACATAGAATCAAACGAAGAAAACCATCTATCTACACTCCTGTCTGAAAAACTTGAGTATTACTATGGCCATGATATTTGGTGGCAAAAAGGAGAAGGAGATGCTTATAAAGCCCTGATTGATCTTATCATAGATGAAAGAGTTCAGGCACCTTGGTTCGATGAATCGGCAAGCTTGAAATGGTATATTCTAGAACGTCATCTGGCTAAACAAGCATGGACAGAGAATAAAATTGGGCAGCAATTGCCTTGGGATTTTGAAAAAGTTGAAAAAGGATATAAACCAGCTATTGTCTCCTTTTTTTCCTTCAAAGGAGGAGTTGGTCGCACCACTACTATTGCCGCTACTGCCTTAACTTTAGCGCGGAATGGTCATCGAGTCGCTATAGTTGACCTTGATTTAGAAGCTCCCGGTCTGGCCACAATTTTTTCTGAGGATTTTGCCGATAATTCTGGTGTCATGGACTATTTGCTAGAAAAGAAAGTTCAAAAAGACAAATGGAGACTGAGTTTAAAAGATATTAATGAATCAAATTTGTTAGGAGATGAAGGTGAAATCTTAAAATTGCTGCCAGCAGGAAATGTCGATCAAGATTATTTAGAAAAATTGGCTCGTTTAGACTTTCAAAATCTTGTCAATGGTCAACTACAAGGCATTTTAAAACAAATGCTAGAAGAAATAGCAAGGTTAAGCAAACCACTGGATTTTATTCTCATGGATGCAAGAGCAGGTTTTCATGATATTGGTGGTTTAGCTATTACTTATTTTTCCCATGCAGTGGTTATTTTTGGTACGGAATCTCGACAAAGTTGGGCAGGATTAACCCAGGTCATCCAACATTTAGCCCCATCTAACCCTGAGGATCCTTTACCATTAATTTTAGTTCATGCTCTTGCTCCATCTTTAGGAACAGTTGGCCGAGAAATAGAGTTACAAAAGTTTCGAGAAAAAGCCTATACAATTTTCCAAGAAAACTATTATACTGAACCTGAAGGTGTTCCCAACTCTAATGATACTGATGCACCATTTTTCCCGATAGTTGTCCCCTACGATAATAGTCTGCGGGGAGATATTGCCCTCTTGACTCGTGACTCAACTCCAGAAGAAAAAGAGAGATTAGCAAATCTCGTAAAAGTTATGACCGATTCTCCTTATCAAACTATTGCTGAAAAGCTTTGTCAATTATTTGGACGTGATGTGATTATAAACAATCGGTAAAAAATTATGGCTGAATTCGATAAAAAAAAGTTACTGGAATTAATGAGAGAAATTGCTCCTGGAAAAGCAACAGCTGAACAGGAAAGTGATAATGAAGAAGTATTTCTCAAAAATTTCTTCCCTGTGGTTGATTATAAACGGGCATTGGAACCAAGCATTTTATTAATTCAAGGTGGTCGGGGTGTGGGTAAAACAGAATTATTTCGTTTACTAGCCATTCCCTCTGGACGAGAAGCTTTAGTTAATAGTTTAAATATTCGAGGTCTTGCTCCTTTAAAGCAGACCATATGGATTGCAGGATTTGGTCGCACTCGCAAAACTGAAAAAAGATTTCCGACACCAGAAATTATAGAAAAAGAAATGCAAAGCGCTACTAATCTTGAATGGCGTAGTTTCTGGTTAGGATTGATTTTAGGTGTCATTTTACAGGAAAAAGAATCTGATATTCCCAGCATTATAGGTCAAGAATTAGATTCAAATATTACTACTATTCTTCAAAATAGGTTATCGTTTTTATCAGAATGGAGAATTTTAGTTAAAGATAATTTTGAACATCTAAATTATGTTCTTGACAAATTAGACGAACAATTAATTAGTTATGACCAATGGCTATTTATTACTTATGATGAATTAGATCGGTTATTGACTACTTATAATGCTCTAGCTAATCCGATTAGAGAATTATTAGCTTTTTGGCTTGATCGCTCTCGTCGTTGGGAGAGAATTCGACCAAAAATATTTCTTCGTACCGACCTATTTAGAGAGGAATTTTTGGGATTTCCTGATGCTTCTAAATTACAATCCCATCGGCTAGAATGGCGACCTTCTTGGCTCTATCAACTCTGGATTAAACGGTTAGCTAATTCGGCTCAAGAAATGAGAGACTATTTACAGATTATCCCTAATTTAATTTGGGAAAGCTCAACTCAACTAGGATGGAATGTTAGTAGTGATGACCGATTATTTGAAAAATTAATTGAAAAAATGATCGGTAAATATATGGGTGCTAATGCTAGAAAAGGTATTACCTACCGATGGATACCTAATCATCTTCAGGATACTGGGGGTAGAATTGCTCCTCGCTCTTTTCTAAAATTATTCGACCTAGCGGCAGCCAAAAGATTAGAACGTTTTGAACAACTGACCGAGCTATACCTTCTACAACCCTCTGATCTCCAGGGTGCGTTAATGGATACTTCAGAGGATAGAATTAAAGAATTAGCACAGGAAGAATATCCTTGGTTAGAATCTCTAAAAACTAACTTAGAAGGGTTAAAAGCTCCTATGCCGAAAGAAACTTTTTTAGACGCTGTGCGCTCAACTAAATGGAGTCCTGAAAAACAACCTCCTGTTCAGGAACCTGAAGAAATTATGCAATATCTAATACAATTGGGTGTGGTGGAAAGTCGTCTCGATGGTCGAATTAATATACCTGAAATTTATTTATATGGGTTTCAAGTTAAACGTAGTGGAGGGGTTAAACGTCCTAAGTCCTAAATAACTTGAGGATATCGACAATAATTTTATGTAGAATAAATAGTAAAATACATGAAACAATAATAACTAACACTGGCAGATTTTAACAGTTGATAACTCCGATAGTTGATTTGTATTATTCGGTGATAAACTCTATTATTTTCAGTAACCGATCGACAATGTTTTTAAATTGGATAACTTTACCTTATTTATTAATGAATCCTGTTTTAATTCCCTTGAGCATAGCTCGATCGGAAACTATTCTTGCTCAAGAAGTAAGCGATCCTAATTATCAAAAACTGGTGCAGTACGCCCAAAATCAACAACTCGATCGCCTAGCCATGGCTGATATAATCCAGAATATCGCCACTCAATTTTTAGGAGCAAAATATCAAGCAGGATTACTCGATCGCTCGGCAACAGAAAAATTATTTATCTCTTTAAAAGAGTTTGATTGTGTCCTCTTTGTGGAAACAGTTCTCGCTTTGAGTCACAATTTTGCTTTAAAAAATTATCAGTATTCTGCTTTTAGTCAGCAGGTCTTAAATCAACGTTATCGCCACGGTATTCTCGACGGTTATTGTAGTCGTCTGCATTACTTTTCCGATTGGATTAATGACAACCAAAAACGAGGTAATCTAGAAAATATTACTCAAAAATTAGGTGGAATTACTCTTGACAAAAAGCTCAACTTTATCAGCAAAAATCGCCCTCTATATCCCCAGTTAAAAACTCAAAGTAATTACGATTGTATTCAACAGGTAGAAAAGCAATTAGAAAGCTTATCCTTAACCTATATTCCCACCGCTAAGATTAAAGATATTTATCCACAACTGCAAGCTGGCGATATTATCGGTGTCGTGACTAATATCGCTGGTTTAGATACCACCCATACCGGTCTAGTTTATCGCTTTCCTGACGGCAAAATTGGCTTAATTCATGCCTCTCCTACCGGTCAAGTTACCATTGCTAAAGACCTAGAAAAATATATCACTAAAGTGGACAAAGCCATCGGTATTTTTGTCGTTCGTTCCCTTGATCCAAGAAATAGGTAGATAGGCAGCGAGGGCAGCAGAAAAAAATTGTGGTCCCACCCTATTGTTCATCTCAATTTAGGTGTTCAATGTCGGTAATAATCGGTAAAATCACCGTGATCTTTGTGCCTTTTCCTTCCTCACTTTCTAGGTAAATTTGTCCTTTGTGCGCTTCCACACAGCGTCCGACAATGGCTAATCCTAATCCCGTTCCTTGAATATTATCGACATTGCTACCGCGATAAAAAGGTTTAAATAAATTTTCTTTATCTTTGCTGGGAATACCAATCCCTCGATCGACAATTTTAAAGACTACCTGCTCGGATTCAACAATAATCTTAAATTCTACGGGGTTGCCTTGGGGTGAATATTTGAGAGCATTTCCCAGTAAATTTGTCAAGATATGTTTAATTAAATTTATATCCCAAAGTCCTCTTTCTAAGCTGCCTTCAACTTGGAAAATAATTGCTAATTGCGGCTCCGGCTTAACCGTAAAAGATTCTACCAATTTCTGACAATAATCCAGTAAATCCACCAGATCAAATTGACAGTATAATCTCCCGGAATCGGCCCGGCCAATTAATAACACTTCTGTGAGCAATTGATCCATGTCTTTAATGGCCGATCGAATCATGCGAAAATAGCTAACTTGCTGATCTTTTGTCAACCGATCGCGACTTTCTTCTAATAATCCAGCCGAGAGTAAAATTTTATTTAAAGGATTGCGAAAATCGTGGGATAACATGGAAACAAATTCGGTTCTTAACTGATTTAATTCCTGAGCTTTTTCCAGTTGATTAGTACGTTCAATCACGCTCATTTTTAAAGCTTCGTTCGATTCTCGTAAAGCTTCCTCCATCTGTTTTCGCTCGATCGCATAACATAGCGATCGAGTTAAAATTTCTAAACTTACTTCTCTTTTAATTAAATAATCCTGCGCTCCCTGACGCAGTGCTGCCAAAGCTAAATTATCATCATTAGTATTAGTTAAAACCACGATCGGCAATTTCGGAGCCGTAATTAAAAGGGGAGCTAAGGATTCCAAACCCTGACTATCTGGTAAAGTTAAATCTAATAAAATTACATCAAAATCTGTTTGTTGTAACAGAGAAATAGCCTCGGATAATCTTGACACATTAACCAGATGAAATTCTTTTTTTTCATTACCCTTAAGAATTTCCTTTAATAATCGAGCTTCGGCTAAATTATCCTCGATTAAAAGAACTTTTATATCCTGCGAGAGTCCCATTTTTTAATCAAGAGTTAAAGAGATTTGGGAAGTTAGGGAGTGGGAAGATTTTTCAGTGATCAGTAAACAGTAATCAGTAACCAGTAATCAGTAACCAGTAATCAGTAAACAGTAAACAGTAATCAGTAAACAGTAAACAGTAAACAGTAAACAGTAAACAGTAAACAGTAAACAGTGAAAAGAAAGCTCCGAACTTGCCACTTGATACTACTAACTGAAAACTCAAACCTGATAACTGATAACTGATAACTGATAACTGATAACTGATAACTGATAACTCAAACCTGATAACTGATAACTGATCACTGATCACTGATAACTGATCACTGATCACTGATAACTGATAATGATTCACTCCCCGGGTAAAGTAGCGGTTTCTAACCAAAAAGCCTCGATATTTTTGACAATTTTGAACAAATCTTTGAGATTGCGTGACTTGGTTATATAACAATTAACGTGCAGTTCATAGCTATAAAAAATATCCTCCTCGTTGCGAGAAGTGGTTAAAACCACCACAGGAATTCTTTTTAAACTGGGATCGTTTTTTATTTCCGCTAATACCTCCCGTCCGTCTTTTCTTGGTAAATTCAGATCGAGAAGAATCAGATTAGGACGGGGAGAATCGAGATACTCCCCTTCTCGACGCAGATAATCCATAGCGCTGACACCATCCCTAACGATAACTAATTCGTGCGGGACGGTGCTAGTTTTTAATGCCTCTTGAATGAGGCGAATATCAGCTTTGCTGTCCTCCACTAATAAGATAATTTTGTGTGGCACGTCCTCGCCAGCGCTCACGCTCGTCACCTCCTAGGGGAATTGTAAAACAGAAAACCGCTCCTTTGCCTAATTGGGATTCTACCCAAATTCGTCCGCGATGACACTCGATAATTTTCTTACAAATCGCTAAACCCATACCTGTGCCGGGGTACTCGTCGCGGGTGTGCAGTCGTTGGAAAATCACGAAAATGCGTTCGGAAAATCGGGGATCGATACCAATTCCATTATCGGTGACAGAGAACAGCCATTCCTCTTCTTGACGTTGGGCAGCAATATGAATAGTGGGAGTTGCTTTTCCTCGGAATTTAATCGCATTACCGATGAGATTTTGGAACAATTGCATTAACTGGGTTTTATCTGCCATGACAATTGGCAAAGGATCAACGGTGATCATAGCTTGACTTTCCTGAATTCTTCCTTTCAGGTTAGCGAGAGCTTTTTCCAGTGCCAGATTAGCATCGATGGTATTAAACTCTACCGCCTGCATATCCACTTTCGAGTAAGCCAGCACATCATCTATTAATGTTTGCATCAAACTGACACCTTCGACGGCAAAAGTAATAAATTCTTTAGCATCTTCGTCCAGTTCTTCGGTGTAGCGCATTTCTAGCAACTGCACATAGTTGGCGACTTGATTGAGGGGTTCCTGTAAATCGTGGGAAGCGACGTAGGCGAATTTTTTTAATTCGGCGTTTGATAGTTCCAAATCCCGCGCTAAACGGGCCAATTCATCGGCTTGTTTTAAGATGATATTGACGATCGCTTTTCGTAATTCTAGTGCCGCGTTAATTTCTACTGCTTTCCAGGGTAAAGATTTGAGGCGAACGGTTTCTTTCCAGAGGGAGAAAGATTTACGCGGACAGAGACGAATATCACCATCTATGGCAGTCGTTTCGATCGCTTTACCCGGATCACCACCCCAGTTCACGGTTTGAATTACTTCCGGACGAAACCAGAGGAGATAATTACGTTTAGAAATGGGAATTGCTAGTAGGCCACTGGCAATGTCTTTAAACTTACCCGCATCGGCATAAATTCGCGGTAAGGAATTGGTATAGTAAACATCTTCAAGGACGTTTTTTTCTAGCCAAGTAATCAGATAATTTAGTTCTTCTTCGCTCGGTGTTACTCCAATTAAGGTATAATTGCCGCCTAAACAAATAGCGGCTCCTGTAGCTTTAGTTAGATCGAGTAGATTAGGTTTATGGGCAATTAATCCATCAATAAAGTTATTAGCTTCAGCCATATAATCGATTAATTGCGATTGCACAAAGTTTAATTTTACTCGATAGTGATAATCCTCGGTTTCTTCCCGTGCCGATATTTCCGAAAAGATTACTCGTCCCAAAAATTCACAAGCTTTACGGAGTTCGTAGGGTACATATTTGGGGGTGCGGTGATGACAGGCAATAATACCCCAGAGACGTTTATTTTCAATCAGAGAAATGGTTAGAGATGCTCCCACTCCCATGTTATGCAGGTATTCTAAATGACAGGGAGAAGCACTTCTAAGACTGGACAGGGTTAAATTTAAGGGTTGTTGGGTTTCGGGATGAAGAATAGGCACTAGATCGACGGGTTCAGAGGTGGCATCGGGAATCTGTCGAATCCAATTAGCAGTTAATAAATTTCGTGCCGGGAGAGGGATATCGGAAGCGGGATAACGTAAACCGAGATAGGGTTCTAGTTGCTCTATTTTGTCTTCTGCTATCACATCACCGTTATCTTCTTCGTCGAATTTGTATAACATAACTCGATCGAATCCTGTCATTTTTCGCACTTCTTTAACGATGATATTACAGAAATCTTTTAGGCTACGGGTGGCTTCAAGTTTATCGATCGAAGTTTTGGCTAGGTGATAGAATCTCAGGAAAGGAATGTTTTCATAGGAAATAGCTGGTTCTAACTCTAAAATCAGCATTTGTTCGGCGTTGCGGTGGAAAATAGCATCAAAGACGGCAAAATCATCCCCTTTAACCCGCGCCCAAATTTTGGAGGGATTGATAGCATCAAAATCGTTATTTTCTATGGCTGATTTTAGAGGATCGATCTGAAAGGGATCGAAGATTTCCTCTAGGGTTTTACCGATAATTTCCCCCGGAGAAATGCCCAATAAACTGCGGCTATTACTGCTAGTTTGGCTGACTTTTAGCTCCGGTTCGCTGAGAACTAAAAGCACTCCGTGCGGTTGAATTCGGTTATAGAGATGGATCGGTTCCCGTTCGATCGAAGTTGGGTTAATTGTCTCGGTTAGAACTTCCATGTGTATTACCCCCAGAGGATTTTTGCCAAGTTGAAAACTCTTTGTTTATTAAAACTATTTCTTCTCACTTTCAGGGGGCGATCGAGAATAAATTTACTTCTCTTAATCCCTGGACATCAAAAGTAATAAAACTTTAATTAATCAGTTATCTATCGATCGAGCAGTTCTGTTCATTTTCCTTGATTATAATCAGTTTTTCTGTTGATAATCTATGGTAATTTGTTAAGAATTAAGAGTTAATGTTACAAGGTACAGATAATTCTTAATAAAAATATACAGTAGGGTGTGTTAGCGAAGCGTAACACACCAAAATCTAAGATTTAAATATGATAGCAACCCTTTTTTGTTAATTACCTGGAGGCAAAATATTATGATTGGCGATCATTTCTGCCAGATTATAAACATTGACAGGGAGACTAATTAACGGATTAATCTTTTGTGCTTTTTCTGGAACTATTTTTGTTAAAAATTCATGTAATTTTTGCCATACATTTTTCTTAGTAGTCAAGTAGGGTGCGTTAGGCAATCCCTTGTTTTTAGGGAAAAAATCAAGAGCTAAATATTGCCGTAACGCACCACAAAGAAAAGTTTTTGGTGTGTTACTACTGGATTGTTTCAGCAGTGGTGCGTTAGGCAATCCCTTGTTTTTAGGGAAAAAATCAAGAGCTAAATATTACCGTAACGCACCACAAAGAAAAGTTTTTGGTGTGTTACGCTACGCTAACACACCCTACTTTTATAATCCGCTATGACGGAGGAGAGGCTCGGTACTGGGTTCGCGACCGCGGAAAGCTTTAAAAACATTCATGGGATGGGAACTTCCCCCCATAGCTAAGACAGTATCGCGAAAACGACGACCGATCGCTTTCACTGCTTCTTCGTTATCTAATCCCACTTCCTCGAAAGCGGCAAAAGCATCGGCGCTGAGGACTTCTGCCCATTTATAACTATAGTAACCCGCCGCATAACCGCCGGCGAAAATATGTCCAAAAGAACATAAGAAAGCATCTTCCGGTAGAGGAGGAATTATCGTCGTCGTCGCTGCTAAACGCTGTCTGACTTGTTTAGGAGTTTCGCTGCCATTCGGTTGATAACGATGGTGTAATTCCAAATCTACTAGAGACAAATGTAACTGACGCAACATGGCCGAACCACTCATATAATTCTTAGTTAGGAGCAGTTTTTGGTAGTAATGTTCGGGGAGAGTTTCGCCGGTTTCGTAGTGTTTGGCCATACTCATTAAAGTAGGGCGATCATAACACCAATTTTCCATAAATTGACTGGGCAATTCCACTGCGTCCCACTCAACGTTATTAATGCCCGCCGCGCCGGAATAATCCACAGTGGTTAACATATGCTGTAAACCGTGGCCAAATTCGTGAAATAGGGTAGTTACCTCCTCAAAGGTCATTAAACTGGGTTTTCCATCTACTGGAGGCGTTTGATTGCAGATTAAATAAGCCACAGGTAAACGCACCTCGGCACTGGTTTTGGCCCGACCGATACAGACATCCATCCAAGCGCCGCCGCGTTTTTCGGCGGGACGACTGTAGGCATCGAGGTAGAAATAGGCGATTTTTTCGCCCTTTTCGTCGTTAATCTGGAAATAACGCACATCGGGATGCCAGATAGGGGACTGACCGTCAGCGGCGATAATTTCTACCCCAAAAATCCGTTTAGCGAGGCTAAATATGCCTTCTAAAACCCGTGGTAGGGGGAAATAGGGGCGTAATTCCTCGGCACTAAAGTTAAACTTGGCCTGACGCTGTTTTTCTGACCAATAGGCTATATCCCAATGCTTGAGATCGTCGGTTTCCGCAAAAGTTTTTAAGGCCTCTAAATCCTCTTTTGCCGCTTCATAGCTTACTTGGCGCAAATTGTCAAGCAATTTCTCGATTTCATCCACAGAATTGGCCATTTTCCGGGCAAGACTGACCTCGGCGTAGGTACTATAACCTAGAAGATGAGCCTGTTCCTGACGAAGTTGCAAAATGCGATCGATTAAGGGATTATTATCCAATTCTCCCAGATCAGCCCGACTAACGTAGGCTTTATAGAGTTTTTCTCGCAATTCCCGATTATCGCTGTACTTCATAAAGGGGAAATAACTGGGAAAATCGAGGCTAATCACCCAGGGGCCAGTTTCGTTGCTGGCGTTAGTTTCCCCTTGGGCGCGGGCGGTTTGGGCCGCTAAACTAAGGAGACTAGGGGGTAAACCGGCGATATCTTCTGGGGTTGTTAGTTTCAGTTTAAAAGCTTTGGTGGCATCGAGGAGGTTATTAGAAAATTTCGTGGTTATTTCCGCTAATTCCAGTTGAATCGCGTTAAATCTGTCTTTTTTCTCCCCTGCTAATCCCACCCCGGCTAATTGGGCATCCCGCAGGGAAGCTTCGACAATGCGCTGTTGTGCCTCGTCTAATTGCCCCCAGCTTTCCCCTTGACGCAGGGACAAAAATGCCTCATAAATGGGTTTACTTTGGCTTAAACGGCTAATAAACTCGACTACCTGCGGTTGTACGGTTTCGTAAGCTTGACGCAATTCTGGGCTATTTTTTACCCCCATCAGATGACCGATAACCCCCCAACTCCAGCTTAAACGTTCTTCGATCCGGGTGAGGGGTTCGACTAATTTTTCCCAGGTGGGGATAATCTGCGCTTCTAGATCGGTTAATTCTCTGGCCAGTTCCTGCAAAAGTTGCGTCATCCCAGGGACAATCAGGCCGGGTTGGATTTGGTCAAAAGCCGGTAATCCTTGACCGACAAGCAGCGGGTTACTGGTATTCGTCATAATTTTTGGTCTGGAAGGGTGAGTAATTTGTATCTTTTACTACCGCTCAACTAAACTTACTCAAACTTACTTAAAAGTCTGAAAGCTTAGTCATTCGTAGTGGGTCAAGCACTACAGGATTAAACGGCAAACCCTTTATTCCCTGGTCAATGAC
>VYLD01000257.1_pt1:7500-27654 | contig 27654 bp, 24 predicted proteins | sample 5114401 | NCBI WGS metagenome assembly VYLD01 (sample SAMN12291783, study PRJNA351875) | freshwater metagenome | isolation source: freshwater lake | place: USA: Michigan, Gull Lake | collected 2013-08-08 | reverse complement strand
GCACGCCGACCTTCCCGCCGGAGGCGTCAGTAGCGGCAAGGCTCTAACAGGGCCGTTGGTCCCCGGTCAGTCGCGTCCGAACGACGCGGGGCCGTCCGCTTCCGAGCAGACCAACCGCGCGGAGCAGAAGACGCGAAGCCGAAACTACTCACCACACGGTCTCCGGGCCTCGCGCCCGCTGCTCCGCCCGCCCTTCCCACCCGTTCACAGCGGAAGAACGATGACGCGTGCCAAGACTCTCAAGGCAACAGGCCGAACTGGCCGAGTTGCCTGCCGAGCTCCGGCGATGCTGGCACAGGGTCCATGCCCGGTCGGTCGCCGCGCGCGAGGCCGATCTCATTCGGGTCCGATGCTGAGTCGACCAAGGCGGATCGTCGCATGATGATGATAAATCTCGGTAATACAACAGCTTAACCTCCGATCACGGCTTCTTGACCTTCCGACCCCCTCCCTATAGGTTCCGCGCCGAATTCAGACCCCTGTCGGGGCCCGCAAAACCTTGCGTGGCCGGGCGGGGCTTGAGCGCAAGAACCCATGTCCACCCCACCGGAATCGCGCGAAGAGGCGATCGCTCGCCTCGCACGCTCTGCTTCCGCGCTGGAGGCGACCACCACGTCCGACAAGACCGCCGAGGCGGTCGCGCAGGCTGTGGCGGGCAAGGCCTATCGGATCGTCGCCGAACTGCTCGGCGGTGTCCTGGTCGGTCTGGCGCTCGGCTTCGTCGTGGACCGCTTCGCGGGCACGACGCCGTGGGGACTGATTGGCGGCGTGCTCTTCGGGTTCGCCGTCTCGATCTGGATGGCGTGGCGGACGACCAAACGTCTCCAGGCCGAGGCCGATGCGGCCGGGGTGGTCCCTAAGTCCATCCCGTTCGACGATGAAGACAACGAGGAGCGATAGGCCTTGGCCGATCCGATCGAACAGTTCGAAGTGCACCCGATCCCCGGCCTTGAGTTCGGCGAGGTGACGCTGCCTGTCCTGGGCGTTCAGCAGATCGCCGTGACCAACGCCCACGTCGCCATGACGATCGCGTTTGCCCTGGTCGTGCTGTTCCTGACGGCCGCGACCTCGGGTGCCAAGGTGGTTCCCGGCCGGCTTCAGGCCGCGGGCGAGACGCTGTTCGGCATGATCGACGGCGTCACGGACTCCATCATCGGCCACGAGGGCCGCAAGTATTTCCCCTTCGTCTTCACCCTCTTCACCTTCGTGCTGGGCATGAACCTGCTGGGCATGTTCCTGACCTTCACCGCCACCTCGCAGCTGGCCGTGACCGGAACCCTGGCCCTGATCACCATCCTGCTGGTCATCGGCATTGGCTTTGCCAAGCACGGTCTGGGCTTCTTCGGCCTGTTCTGGCCGACCTCGGCACCCATGCTGATCCGTCCGGTCGTGGGCCTGATCGAGTTCCTGTCCTTCCTGCTGCGTCCGATCACCCTGGCGCTTCGTCTGTTCGGCAACATGCTGGGCGGCCACATCGCCCTGAAGATCTTCGCCGGCTTCGTCGTCTCCATGGGCGGCCTCGCCGCCGCCGGGGGTCTCGGCCTGCTCGGCCTGCCGGTCGCCGCCCTGTCGATGGTGATGGTCGTCGGCATCACCGCCCTCGAGTTTCTCGTGGCCTTCCTTCAGGCCTTCGTCTTCGCCGTTCTGGCCAGCATCTATCTCAACGATGTGGTCAACCTGGGTCACGGGCACTAAGCCCCGGTCCAGCCGCTAAACCCCTCCATCCAACCCCGACTGAATAGGAACACCATCATGGAAGCCGAATCCTTCAAGTACTTCGGTATCGGCCTGGCCACGCTCGGCATGCTCGGCGCCGGCATCGGCGTGGGCAACATCTTCGGCCAGTTCCTGGCCGGCGCCCTGCGCAACCCTTCGGCTGCCGCCTCGCAGGTCGGCAACCTGTTCGTGGGCGCCGCCCTCGTCGAAGCCCTGGGCATCCTGGCCTTCGTGCTCGGCATCCTGGCCTGGCTGGGCTAAGGCCCGCGCCTTTTCAGTCACGACCGGCGGCGTTTCCCTGATCCAGGGAAGCGCCGCTGTCCTGTTTTCCTTCCCTGCAGACGGACGCCATGGCCGCCCCTGAGAAATCCGACGAACACGGCGGAACCTACGCCACGACCGAAGCCGCTCACGGCGGCGGCGAGGCCGGCGGCCTGCCCCAGTTCGACACCTCGGTCTGGGCCGGGCAGATCGTCTATCTGCTGTTTCTGTTCTTCGTCCTATACCTTCTGATCTCGAAGGTCTTCGCCCCGCGCCTGCGCCGGGTGATGGACGAGCGCACCTCCACCATCTCCACCGCCGTCGCGACCGCCCGCTCGGTCCAGGCCGAGGCCGCCGAACAGGCCGCCGCCGCCAAGGCTGAAGTCGAGCACGCCCGCGCCGAATCGCGCCGCATGGCCGCCGAGGCCAAGGCTCGCGTCACCGCCGACGCCGAGGCCCGGCGTCAGGCCGAAGAGGCCGAGGTCAATGCCAGGATCACGGCCGCCGAGGCCCGTATCGCCCAGACCCGCGACGCGGCGATGCAGAACGTTTCCACCATCGCCGCCGACACGGCCCAGGCCATCGTCGAGCGTCTGACCGGCAAGCCCGCCTCGGCTTCGGAAGTCGCCGCCGCCGTCAAGGGAGCTGCGTAAGATGCCCCACTTTTTCGAAGCCTACTTCTGGAACATCTCCAACCCCGAGCTCTGGGTCGGCATCGGCCTGGTGCTGTTTTTCGTGATCCTGGTGGTCGCGGGCGTGCCCAGGCTGGTCGCCGGCCAGCTGGACGCCAAGGCCTCCAAGATCCAGTCGGAACTCGACGAGGCCGCGCGCCTGCGCGCCGAGGCCGAGGCCCTGCTGGCCCAGATCCGTGCGGAAAAGGCCGAGGCCGAAGCCCAGTCCAAGGCCATGCTCGCCGCCGCTGAAGCCGACGCCCGTATCATGGAAGCCGAAGCCAAGGCCAAACTGGAAGAGTCGCTGGCGCGTCGTCAGGCCATGGCCGAACGCCGCATCGCCTCGGCCGAAGCCCAGGCGGCTGCTGAAGTGAAGGCCGCCGCCGCCGACGTGGCCGCCCAAGCGGCACAGACCATCCTCGCCGCCCGCGCGGCCGTGGCCAAGACCGACCCGCAGCTCGACGCGGCGATCGCCCAGATCGGCACGCGGCTCAACTAAGCCGCGTGCCCCACGGGGTCAGACGAAGCGGACACCCAGTTCCGCTTCCGTCACATCGAACAGCCGCGCTGCGTCGGCCTCGTTCAGAGCTTGGGGTTCGGCCTTGGCCGGCCCCGGCGGGCCCTTCAGCTCCCGCAGGCGCGTCGCGCCAAGATAGGCTCCACCCTGTACGGCCGGATCGGTGGCCGCCATCAGGATCGGCAGGGCCCCTGCCGCCGCGGAGTGGCTGAACAGCGGCTCGATCAGCGTCCGGAATACTCCTCCCATCACGAATTGGCCGATGGGATTGCCGGACACCGGTCCGTTGTTGATCAGGGCCGTCCGGGCATAGCCGGGATGCGCCACCACGCTGGTCAGTTCCCAGCCATGGGCCTTACTGCGTCGATCCAGCTCCAGGCCGAACATCAGCATGGCCAGCTTGGACTGGGCGTAGACGGGCCAGGCGCGATAACCGGTCCGATAATCGAGATCCTCGAACCGGATCCGTCCCTGCCGGTGAGCGATCGAGGACAGCTGCACCGTCCGCGCCTTCCCGGCCTTCAGGAGCGGCATCAGCCGCGCCGTCAGGGCGAAATGGCCCAGATAGTTCGTCGCCCACTGCAGCTCATGACCGTCCACGCTCTCACGCCGGGTCGGCAGGGCCATCACGCCGGCGTTGTTGATCAGCATCGGGATCGGCGCCCCATCGGCCAGCATCCGCTCCGCGAACGCCGCGACCGACGCCTGGCTGGCAAGATCCAGCGCCTCAACGCGCAGCCGGGCCTTGGGAACCTCGCGCCGGATGCGCTTGGCCGCCGCCTCGCCCCGGTTGACATCGCGGACCGCCAGGACCACCTCGGCTCCCTTGCGGGCCAACTCCAGCGCGGTCTCGTAGCCGGTACCGCTGTTGGCCCCTGTGATCACGGCCAGGCGGCCGGTCTGGTCGGGAATGTCACGAGTGGTCCAGGTCATGGGAGCGGTCCTCTAGGTGTCCGGGTCGAAAAAGCAGCAGGCACTGGACATATCTGCACGCAGTGCAAATATGCAAGAGGTGCAAGTTGAAAATCCCGAGAACGGACTGCGCGCGAGGAAACGCGCTGACACCCATGCCCGCATCCATCAGGCGGCGCTGGCCCTGTTCGCGCGGCAGGGCTTCGAGGCTACAACTCTGGACGATATCGCAACGTCTGCAGGCGTGTCCCGCCGCAGCCTGTTCCACTACTTCGGCTCCAAGGAGGACATCGTCCTTTCGACCAAGGCGGGACTGACGGAACTCATCGAGGCCGCCATCGCCCGCCGCCCCGCCGATGAGCCCCTGCTGGACATGGCCGAGCACGCCCTGACCGACATGGCACGCGACTTTCAGGGCCCAGAGGCCCGGGCACTGGCCCGTCTGATCCACGACACCCCGGCCCTGCGCGCCGGTGATCACGCCAAGTATGAGGCGATCGAGCAGCGCATGGCCGCCGCCCTGGCTGCCCGAAAGGGCCTGCCGGCGAACGACCTCCAGGCGCGGGTCGTGGCCACGACTGCCGCCGGCGTGCTGCGCATGGCCACGGAAGCCTGGCTGGCGGCGGATGACGACCGTGGCCCCGAGATCCACGGCAAGGCCGCCTTCATGGCGTTGAGACGCGCGGCCTCAGCGACCTGACCGGTCCTACTCCGGCGTCTCGGCCGTCTCGATGGTCGCCAGGGAGGGTCGCTCCGCCGCCTTGGCCCGCGCCACGCCTTCGGTCGCCCGCATGACCCTGAGCACATTCTCGCCCGCCAGCTTGCGGATATCCGCCTCGGACCAGCCCCGCTCCATCAGGGCCGCGAGAATCCGCGGATAGGCGTCGACGCCCTCCACCCCGGTTGGCAGGCGAGGCACGCCGTCGAAGTCGCCGCCGATCCCGACGTGGTCGATGCCGGCGATATCGCGAACGTGCTGAATATGGGCGACCACATCGGCGATGCCGGTCTCCGGCACAGGATTGGCGGCGTCCCAGGCATCCATGCCCGCGCGCACTGCGGTCGGATCGCCGGGCTCAAGCGCTCCGAGCCGTGCCTGTTCCGCCGCCCGGCTCGCGCTCCAGGCGCGGAAGGTCTCGGAAATGAAACCGGGGACGAAGGTGACCATCACCACCCCGCCATCCTCGGGCATCATGCGCAGCACCGCATCGGGCACGTTCCGGGGATGATCGGTCACCCCGCGCGCCGAGGAGTGGGAGAAAATCACAGGCGCTTCCGACACCCGCATGGCGTCCAGGATGGTCTCTTCCGACACGTGGCTCAGGTCGACCAGCATGCCCAGCCGGTTCATCTCGCGCACCACCTCCTCGCCGAAAGGCGACAGGCCGCCGTGGCGCGGGGCGTCTGTGGCGCTGTCGGCCCAGGTTGTGGTGCGCGAATGGGTCAGGGTCATGTAGCGCACGCCCGCCTCATGGAACTCGCGCAGCAGGCCGAGCGAATCGTCGATCGAATAGCCCCCCTCGATGCCCATCAGACTGGCGATCCGCCCCGCGCGGTGAATGCGGACGACATCTTCGGCCGTTGTGGCCAGCTCGAACACGTCCGGATGGGCGGCGACCATGCGGCGGACCACGTCGATCTGTTCGAAGGTCGCCTTGGCCGCCTCGACCGGCGTCAGGCTGGCGGGGACGTAGACCGACCAGAACTGACCGCCGACGCCACCCGCCCGCAGGCGCGGAATGTCGGTGTGCAGGTTGGTCGTGGCGTCGAGATTGGTCGAGAGGTCGACCGCGTGAGGATCGGAGCCGTGGCCCTGCCGAAGCGCCCACGGCAGGTCGTTATGGCCGTCGATCAGAGGCGTGCGCTCCAGAATGCGCAGGGCACGGGTCTCCCCGTCCTGGGCGGCGGCCGGCTGGGCGAGGGCGACGGAACAGACGGCCAGCGTCAGGGCACGGAACATGGATCAGCCTCCGGATATCGATGGGGCAGTGTTGCAGACCCGGTCGTCCACCGTCACTCCCCCAAACTCAATCGCCCGATCAGGACCGCCGCGCGCTGGGCCTGGCGCAACAGACTGTCGAGATCGGCCCATTCGCCCTCGGCGTGCGCACCACCGCCCGCGACGCCCAACCCGCCGAGCGTATCGACGTCGGCGGCCACGAAGCCGCTGTCGGCCGCGCCGCGCCGCGCCGGATCGAACGGAGCCATCTCGGGCAGGCCAAGGTCCCGGTTGACCTGATTGAGCCGCTCCAGCAACGCCGAGTTGCCGGGCGTCGGGGCCATCGGTGGATAGCCGTCCTCGGCGAAGACCAGTTCGGCGGTCGTCCTCGGCAGGTTCTGCGTCACGATCTCGGCCATGCGGGCACGGACACGGGCGTCCTGCTCGGGCGTCAGGGTGCGAAGGTCGCCACGTGCGACGGCCGTCTCGGCCACGATGTTGGTCTTGCCCGAAGCCTCAACCCGGAAGCCGTCGGCGTCGATCTCTGCAGGCGTGCCACCCGCCATGACGCCGACGTTATAGGTCAGGTTCGGCTCGGGAAGCTCACGGCGGAAGGCGTCGAGAATGCGAGCCATCTCGTAGATCGCGCCATAGCCGAGCGTGTCGTTGAACACCCCGCTGGAATGGCCGGTCTGACCGCCGGTCGTCAGCGTCCAGCTTGAGGAACTGCGCCGTGCGATGGTTCCGAACTCCGCCCCGTTCTCGGTGGCCAGGTTTTCGAACTCGAGCGCATAGTCAGCGACCCGCCCGGCTTCGATCAGCTCACGCCGAGCAAGATCCAGTGGCGCGCCCGGCCGCTCCTCGTCACCGGTCAGAAAGACCGTGATATTCGAACCCTCAAGCGTTCCGGCCGCCTGCATGGCCCGAAGCGCGGCGATGATGACGACCACCCCGCCCTTGTCATCACCGACGCCAGGTCCCGTGGCTCGCGACCCCTCGCGCACGAAGGTCTGGAACGGGCTGTCGGTCTCGAACACGGTGTCGAGGTGGCCGATCAGCAGGACATTCTTTCCACCCCCGTCATGGGTGGCGACCAGGTGGCCGGCGCGGCCGGTCGCGCTCATGTCGAGCCAACGCACCTCGAAACCGAGTGGCTCAAGCTCGGCCCGGACCATCTCGGCGACGGCACGGACGCCTTCAGCATTCAGGGTGCCCGAGTTCTGGTTCACCATGCGCTCGAGCAGACCGATGTGGCGATCGTGCTCGGCGACCACCGTCGAAACGATAGTCCTCTCGGCCTCGGGCGTCTGGGCCATGGCGGTCCCGGCGAGCAGGAGGGTGGCAACGGCGGACAGAAGCAAACGCATGAATGGTCTCCGGAATGCTGACACCCTGACGAACACGGGCAGCCAGGTAAAGCGCGCGGAGGACGACGTGACGTGCTCGCCGAAGCGTGGTTCAACACGGCCATGAGCCAAGCTGACATCGCCCCTACCCCCTCGCTGGAACACAAGAAGGCCGAGACCCGCGCCTGGTTCGAGACCCTGCGCGACCGCATCCACGCCGGCTTCGAAGCGCTGGAAGACGCCGCGCCCGCCGACCTTTTCCCCGGCGAGCCCGGACGGTTCGTGCGCACGCCCTGGACCCGGCATGAGGGCGGCGGCGGGGTCATGGGCATGATGCACGGCCGCCTGTTCGAAAAGGTCGGCGTCCATGTCTCGACCGTCCACGGCGAGTTTCCGGCGGACTACGCCAAGAACGTCCCCGGTGCCGAGGAGGACCCGAGGTTCTACGCCACCGGCATCAGCCTGATCTGCCATCCGGTCAGCCCCAAGGTGCCGGCCGTGCACATGAACACCCGCTTCATCGCCACGACCAAGAGCTGGTTCGGCGGCGGTGCCGACCTGACACCGGTTCTGGATGTGGAACGGACCCAGGAGGCCCCGGACACAGTTGCCTTCCACGCCGGCATGCGCGCGCCCTGCGACGCCCACGATCCAAGCTGGTACGCCAAGTACAAGCAGTGGTGCGACGAGTACTTCATGCTGCCTCACCGGAACGAGATGCGTGGTATCGGCGGCATCTTCTACGACCACCATGACAGCGGCGACTATGCGAAGGACTTCGCCTTCACCCGCGATGTCGGCATGGCGTTCCTGGACACCTATTCCGCCATCGTGCGCGGCCGGATGACCGAAACCTGGACGCCCGAGGATCGCGAGGAACAGCTGATCCGCCGCGGCCGCTATGTCGAGTTCAACCTGCTCTACGATCGGGGCACGACCTTCGGCCTCAAGACTGGCGGCAACGTTGAGTCGATCCTCAGTTCCATGCCGCCCGTGGTGAAGTGGCCCTGACGGACCGGTTTGCCGGACAGTCGAGCAAGTCTGCTATGGGGATCCGCACCTTCCTGCTGACCGTGCTGGCCATGCTCGTCGCAACGCAGACGGCTGTCGCACAGGACACGCGAGACCTGAACCGCAGCGGCAGGGGTCGTCTGCCCGACTCGGGGGCCCGTCTCGAGGCCCAGGGTCTCGCGGATCGCGCAGGGTTGATCTGCCGCGTAGTGAACGCGGTGGCACTGGGTCGCGACATCGACGGCAACCGCCAGTTCGAGGTCGCTTGCGAAGAAGGCCGAGGCTACCGGCTGATCGCCGGAGCGGGCGTCGAGGCGCTGGACTGTCTTGTGCTCGCGACCGCCGACCGCGCCTCGGGTGTCGGTGAAGCGGTCGGCCGGGCTTGCCGACTGCCTGAGAACAGGGACAGTTCCGCCGCCTTCACCCGGCTGGCCAGCGACGCAGGGCTGACATGCCCGGTCGACGCCGGCGCGGTCGTGGGGCGCTCACAGGACGGCGGCACGGTCTATGAGATCGGCTGCGCAGGGGCGGCAGGGGCCTGGATCGAGCAAGCCGGAGCCGACTGGCGCGTCACCGACTGCCTTGTGGTCGAGGCGCAGGGCAATGCCTGCCGCTTCACGACGCCGGCGGAGCAGCTCGCAGGGTTTGCCGCCCGGCTACCGGCCGGGGCGATTGCGGGCTGTTCGCCGACCCAGGTCCGATTCATGGGACGCAGCCCAACCGCCGCCTACTATGAGGTTCAGTGCCAGACCGGTGCCGGAGCGGTCGCAGCCTTCGGTCCGGGCGGAGAGTATCGGGAGACCATTGCGTGCCCGGATGCCCGGCTGATCGGCGACGGCTGTCAACTGGCCACAGGCCCCTCGTCCCGGGGCGACTGACGACGCGGTTCAGGTCGCGAGGAAGCGTCGAATCCAGTCCGCGACCGGAGCCCGATCATCCTCTGCCTCCAGGCTCTCCAGCGCGCGATCCACCACCGCCGTATCGATGCGCCCGCGTCGACCTTCGACCAGCGCACCGGTGAATGCGCGGCTGAACTCCGGGTGGGGCTGGAAGGAAATGGCGTCGTCGCCCCACGCGAGCCCGGCGTAGGGCGTGAAATCGCTAGCCAAGGTCACCCGCGCGTCCTCGGGTTTCACGACCACCTGGTCCTGATGCGAGGCCGAAAGCGCGATCTCGGGCAGCGCCGGCGTCATCCAGGGCTGGAGCGCGATCACGCGATAGCGATGCAGACCCACGCCCCAGCCGCGCCCGGACTTCTCGACGCGGCCACCCAGAGCCTGGGCCATGGCCTGATGGCCGAAGCAGACACCGACGAGGCGGGTGCGGCCCCGGGCGTTGCGGATCCACTTCAGCAAGGGCGGGATCCAGCCGTGGTCCTCATAAACACCAGCGGCCGAGCCCGTGATGATCGCGCCGTCGAAGGCGGCTGCATCCGGCAGGTCGCCCGCCTGCACATCGAAGGCCCGTGTCTGGAACCCCTGGCCCAAGAGATCCGCGAACATGGACGGATAGTCGCCGTGGGCCGACTGCAGCGCGGCGGGCGGTCGGCCCGTCTCAAGCACGGCGATGGTCGGCATGGCGGCTCCTGTCCCTGGGGATGAATGACGGTGACATAGGGCGCCGTCCGGGAGAATGCGCTAGAGCGCGCGCGTCGGTTCTACCGCCGGCCGCAAGAACAGAGTGTCGCCATGGACGCCGATGACGCCCCCGTCGTCCTGATCAATGTCTTCAAGGTCCAGCCCGAGAAGCAGGACGAGTTGATCGAGTTGCTGACCGTGCTGACCCGGGCGCAGGTCGGATTGCCCGGTTTCGTTTCGGCAACGCTGCACCGGGGCCTGAACGGCAAGACCGTGGCCAATCACGCGGTCTGGCGTTCGGTCGAGGACTGGAAGGCCATGACGCGGAACTCTGCCGTCGCCGACGCCATGGCACCGATCATGGCCATCGCCACATTCGAACCCAACCTCTACGAAGCGGGTGAGGTCATCACCTAGACTCGCCAAACCTCGGCCCGGGCTCCGACGTCACCGAGCGTCCCGGCGACCCAGCCGCAGACCTCGGTCGCCGCCGCATCGCTTCCAGCCGGTGGATTGACGACTACCATCGCGCAGCCGTTCATCTTCATGGGATCGGTCAGGGGCCTCAGCCGCGCTTCCGCGACCAGGGTAGGGGACGCGGTCGTACCCGCAAGCCGACGCAGGAAGCCGTCGAAGGTCTCCAGATCCTTCAGCGGCGTCCAGATCGCTACGACGGCCTCCGGATCCGACGTGACAATGGTGCCGGCAGTCTCGGCCGCGCGGACATAGTCATCGGGCCGTTCGAAGGGTGGGTCGATCAGGACCACTGCCCCCCTCGTCTGCCTCGCCTCGGCAAAGACCCGCTCGTAGCCGTCGCCGATCTCGCCCCGGGCCTGGGCAAAGCCCTTCAAACTTTCCCGCAGCAGACCGGCGACCTCGTCGCGGAGCTCGAAACCGACATAGCGGTCTCCCTGCCCCAGGGCCCGAGCGATCAGGACCGGGGAGCCCGGATAGAAGCGAACGCCGCCTTGGGGGTTCAACGCCTCGACCTGCGCCGCAAGCGCCTCGATCAAGGGGGACCGGTTTTCCGCCGCCATGAGACGCGCCACGCCCGCCTCAGCTTCACGCGACCGTGCGGCATCGCCGGTCAGGTCGTAGAGACCTGCGCCCGCGTGGGTGTCGAGGACTGTCACAGGACCAGAGGCCTGACGCGTCTTCAGCAGCCAGAGCAGGAGTGCGTGCTTGACCAGATCCGCGAAGTTCCCGGCATGGAAGCTGTGGCGATAGTTCACGCCTGCTCCCAGTACTGGCGGCTACCCATGCTCACCGGCCGCCCCGCGCGCTCGTCGAGTCTCAGGATCAGGTCCCGAAAGTCGGCCGCCTCGCCCGGGCCGCGCAGCAGGCGGAGCGACTTGATGATCCGGGTGATCCTCAGATGGTTGTGATCCTGCGGCACCAACCAGTGTCCGTTCGACTGATAGAAGGCGGCCATCCTGTCGGTCCCGGCCGCGAGCGCGATCTGGGCGAGGCCAGAGGCGTGGATGGCCTGCACGTCTTCCGGCGTCAGGAGCGGGGCGCGGCGGTTGGCACCGGAGGGTTCAGCCAGCGGAAACAGCCACTGGATGAAGTCGTGGGTGTCCTCGATCTGCCGATCGTTCATGGCGACGACCTCGAAGACGTTGCGGCCCGCGCCGTCGTTGCCGGCCCCTTTCAGGAAGTCGACGATCGCGCTCAATCGCCCGGCCTTTGCGCCGGCGGACGAACCGCGATGGAATCAGCCCCGAGCCTCATGACCCCCGGGTGGTCGGGGATCACGGTTACGAGGTCAAGAGCTGGAGCTTGAACCGGCTTTAGGCGGCCTTGTCCCAGTCCAGCACGACCTTGCCCGACTGGCCCGACCGCATGGCCTCAAAGCCCTCGGCATAGCGGTCATAGGGCAGGGTGTGGGTGATCAGCGGCGTCAGGTCGAGTCCGGCCTTCAGCAGGCCCAGCATCTTCCTCCAGGTCGTGAACATCTCCCGGCCGTAGACGCCTTTGATAGTCAGGGCCTTCAGGATGATCGCGCCCCAGTCGGTCTCCATCGGCTTGGACGGAATGCCGAGCATGGCCATGCCGCCGCCCATGATCAGCGTGTCGACGCACTGCTTGAAGGCGATGGGCGAACCCGACATTTCCAGCGCCACGTCGAAGCCAACCTTCAGGCCCAGCTCGTGCATGACGTCGTGGAGGTCTTCCTTCGTGGTGTTCACGGTGCGAACGCCCGGCGCGACCTTGGCACCGAGTTCCAGGCGGAAGTCGTTGATGTCGGTCAGGACGACGGTGCGCGCGCCGGCGTGGCGGGCCACGGCCGCTGCCATCATGCCTATGGGACCCGCGCCCGTAACCAGCACGTCCTCGCCGAGCAAGTCGAACTGCTGAGCCGTGTGAACCGCATTGCCGAACGGGTCGAGGATCGAGCCGATCTCATAGGGCACGTCCTCGGGCAGCTCGATGACGTTGAAGGCCGGGGCCACGACGTATTCGGCGAAGCCTCCCTGGCGGTTCACGCCGATACCACGCGTGGCAGGGTCCAGGTGGAAGTGGCCCGCGCGGGCGGCCTCGGAGTTCAGGTCGATAACGTGGCCTTCGACCGAAACGCGCTGTCCGACCTTCAGGCGGCGGTCCACGGCGGCCCCGACGTGCACGATGTCGCCCGAGAACTCATGACCCGTGATCATCGGGACCGGGACGTTCTTCTGGGACCACTCGTCCCAGTTCCAGATGTGGATGTCGGTGCCACAGACCGCCGCGCGCCGGACCTTGATCAGCACGTCCTCAGGGCCCGCCTCGGGGATCGGGGCGTCGATCAGGTCGAGGCCGATCTCGGGCCGCATCTTGGCCAGGGCCTTCATGGTCTCGGTCATTGGATCACTCCCAGTTCCTTGCCGGCCGTCGCGAACGCCGCGACCGCTTGATCAATGTGTTCGAAGGTGTGCGCCGCCGACATCTGGGTGCGGATGCGGGCCTGGCCGCGCGGCACGACGGGGAAGCTGAACCCGATGACGTAGACGCCGAGCTCCAGCATCCGGGCCGCCATGGTCTGGGCCAGTTTGGCGTCGCCCAGCATGACCGGGATGATCGGATGCTGACCGGGCAGGAGGTCAAACCCGGCGGCCTGCATCGCGCCCCGGAACCGCTCGGCGTTGGCGAACAGCTGGGTGCGCAGCGCATCGCCCTCGGAGCCTTGCGCGATGCGGATGGCCTCCAGGCTGGCTCCGCACACCGACGGCGCAAGCGCATTGGAGAAGAGGTAGGGCCGGGCCCGCTGCTTCAACAGTTCGACCACGGGCTTCGTGGCGCAGATGAAGCCGCCCATGGCGCCGCCCAGTGCCTTGCCGAAGGTGCCGGTGACGAAGTCCACCTTGACCCCGCAGTGCGCATAGGAGCCCCGGCCCTGCGGCCCCAGGAAGCCCGTCGCGTGGCAATCGTCGACCATGATCAGGGCGTCGTAGCGATCAGCCAGTGCGCGGATTTCATCCAGCTTGGCGATATAGCCGTCCATCGAAAACGCGCCGTCGGTGGCGATGATGATATCGCGCGCGCCATCGGCCCGGGCCTGCTTCAGCTGGGCCTCCAGATCGGCCATGTCCGAGGTCGCGTAGCGATAACGCTTGGCCTTGCAGAGCCGCACCCCGTCGATGATCGAGGCGTGGTTCAGGCTGTCGGAGACGATGGCGTCCTCGGCCCCGAACAGGGGTTCGAACAGGCCGCCGTTGGCATCGAAGGCCGCGGCGAACAGGATGGTGTCCTCAAAGCCCAGATAGTCGGCGATGGCGCGCTCCAGCGCCTTGTGGATCTCCAGCGTGCCGCAGATGAACCGCACCGAGGCGGTGCCGCCGCCCCAGCGTTCGGTGGCGGCGTTCGCCGCGTCGACGATCCGCTGATCGCCGCCCAGACCCAGATAGTTGTTGGCGCAGAAGTTCAGGACCTGACGCTCGCCGACCTCGATCACCGGCCCCTGGCGAGACTGGATGACCCGCTCGGGCTTGGTCAGCCCCTGGGCGTCGATGTCGGACAGTTCGGCGGCGACCCGATGATGGAAGGAGGCAGTGCTCATCCGCCGCCTCTTAGACCCTGACCCCCGGCCTTGGAAGCATCAGTGGTCGGGAAGCGTCAGGCCGCCTCAGGTGCCGGTGCGATCTCCTCCGTCGCGCGGACCGGGTTGACGCGAATGCGCCCGCCGCAGGGTGTGAAGGTGAGCGGCAAAGCCAGGGTCGCCGTGTCCGCGCCAACGCGGACCGTCACGCGCGCCGCCGTCGGGCAGGTCGTCTGCCCCTCCGCCTCGTTCGGAACCACGTTCCAGGCGATGTCGAAGAAGGCGCGCCCTGCGGCCGGCAAGATCACCGGCGAGGCCGTGCCGGCGTTCTGGTCGGAGCGGACGCCGCTGACCGGGCGGCCGTTGGCGTCGAGAAGCGACACCGCCGGGTAGCCGGACAGGCTGCATGGCGTCGTCCCGGCGTTCGTCAGGGTGAGGATCTGCGCCCGATTCCCCGCCCCGGCGTCCGTTTCGCCCGCCGCCAATCGAAGATCAGCGGTCCGGCAGGCCGCCGGGTCTCCACCGCTCGATGGCTGCAGGCCGGCCGGTGGCAGGTCGGGGTTGGCAGACGGGCGGCTGCAACGCTCCAGGATCGCCGTGCCAACCTGATCGTTCGGGCCGATCCGGCTGAGGGTCGCGTTCTCCTGACCGTTTCGGCTGGCCGTCCACCACTCCAGGCCGGAACCGACATACCGTGCGCCACTGCCAGACAGCGCGATCCGCATGACATAGGTCTGACCGTCGTAGATCACCTGAACCGTCTCGGTATCGATGTACTGGGCCTGCACGGTCTTGCCGCTCTCGCAGGCATAGCCGATCGCGGGCGTGGTCGGAGCGGCAGCCGGCGCAGTAGCTGTCTCCTGCGGCACAGGCGGGGCCGACTCTGTGGCCGCTCGGTCGCAGGCGGCCAGCGCCAGGGCACTGATAAGGACGACGGTCAGGGGACGGGTCGAGATCATTGCGGTCTCCGTACAACGCCCAAGCTTAACGCCATTTGGTGACAATGGCTCCGCTTGTCTTGACCCAACGATGACTTGGCCCGACCGATCGCACCCCGCTAAGTTCGCAGGAACAGGAGCGCCCCATGTCCGACCGTGACCTCTATCCCGTTCCGCAAGACTGGGCGGCACGCGCCCACATGAACCGTGAGGCCTATGAGGCCGCACGGATCGCCGCGCGAGAGACGCCAGACGTCTTCTGGAGCGAGCAGGCGAAGCGTCTGGACTGGATCACTCAGCCGACGGTGATCAAGGACGTCTCGTTCGCCAGGGAGGATTTCCGCATCCGCTGGTTCGCCGACGGCGTGCTGAACGTCTGCTTCAACTGTGTGGACCGGCACCTGCCCGAGCGCGCGGATCAGACGGCCATCATCTGGGAGGGCGACGAGCCCGATCAGTCCGGGGGCCTGACCTATGCCGAGTTGCACCGCGAGGTGTGCCGCATGGCCAATGTGCTGAAGTCGCTGGGCGTGAAGAAGGGCGACCGGGTCACGATCTACCTGCCCATGATACCGGCCGCCGCCGTGGCCATGCTGGCCTGCACCCGGATCGGGGCGGTCCATTCGGTCGTCTTTGGGGGATTCAGTCCCGACAGCCTGGCGGGCCGGATCGAGGATTGCGGGTCAAGGCTGGTCATCACCGCCGACGAGGGCCTGCGCGGCGGCAAGCGCGTGCCGCTGAAGGTCAACGTCGATGCGGCATTGGAAAAGGTGGCGGTCGAGACCGTTCTGGTGGTCAGCCACACCAACGCCGACGTGGCGATGACCGGCGGGCGCGACTTCCGCTATGGCGAGCTGAAGCACGGGGTCTCCGATGACTGCCCGTGCGAGCCGATGAACGCCGAGGATCCGCTGTTCATCCTCTACACCTCGGGCTCGACCGGAAAACCCAAGGGCGTCCTGCACACGACGGGCGGCTATCTGTTCTGGGCGTCGTGGACGCACGAGCTGGTGTTCGACTATCGCCCCGGCGAGGTGTTCTGGTGCACCGCCGACGTGGGCTGGGTCACCGGGCACAGCTACGTCGTCTATGGCCCCCTGGCCAACGCCGGCACGACCCTGATGTTCGAGGGCGTGCCCAACCACCCGACCGTCAGCCGGTTCTGGGAAGTGGTGGACAAGCACAAGGTCGAGATTTTCTACACGGCGCCCACGGCTCTGCGGGCGCTGATGCGGGAGGGGGACGGGCCGGTGAAGGCGACCAGCCGGCAGTCGCTACGGCTGCTCGGCACGGTGGGTGAGCCGATCAACCCCGAGGCCTGGCGCTGGTACCATGAGGTCGTCGGCGAGGGCCGCCTGCCGATCGTCGACACCTGGTGGCAGACCGAGACGGGCGGCGTGCTGGTCAGTCCCTTGCCGGGGGCCACGGACCTCAAGCCGGGGTCAGCGACCAAGCCCCTGCCGGGGGTGGAGCTGGAGCTCGTGGACGCCGATGGCGCGGTGCTGGAGGGCGCGACCAGCGGCAACCTGGTCATCACCGACAGCTGGCCGGGCCAGATGCGCACCGTCTACGGCGACCATCAGCGCTTCTTCGACACCTACTTCAGCGCCTATCCCGGCAAGTACTTCACCGGCGACGGCTGCCGACGCGATGAGGATGGATACTACTGGATCACCGGGCGCGTGGACGACGTGATCAACGTGTCGGGCCACCGCATGGGCACGGCCGAGGTGGAAAGCGCGCTCGTTTTGCACCCGCACGTCGCCGAGGCCGCGGTTGTAGGCTATCCGCACGACATCAAGGGCCAGGGCATCTATGCCTACGTCACCCTGAACGTCGGCGTCGAGCCGTCGCCCGATCTGCGGGCCGCCCTGGTCGCTCATGTGCGCAAGGAGATCGGCCCGATCGCCGCGCCCGATGTCATCCACTGGGCACCAGGCCTGCCCAAGACCCGCTCGGGCAAGATCATGCGGCGCATCCTGCGAAAGATCGCCGAGGGCGAGACCGGCGCACTGGGAGACACCTCGACCCTGGCCGATCCGGGGGTGGTGGACGCCTTGGTCAGCGGACGGGAGTGAGACCAGACAGCAAAAAGCCCCGTGGCGAAAACCAGCGGGGCTTTGAGATCTTGGGTGCGGGAGCAGGATTTGAACCTGCGACCTTCAGGTTATGAGCCTGACGAGCTACCGGGCTGCTCCATCCCGCGGCAAACGGTAGGCGTAAAGGAAGAACGTTCGAGAACACTATCGGCTGTCCGCTCGGTAGACCCGGCGGCGACCTACTCTCCCGCGCCTTGAGACGAAGTACCATTGGCTCTGGAGGGCTTAACGACCGAGTTCGGAATGGGATCGGGTGGGGAACCTCCGACATAGCCACCAGGTCAACCGAGCGGACAGCGGATAGTGCGAGAAGACATTGTCGACATTGTCGAATGAGTTTTGCTGAGAAACGATCAAGCCGATCGGATTATTAGTACCAGTAAGCTTCACGCGTCACCGCGCTTCCACACCTGGCCTATCAACGTGGTAGTCTTCCACGATCCTCAGCGAAGCCTTGTTTTGAGGTTAGTTTCCCGCTTAGATGCTTTCAGCGGTTATCTATTCCGTACTTAGCTACCCTGCTGCACGGCTGGCACCATGACAGGTCCACCAGAGGTACGTCCCTGTCTCACGACGTTCTGAACCCAGCTCACGTACCACTTTAATCGGCGAACAGCCGAACCCTTGGGACCTGCTCCAGCCCCAGGATGTGATGAGCCGACATCGAGGTGCCAAACTTTGCCGTCGATATGGACTCTTGGGCAAAATCAGCCTGTTATCCCTAGAGTACCTTTTATCCGTTGAGCGATGGCCCTTCCACGCGGGACCACCGGATCACTATGGCCGACTTTCGTCTCTGCTCGACTTGTCAGTCTCGCAGTCAGGCGAGCTTATGCCATTGCACTCGACGAGCGATTTCCGACCGCTCTGAGCTCACCATCGCGCGCCTCCGTTACACTTTGGGAGGCGACCGCCCCAGTCAAACTACCCACCACGCCATGTCCCGGGACCGGATAACGGCCCTCGGTTAGACGTCAACGACAGTAAGGGTGGTATTTCAAGGATGGCTCCACCGGTGCTGGCGCCCCGGCTTCATAGCCTCCCACCTATCCTACACATACGGTCGCTAACGCCAAGGCGAAGCTATAGTAAAGGTTCATAGGGTCTTTCCGTCTGACCGCGGGAACCCCGCATCTTCACGGGGAATTCAATTTCACTGAGCCTGTGCTGGAGACAGTGGGGAAGTCGTTACGCCATTCGTGCAGGTCGGAACTTACCCGACAAGGAATTTCGCTACCTTAGGACCGTTATAGTTACGGCCGCCGTTTACCTGGGCTTCAGTTCGACGCTTTCACATCTCCCTTTAACCTTCAGGCACCGGGCAGGCGTCAGACCCTATACGTCGCATTGCTGCTTCGCAGAGCCCTGTGTTTTTGCTAAACAGTCGCTACCCCCTGGCTTGTGCCACTCTCATCTGGTTGCCCAAAAGAGAGTCACGCTTATTCCGAAGTTACGCGTGCAATTTGCCGAGTTCCTTCAGCACAGTTCTCTCAAGCGCCTTGGTATGCTCTACCTGACCACCTGTGTCGGTTTCGGGTACGGTCTCTGCTGGAGTTATTTCCAGGGACAACTTCCCTGCCAGGACAATCCAATAAGCCCTGACAAGTTACGCCATCCGTCACTTCCAGCTGGTGCAGGAATATTTACCTGCTTCCCATCGACTACGCTTTTCAGCCTCGCCTTAGGGGCCGACTAACCCTGCGCAGATTAGCTTTACGCAGGAACCCTTGGTCTTTCGGCGACAGTGTTTCTCACACTGTTTATCGTTACTCATGTCAGCATTCTCACTTCCGATACCTCCAGCCAGGCTCACGCCTGACCTTCACCGGCTTACGGAACGCTCCGCTACCGCTCGCTTACGCGAACCCATACCTTCGGCGACTGGCTTGAGCCCCGTTACATTTTCCGCGCAGGATCGCTTGATCAGTGAGCTGTTACGCTTTCTTTAAAGGATGGCTGCTTCTAAGCCAACCTCCTGATTGTCAAAGCAATCCCACATCGTTTCCCACTTAGCCAGTACTTGGGGGCCTTAGATGATGGTTAGGGTTGTTTCCCTTTTCACGACGGACGTTAGCACCCGCCGTGTGTCTGCCCGGTAGTTCTCTCGGGTATTCGGAGTTTGGTTAGTATTGGTACCGCTCGCGCAGCCCGCAACCATCCAGTGCTCTACCCCCCGAGGAATTCGCCGGACGCTCTACCTAAATAGATTTCGCGGAGAACCAGCTATGTCTGGGTTTGATTGGCCTTTCACCCCTATCCACAAGTCATCCGAGACTTTTTCAACAGGCACCGGTTCGGACCTCCAGTTGGTGTTACCCAACCTTCATCCTGCTCATGGATAGATCACCCAGTTTCGGGTCGTCATACGTCGAACTTAGCGCCCTATTCAGACTCGCTTTCGCTGCGCCTACACCTAACGGCTTAAGCTTGCTCGACACATGAAGTCGCTGACCCATTATACAAAAGGTACGCCGTCACCCCGCTTGGGGGCTCCGACTGCTTGTAGGCTTCCGATTTCAGGATCTGTTTCACTCCCCTTGTCGGGGTGCTTTTCACCTTTCCCTCACGGTACTTGTTCACTATCGGTCGTAGAGGAGTACTTAGGCTTGGAGGGTGGTCCCCCCATGTTCAGACAGGATTTCACGTGTCCCGCCCTACTCGAGTCTCTTGCTGTTTGACGGCTACGGGGCTGTCACCCGCTATGGCCGACCTTTCCAGGTCGTTCGCCTTTATTTCACAAGAGCACTGGCCTGGTCCCGGTTCGCTCGCCACTACTACGGGAGTCTCGGTTGATGTCCTTTCCTCCGGGTACTGAGATGTTTCAGTTCCCCGGGTTTGCTTAATGAACCCTATGTATTCAGGTCATTATACCTTTGAACGATCCGCCAATCCGTGCCCACCCGAGGGAGAGCAAAGTTGGAAGACCGTAAAGGTGGGTTTCCCCATTCGGAGATAGCCGGATCAAAGGGTGCTAGCGCCTCCCCGGCTCTTATCGCAGCTTGCCACGTCCTTCATCGCCTCTCTACGCCAAGGCATCCGTCAGAAGCCCTTCAACGCTTGATCGTTTCTCAGCAAAACTCATGCAGGGAATGATCCGTCGACTGGAAAGATGCCAACGGGTCCCTGCCTGATTTTTGTCAGACAATGTCTTC
>VYLD01000257.1_pt1:0-5000 | contig 27654 bp, 24 predicted proteins | sample 5114401 | NCBI WGS metagenome assembly VYLD01 (sample SAMN12291783, study PRJNA351875) | freshwater metagenome | isolation source: freshwater lake | place: USA: Michigan, Gull Lake | collected 2013-08-08 | reverse complement strand
GGGTCCAGACCGCAAAAAACCACCAGGAGGGAAGCGAGAGGCTACCCTCTGTCTTGTTACCGGCGATTCGATTGGAGCGCGGAGACTATTGGGAACCAACCGCGAAAGCAAGAGATTATTCATCTCTGTCTTCCGGTCAGGAGCGCCGCGAACCGAAGTCCGAAGGCCCTGGCGGCCAGCCCGTCGCCGAGCGAGGGGGCGATATACGGACCGCCCCTTGTGTCTGCAACCCGCTTTTTGACGTTTGTGCGAAGAATCTCGCCGATCAACGCTCAGCCGGCGGCGATATACGTCCTGAGCTGCTCGGCTTCGTGTTTGGCTTCAGCGATCTGGCACTTCACCACGTCACCGATCGAAATGACCCCCTCAAGCCGACTTTCCTTCAGGACCGGCAGATGCCGGATCCGACGATCGGTCATCCGCGCCATGAGGATGGCGACGGTATCCGTCGGCTCTGCGAAAACAACTTCGCGGGTCATGTAGTCAGAGACCGGGCGCTCCAGAGCCTTGGCCCCGTCCCGGGCCAGGGCGCGCACCACGTCCCGTTCTGAAATGACGCCCGCGACCCGGTCCCCGTCGCAGACGATAAGGGCCCCGACCTTTCGGCTGTCCAGTTCGGCGCAAACCTGGGCCATCGCCATGGCGGGCGTGATCGAGAAGACCTCGCCGCCTTTTGACTTGAGGATTTCCGCAACCAGCATCCGGCGTCCCTTCCCTGTCATTTCGGGAGCGATCGACGGCCGAAGAGCCGAAGCCGCTTCTTAAAGGGGAGGATCGCTCCGATCCGGGATCGAATCAAACCTTTCGTCCGGCCGTGCGAACACACGTGCGAGAGGACCGATGGCCAGAATGCCGAACAGGAAGCCGAAAGCGTGGGCTTCCCAGGCGATTCGCGCGCCCTCCGCGCCGGGCGCGAAGCCGATGAGACCGATGGCGGCATTCACGCCCATCCAGGCGATGGCGGACCGGATCACACCGCCATCCGTCAACGGCAGAACGCGTCCCCGTCCGCCAAGCAGCCGCGTCGCCGCTCCGATCAGACCGAACACGCCTCCGGAGGCTCCCACCAGCGGATCGACCGATCCCCAGTGCAACACCCCATATCCGAGCGTCGCGACGACACCCGACACTATATATAGAGAGAGGAAGACCATCAGGCCGATCCCGCCCCTGAACAGACGGGCGAGAGGCGCACCGAAGGTCAGGGCACCGACTGCGTTCATCAGCACATGGGCCCACCCGCCATGCACCAGCATGGAAGTCACCAGGCCAGTGTAGCGGCCCTCGGCCAGATCGGCCGGCCGGAAGGCCAGCCCCAGCCAATAGGTGTGGGAGCGTTCCTGCAACCAGTAGAGCGCCGGCATCGACACAGCCAGAAGCAGCGCCGCGATCGGGGCGTTGAAGATGCGTTCCCTCGGGGGCGGGCCGTCGAATCGGCCGTCGGACGGCTCCATGCCCCTCAAATGCGGAAGGGACCCCGCCACATCAAGTCATCCTTAACACCCGTCTACCATTTTGGGACTCGGACCGCGCGCTTGCGGCCGAATCACGAGTGCCGCGTGGGATTTGTCGACATGAGCCCGAACCGGACCGCATCGGCCGCCCTGGCCCTCTCGATCATCGCCCTGCCCGCCAGTGCACAGGTGTCGACCTCGAATGGCATGGCCCAGTTCCAGAACGGCTATGGCGGAGCCCGCCAGTCCGTGACCACGGCCCAGACCGGCTCCACCCGGGATCAGTACGGCAACCGCCTGATCGTGGACGGCATCATCCAGTCCGGTGCCTCGGCCTATTCACGCCAGTCCGGCGGGGTCTCAAACAGCTATTCCGGCGGCGTCGGCAACGGCTACAGCTCGGTCGCAGGTGCGACCGCCATCGGTAACAATTTGAATGTCGTGGTTCAGGGCAGCCACAACACCGTCATCGTCAACTCGCGTCAGACCAACTCGGGCACTGTCACGGCTCGCAACGACCTGACCGGCACGCTCACAGGCTTCGAATGACGCTCGGTCTCCCTTCCCGGCTGCGCGTCCCGGCGCTTCTGACGGCTTCCGCGGTCGCCCTGAGCGCCTGCGTCAGCCCCTCGGCAGGCCCAGGTGGCCTCTACGCTCGGCCGATCGGCAATGCGCCGGTGACCGCCAACCCGACACCCTATTCTCCTGCACTGTACTGCATGGCCGACTATGCGCGGCGCTATGGCCTGCCCTCGCCGCGGATGGCGGTCGGCCGGATCGCAGACTACACCGGCACGGTATCGGCGGACGGTGGGCGTCAGATCACCGGTGGCGCGTCCTTGATGGCGATTTCGGCGCTGGCCAAGGCGGGGGCCCAGATCGTCGAGCGCTACGACACGTCCATCTCGGAGATGGAACTCCGCTACACCAACAATCGCCTGATCGGCGACGAAGGTGGCACTCCGGAAGAGCCGAACTACCGCCGCATCCTTGCCGGTCAGGTGCCGGGCTCGGACTTCTACATCGTCGGCGGCATCACCGAGGTGAACTACAACATCCGCTCTGCCGGCTTCGACGCGGGTGTCGGCGAAACCGACACCGACGTGCCTGGATCGGGGATCGTCCAGGGCAAGATCTACGTCATGAACGTCGCCATGGACCTGCGTCTGGTCCAGACCACGACGCAGGAAGTCGTCGACGTCATTTCCTATCAGAAGCAGATCATCGGCCGCGAAATCTCGGCCGGCGTCTTCGACTTCCTGAACGGCAACGTCTTCGACGTTTCGGCCGGCACCGGCGGGATGGAGCCGGTTCAGTTGGCGGTTCGCGCCATGATCGAGCGCGCGACGGTGGAGCTTATGGCCAACCTCTATGGCGCGCCGGGCCCGGAGGTCTGCCTCTCGGCCGAGAACGATCCGCTGAACACCGTCGGCCCCACGGGCGGCTACTACCCGGCATACGACAACACGGGAACGAACAATGGCCAGACTCGCGCCGATCCGTCTCGCTGGCACGATCGCCGCGACGGCGATGTGCGTCGCAGCCGCTACTGAGGTTTCCGCTCAGTCGCAGGACAGCCGCGTCCTCAACAACCAGCTCCAGCTCGGCGACGTCATCAGTGGTGTCACGCTGAACGTCGAGGATGCCTCGGACGAGGTCGCCGTCGACAACGCCACCCAGGGCAACAGCTTGTCCGGCTCGGTCCAGAACGGGTCACTGGACCTGTCCTCGTCGCAGACGATGAACGGCACTGCGCGCGCCACGACCACCGTGTCCGCAACCGGTGACAGCGAGGGACCCCTGAACCTGCAGACCCAGGCGCGGGGCAACTCTCTGGCCGCCGGAGCCTATAGCGCTGACCTGACGATCGAGGCGAACCAGATCGTCGGCCCGACCGAAATCACCGCTGCGGCCGCCCAGACCAACCAGACCGCGCGACTGCTGGGCGGGACCTCCATCTCGACCACCGCCATCGCCAACACGACCGCCATCGGCGGGACCGGTGCCCGCATTGAAGGCCTCGTCAGCCAGCGCTCGGACGCCAGCGTCCGCTCCGAGAGCTTCGTCGTCAGCCAGTACATCCCCGCGACCGGTGAAGTGATCGCCCAGTCGATCGGCAATGCCATCGCCGCCAACTCGACGGCCGCTTCCAGCCAGGCCCTGACCCTGCGCCAGCGCCAAGTCGGCGACGCCGTGACCGCCAACGTCAGCGCCAACTCCGGCAATGCCTGGGATCTGGCCGGCCGGGCCCGCGCCACGGCCAACCAGACGGTTCTCTACAATCAGGGCGGCTCGGTCGTGACGACGACCGACCAGTCCAACCTGTCCCGCGTGCGCGCCTCGGCCGTCGTCACCGCCTACGACTATGGCGCGGCCACGGCCAATGCGGCGGGCACCGGAAATGAAGTCTCAATCGGCAACAACGACCGCTATCTGGAAATCGACAACAGCCAGGTGAACTCGGGCGGCGTCGAGGTCACGTCCGAGTTCTCGGGTGCCTACGGGTACGATGTCCGCGTCGGGGCTGAAGCTACCGGCAACGCCGTCACCGGCTACGCCTGCTCGGAATGCGACGGTCAGATGGTCATCTCGAACGACCAGACCAACTCCGGCGCGGTATCAGCGCGCGCGACGACCAGCATCCGCGGCTCGGGTCGCAGCGTCGTCACCAGCGCGACGGCAACTGGCAATACAGCGACCTTCTTCGTCTCGCGCCCCGGTAGCTAGGCGATCCGGCGACCATCCACGGCCGCGAGGGTCAAGGCCGGTCTGCTCGATATCCCGACGCCAACCGAAAGCCGAGCCGTCAGCGGACCCACCGCCTCGCGCCGCCGCTCCTGTTCGAAGGCGGGCTGATACAGCCCCAGAAGGCGATCAGCGAGACCATCGTGGGTCCTCAACGGGGCGATCACGATCTCCAGGGCCCCGTTCAGACGGGCGGCTTCGGCCACCACCACCACCGGCCGGGCCTCACGCACCGTCTGGACAATCGCCGCCTGCACCATGGGCCGGCTTTCGAAGGTCCACAGATCCAGCCAGGGGACGCCCGTCATCTGCCGGCCATGCAGTGTCTCGACCCAGCCCCCGCCCAGACGGAGGATGGCCCCGTCAGACGTCCGGTCGGCGCTGAACAGGCGGGGAACCAGCCGCCCGAAGCGCATGGGCTCGAAGTCGGCGCGCAGGGGGACGCCGCCGACCCTCGGCAGGGCCGCCCAACGGTCGATCAGGGTCTGCGTGCCGGAATGGAACAATGCGAGAGCCTCCACCCCCGTCGGCGCAAGGCTCAGGCCCGGCAGAAGTCTCTCGGAAACGGAAACGAAAGACCTTTGCGGCCAGATGTCAGGCTGGATCGGCCCGTGCTTGGCCGCGAGACGCTTTTCAGGAGCCTGACCCATGCGGGTGCGGATCAAGACCTGGCTGCCGGCAGCCGTGGGGGCCCTTGCCTTCTTCGGCCTGGCCAACACTGGCGCGGCCCAGTGCGTTTCAGGCTGCCAGCCTCCGCCGCCGCCGCACTGCTGCGAGCCCCCTCCCCCGCCGCCGCCGCCG
>VYLD01000132.1_pt1 | contig 27697 bp, 22 predicted proteins | sample 5114401 | NCBI WGS metagenome assembly VYLD01 (sample SAMN12291783, study PRJNA351875) | freshwater metagenome | isolation source: freshwater lake | place: USA: Michigan, Gull Lake | collected 2013-08-08 | reverse complement strand
GCCACCCGCACTGCCAGCCGAGCCACCCGCACCGCCAGACGAGCCACCCGCACCGCCAGCCGAGCCACCCGCCGCACCGCCGGACGAGCCACCCGCTGAACCGCCACCCGCGCCCCCGGCTGTTCCACCGTCGGTAGCTGACGGGGCCGCCAGCCCGAAGAAGTCAGCCATGTCGGCGGCCCAGGCCGAGCGCCAGGCGTGGCCCTGGAAGGGCACCTCGTCCAACTCGACGAGCGCCTGGCCGGTGGGCGTGGCGCGGTAGAACGAGCGCGTCCCTCCGCTGGTGATGGGTGTGGTGCCGTCGGCGGTCTGGTCGACGCCATGAACGTTGGTCCACTGCTCGACCAGCTCGACACGGTTGGCTGGTGCCACGAAGACATCAGCCAGGCCCTGCCACACGGCGACCCGCGGCCACGGCCCCGGGAAGGTCGGGAAGGCGCTGCGCACCCGCATGCCCCACACCGCAGGGGTCTGGCTGGCGCCTGACAGGCACGCGGTCGACCCCAGGAACCCCTCGGTGCACTTGTACGGAATGCCTGCGGCGATGACGCCGGCCTTGAACCGATCAGGGTACGCGGCGAGCAGGTTCGCGGTCGCCGCCGCGCCCGCCGAGAAGCCCGCGACGAAGACCTGCTGCGGGTCACTGCCGAGGTCGGCCACCATGCGATCGATCATCTGCGTGATCGACGCCAGCTCGCCCGAGCCCCGGGTCTGGTTGGCGCTGTCGAACCAGTTGAAGCAGGTCTGCACGTTGTTGGTGACCTGCTGCTGCGGCAACAGCAACGCGAACTGCCGTTGCGTGGCCTGCGCCTCGAAGCCGCTGCCGGTCGAGAACGACGACGCCGTTTCGCCGCAGCCGTGCAGCAGCACCACCAGCGGTCGGTTCCGCGGCAGCCCCGCCGGCACGAAGCGGTACATCAAGAGGTTCGCCGGGTTCGAGCCGTAGCCCGCGTCGACGCGATCGACGGCCTGCTGCACCGTGCCCGTCACGCCTGCCGGGGAGGGCTCGACCACCGACCCACACGCCACCACCAGCAAGAGCCCAGCGCTCGAGAAGCGAATCATGGAGGGCCCGTAGAGGACCCTCGATGGGCGGTCAATGCTCAGCCACGCGTCGACACGGTCCCGCGCAGGTCACAGGCCCCCGAGGTCGTAGCTGCTCGGCACGTCGACCCGAAAAGCGAAGTCGACGGTCTTCTTCTCTTGCGGCTTCAAGGGCACCTTCCACGACACCACGCCGGTGGCCGGGTTGAGCGCCGCGCCAGGCGAGGTCTTCTCGGTGAGGGCCACCTCGAGGTCGCTCACCTCGGCGACCGGCACCTGGTCGGCCAGCGAAACCTCGAGGGTGGCCTTGCCATGGTTCGCCAGCTCGAAGCGGTACGCGTACGTGAAGCGCTTCTTCGAGTTGAAGACCCCGGTGTCCTTCTTGAGCTCTTCCACCACCGTGCGCTTCAGCCGCACCGAGTCTTCGATGCCGAAGGTCAGGGTGAACGAGGCGCCCTGCGCCACGCGCTCGAGCTCGTACCGCCCCACCAGGCCCGTCACTCGAAAGGCGTCCACCCGGCCCGGCAGCAGGGGCCAGCCGGTGGTGTTGGTCAGCTCGACCACCCGGAAGGCCACCGGCACCAGCCGGGGCGTGGCGCGCAGCTCGAAGACGCCGGTCAGCTTCGAGGTGCCGACGAAGAGGCGCACCGGCGCTCCGTCACCGGGCACCCGCGAGGCCTCGGGCACCTCGAGCTGCACCGACAGGCCCTGGCTCTTCGCGACCAGCCCTCCGGTGCCCGACCCCGAAGGGCCGGCGGAGGCGATGGAGGCCGACTGGACCAGCTCTTCGCGGCGGGTCAGCACCTTGCGCTCGGGCGGCCGCTCGGTGGCGCCGACCCGCAGGGTGTTCATGGTGGGCGGCGTGGCGTTCTGCGAAGGCACCGCGGTCGACAGGGTCAACTTCACCTGCTGCCAGTCTTCGCCGGTGGTCTGGGTCACCGTCGCCCAGGTCGCGAAGTCCACCGTGCGGGCGCTTTCAGCCGCGCGGGCCTCGTAGACCGGCGACCACGAGGCGCCGCCCACCAGGTACGAGAGGGCCAGGGTGGCGCTCTTCCCGGAAGGACAGGTGACCAGCACCTCGACGGAATACGACCGGCGCTGCGAAGAGGCGCGCACCTCCTCGAGCTGGCGGCGAACGTCCTCGAGGGACCGGTTCACGGTGCGCCGCTTCGCCTGAAGCTCGGTGGCCTGCTTCGCCGCCGCGAGCGAGGCGTTCAGCGGGGTCTCGAAGGCCGCGGCCCAGGCCTTCACGTCCGGGCGGTCGGCGGCGAACTCGTTCGACAGGCCCGTCTCGGTGACGCTGAGCAGGCGCGTGGCCAGCGCTCGTTGGCCCTCGACCTTCGCCAGCTGATCATCGAGCAGCCGGCCCTCATCGGTGAGCTGCTCGAGGCGCACCTCGAGGGCCGCGGCCTTCTCACCGAAGACCTGGGCCTGGTCGACCAGCTCGGCGCGCAGGCCATCGACGGTGCCGTCTGACACGCGGGCGCGAAACGAATCGGCGAGGGTCGACGGGGGCACGCCGGTGAAGACGATGGCCTCGCGCGCGCCGCAGCGCACCTTCGTCTCGCGGGTCACCTGCGCGCGATCGGGGTACACCACCACCGCGTCGGGAGCGCCAGTCGACGCCAGCATCAATACCAATACATTCGTCATCATGGCCGCACCTCAGCCTGGTACAGCTTCCACCCCTTCGGGCGTTTGAGCTGATAACTGAAGGTCAGCACCTGTTTGTCATTGGGTTTGAGCGTCAACCGCCACTCGAGGCGACCGGTCGCGGTGTCTTGAATGGCGCCGGGCTTCGAGTCGAGCAGCTTCGTCTCGAGGTCCTTCTGGTTGGGCTGGGGCAGGGGCCATTGGTCGAAGACCCGCAGCGCCACCGGCGTCCGGAAAGGGTTCACCACCTCGATGGTGACGGTGTACGTCGAGACGTCGTCTTGAGAGACGACGCCCTGGGTGGCGTCGACGACTGCCACGTTGCGCACCGCCTTGATGGCGCGGTCGAGGCCCAGGGGCAGGGTGACCGTCTCGCCCGGGGACACCAGCTTCAGCTGCGCGGTGCCGGCAGGGTCTGCGCCGACCGAGAGCGTCGCCGGCCCGCCGGGCAGCACCGTCGACGACGGGTTCTTCAGCTCGGCGGTCAGGTACGCCTCCTTCGCCAGGGCCGGGTAGACCTTGCGCTCGACCACCACCGGCCACTGCTGGCTCCACAGGGCCACGCGGCGGGTGCCCTTCGCCGAAGGAATGGTCTCGCGCTGGCGTGAGGGGAAGCTCAGATCATACCCGCCGGCGAGGGTGACGGGGCTGTCGGGGCCGAAGCTCGGCGGGCGGTACCCCGGGGGCGGCGACAGGCTGAACGACGTCACCGGTTGCGGGGCGCTGCGTCCGAACAACGAGGTGGACACGGCGCTGACCTCCACCCGGGCCGCGTTGACAGTGTCCGCCATGAAGTCCACCCCGTCAGCCGCCCCCGGAGCCGGTGCCATGCTCGGCGTCGGCGCCGACGGAGGCGGTGGCGGAGCCGCCTCCAGCAGCCTCGCGGACTTCCTGGCGACCGCCCTGCGGCTCTGGTCGGCGCGGTCTGCTGCCAGGGCCTCGGCGCGCGCCTGCTGTTCTTCGGCCTCGGCACGCGCGGCGAACGTCCGACCCACGGCCTGTGCGAGCCAGGCCTTGACCAGGGTCTCTTCAGAGCGCCCCCCCGGGGTGCGAGCCGCGAAGGAGATGGGGCGCACCAGGTCCTGCACGGGGGTGGGAGTGGGGATGAAGCGCTCGGTGGTGCCGATCTTCCAGGTCAACAGCTGCGGCGCCTTCACCGCCGCCGAAGGAATGGCGGTCGACAGGGTCAGCTCGGCGTCGTCCCAGTCCTCTCCGGTCTCTTGCGCCACCAGGCCCGCGAGCGACACCGTGACCAGGCTCTTCTCGGGGTCGAGCTGCACGTCCCAGGCTGGCGTCCATCGGGCCTGGCGCATCAGGTAGGTGAGGGTGACGGTGGCGGGGCCGCTGCCACTCAGCTCGGCCGACACCTGCCAGCCGTTCACGAACTCGGGGTTGCCCAGGGGCTGGGCTTTGCGCGCCAGGGCCTCGCGCTTCTTCGTCGCTGCGCGCTGAGCCAGCTCGACCTCTCGCAGCCTCTTCTGGGCGCTCTCGAGCTGGGCGCCGGTGAACTGCATCGCTGCGGCCCACCCCTGCGGCGTGAGCCTGAGGGCGGGGCGAACGCCGTCGTTCTGCGGCAACGTGGGAGACAGGCGGGACAGCACGTCGAGCACCTCTCGCAGGGCCTGGTGCTCGCGGCCCAAGCGGGCCAGCTCGGTGTCGACGGCGTCGAGGTCGCTCAGGAGGGCTTTTGCCTCGGCGGTATGGAAGGCCTCGGGCGAGAGGCGCTCGAGGTCGACGCGCTTCACCTCGGCGCCGGTGGCCTCGACGCGCACCGAGCTGACGTCGAGGCTGTCGCGCAGCGGAGGGAACTGCAGCGTGCCGCCGCCGGTGACCTGCGCGGTTCGAACCACGCGGGCTTGATCGGTGAAGACGGTGACCTGCGTGACCGGCGCCTGCACGGCGGCCATGGTCACCAGCGAGGTGAAGATGAAGGTCATGGGTGTTCCCCTGAGGCGGCCGGGCGCGGGGCAGAACGCACGGCGGCTGCGCAGGGTTCCACACTTCACGCGAGGCCCACACCTCAAATGCAGTCAGGCCGAGCCGGACGACCCGAGCAGGGTCAGCGCCGCAGGTCATGCACTTCGATGGCGCGCTGGGCGACGAACAGGCGCGTCCCGTCGCCGCTGCCCGCCTGGCGGCACGTGCACGCGGGGCCCAAGGCGACGTGCTGAGCAGGCTCACCAACCGCTGTCTGGCCGAAGCGCTGTTCGACCCTCGCCACCCCTTGACTCGCGCCGTGCCCGTCAACAATGGCGCCAGCGTGAGCCCTTTGCCTTCCAGCTGGCCCGAGCCCAGCGGCGACCTGGTCGCCTTCGTCACGCGGCATGGCAAGCAACGCCTCGCCGCCCAGGGCCTGAGCGAGCTGGGCCTGCACCTCGTCCACCTCGACGGGCCCGACACCGACCTGCTGGGTACCTTCACCCGGGAACGGCCCCGAGAAGGCACTGCGCTCGACGCCGCGCGCACCAAGCTCGCGTGGGGGTTCGAGCACGCCCCGCACGCGCGCTTCGCCCTCGCCAGCGAAGGCTCGTTCGGCCCTCACCCGCAGCTGCCCTGGGTGGCCGCCGGTCACGAGCTGGTGCTGCTGAAAGACCGACGCACCGGCCTCGAGCTGCGGGGCGAAGACCTCTCGGAAGACACCAACTTCGGCGCGGAGACGGTCGAGTCCCTCGAGGAGGCGAACGACTTTGCCCGTCGCCACGGCTTCCCCGAGCACGCCCTCATCGTCGGCCCACACAAGGGCGTGGCGTCGGCCGAGCAGCTCGAGGCGCTGGTGCAAGGCGCGCTGGCCCTGGGGCCGGTCTGGCTCGAGACCGACATGCGCGCGCACCTCAACCCCACCCGTCAGCGCTCGATTCTGCGGGCCATGGGCCGCTGCTTCCAGGCGCTCGCGTCGCGCTGCCCGCGCTGCCACTGGCCCGGCGTCGTGGTGACCGGGTCGCTGCCCGGGCTGCCCTGCGAAACCTGCCAGACCCCGACCCGCCTGCCGCGCGCGCTGCTCCGGCGCTGCACCGTGTGTGGAGTGACCCTCGAAGAGCCCGCGCCGCTGGCGGTCGCTCCGGCCGCGCGCTGCGACCAGTGCAACCCGTAGCGGCCACCGGGCTCGAGGTGATTTAGGAAAAACAGAAGTTTTCGTCTCTGATTATCGAGGAATCTGAAGCTTTTGACCCAGTCTACGGTTCGTTGCTCATTCTTCTGTTTTTCCAAGACGAGGCCCCGATGGGAACCAGCCACCACCACACCTTCTTCGAGCGCCGGTGCGAGCGCATCACCCGCCGGCCTCCCATGTCAGAAGACGAAGAGCGCGAGCTGGCGCTTCGGTGGCGGACCCACGGGGACCGGGCCGCCGCGAACCAGTTGATCGAGGCGCATTTGCCGGTGGTGCTGCAGGTGGCGCATCGGCTGCGCGGCTACGGAGTGCCCACCGAAGACCTGGTCGCCGAGGGCAACGTCGGGCTGCTGCGCGCGGTGGAGAAGTTCGACTTGCGCGGCGTGCGCTTCAAGACCTACGCGACGTACTGGGTGCGCGCGCACATGCTCGCCCTGGCCATGCGGTCGACCAGCATCGTCACCGCGGCCACCGGTGCGGTGGGCGCCAGGTTCTTCTTCAAGCTGCGCTCGGCGCGGGCCAGGGCCGAGGCCCTGCTGGGGCCCCACCACGAGGGTATCGACGCGCTGCTGGCCGCCCAGTTCGGGGTGAGCGAAGCTCAGGTTCGGCAGGCCAGCGCGCGCCTGGGCTCGGCCGATCGGTCGCTCGACGTGAAGGTGGGGGAAGACCAGGACACCACCGCCCTCGACCTGCTGGCCTGTGACCGGTCGACCCCTGAAGAGACCGCCGCGCTGGTCGAGCGTGACGAGCTGGTGCAGGCGACGGTGCGGAGGGTCTGGAAGGCCCTCGACGAGCGCGAGCGCGCCGTGCTGCAGCAGCGGTTGATGGCCGACGATGACGAGGTCACCCTCGCCGATCTGGGCTCGCGCTTCCGGCTGTCGCGCGAGCGACTGCGGCAGATCGAAGTGCGCGTGAAGGACCGCCTGCGCCGCGCGCTCGACGTCGCCGGCGCCGACCTGGCGCTGCACTGAACAGCCGAACACGCGCTCGTCAGGTCAAACGGGTCAGGTCAACGCCACCAGGCGCTCGAGCAGTCGGGTGACCTCGGCCATCTGGGTGGTGTCTCCCAGCTTCACCGCGACCCGGCCCTGAGCGAGCAGCGCCTTCACCTGGCCCACCGCGGTGTCCGCCTCGGGGCTGGGGTTCTCTTCTGCGCTCTTCTCGAGCAGCCGCACCAGCCGCTCGGCCTTGTCCAGCACCCGGGGGAAGGTCGAGATGGCCTGCGCTTTGTCCTTCTCGGCCTGCTGCTTCGCGTACTGCGCCTGCTCGTTCGAGAGCGAGTCGACCTCGGTCTGCGACAGGGTGGTGCGGGCCTCGATGCGCAGCGCCTCGGCGATGCCGGTGGTGGTGTCGACGGCGCGCACCGACAGGGTGCCTTCGTTCGACAGCTCGAAGCTGACCTCGATGGGCACGTCGGCGCGCCGCATCACGCTCAGGTCGCTCAGCACCACTTCCCCCAGCCGGGTGCACTCATCGGCCCACTCGCTCTCGCCCTGAAACACGGGAATGCGGGCCTGGGTCTGGCCGGTGCGACCGGGCAGGAAGGTGTCCCGCGCGCTCGACGGCACCGGGGAATTTCTGGCGATGAGGCGCCGCACGGTGCCGCCCAGCACTCCGACCGACAGGGTGTGGGTGGCCACGTCGATGAGCACCGTCTGGCCCCGCCGCGAGGCCAGCTCGGCCGCGTGCACCGCCGCGCCCAGGGCCACGGCCTCGTCGGGGTTGACCCCGGGCACGGGCGGGCGCCCGAAGAACTGCGTCACGTTGGCGCGAATCTGCGGCATGCGCGTCATGCCGCCCACCAGCATCACGGCCTCGATATCTTTGGCCTTCAGGTTCGCCGCGTCGAGCACCTGCTGGCACACCTCGAGGCACCGACGGGTCAGCGGCTGCGAGAGCGTCTCGAAGAAGTCGCGGGTGAGCGCCGTGTCCAGCTGGGTCAGGCGGGCCCCTTCGGTGGAATGGTCCCCCAGCTCTGACACCGACAGAAAGGCCTCAGGCTTCTCGGACAAGGTGCGCTTGGCGCGCTCAGCGGCGTAGCGCAGCCGCTGCATCGAGATGCGGTCTTTCATCACCGCGTCGCGCGACGCGTCGGGCACCTGCGCCACCAGCCATTGCACGATGCGGGCGTCGAAGTCGTCGCCGCCCAGCTGGGTGTCTCCGCCGGTGGCCCGCACCTCGTACACCCCGTCTTCCATCTCCAACACCGAGACGTCGAAGGTGCCACCGCCGAGGTCGAACACCAGCGCGCGGCCCTGGAACGAGTTCACCAGCCCGTAGGCCATCGCCGCCGAGGTGGGCTCGTTGAGCAGCCGCAGCACGTCGAGGCCCGCGATGCGCGCCGCCTCTCGGGTGGCCTGGCGCTGCCCCTCGTCGAAGTTCGCCGGCACGGTGATGACGCAGCGGGAAACGGTGCTGCCGAAGTGGGCCTCGGCGTCGAGCTTGAGCTCGCCGAGCAGCATCGCCGACACCTGGGTCACCGGCATCACCTTGCCCGCCACCCTGATGCGCACCTCACCCGAAGGGCCCGAGAGCAGCGGGTAGGGCACCACCTGGCGGGCGCCCTTCTCGAGGGCTTGAGACCACCGCTTGCCGATGAAGCGCTTGCTGGCCGGCGCCACCCGGTCTGGCGCTTCGTCGCCCAGCATCTGCGCGCGCTCGCCGACCACGCGGTCGCCCATGGCGGTGAAGCCGATGACCGACGGCGTCAGCCTGGCGCCCGCGCGGCTGGGGATGATGACGGGCCGGCCCTGGTCCAACGTGGCGACGGCGCTGTAGGTGGTGCCCAGGTCGATGCCGATGACGGGTTCCATCGAGCCGCGCACCATACCCAAAACGCTTCGGCTTCGTGTGGGTGAGTGCGGACCGCAGCCATGCCGGCCGCCACGCCGAGCCGCTTGCCCGGCACCTCGCCTGTGCTAGGGCCGCTCGCCATGCAGAACGTCTCCGTCGCCCGCCGCTATGCCCGCGCGCTCCTCGATGCCAGCGAAGGAGAAGCCGACACGGTGCTCTCGCAGCTCGAGCAGGTGGTGCAGTTCTTCGCGGCCACGCCCGACGTGTTCGCGGCGCTGTCGAACCCCGCGCTCAGCCGCGCGCAACGTCACGTCCTGACCGAGAAGGTCATCGCCAGCATCCCCGACCTGCACCGGCTGCTCGCCAACGTGCTCAAGCTGCTCACCGACCGCAACCGCTTCCAGGCGCTGCCGGTGGTGGCCCTGCAGTTCCGTGAGCTGGTCGACACCCGCCTTGGCCGGTTGCGCGGCACCATCACCTCGGCGGTCCGGCTCAATGACGCCCAGCGGCTGTCCATCGGCGTGCAGCTCGAGATGCTGACCCAGCGCAAGGTGCTCGTCGAGACGCACGTCGACCCGGCGCTGCTGGGTGGCGTGGTGGCCACCGTGGGCAATCGCACCTTCGACGGCTCGCTGCGCAGCCAGCTGCAGGCCCTCGGGCGCGAGCTGACCGAGCAGCGCTGACACGGTGGGCCGCGTGCGCGGCGCTTTGCCGCGAAGGGAAGGCGGGGGTGCTGCCCAGCCTCTCGGTGGCCGAGCTGTCTCGCCGGACGGCGAATGTGCGAAGGTCGACCTCGTGGCTGGTGACGATCGACTCGACTCTGCGCGCGCGGCCTCCTTCCTCGCGGCATGTTTTTCGCTCTCGCGCAGCCCGGTGCTCACCTCGACCTGGAGCGCCTTCGCCCTCGAGGCCCTCGAGCTCACCACCCAGGAGCGCCCCCGCCTGTCGGTGCCGACGCTGGTGCTGGACCTGGCGGTGCTGCTGCGGGGTGAGCGGCTGACGGCGATTCACCCGCAGGCGCCACAGCCCGTGCGCGACGCCGTGCGGGCCTACGAAGACCACGTGCTCGCGCGGTTGACCGGCGACCGACGGTGGACCCGACTGGCCGAGGGCGTGGTGGCGGCTGCGAAGGAACACAAGGCCGCGGCCATCGCCATGACGGTGACGCAGGTGCTGACCCGCCTCGGGGTCGAGGCAGGCCTCGGCGTGAGCCAGGCGGTGGTGCGGCGGCTCTCGACGCAGCCCATGGGCGAGCTGCTCGAGCAGGGTCGACTGGCGCTGGAAGACCCGGTGACCGCCGCCCGGGTGACCGAGGGGTTTCTCGTGCTGGCCAAAGCCGCGCGCCGCGCCCGCGAGGTCTTGAGCGACGCCGAGGTCTTCGTGGTCGAGAACATCGGCGCCTTGAAGGGCCTGGGGCCACGGGTCGCGCTCACCCAATTGGCCACCGCCGCGCAGCAGGTCGAAGAGCGCCTGCCGGCCCGCCTGCGCGGCCAGGTCTTCGAAGACGGTGACGCCCCCACCTCGCTGGAAGAAGACAGCGCCTTCCCGGTGGGCGGCTTCTCGAGCCTCTCGACCGTGGGCACCCTCGAGAACCTCGTCACCAGCGAGCTGATGTACATGGACGACGCAGGCGAGGCGCGGCCAGACCTGTTCGACATGCGCTTCGTCGAGGGCGAGCTGCTCTACTATTCGCGCGATGAGTCGGTGGCCGTGCGCAAGAAGCGCCGGGTGGTGCTGGTGTTCGACGCCACGCTGACCCAGGCGCGGGTGCTCGACGAGAAGGCCACCTACCAGCGCCTGGTGTGGCTGCTGGGCGCGGTGACCGCGCTGGTGCGCAAGCTGTCCGGCTGGTTCGACACCGAGGCGCTGTCCTTCGAGCTGGTCTTCGTGCGCGGGCCCCGCGAGGCGCCGCTCCTGGAAGAGGCGGGCGTCATCGCGCTGGTGCTGCGGGAATTTCGCGAACGCGGCCAGCTCGAGGTGCGCGAGGCCGAGTCGTTGGCGCAGGCGTGTCGACAGGCGCGCGACACGTGGGGCCGCCGGGGCCGGGTGCTGCTGTTCGGCACCACCTTTCCCTCAGGCCTCGAGCCGGGCACCGAGCCAGACGCCTGGGTGTCGTTGTCGAGCGCTCGGCCCCTGGTGGCGTGGCGCAAGGGGCCAGCTCCTCAAGCAGACGAGGGTTCAGCGGCAGCCGAGGTCTTCGCGCAGCTGGCCAGAAGCCTGCTCGATGGGCTGCTCGCGCCGCCACGCAACGCCAGCCAGGCCCGGTCGCGCGCGTGAGGTGACTGGCGGCCTCGGGCGCCCTTCGACCGCAGGCAGCTACAGCGGCCCGTCACCGAACAGCCGCTCGCGCGACAGGTTGAAGGGCGTGGTCGAGCCCGGCGCAGGCATGTCGGCGAACACCCGGTACACCTCGAGGGCGACGATCTTCTTCTCGGGCGGCCAGCCGAGCGCCTCGGGCCGGCGGTAGAGGTAGTCGCGAAAGTTCCGCCAGTGCTGCCGCCAGCCGGGCATGCGCGCGTGCACCTCACACCAGTGCTGGTTCATGAAGTACGGCCCGTGTTGCACCGCCTCGAAGTCGGGGGGCAGGCCGGTGAGCGGGTCGACGTGGGTGCCGTCGGCGAGCGTGGCGTCGACCACCAGGCGCATGTCCTGCCGGGGCACGTCGGGCGCGAACATGCTCCAGCCCTGCGGCACCTGGAAGGAATTGATGATGGTCGTCATCCACTCTGGGCGGGAGGTCAGCTTGAGTGACGGCGGCACCGCCCAGTTTTCCATCGACAGCTGGCTGAGCACCGCCAGCAGCACCATCGCCGGGCCCACCAGCCGGGTCACCGCCGAGGCCCGGTCGATGAACGCGGGGCGTGGGGGCGGTCGCGGCGAGGTCACCACCTGCGTGCGCGCGAGGTCCAGCGCCCAGCGTGCCAGTGGGAAGAGGGCCTGCGAGGTGAGAGGAACCAGCAGGAGCACGCGCAGCCACCTGAGGCCCGGCAGCACCGCCATCACCTTCGCAACCTCGGTGGCCGTGATGCGCGCTCCTTGCACGGCTTCAAAGTCGAGCACCTGGCCGAGGTCGAGGCGCGCGGCGAGGCGAGCGCCGAAGCGGTGCAGCTCGCTGGTCGGGTCGAAGGCGACGGTGACGCGAGGCTTTCGGCGCCACCGGTCTTCGAGCAGGTCCCACGCCCACGGCGTCAGGCACAGCAGCCCGAAGGCCATCATCGAGTACGAGAAGGGCCCCAGGGTGGTCATTAGCGCGATGCCGCCGTGCAGGGCGATGATCAGCCCCAGCGCCAGCGGCCGCAGCTTCGAGGTGAGGAACGGGTTGATGAGCAAGACGGCCAGCGCGCCTTCGATGATCAACGTCCCGAAGGTGAGGGCCGGGCTCAAGAACCCCGGCTCATGCAGGCGCACCATGTCGGCCAGCGAGGTCGACATGCGGTTCTGCCAGAGCAGGTAGTGCACCGCGCTGCCGTCTCGCCACGAGGGGCCCTGCTTGTGCACCGCATTGAAGAAGTAGATGGCGGCGAAGTTGAAGAAGATGCAGAACACCGCCAGGCCGGTGTGGGTCGGCACGCGGTCGTTCACCCAGGCGCGCGCCTTCAGCTCGGCCGGCGTCGACTCGTCGTGGTGTCGCAGCGAGAACAGCAGCGCGTCGAGCGAGAACCGTTGGCCCAGCGGCAGAAACACCGTCCACACCGCGATGATGTTCATCACCACGGTGCCCCCGTGTTGGGGCAGCAGGAAGCGGAAGTTGACCGACTCCACGCAGAGCAGCGCCAGCACCTGCATCAGCCGGGTGCACCAGCCCAGCGTGTACAGGAGATAGATGACGGCGATGACCGCCATCGCGATGCGCACCTCGGTGGGCGTCGAGAACCCCGAGAGCAGCGACCAGTAGCCAGCGGTGGGCGGCAGGAAGAGCGCGTAGTGGTTCGGCCAGATGCCGTCGTTCGAATAGAAGCTGACCAGGTCGTCGCCGAAGAAGCCGGTGCGGTCGGCGAGGTTGCCCAGCAGCAGCAGGCCGAAGCCGATGCGAAACAGCCCGAGGGTGCGCGTGTCGAGGGTGCCCCAGCGCGCTTTGGCGAAGCTCCACATTCCCTGGCCCTGTCTACACGAGTGTCGGTGCAGGTGTGCGAGGCTCGCGCACGCCGTGGGTGACTTCCCCTGCCTCGAGGTGCTGGCGCTGCCGTACGCGGGGGCGGTGCGTCAGGCGCTCGGTCAACGCTTTCCCCTCACCCCCGACTTCCTCATCGGGCGCAGCCCGGCCAGCGCCATGCCGCTCACGCTGCTGACGGCCAGCGAGCGGCACCTGCGCATCGAGCACCGGCACCAGCGATGGTGGGCGCTGGACCTGGGCAGCTCGTACGGCACGCTGCACAACGGCGAGCCGCTGCGTGACGCCGAGCTTCACCATGGCGACGTGCTCGAGCTGCCGTGGGGCTTCGTGCTGCGCATGTTGACCCACGACCCTGACGCCGACCGCAACCTCGAGATGCAGGCGTCCGTCGAGCAGCGCCCCGACGATGAGGCCCGATGGCAGGTGTGGGCCGATTGGTTGCTCGAGCGTGGGCACCCGCTGGGCCACCGCATTCGCGAAGGTGCGCGCGTGGCGGCCGATGACGCGCGGTTCCTGGGCAGCCTGGCGGGGTTCTTCCGCCTCGGCTGGCTCGAGGTCGACTGGTGGTTGGGCTTTCCCCGGCGCGCGGTGGTGCGCAGCCCGGGCTCGTTTCGCGGTGGGGGCGAGACGCCGGCGCTGCTCGTCGAGCGGCTGTGCCAGACGCCCAGCTGCCGCTTCCTCACCCACCTCGAGGTCGACGTGCGCAGCTTCGGCTCGGGCACCCGCGAGTCGGTCGATCTCGAACAGGTGCTCGACACCCTCGTGGCGCAGCCGGGGCTGCCATGGCTCGAGGCGCTGCGCCTGGGGCCGCTGCTCAACGTCGAGGTGCTGCTCGAGCACCGTGACCGCTACGCCGCCGTGCAGCGTCGCCGGCCACGCCTCACCACGCCTCTGGAGCGGGTGGGCCTGCGCAACGGCCACGCCACCCTCGAGGTGCTCTCGGCCCCGGTCGACGTGGTGGTGCGCCCGCAGGTCGGCTCGACCATCGGCCTGGTGCGCGAGGCGAGCAACCTGGTGGGGCAGCTCGAAGAGTGCGCCGTGCAGGTGCTGGCGCCCGAAGGACACCCGGCGTCCCGGCTCGCGGTGCGCATCGACGACGAGAATGGGCGGTGGGTCGCTGAAGATCTCGCCGCGCAGGCGGGGGTGCACGGCGCGCGTGAGGCGCCCCTGAAGGTGAACGGCCGTGAGCTGGTGATGGCGCACGTGAGGGACGGTGACGTGCTCGAGCCGACCCCTGGCCTGCTGGTGCGGCTGCGCACGCGGTGAGCTGGTAGACAGCTTTCCTCATGTCGACCGACGCCTTCGTCGAGAGCCACACCGCCGAGCTGGACGACGCGCTGAAGCGGCTCGTCGAGGTGAACTCCTTCTCGGGAGACCGGGCGGCCGGCAACGAGGTGGCTGCGCGGCTGGTCGAGCTCTTCACCATTCCCGGCCTCGAGCCGTCGCGCATTCCATCGGCGCGGTTCGGCGATCACGTGGTGGTGCGGTCGAAGGGCCAGCGCGGCGTCGACCCCATCGCGCTGCTCGGCCACAGCGACACCGTGTTTCCCCCCGGCACCTTCGAGGGCTACCGGGTCGACGGCCGCTTGCGACGCGGGCCCGGGGTCTTCGACATGAAGGGCGGCCTGGTGAGCATCGCGTTCGCGCTCAAGGCCATCGCCGCCACGAAGGGGCTCGAGCACGTGCCGCCGCTGCGGGTGGTCATCGTGTCCGACGAAGAGGTCGGCTCTCCCGAAGGAGCGCCGCTCATTCGCGCCTTCATCGCCGGCGCCCAGGCCTGCCTGGTCTTCGAGCCCGGCCGCAGCAACGACGCCATCGTCACCGAGCGCCAGGGCACCGGCTCGGTCATCGCGCGCGCCTTCGGCAAGGCGGCGCACTCGGGCAATGCGTACTGGGAAGGGGTGTCTGCGATTCGCGCGCTCGCCCGCTTCGTCGACGTGGCTGAAGCGCAGAGCAACCGGGCGACCGGCGTCATCGTGAACGTGGGCACCATCTCGGGCGGCACCTCGAAGAACACCGTGCCCGCCGAGGCGGTGGCCGGGGTCGACCTGCGCTTTCAGACGCCCGCCGAGGGAGAAGCGCTGGTGCAGCGGCTGGCTTCCCTGGCCGAGGGCGCTGCGGCCCAGGTGCCTGGCTCGAAGGTCGAGCTCGAGCGGGGCCCGATGCGGCCACCGATGAACAAGGTGCCCGGGGTCGAGGCGCTGCGGCAGCGCTATGGCCGGTGCGCACGGGCGGTCGGGCTCTCGGGCGATGAAGCGCCGCGGCAGGGTGGGGGGAGCGATGGCAACACCGCGTCAGCCATGGGCATCGCCACCCTCGACGCGCTGGGGCCGAGGGGGAAGGGGTTTCACACCCACGACGAGCAGATGGAATTCGATACCCTGGTCCAACGCACCCGCGCGCTGGCGAGGTTTCTGCTCGAGGCGGGCAACGGCTGATCAGTGATGATTGTCTTTGATTGACCGAAGTCTCGGCCCTCGACGCTGACGGCCCGTGACTTGTGTGACACACTCTTCTCCATGCCCAACAAGGTCGGCCGTCAGCAGTTCAACCAGGCGCTGTCCAACACCCCCATCGACGTCAAGCAGGCCGAGACCGACCCCTCGCTGCGCACCGCGTTGCCCGCCAAGGCCGACCTCAACCACGACGGCGTCATCAAGGGCCAGGCCGAGGTCGACGCGCTCTTCACGCAGATCGACTCCTTCGGGCGCAACGCCGCCGCGGCTGACACCTCGCTGCTCGACCCCTCGGGCAACGGCACCCAGCAGGCGCGGGCCATGCGGGCGCTCGGGCAGCTGACCCAGAACTCCGAGGTGCTGGGGTGGACGGCGGGGGTCAACTTCTCGGCGGTCGACTTCTCGGCCTACGTCGCGCCCCGGGGCACGCCGCCGGGCTCGGAGACGATGGTCGGCGCCGCCGCGCTGCTCTTGCGTGAGCGCAAGAACAACTACGGCACGGATCAGCCCTGGTACAACCTGGACCCCAACCACGCGCTGCCTGCCAACGTGAGCCTGGGCGGGCTCGCCAAGAACGACCGCAACCCCAACGGCGTGTGGAAGTGCAACCTGTTCGGAGGCAACGCGGTGTACGCCGCCGGCTTCGAGCCGCCGTATTACGGCAACCGCGGCAAGGGCGAGTACCCGAACGCCAACCAGTTCTACAAGTTCAGCGACGCCTCCGCGGCCCAGTTCGGCAACAAGGTGCACTTCAAGCTGGTGGGCGAACTGGCGCTCAACGGCGTCGACGAGGCCACCAAACAACGCGCGCTGACCCAGCTGTTGCGCTCGGCCCAACCCGGAGACCTGTTGATGGTCGACCACCAGGGCACTGGCGTGTCCGACGGCGGGCACACCCGGGTGGTGATGGCGAACGACCTGCAGGCCGACGGCTCAGGCTCGATTCACTCGGCGCAGGCCACCCAGAGCGAGGCGGCCATTCGCAGCGAAGGCCTCTCGTCGTTCTCGGGCGAAGAGCACGTGTGGATTCTGCGGCCCAACCGACCGCGTGAGGGCCAGCCCACCGCGCCGACCAGTCCCACCACGCCGAGCCCGCAGCCGGGCGCCGGCACGTACACCGTCAAAGCGGGGGACACGCTGTCCCAGATTGCCAAACGCACCCTCGGAGACGCGTCTCGCTGGCGCGAGCTGGCGGCGCTCAACCCGGGCGTCGACCCGGCGAAGCTGCGCGTCGGCGTGCAGCTGAAGGTGCCCTGAAGTCCCATACCGTTGCCTCTGGTTGTTCGCGCGAACGCGTGCGGCGAGGTCGAGCGCTCTCGCGTATGAGCGCCGTCGTTCGCGCACCCGGAGACACGCCATGGCGAAGACGTTGCCCACCCAAGGTCGCAGTACCCACGAGGTCCTCACCGAGCTGAAAGGGCTGCGCGCCGACGACGCGAAGTGGAAGGACGGCAAGACCTTCAGCCTGGTGTACTTCGCCGGCGACGAGGTCTCTGAGCTGCTCAAGGCCGCCTACGGGGAATTCATCGCCGAGAACGGCCTGTCGCCCGTCGCCTTCCCCTCGCTGCGCAAGATGGAATGCGAGGTGGTCTCGATGGCCGCCGGCTTGTTTCACGGTGATGACGACGTGGCCGGCACCATGACCAGCGGAGGCACCGAGAGCATCATGATGGCGGTGAAGGCCGCGCGGGACTTCGCGAAGAAGACCCGCGGCATCGACCGGCCCGAGCTGATCGTGCCCCGCTCGATTCACCCCGCGTTCGACAAGGCGGCGCACTACTTCGGGGTGAAGATTCTGCACGCGAACCTGAAGCCAGACTTTCGGGTCGACCTGGCCGACGTCGAGCGGCTCATCTCTCCCAACACCGCGATGGTGGTGGGCAGCGCGCCGCCGTACCCGCACGGCGTCATCGACCCCATCGAAGACCTCGCGGCCCTGGCGACCCGGCACGGCCTGTGGTGCCACGTCGACGCCTGTCTGGGGGGCTTCTTCCTGCCCTTCGCCGAGAAGCTGGGGCAGCCGATTCCACGGTGGGACTTTCGGGTGCCGGGTGTGACCAGCATCTCGGCAGATCTGCACAAGTATGGCTATGCCGCGAAGGGCGCCTCGGTGGTGATGTATCGAACTGCGGGCTTTCGCCGGCACCAGTTCTTCACCTGGGGTGGTTGGAATGGAGGGCTGTACGCCTCGCCCTCGTTCTGCGGCACCCGGCCCGGCGGCGCCATCGCGGCGGCGTGGGCCGTGATGCACCACCTGGGAGAAGCCGGGTACCTCGCCCGCACCCGCAGCGTCCTGGACAGCACGCACACGCTCAAGACCGGCATCAACGGCATCCCGGGGCTGAAGGTGCTCGGCGAGCCGCACGCCGGCGTCTTCGCCTTCACCTCGGACAGCTTGAACGTCTACGAGCTGGGCGACGCCATGGACGCGAAGGGGTGGAAGCTGGACCGCCAGATGGACCCGCCGGCCCTGCACTGCATGGTGACGCCCGCGCACGCCGCGGTGACCGACCGCTTCCTCACCGACCTGAAGGACTGCGCGTCGAGCCTGAGCGCCGGCCAGCCAGCGCCCGAGGGCAGCGCGGCGATGTACGGCATGGTGGGAGCCATCGCCGACCGCACCCAGGTGAATGACTTCCTGCTCGACTTCCTCGATGGCCTCTTCGAGCGCGTGTGAGCCTGCTCGGGTGGTCGGCGCTGGTGGTGGTGAGCTTCTTCGTCGAGGCGGCGGCGGGCTTCGGCAGCATGGTGGTGGCGCTCGCCCTGGGCGCCATGGTGCTCCCGGTCGACGCGCTGCTGGGCGTGCTGGTTCCAGTCAACCTGGTGCTCTCGTGTCTGCTGGTGGCGCGTGATTGGGAAGCGGTGAGCTGGTCGTTCCTGGTTCGCCGGGCGCTGCCGCTGTTGACCCTGGGCGCGCTGATGGGCGCCGCGCTCGCGGGCCAGCTCGACGTCGCCCTCGCCAGGCCGGTGCTGGGTGTCTTCGTGGTCGTCGTCGCCTGCCTGCAGCTGGGGCAGGCGTTGATGCCTGGCAGCGGGGCGCGGCCGTTGTCGCCCATCGCCCGGGTGCTGGGCCTTCTGGGCGCAGGGGTGGCACACGGGGTCTTCGCCTCGGGCGGCCCCCTGGTGGTGTTCGTGGCGGCGAGGGAACTCGCTGATAAACGCGCCTTTCGCGCCACCTTGAGCGCGCTCTGGGTGGTGCTCAACGCCCTGGTGCTGCCACGGCTGATCAGCGGTGGCTCGCTGGCCTTTTCGACGCTGTCGACCAGCGCGGTGCTGCTCGGGCCCCTGGCGCTTGGCTCGGCGCTCGGCCAGTGGGCGCACTCCAGACTCGACGAGCGCCGGTTCAGGTTGGCAGTCGCCTCGGTGCTGGGGTTGGCTGGTGTCTTGCTTGTGTTCGGGTCGTCGAGGGTGACGGCGCCGGTGGCTGTCTGTTCTGTGGGCTCAAGGCCATGATTCAGGCGCTGTGTTGTATTGTCTTTCCGGCGCTGGCCATGTGGGCGAGTCAGCGGGTGAAGGTGCTCGGGCTGCTGGGGCCGGTGGTGACCTGTTACGCGGTGGGCATCATCGCGGCCAACGTGCCCGGCGTGCCGCTGAACCCGAAGGTGTCGATGGACCTCAACGAGGCCGCCATCGCCCTGGCGATTCCCCTGCTGCTCTTCTCGACCGAGCTGAAGAAGTGGCTGGCCCTGGGGCCGAAGCTGCTGCTCTCGTTCGCGCTGGCGTGCGTCGCTGCGGTGGTGGCCGCGGGGGCGGTGGGCTGGCTGTTTCGCCACCGCACCGACGAGTGGTGGAAGGTCGCCGGCATGCTGGTGGGCGTCTACGTCGGAGGCACCGCCAACATGAGCGCCGTCGGCCTGGCGCTGGAGACGAAGAAAGAGACCTTCGTGCTGCTCAACGCCGCTGACGTGGTGGCAGGCGGCGCCTGGTTGCTGGTGCTGCTCACGGTGGCGCAGCGCCTGGTCGGCAAGGTCTTGAGGCCCTTTCTGGCCGAGTCGCACCCTCAGCCCCTCGAGCACGAGGGCCAGGTCCGCTCGGTGTGGACCCGTCAGCACTTCGCCTCGATGAGCACGGGCTTCGCGCTGGCCGTCGCCCTGGCGCTGGTGTCGGTGGGGCTGTCGCTCGGGCTGAGGGGAAAGGTCGAGGCCATGGTGGTGCTGCTGGCGTTGACCACCGGTGGGCTGCTGCTGTCGATCTCGCCGAAGGTACGGGCGCTCACCGGCACCTATGAGCTGGGCGAGTACCTGCTGCTCATCTTCTGCGTCGCGGTGGGCACCCTGGCCGACGTCCGCCAGCTGGCCGGAGGCAGCGCGACCCTGTTCGGCTTCGTCATCTTCGTGATGCTCGCGTCCATCGCGCTGCACCTGTTTCTCTGCTGGGTGTTTCGCATCGACGTCGACACGGCGCTCATCAGCTCGACCGCCACCATCTATGGCCCCGCGTTCATCGGCCCCGTCGCGGCGGCGCTGAAGAACCGCGCGCTGGTGGGCCCCGGGCTGACCATGGGCCTGGCGGGCATCGCGCTGGGCACCTGGCTGGGGTTGTTCACGGCCTGGGGCCTGAAGTGGCTGGGCGGGCCCTGACAGCCCGCCGAAAAAAGCCGCCCACCCTGCCTCTTCCTGGTGGCGAAAGAAGCTTCAGGCTCGGGCCCGGTCGGCTTTCTTCAACGGGCTGATTCAACGCGAAGGTCAGGCTCCGATGACCTTCTTGATCTCACCGAGTTTTCGCTGAGCTTTGCCCGCGGCTTTTTCTGCCAGCCCCCTGGCCTTCAGCTTGGGGTTGTCAGTGAGGTTGCCGGCCATCTGTTTGGCCTTGCCCTTGATCTCGTGAAACGTGCCTTTGAGCTTGTCTTTGGTTGCAGAGGGCATGGTTTTTCCCGTTCGAGGTGTGCTGCGTTGGGGTGATACGGGCTGAACGCGGTGCACCGCGCGCGCCAGCTGGCCAACCCCCCCGACTCCGGGAAAGGAGTCTCCATCGGGCCATCAAGGTGACCGACGCTGGGCCTTCGGGTGATGGGTCACCGTCGCCGACTGCCCGAACCACACCTGGGTCGCCGGACTCAGGCCTTCAGGTCGACGGCTGGGCTGCGCCCTTCAAGATGACCATCACCAGCACATAGCCGCCCCACGGGTCTTTGCGGTCGCGCTCGGTGGTGACGAAGAACATCAGCTCGAGCTGGTCCTGCTCGAGCACCTCGGACGGCCAGCGCACGTCGTCGAGGTCATAGGTGCGAATGCGCCAGCCCGACACGCTGCGCTGGGTGACGTTGGTGGCGGCCGACATGAACCGTTGCAGCGCCTCTTCTGAGTCGTACTCCTGCTTCGCGACCCCTTCGGCGAAAGTGGGCTCGGCCGACGACGGCAGCAGCACCCACTGCACCGGCTTCTTGCCCGCCCGCGCGCGCTGCCCGTTGAGCGCGGTGAGCACCTTGTCTGCGGTGAGGGGCCAGGTGGGGGCCTGCACCGGCTCGTACGCCGAGACGAGCCCCGCCAGGGCTGGGCCTTCCTGGAACAACCCCACGGCCAGCACGCCCGCGCGCGGTGACAGCAGGCCCTTGCGAGACCCCGGGCTGTCGAGCAGGTGGGCGAGCAGCTCAGCCGCCGTGGTGCCGTCGACCGAGGTGGCGGCGAGGGTGCCGTTCATGATCTCCTGCTCGACGCGCCACCCGGCCATCACGCCGAGGGCGATGGCGTCTTCTTCCACCGCGTCCCGGTTCGAGGCGGCGTGAAAAAAGAACGGCGCCAGCTCGGTCTGGTCCTTCGTCTGCGCTTCCGACAACGTCAGGGGTTTGGCGCCGGCCTCGGCCCGCACCACGTTGAGCTGGGCGACGAAGTCAGCCGCTGAAGCGCCCGGCGCGGCCTTCACCAGGGTGGGTGCCCGCCAGGTGGTGGCTGGCGGACCGGAAGGCAGCGCCAGCAGCCGCAGCACCTCGAAGCCCAGCACGCGGCCCTTCTCGCGCGCGCCGATCGAGATCCACGCGGTCTCGTCGGACTTCAGCACCGGGCACTTCAGCTCGAACCGCGGCGCCTCGACCTTCTGCGTGCTGACGCAGTCGGCGCTGCCGGTGCGGCCCTGGTTGGTGGTGCCGTAGAGGGTATCGGCGCGGCGGGTGGTGACGCCCCGCACCAGCACCATGCCCTCGGCGTCGGGCGTCATCGAGGTGGCCTCGAGCATCGTCTCGTCGTTGGTGTGGGCCAGCACCACGGCCACGTGATCTCCCTGACGCTCGACGGCGATGCCCGCGCGCTCTCCTGGCTGCACGGCGTCGATGAGCGTGACCACCTCGTCGGTCCACTGCGCCTTCAGCTTCGCGTTGGTGGGGTCCTCGGGCATCGTGCCGGTGAGCCAGCGGGTGCGGGGGCCGTGGGGCACTCCGCAGCGGGCGGCGATGAAGAGGTTGAGCGGCTGGGTGGGCTGGCCCTTCTTCTCGACCGAGAACCGCGCCAGCTCGCGGGCTACGCAGGCGAGCGGACCCGAGGTGCGAAACCCCTTCTTCGCAGCCTGCTCGGCGAGCGTGGCCGCGAACGGCGAGTCGGTCTCATGCGGGCCGTCGGCGTACTGAGTCGGCAGGGGGCCTGCCAGCGTCCACGTGTCGACGTCGACGCTCTGGGTGGTGAAGACCTTCGCGGGCCGCGGCTTCTGCATCACCTTCTTCAGGGCGTCGACCGAGGTGAAGCGATTGGACGAGCCAGTTGCACAGCTGAACGCCGACACCACCGACACGAACACGAGAGCGCGCATGGGCGCGAACTGTGCGAGCGCGGTGGTGAGGGGTCAAGCGTCAGGACGATGACGACCAAGAGGAAGAAGAGGCCTGCGCGATGGCGGCCGAGCGGTCGTCGCAGAGAAGGCAGTGTGGCCTGCGAGGGCACGCCCCGGTGTCATGAAGCGCGGGCGTCACCGGCGCGATCGTTAGCGGGAGTCCGATCCTCCGCAGAGCTCACAGTTCACCTGCGGCGCGACGCCCAGCGACGAGGCGACGACGTCGCGCTCGAGGGCGAAGCCGAGGTCGCCCACGCCCAGGGACGGTGAGGGCTCTCCTCTGGCGTCCAGCGTCCACCGGCTCGTCGCGCGCGCTCGCAGCCAGTCGCGCGCCTTCGCCTCGCTCTGCGCGCCGACGACCGAATGTTCCATGCCGTGCCAGCCTCGCACCGGCACCGTCACTACCATCGAGGCCACGCCCAGGGGCAACGGCAACCGTCGCAGCGTGGCTCCGTAGGTGTCCAGCTTCAGCTCGTCGCCCCCTTCGCACTCGTTGGGCAGCCGCAGCGGCACCGACGCCAGGTGGACCCGGCGCAGCCTCGTCGCGTCGACCGAGAACGACAGCCGCGGCGACGGCTCGCTCACCCCCGCCTTCTCCAGTGCGTGTCGTCGCTGCTCCAGCACCGCTGGTACCTGACCCGCGCAGGGCACTCGAACGTCGACGCCGGTGAAGCAGGCGTTGGCCGGGGGCGGGCCCTTCTTCATGGGGCCCCATGAGGCTTTGGCGAGCTCTCCGCGGCAGCCCCACGCGAGGCGCAGGCCCTTCGGCGCAGCCCAGACCTTCTCGAGGGTCGCCTGGGCCACCCAGCTGGGCCGTCGCGCCGTCCACGCGGCCTCGAGCACCTTGCGGCGGGTCGCCTCGGACGGAGCCAGCAGCCACACCCGGTGTCGCAGCACCAGGGCGACGTCGCGGCCAGCCTCGGTGGTGGGCTGGTTCGAGGCCTCGGTGACCAGCGCCTGGGGTTGGGGCGGCGTGGTCACCAGCGCCGAGAGGGGCAGCACGCCGTGAAAGGTGGCCGTCGTCACGTTGAGCGGCGTGGCTCCGGTGGGCGCGAAATCGACCCGCGTGGCCAGACCGAAGGTGACGGAGCACCGCTTGCCCTGCACCGCGTCGATGGTGACCGCCGTACCGATGGGCAGCGACGCCAACAGCTTGCCCTTGCCCGGGGCCGTGCGCACCTCGGCGAAGGTGGTCCCCACGAAAGCGGGCCCCGGCGTGCTCGCGAGGGTTCCGCTGGCGGGCACCTCGGGCAGCGGCAGCTCTCTGGCCTCGAGCCTCGGGCCGTCGACACCGCGCTTGAGGGCCAGCGCGGCCAGAATCGACACCCGAAAGGCGGTGGGCCCCGGCGCCTGCTCGAGCACCCTCAAGGCCTTGTCCGGGTCTCGCAGCAGCAGGTCCTGCAACGAGGCGTCGGTCAGCGTGCCGGTCGCGAGGCCCGGGTCATCGGGCAGCCCCTCGGTCGGCTCCCCGTCGAGCACCTCGGCCTCGAAGGTCTCTTGAGGTGGAGGCGGTGGCTCGGGCGCCACCACGGCGACGACGGGGGGCGGCGGAGGCTCTGGTTTGACAGGCGGCGGGTCGCACGCCAGCGCGAGCAGGGTCACGCCCGGGAGCAGGACTCGACCCATCGACCTGCCCAACCCCTTTGAACCCATCACCCGCATGAGACCACGAGCGCGACGCGCTGGCTGCGGCGTTTTCGCTGACCAGCTTCGGTCAGTCTCTCCGCCCGCGCGGTTCGCCTCCCGAACCCGGTTGCCCACGGTCAGCGCACCAACGAGGGGGGTCCAGCGCACCAACGAGGGAATCAGCCGTCACGAGTCGAGCGGGTGAACGCCGTGGGCTGCACAGAAGGCCGGCAGGTCGGGGAGCAGGTTCGTCAGGTCCTCGGCCTCGCTGCGGTACGTGGCCCGTTCGCTGGTGTCGAGGCCGGTCCCCCGCAGCACTCGCAGCAGCCATCGGTCAGCCCAGGCGGGTGACAGCCCGACGCCGGGGCTCACCATGAGGTGGTGCCAGTGCAGGTGCGTTCCGTCGTGGTGGAAGACGTCGCCGCTCGGCGGCAGCAGGTGCGCCAGGACGGCGCCCGCGGGAATGGGTGGGCCCGCGTCGGCGCTGGCCAGGGTCACCACCCGCGTGTCGGGGCCCAGCGACACCTCGGTGCACAAAGACCGGTAGGCGCGCGGGGCCTTCAGCCCGACGTTCACCAGGCTGACCACGTGCGCGGCGCGCAACATGTCGGGTGGCAAGGCGACCTCGAGCGGTTGCGACGTTCCAGAGAGGAAGCCGGGGTACCAGGGCTGGCTGGCCAGCCGCGGCGCCGCGTAAAAGAGCGCCGCGAGCAGCGCGACGTGACCTCGTGGTGCCTGCAGGCGGGCGTGCAGCACCTGCAGGTGACAGCCCACCTCGGGCAGCCAGCGGGTGTCGATGTGAATGGCCGGGTGCGACTGGGCTCGCTGCGAGGCGGCGTGCCGCTCGGCGTCCCGCGCGGCGTCGAGCGCGAGCGAAAGAGAAGGACCCATGTGACTTCCACCGAAGCACAGCGCGGCGCTCAGATCTCGATGGTCTCGCCGGGCGCGAGCGCCGAGAAGCGCGTGGGAATTCCCAGGGAGGGCAGGTGCTCGCCGAACCCCTGCTCGGTTCCTTTCGTCGACAAGCCAAAGCGCTGCAGCAGTCCATGCGAGGTCTGCGGGTCCGAGCCCGTCGGCACCAGCCGGTCAGGCTTCAGCACCCGCAGCGCCTCGCTCAGGTGTTCTGCCGACATCACCAGCGGCAGCCCCACCAACCGCACGCCCTGCACGCTGGTCAACACCACGCTCACCCGGCCCAGGCGCTGCGCCTGCGACAGGGGAATGGCGTGGGGCTCGTGGTACAGCACGCGCCCGTCGCCGTCTTGCCAGAGGTAGCCCCGGGTGCTCCAGGCGAAGGGAAAACCCGACGGGACGATGCGCACCGCGACGCCCGCCAGGCTCACCGTCTGTCCGGCAGGCGGCGACGACACCTGCGTGAAGCCGAGGCTCCGCAGCGCGCTGCCCGCCGAAGCCGGGGCCAGCACCGGGAGGTCGCGGGGCACCTGGGCCAACGAGTCGGGGTCGAGGTGGTCCGCGTACGGAGCCGTGAGGGCGAGGGCGTCGATGTCTTTGAGATCAGCGGGCGTGAAGCGCGGCGCCGCGCGGGTGCGCTCGAGCAGCCAGGCGCCCGGCGACAGGCAGTAGCGCGCCGTCAGCCAGGGGTCGATGGCGATGCGCCGCCCGCCGATCTGCAGCAGCCACGATTGGTAGTCGTCGAGTCGCGTGAGGTGCATGAGGTCGCGACGCGAGAGCTTGTGGTGCGTCGGGTCAGCAGGCAAGAGGCGCCTCCCTCTGGGAGGACGATGACGACGGCCATGCAGACGACGAGCGCAGGTGAAGGTCGGGGGCGCGGGTACGCGGTGGTGGCGGTGGCCTACCTGGCGGCCCTGGGGACAGCGGCAGGCACCCTCGTCGCACTCCCGCCCGAGTGGCACCCGCTGCTGCGCGTCGCGACCACCGCGCTGGTGGCCACGGTGACGGTGTTCTTCTTCTCGTGGCGCAGCAACAACACCGCCCTCTTCAACCCGTACTGGTCGCTCTCACCCATCGCCGCAGCGGCGTGGCTGGCGCTCGGCCCCGGCGCCTCGCGGGGCCTCGACCTGCGGCAGGCCGTGGTGCTCGGCCTGGTCACGCTGTACGGCGTCAGGCTGACGTACAACTGGCTGCGCGGCTGGCCCGGGCTGCGCCACGAAGACTGGCAATACGTCGACTACCGGGTGAAGGCCGGGGCCGCGTTCTGGCCGGTCAGCCTCGGGCTCTTCCACCTCTTTCCAGCCGCCATGGTGACGCTCGGGGTGCTGCCCCTTCACGCCGCGCTGGTCGACGGACTCACGCCGGTGGGCCCTCTGGACGCGCTGGCCTGGCTGGTCACCCTCACGGCCATCGTCATCGAGTGGCTGGCAGACGACCAGCTGCGCGCCTTTCGACTGGCTCAGCGGCAGGACGGAAGACACTGCGAAGTCGGCCTGTGGCGCTGGTCCCGGCACCCCAATTATTTCGGTGAGTGTCTGTTCTGGACTGGGCTGTTCCTCTGCGGCCAGGCGGCGGGCGCCCCGTGGTGGTCGGCCGCGGGGTTCCTGGTGATGCTGGCGCTGTTCCTCGGCATCAGCGTGCCCATGGCCGAGCAGCGCAGCCGGGCGCGGCGGCCGGGCTACGCAGCCTACGCGCAGCGGACCTCGCTCTTCGTCCCGCTGCCGCCAGGCCGCGCCGCGCGCTGAAAAGCCCTCGCGCCGTCGGCGCGCAGCTCAGTTCGCGAGGTACCTCGGCAGCAGCTCACCGACCAGGTGCCACGCCCGAATGCGCGCCTTCGCCGCGTTCACCCGCTCACGTTCCACCGACAGCTGCGTGCGTCGAGCGGCGTCCTCGGCCTCACCGACGTCGAGGGCCGTCGACGCGCCCCGCTCGAACCGGGCCCGTTGCGCGCCCTGACTGCGCTGCGCGACCTCGGCGGCCCTGCGCGCCAAAGCGACGTTGCGCTGCGCCTGCGAAAGCAGGTCGACCTCCTTCTTCGCCTGGCCCTCGACCTCGACGCGCGCCGCGGTGAGCCGCTCGGTCGCGGCGAGCACGGCGACGGTCGCCTGCTGCACCTGCGCGTCGTGTCGCTCGCTCGACAGTGGCAGCTCGAAGACGACCGCCAGGTTCGCGCTCACGTTCGAGAAGCGGCCGAGCTGCTCGAAGGTGCCCTCGAAGGACTGGTTGCCCAGCCCCTGGGTCTGCACCCAGCCCTGCAGGTCGAGGCGGGGGCGGGTCGCCTCTCCAGCCGTCAAGGTCTGCTGCTGCGCCTGCTCGAGCGCCGTGCGCGCCTCGAGCACCTGGTACGAGGCCTCGAGCGCGCGGCTGAGGGTCGACGGCAGGTCGACGGGCTCAGGCAGGGCAGGGGCGTCGCGGCCGATCGCCACCATCGTCGACGAGCGCGCGCCCGTCGCGACCTGCAGCTCGACGGCGCGCTGGTTGAGCGTCGTCTCTACGTCCCGGCTTTCGCGCGCTCGAGCAGCGCCGCGAGGTTTCCCTCGAGGTTCTGCGCGTACTCCTGTGCGCTCTGGCCATCGACTCCCGTGGCTCCGTCCTTCCGCGTGCGACGGTACGCCTCCGCCAGCCACGTCTCATCGATGTGGTGGCTCAGCGTCGTCAGCGTCTGAAATCTCCGCGCAAGCTCTGCTCTCCGCGCTTGTTTCGTTGAGATGTTCGTCGAGCCCTTCGTCTCGCTCATCTTTCCCTCCTGCGGTTGGTCTGCTTGGCGGGCCTCTCCCTCCATCGGGTCGCCTTGGACGGCTTCCCCGACTTCGAAGGTACGGTGGCCCGCTCCGACTCCCTCTGACCCACGGGCGGCTTCGTTTCCTTCGCCGCGCCGCTTCCACCCGAAGTTGGAGGCCAGAGGGTCTCTCAGGTTCCCTGGCAGCCCTGTCGCTCCATGCCGCAGTCCTTCGCCCCCGGTGGGCGAGACGCGCGCGGTCACCTGCTTCGCGCGCCTCGTGTTGCCTTCCGCGGATCCCCGTCCGCGTCGGCCCCAACGACTTCTGTATTTCGAGGTGGACTCCCTGCGGCCTGGCAGCTCGCTGTCTACGCTTCGCAGCCACGGTTGACCCGTGCACCACGCAAGACTCGCTTCCGGGTGGGGACCTTCCCTTTCCCGGGTGGGTTGACCACGAGGCTGCACTACGAGGTTTTGGTCATCAGCTCATATGACTACCTCCTCGTCAGAGC
>VYLD01000130.1_pt1 | contig 27992 bp, 24 predicted proteins | sample 5114401 | NCBI WGS metagenome assembly VYLD01 (sample SAMN12291783, study PRJNA351875) | freshwater metagenome | isolation source: freshwater lake | place: USA: Michigan, Gull Lake | collected 2013-08-08 | reverse complement strand
TTCTTCGCGCGACCCATCACGACCCCCAAACCGAAAGAGATCGCGCCCCCATGATCCTCTCTGCTTCATTCGTCAACCAAGGAATGGATCCCGCTCAGCGGGATCCTGTTTAGACTGGCGTGGGCGCAGGCGCCGCTGCTGCTGGGCTACCAGGGCCGCCTGCTCAAGATGGATGGCGCGCCCGAGACGGGAAACGTGCAGATGCGGTTTGCCTTCTTCTCGGGCGACACCGGAGGCACGTCGCTGTGGGAAGAGACGCAGGCGGTCGCGCTGACCCAGGGCTTCTATTCGACCTCCCTGGGCCGGGCGACGGCATTCCCCGCGACGGTGTTCGACGCGAGCACCGTGTGGCTCGAGGTCGCGGTGCAGGCTGCCGGTGACACCCAGTTTCGCACCATGACGCCGAGGCAGCGGGTGGGCTCGGTGGCGTATGCCATCTCAGCCCGCAACGTGAAGGGCGGCACGGTCGACGCGACCAGCGTGTCTGTGAACGGGACGCCAGTCATCGATTCGAACGGCAAGCTGACGTCTTCGGCAGGGTATACGGCCGGGCCGGGCATCAACATCGACGGCACCACGCGGGCCATCTCGGTGAACTCGAGCGGGTGTGCCACCGGTCAGGTCCTGCAGTGGAATGGCAGCAATTGGCAATGCGCGACCGTCACCGGGAGCGGCGGTGGCATTTCTGGGGTGACGGGGTCGGGCCCCATCGTCGTCACCAACGGCACCACGGCGCCGGTGGTGTCGGTCACCTTCGGGTCGACCGCCAATACGGTCGCCCAGGGCAATGACAGCCGCTTTGGGAACGCGACGTCGATTCAGGGCGCGCCCGTCGCGAGTGGGGCCGTCAATGGGCAGGTGCTCGGCTTCAGTGGCACAGGCTGGGCGCCGGTGACGCCGACTGGTGTTGCGTCGGTCACTGCCGGGACCGGGTTGACCGGCGGCACCATCTCGACCTCGGGCACCATCGGTATCGCGAACGGCGGCGTTGGCGCAGCTCAGCTCGCGACCGGAGCGGTGACGTCCGACAAGCTGGCCGCAGAGGCGGTCACCACCGACAAGCTGGCCGCAGGAGCCGTCACGTTCGAGAAGCTGGCCATCAGCGGGTGTACGAATGGTCAGGTGCTGCGGTTCAACGCGGGAACCTGGCAGTGCGCGAGCGCTGGCATCTCTTCAGTCTCCGGTGCTGCGCCCCTCGTCGTCACCAACGGCAGCACCGCCCCAGCCATCTCGCTCACCGCGGGCACCAGCCCGGGCCAGGTCATGAGCTGGAACGGCTCGGCCTGGGCCGCCGCGGCGCCCACCCCGATGCCCACCGTCACGGCCACGGCGCCCCTCACAGCCAACACCACCTCGGGAGGCTACGTCCTTGGCGTCACCACCGGCACCACTGCCAACACCGTCGCCGCTGGCAATGATTCGCGCTTTGGCAACGCGCTCACGGTTCAAGGCAGCCCGGTCGCGGCGGTGTCACCCAGCGCCAACCAGGTGCTGCAGTTCGTCTCCGGCACGTGGACGCCCACGACGCTGCCCTCGAGCGGAGGAGGCAACGCGAGCAACGTCATCGCCCAGTACGAGTTCGAGGACATCGGCAGCCCCCTCACCGATACGTCGGGCTCCGGAGCGAACGCCACCTTCGTCAGCGGCCTCACGGCAGGCGCAGTGGGCTATAGCGGCACCGGCGTGAACTTCTCTGGAGGCGTCGCGACGGTCGCGGCCGGCAACTCCATTCCGAACTCGGCGCAGGTGTTCGTGGAAGCGTGGATCTGGCCGCAAACGCAGAGCGCGACCACCAGCGGGGTCATCGCCGAGAAGTCCGGCGCCTGGAGCCTGCGCTACGTCACCACCGCCACCACGTCTGACCTCGAGTTTCGCATCGTCGGCCGCACGGCTTCACCCAACTGCACGGTCGTCACGTCGAATGCGGGCATCTCGACCAGCACCTGGACGCACGTCGCCGGGTACTACGACGGCCTCAGCATCGCGATTCTCATCAACGGCGGAGTCGGCGCCATGGCCTCCTGCAGCAAGGGCGCGCTCGCGGCGAACGCGGGGACGGCCTTGACGATGGGTGGCCCTTCAGGGGCCGGAGAACGCTACCTGGGCTACCTCGATGCGCTGCGAGTTCGCTCGTTCGCGCAGGTGCCCGTCCGCAAAGGCATCATCAACATCACCACTCGGGTGAACAACACGCGCGCTTCCCTCTCCATTGCGAACTCGATCACCATGGAGAGCTTCGTCGTCGACAAGAAGTCTCCCACCAGTTACCTGCTCATCGACGGCGCGGTCGCGGGCTACGGCAACTACTCCGGGTCGATGCAGCAAGGCTGGAAGCTGGGCAGCGGCACCGAGGTGTTGGGACAGGGCCTGATGTACGAGGCCAACAATTTCTCGAAGCTCTTCCCTACGAAGGTCATCATCTCAGGTCACGCGACGACGGGGCCGCAGACCCTCGTCTTTCGCTTCTTCGCGGCGAATGGCTCGGGCGGCGAACGGCCGTTCAACGTGTACAACCCCAACGGCGCGGACGACGCCCGCCTCGGCCAGACGCAGTCGGTCTACACCGTGACGGAAATCGAACCCTGACCGCTGCGCTCAGGGGGTCGCGCGGGGCGTGACCGTCAGCAACCCCTGCCAACCCATCACCACATTCGACTCGACCCACGCCAGGTTCATCACCGTGTACAGCGGCACCCACTCGTCGAGGCCGGCCCTGGTGGTCACCCGAAGTGAGACGCCAGGGTTCGGCACGTAGTGCCCCTGCCGTTCCCGCACCCAGAGCTTGCGTGACGTGGCGTACGTGCTGTTCACCTCACTGCGCGCCAGCACATGGTTGACATAAGTGCGCTTCTGTCTGTTCTGCCGCACCACCACCTCTGGCAGGCCGCTCGCCGTCGACTCCATCAACCCCGCGGCCGTGAACCCGATCAGTCTGCCATCGTTCACGTACCGGGTGTCGAAATCACAACACATCGCAAGAAACAGAAAATACTCGCCAGACTCACGCCCCACCTGCACCAGCCGCCCATCGACCTGCACGTCGAACGACGCCGGCGCCACCGCATCGAATACCTGCCCCAGCGGCCCCGCCGCGAACGTGGGGTCGTTCAGCCCCCGCCGCAGCGCCCAGTGCACTGCGGTGAGCCCCAGGTGATCTCTGGCCTCCACGCTCGCGCCCCGATTCAGCAGCGCCTCGATGAGCGGCACGTTGCCGGCCACCGCCGCCATCATCAGCGGCGTGAGGTTCTGTACGGTGCGGTAGTCGACGCCGTACTTCTCGGTGTTCCTCAGAATCTCTTTGAAGTTCTTCGCCTCGAAGGGCTGCAGCGGCTTTCGGGCCGTCGACGACAGGGTGTCTTTGAGGCGCTTCGCCGGCTCGTGCTGCGCGCCGTTCGCCAGGCGCTCGAGCAGCACCCGGTCGTCGAAGAAGCAGGCGTACTCGAAGAGCTGGTCCTTCGCCTTGCGTGACACGCTGCCCGGCTCGAGGGCCTTGACCACCAGCGGCCGCAAGAACGCCTCGTTCATCACCGGCCAGGGCACCGGCTCTTCCCTGAGAATGGTTTTGCGAATGGCCTCGGCCTGCTCGAGCTTGCCCTGGGCCTCGAGGCGTTGGGCTTCGCGCTGCCAGTCTTCGGTGGTGGCCTGCTTCACCGTCACGGTCTGCGTCCCGTCGAACGGCACCTGCAGCAGCGCCAGCAGCGGGTGCGTCGGGTCGTCTTCGACGAGCCACACGTCGACCACCGCGCGCGTCAGCCCGACGTACAGCGCGTTGATGAAGAACTTGTATTCCTCGAGTGAGCGGTCGCTCTTGTCCTTCGCGCGCCGGTATTCCAACGCAGTCACGTCGAGCGCCTGCGCCGGCACGCCCTCGGCCAGCTCGGCGAACAGGCCCCGCTCGGACGCCACCAGCCGATAGAGAATCACCGTCTCGTACTCGAGCCCCTTCGCCTCGAGAATCGAGAACACCAGCGGCGTGCCGAAGCGCGCCTTCGCCTCGGCCTTGTGCTCGTCGCGCAGCACGATGACCGCTGCCTTCGTCGAGCGCCGGGTCTGCTGGTCGAGCGTGTTCACCAGCGGGGTGCCCGTCTTCACCCCGCGCACCGCGCCCGCCACGCCCTCGACGGGCTTCATCAACGAGTTGCTCTCGCGGTCGACGGAGCCGAAGCGGTGGTGCTTGAGCGCCAGCACCCGGTTGGCCACCTTCGTCGCCGCCTCGCTGTTGCGGTAGCTGACGTCGAGCACCGCCATGGTGCGCTCGTCGTCGAAGGTGCCGCCGCGCCAGAAGAGCGTCTTCACCTTGCTCCAGGCGAAGAAGTTGGGGTGCACCAGCTGGTTGGCGTCGCCGGCGATGATGAAGCTGCCCGCCTCTTTCAGCGCGCGCAGCACCAGGTCGAGCTGCACCAGCGTCAGGTCTTGCACCTCGTCGACCGCGATGAAGTCGTACCGCGGCGTCACCTTCGTCAGGTTCGCCTGCGCGATGAGGTTGGGCTCGTACAGGCCCTCGCGGCCCATGAAGTCGCGCCAGGCCGGCAACAGCTCGTGCAGCGCCGCCCGCTGGTCAGGTGGGAAGATGGACTGTCTTGGCCCCAGGGCCAGGTACGCCTCGAGGCTCAGCACGCCGGCCGGGTCCGAGGTCAGCACGCCGCGCAGCTCTTCGAAGCACTGGTGCGAGTCGGCGAACTTCAGCTTCTGCCGGTGGCGCGAGAAGAAGCCCGCGAAGTCGCGAAACGACGCGGGCCGGCCGGTGGGCACCTCGATGGACTCGAGCAGCTGCCGGTAGCTCAAGAAGTCGGCTTCCTGCTCGCCGGGGTCCCACCCGTTGGCGACGTAGACGCTGCGCGCCGACTGGGCGAGCCACGCCGACTCGGTCACGTACGCCACCCGGCCCGCCTGCTGTCGCAGCAGGTGCAGCAGCAGCGCCGTCTTGCCGCTGCCCGCTGAGCCGACCAGCACCAGCGGGGGCCGTCGCTCACCAATCGCCTGCTGCGCGTCGTCGAACGACAGCGGCTTGTCGAGCACCTCGAAGGTCGGTCGGCTGGGGTGCAGGTACCGCATGGGCGCCGTGGTGAGCGGCGTCGCCTCGGGCTCGTCGGGCAGCAGCGCTTCGTCGATGCGCGCGCCTCGCAGAAAGCGTGAGCGGGCGTAGTCGTGGTTGGGCAGCAGCTCGAGCGCCAGACACGCGCGCTCGTCACGAAAGGTGACGAAGGTCACGATGAGCCGCGCCGCGTCGCCCAGCTTGGCGCGGTAATACCCACCGACCTGCAGCTTCTTGAGGCTCGCCGCCTTGAAGTCGTCGCGCTCGATGGCAGAGCGCACGCGGTCGAGCTGAGGAGCGAACTCACCGGGGGACAGCTGGGTCGACACGAGAAAGCGCATGGTGGGAACTCAGGAGCGGCGAGGCTGCGGGGACCGTGAAGGGTCGGTTCGACGCGGGTCGCGGTCGTGCGACGGGCGTCCGCTGAACTCGGGGTGTATCGCCTGAATGACGATGACGGAACGCGGAAGTGTCCTGCCAGCCACCATGCTCAGAGGTCGATCGGGCGAGGTATCAGCCGCCAGATGCCGGCACCGACGAGGGGGAAGATGAAGCCCTGATGAAGCAGCTGCTCGAGGGAACTCCCTGAGGGTGCGCCGTCGACGCCGCGCGTGATGCCTGGCCGAGCCGCTCGGCGGCTGACAGCAGTCAGGGCGCTGCGCAGCCCAACGGCACGGCGCCGTCGAATGCCTGGTTCGGGGAATTGCAGGAATTGGGGTCGACGTCGCGCGGCGAGCACCTCGACGTCCGCGCGACCAAGGTGAAGGGCGACCTCGCGCGGCGGCACCGTCACTGACTGGCCCAGCACCCTGGAACTCAACGAGAGCCGGTCAGGGGTGAAGCCGCGCGCCCTGGGCTCATCTGGCCTCGCTGGGACTTCGCCCAGCCGCGCCGAAATGGCGGGCACGTACTCAGGGCCCGATGGGCTCACCAGCACGCCCACCTTGAAGGGCTCGCCGACGAAGGTGCTGCCAGAGAGGACCGTGGCCCCCGGCTCAGAGAACTCACACAAGTCCATGTCCGTGAGCGACAGCCGCAGGCCTGGCCGCGGGCCGCAGGCCATCAGAGACACGAGGAAAGGCCAGACGAGTCGGGGCATGGGTCACCAGGTTGCTGCGAGGGAAAGGAAGGCACGGATTGAGGCGCCGCTCACGCGGGCCGTCAGCTGAAGGTCGAGCCCCAAAGGACCAGATGGGGCTCAGGTGGAAGTCGATGAGCGGCATCACCCGACCTCCGATGCGCGGAGAGCCGATCGTCAGCGCGCCATACGGCGCGAGCGTCGAGCTGCCGGTGACCGCCAGGTTCAGCGAGACCCACCGCCGCGCGGTACACGTCACGGCCACCTGCGCTTCGCCCACCGCCTGCGCCGAAATGCCGTACTCCACCACCCCGAGGGCGGCCAGGCTCGTCACCAGGCTGACCTCTGACGAGAACCAATGACGCCAGGCGCCCGAAGCTCGCGCTGAGAACATCAGTCGGTCGATGAGAACCCGCCCAGGGCGCGGGTCAAGCAGGCGCAGGCCGAAGGAGTCGAGGCCCACGAAGAGGAGCGCTTCGTCACGATGGCGCTGCCCAACCATGAAGGTCACCGACGGGGCCAGGAACCCCACCTCGAGCCAGTCGACCGGCGACCAGGCGGCCCGCAGCGAGCCCTCGAGGCCGGTGTCTGACCAGACCGTGCTCGAGACGCCTCCACGCACCGCGAACGAGATGGTGTGCGCGGGAAGAATCGACTCCTGCGTCCGGGGCACGATGACCTCGTCGCGCTTCGCCTCAACGGTGTGCGCGGGAAGAACCGACGCCTGCGTCCCACGCACGACGACCTCGCTGCTCTTCGCCTCGACGGTGGCCTTCCCGACCAGCTCGAGCGACCGCTCCTCGACGGTGGTGACCTGGCCTGCCACGACCTGCACCTCGCGCGCGGTGCTCACCTGCCGCTCGTCGATTCGTCGAATGAGGTACGTGCCTGGCGGTACGGCGAGGCGCGCCCGGCGTTCGCCCTCGGGCAGCTCGAGCAACACCAGGCCCGAGGGCAGCTCGACCACCTGCAGCGGGCCGACCGACTGGTTGAGCGTGAGGGTGCTGTTGTCGGTCAACTGCGCGAGCGCGAGGTCACGCCGCCCGCGAAGGTTCCACTCGAAGCTCGGGTGCTGCGGCTCGACGGAAGCACGCGCGCTCGCCCGCACGGTCTGCGATTGGGCATAGGTGAAGGCCTCGGTGGCGCTCACCACCCCGTCACCCGATGCATCGGCGGCGCCGAGCAGGCCCGCGACCAGGTGGTGAGTGAAGAACGAGCCGGCCAGCGCCTCGGACTCGTGCGCTTCTTCCAGGCCCGAGCTCGAGGCGATCAACACGCTGCCCTCGGTGGCCAGGGTGATGGGTTTGAGGGTGACCGCCGGGCCCGGCGTGAGCCCCTTGGCGCGCGTCCACCCGCCGCCGCTGCACGCGTCGATGATGCCGACCTTCACCGTCACGTGGGCCTCGATGAGCGCGCGGCGCACCGCTTCCAGCGAAAGCGGCAACCCACCTGGATACAGCGCGGACTCGTCGGCGTGCCCCGAGTAATAGAAGTACAGCACCGTCTCGGTGGCCTGGGCCGACAACGTGTCCGACAGCAGCTTCAAGCTGGCGAGCAGCTCGTCCGGCGTCGGGTCGCGCAGCAGCACCGCGTCTTGCGGCCGTACGCCACCGACCCTCACCAGCGCGTCACGAAGGTGTTCGGCGTCTCGAAACGCAAAGCGCAGCGTCGGCCTGCCTGGTGGCGCAGCGTTGGCGCCGATGATCAACGCCGCACGTCGCTCTGGGCCCGGCGAGGCAGCCAGCGCGACGGTGAAGAGAATCGACGCCAGACTCATGGAGCACTCCCAACCTTGAAGGAAAACTCTGACCACCAGCGGGTCGCAGCGCGGGGCTTCTCGCGGGCCACCTGCGGAAGGGGCACCTCGCCGCACGGGCCGTCACACAACAGCACCCCCAGCCGCATCACGGCGTCCTGGTCGTCGACCAGCCAGCTCTGGGGAAGCTGGGTTTCTCCCTCGGCATTGACGGGTCCTTCGAAGAGCTGCTCCCAATGGCCGCCCTGCTCGACCCCCACCACCAGCTGCGTGAAGCCCGCGCTCGCCAGCCGCAGCTGCAGTCGGTCGCCAGAGCGCAGCGGGGACCGACCGTCCCACAAGGTCGTTGCTTCAGGGCGCACGACCCAGACCGCGAACGACGGTTGCCCCTTGGCTCTGGTCGACGGCTCGTTCGGCATGGGCCGCACGAAGACCACCAGCAGCGCCATGGCGGTGGCGAACGCGAGGCCCAGGCCCCACGACAGCCCGAAGCGTGGCCGCCGCGCGACCTGGGCCCAGGCGGGAGCGACTTCCAGGGTCGGCGTCGACTGGGCCACGTGCGTCTGGCAGCGCTCGCACGAGTCGACGTGCGCGACCACCTCGGCGCGGCCGCTGCCAAGTGCGACGAAATCGAGGTCGAGGGAAGAAGGGTGCGTCACGGCGTCTGCTCCACAGCGAGGGTCTTCACGGCGTCGTCGAATTGGCTCAACCAGCGCCGCACGGTGCGCTCGGACACCTCGAGCACCTGCGCCAGCTCGGGCTGGGTGAGTCCGTTGGCGCGGCTGAGCAGCGCGGCCTGCAGCGCGGCCTGCAGCGCCTCGGCAGACACCAGCGTCGCCAGGCGTCGAATCACGCTGCGCAGCTCGGCGGTCGCGTCAGGGCTCTGCGTCATGGGCGAGAGCTCGTCTGCGAGGCTGCGCTTGTGGGCGCGCAGGTGATCGATCGCGAGGTTCGAGCTGGTGCGATACAGCCAGCGCACGGTGCCCTGCTCTCCTCCGGACAGTTCGCGAGACTTCAGCAGCCGAATGAAGGTCTCCTGCGCGAGATCGCTGGCGAGCCCTTCGTCCCCGACCAGTCGTCGGCAATGGTGCCGAACCAGGGGGAAGAAGCGGCGGTAGGTCTCGTCGGCGGTCATGAACGTCACACTCAACGCCCCACCTGACAGAAAGCGGACACGGGCTGTGCTTTTCACGGGATGACCGGCTTCTGCCCACGCGCTGACGCGACGAAGGCGGTGCGAGCAACCAGCGCCGACCACGCTGTCGCCGAGGCGGACCTGGAGCCAGGCGGGTCATGGACCATCAGCTCGGACGTCGCCGCGCCCTTCGGTCGTGCGAGAGTCGAAAACCCTGATGTCGAGCGCCGACGCCCACCTCGCCCTGCTCGAAACGGCGCGAGCGTTCTTCGAGGCCGAGCGGGTCTGGGCCGTGTCCCGGGCGGCCTTCGGTGGCGTGCTGGGCCTCACGGCGCTGGCCTGCTGGCTGGGGGTCGCGCGCCCTTTCGCGGTCGGGTTGGCGGTGCCCTTCGCGCTCTGCGGCCTGCTCGAGGGTGTGCTCGGCGCGCGCGAGGTCTTCGAGGCGCCGCGCGAGGCCGATGTCATGACCGCCTGGGTGCGCGAGGCCCCTGACCTGGTGGCCGGCCTCGAGCGGCCTCGCGCCCAGGCCCGCGCCGAGAGCTACCGGGCGGCTCGTTGGGCCGACGGCGCCCTCTTCCTGCTGGGCCTCGTGCTGCTGAGCCGCCCGGGCATGAGGCGGGGCGCAGGCACCGGGCTGGTGCTGGTGGCCCTCATCACCCTGGCCTTCGACGCGCAGGCGCTCTCTCGGGCCAGCCTCTACGTCGAACAGCTCGACCGCTTCATCGCCGTGGTGTCCTGAAACTCAGCTCGGGGCGTTGTCCATCGGCGCGAAGGTCGACACCGGCTCGGCCTTGCCCTTCACCGACAGCGGCTCGGAAGCCTTCCACTGCAACACGTCGCTCAAGCGGGCGCGGGTATCGGCAGAAATCAACATCGACGTGCCGACCTGCTTGGTGAGCCCTTCGATGCGTGAGGCGGTGTTGACTGCGTCGCCGATGACCGTGAATTCCCGGCGCTGCTCGCTGCCCACGTCGCCCACCACCGCGCGCCCCGTGTGAATACCAATGCCAATCGTGAGCACTGGGTCTCCGCGGGCAGCGCGGCGTTGGTTGAGGGCCTCGAGCTCGGTCAACATCTCGAGCCCACAGGCCACCGAGCGCTGCGGGTGGTCGGGCTGCGAGAGGGGCGCTCCGAAGTACGCGAGGATTCCGTCACCCATGAACTTGTCGAGGGTGCCGCCATGCTTGAAGACCACCGCCACCATCACGGTGAGGTATTCATTCAGCCAGCGCACCACCACGTCGCTCTCGTGGCTCTCGGACATGGTGGTGAAGCCGCGAATGTCGCTGAAGAGAATGCTGACGTCGCGGTGCTCGGGCTTCGAGCCGTCGAGTGACTCGAGGCGCTCGACCACCTGCGGCGAGAAGTAGCGGTTCAACTTCGCCTTGCGCGACTGGTCCACCGTCAGCTGGTGCGCCATGCGCTGCACCAGCCCGATGCCGAAATACCCCGCCGCCGTGCTGGTCACCGTCAAGAGCAGCGCCGTCGGCAGGCTGTGGGCCACCTCCTGATTCCCCACCACCACCAGCACCGTCTCGCCCACCACCGACAGGCCCGCGGTGGTGAGCAGCACTCGCCAGTCGAAGGTCAACACCGCCAGCATCAGCGCCGTGAGGAAGATGGACTGCGAGAGGCTGGCGCCGATGCCCGGAATCTTTTCCATGGGAATGGCGATGAGCTGAGCCACGAAGATCATCGGCACGTCGAGCAACGCCACCGTCCAATGCGAGCGCTCGCGGAAGTGCGGCCACATGATGAGCGCGCCCATCACCAGCAACGCCGCGACGACGTACACGCCGACCGCGGTCACCGCGACCACCCACAGCCCCGAGATTCCCAGCAAGAACCACACGCTGGTCGCCATCACCCGCAGCACCGAGGTGGGCACCGCCACCCGGGCCCGCTGCTCGCGCATGCGGTCTTCGAAGGCGTCCCTCAGCTCGGGCGGCAGCGCGCTCAGCGAGTCGTCGGCTGGTCTCGGCTCAGGCACGACGCGCATGGTACGGGAAGGACCGGGCCCCGTCTCATTCTGGCGCCTGACGTCCCGCGGGCGCGCTGCCCTTGCCGCCAGGCCTCACCCCGTGGTGAGAGGCCTGCCGCATGCCGATGAAATACGTCTTCCTCGGGGTGGTGGCGTTCATCGTCATCGTGCTCGACCAGTCCACCAAGTTCCTGACGCTCGAGCGGCTCACCACCGCCTTCACGGGCAGCGACAGCGCCCTCGGCGTCTTCGTCGGCAAGGCGCCTGAAGCGGGCTTTGACGGGTACCACTACCGCCCCACACCCCCGGTGGTGGTGTCCGAGTCCTTCTTCCGCTTCCGCTACGCCGAGAACCCGGGCGCGGCGTTCGGCCTCTTCCGCAACCTGCCCGAAGACCTGCGGGGCCCCCTGTTCCACGTGGTGTCCATCGGCGCGGTGTTGCTCATCGGCTACTACTTCTCGCAGCTGACCGGCGCGAAGGTCGAGCGGTGGGCGAAGTGGGGTCTGCCCCTCGTCCTGGGAGGCGCCATCGGCAACTACCTCGACCGCCTCGCCCGCGGCTTCGTCATCGACTTCCTCGAGGCGCACTGGTTCGAGCAGGCGTACTGGCCGGCCTTCAACGTGGCTGACAGCGCCATCTGTATCGGCGTGGGCCTGTTGGTGGTCGACTCGTTCGTGCGCAAAGAGACCAAGGCGCCGCGCGCTGTGCCTGCTTGAACGACCGTGCCCGCTTGAACGACCGTGCCGGCTTGAACGACCGTGCCGGCGTGAGCTACCGCACCTGGTTGCACGGGCCGCGACGCTCGGTGTCGTCGGAGTTCGACTTCACGTAGGCGAACAGGTCTCGCAGTTGCGTGTCTGACAGCCTGGGGTACCGGGCCATGCTCGAGCAGAAGACGTTGGGGCCTCCGTCGGCCAGGGTCTTGACCCCGGTCCCCGACCGCAGCGCGGTGTTGAACTGCGCCTGGGTCCACGCGCCGATTCCAGCCGTCTCAGAGCCGCTGATGTTGGGCCCGCTCGCGCTGCCCTGCCCGACGTTGCCGTGACAGGCGCCGCAGGCATTGCCTCTGAAGACAATCTGGCCCGCGCTGACGTCGCCGGCGGGCTCTGGCACTGGCCCACAAGCGACGATGGAGGCGAAGGTGAAGACGACTGCGGTGCGAAGGAAGACGTTCATGACGCTCATGGTTTCGACGACTCGGCCTGGCCCGAGGCTGATGTTGGCTGACTGAAGATATCTTCACCGATACCCCGAAGCGCCACCGTGATTTCGCCCGGCCGACGAATGCTGCCTGCGCGCCGACGAGCGGCACTTCAGGGCTCGACGTGGACGACGACCTTGCCGCGGGACCGCTTGGTCTCGATGTGCGCCTGCCCCTGCGCGGTCTCGGCGAGGGGCACCACGCGGTCGACCACCGGCTTGAGCGCGCCCGCCTCGGCCTGCTGCTTGAGCCAGTCGAGGTCGGCGGCGTTCGACTTCACCACCACCAGCCGCGCGCGCTTGAAAGGTGACCAGCGGGTGCGCAGGTCATCGACGATGTTTCGCGCCGAGGGAACCGTCGAGACGTAGACGCCCTTCGGCGCCAGCGAGGCCTTCACCTTCGCGAAGGACAGGTTGCCGAAGATGTCGAACACCACGTTCCACCCGGCCGCCGCGTCGAGGAAGCGGTCCTTCGCGTAGTCGAGGCCCACGTGGGCACCGAGGGACTGAAGGAACGGGGCGTTGCGCGCGCTCGAGGTGGTCGTCACGTGCGCCGACAGGATGCGGGCCAGCTGCACCGCGAACACCCCGACGCCGCCCGAGGCTCCGTGCAGGAGCACCCGGTCCTTCGGCTTGACGTGCCCCAGGTCTCGCAGGGCCTGCAGCGCCGTCAGCGCCGCCAGCGGAATCGCCGCGGCCTCGTCGAAGGACAGCGTCTTCGGGTGTGGCGCGAGCTCGGTCTGGGGCATGGCGACCAGCTCGGCGATGGTGCCGCCCTGAAACCCGTTGCGCATGCCGAACACCTCGTCGCCCGGGCGCAGGGTCGAGACCTGTGCGCCGACCTGCTCGACGACGCCGGCCACGTCGTAGCCCAGCAGCTTGGGGAACCGTCTGCCCGTCGAGAGGGCGAATCTGCCCTTGCGCACGAAGGAATCCTTCGGATTCAGCGCCGCCGCCTTCACCCGCACCAGCACCTCGTGGGGCCGAAGCGCAGGCACCGCCACCTGTCGCTGCTCGAGCACCTCGGGGCCGCCGAAGCGGTCGTAGACGATGGCCCGCATGGCGCGAGTCATGTTTCACCAAACAGCCACGTGAGCCAGTCCACGAGAGCATCGGCGGCGGTTGATGCGACCCCGGCGTACTGCCAAAGCGGGGGTCGCGGGTCCGGGAGCAACGCTTCGAGGAACCCTTCGAGGTCTCCCAGATCGGTGTTGTTGGGCATCAGCCAGGCACCGACTCGTTGGGAGTTCCGGGTGATTCTGATGCCATTGGCTGGTGGTGCCTCCGGCACTTCGAGCCCAGCCTGACGAAGGACTCCCGCGACTCGCGGCCACCGGTCAGGCCTGCCTTCGTGACCATCCCGGTCCACCAGCAGCCCCAGGCGCGTTGGCCTGCGGGCTTCCAGCGCGGCTCGAAAACGCTCGAGCGCCGATTCGAAACCTCCGTCTCCCGTCGAGGCCTCGACGATCTGGTGGCCAGGTGGCCTGCCGAGCTCGACGCTCAACCGAAGCTTGACGAGTTTGTTCACGACCGCCGCGTCTGACTGTCCTTCGACGAAGAGTCTCTGGGTATTCTTGTCTGGCTTCACCGAATCTCGACCCCACCGTCAGTCGTCGACGCGATGGTCCCGGCCGCCATGCGGACGCTCTGCGTTGCGCCTTGCTCGAGCCGGTGGACAGACACCTCTTCCGCAAGCTGTGGCGACTCAGCGTGAAGCTGGGCAAGCGCTTCGAGACAGTCCTTCGAGTGCGTGGTGCAGAAGACCTGCACGCCGAGGCGGCGGGCGGTCTCGACCACCAGCTTCCACATCGAGAGGTGGGTTGAATAGTGAAGGCCCGACTCGATCTCGTCGACGAAGAGGTACCCAGACCGTGCTGCGGTCAACGCCAGCGAGAGGCCGAGCATTCGGTTGACGCCTTCGCCCAGGCTCCCCAGGGGAACCTTTTCCGATTCCCCGGCCAGCAGGACATGGCACCCGAACTTCTGAAATCGAATCTCTTCGAGTCGCGGCTCGATGATTTTCAGCGACGCAATAACTTCATTTTCTTCCGGGCTGAGCTCGATTCTCTCCCACATCGCTTGAAGCTCGGTCGACTCCTGCCTGCGTGTCGAAAAAAAGACAACCGGCGGAGTGAGCCTGGCGTTGTGTCCTGCGATCTCCTCCGCAGTGCCAGCGCCGATGAATCCATCGACCCTCAGAGGGAGGGCCTGGAGCCTTCCAGGAATCGCCCTCTTCGTTTCGAGGGAAAGCCAGAGCAGGCTCGCGAGCTCAGGCCTCGACAGGGCTGGGTTGATGGAAGACGCCAATTGCTCGCTCCGCACGATGGCGCGAGTGAGGGCCAGGTTGCCGTCTCCGCTGTCACGAATTGACAGGGTGACGCCGGGCTCGAGCCGATGCCCGTAGAACCAGCGGCGAACGTCGATGGCCAGGTGTTCATCATCGTCAGAGTCGCGAGTCAGCTTGTATTCACCCCGGTCGATCGACGAGCGATAGAGGACCGTCGGCGAAGCTTCTGAAACCAGCGCCTCGACGGCTTCCAGAAACGACGTCTTGCCCGAGTTGTTGCGGCCCACCACCAGGTTCACCCTGGTCAGCCCCTGAACCTCGAGGTGCCGAAAGCACCGGAACCCCTCGATGGTGACGGAACGGAGAGACATTCCGCACTTGTAACCGGGTCCTGATTCACCCGGAAGGAAGCGCTCCATCGACCGAGAACGTGGGCTGTCACACTGCTCCAGGGAAGGGCCTCCAAGGAATCATGAGACCGAACTTCCTTGCCCTGCTGACGCTGTTCACCGCCTGCGCCGCCGTCGAGCCCACCCCCACCCTGGAGAAGCCCATGACCCTTGGAACCCCCGAGACCCGCGCCATCGTCGTCGTTCGTGTGCAGAGCCCCTGGTGGGCGCCGGCCTTCCTCATCACCGGTAAGCTGGTCGACGCGGTGCCTGACTATGCGATGGTGCCCGGCCTGGAGCAGAAGACCTTCACCTTGAGCGACGCGCGGCAGTTCGGCGGGGTGTACCTGTGGGACTCGCGCGCGCGGGCCGAGGCCTGGTTCGACGAGAAGTGGCACGAGCGGGTGCGCCGCCTGCGTGGCGTGGAAGGCGACGTTCGAATCCTCGACGCGAAGTACACGGTGATGGGCGAGGCGATTCCGGTGGGCAAGGCCCTTCCGCAGCACGCGCTGCGCACCGAGGCGGCGGTGACCTGGCTCTCGTCGGCGCCGGGCCTGGTCGGCGGTGACGAGAAGCTCAAAGCCCTCGCCGAGGTGCACGGGCTGGCCCCGGGGCTCATTCGCGTCAGCTTCGTCACCGAGCCTGACGGCCGCGTCGGCGTGGTCGGGCTGTGGACCTCGCGCGGCGCCGCGCAGGCCTTCTGGAACCCCGAGCGGCTCGCCCGCGCCAAAGCCCTGGTGGGCGGGTCGACCGAGCTGACCTGGTTCGCGGCGCCCGTGCTGCTCGACGCGGCGGCGGCCAAAGCCGAGGTGCGCTCGGGCGCTCAGCCAGCCATCGACCCTTCGCGCACCGCCGCCGCCCGATGAGCGCCTTCTCTGCAGTGTGGATGGACTCGACACCCTTCTTCGGCCAGGCGGGCCGGGTCGACGAAGCGCGCGCGTTGAACTCCCGGCCCGGGCTCTCGTTCCTCGACACCTCGGGTGGCCGGGTGCGGGTGCGGCGCGCGCCGTCGGCGGTCGGCCCGAAGCTGCTCATCGGCACCGACGGCCCCAACGTCGTCGAGCACTATGACGCGCTGCTCGAGCAGCTTGCGGGGCGGGCTGACGTGGTGGTCTTCGAGCCCCCCGGCACCGGAGCGTCGACCCCTGCGCGCGGCTTCGACTTCACCGTGAAGGCGTTCGCGCAGGTCACCCTCGACGTGCTGGCTCAGGTGGGCGCTCGCACCCTCGTCTTCCCCTGCTACCTGGGCTTCATCGGGCAGCAGGTCGCGCGAACTGCGCCGCAGCTGGTGACGCGGCTGGTGATGCCGCAGACGCCGGGGTGGGGCGACCTGGGCCTGTGGGCGCAAGGCGTCGACCCCAGGCGACTCCTCCGGACGCCGGTGGTCGGGCAGGCGGTGGTGGCGACGCGTCGCCGGTCCATCACGAGGGGTTGGTACGGGGCGTCGACGTCAGACCGCAAGTTCCGCGCGCCCTTCACCGCCGCTGCAGCCGAGGCGTTCGACGTAGGAGGGTGTTTCTGTCTCGCTTCGTTGATGCAGGGCCTCGAGCGCAGCGCTGGCGTCACCTCGGCCCCGGTGTCGATGCCGTCGGCCATCGTCTGGGGTTCCAAAGACCGCACCCACCGCAGGTCTGACCCGACCAGGTCGCTCGAAGGCGCCGAGCTGGTGCGCTTCGACGAGTGTGGCCACAGCCCGGACCTCGAGGCTCCGGCGCAGTTCGCGCAGTGGCTGCTCGCGTGGCACGGAGCGGCGTCATGACGCTGCCTGACCTCAACGCCCTGGCCGCCCGCGCCGTCGCGGGAGACGGGGCCGCGCTCTCGTTGGTCTGCCAGCAGCTCGAGGCGCCGGTGTACCGCGTGTGCGTGCGCATGCTGGGCGACGTACGCGATGCCGAAGACGCCGCGCAGGACGTGCTGGTGAAGGTGGTGACGAACCTGGGCCGCTTCGAGGGCAAGAGCGCGCTGATGACGTGGGTGCACCAAATCGCGGTGCGCCACGTGCTGGCGCTGAAGAAGAGCCGCGCGGAAGAGCGGGGCCTGACCGAGGCGGCGTTCACCGAGCTCATCGAGCAGGGGCTGGCGTACGGCGCTTCCCAGCCAGCGCCCACGCCCGAAGACCGGGCCCTCATCACCGAGGTGCGCCTGTCGTGTACGCAGGGCATGCTGCTCACCCTCTCGCGCGAGGAGCGCCTGGCGCTGGTGCTGGTCGACCTGCTGGGCTTCGACGCCGCCGAGGCCGCAGACATCGCCGAGGTGTCCCACGACGCCATGCGGCAGCGGCTGTCACGGGCGCGCACCCGCTTGAGCGCGTTCCTCCAGCGAACGTGCGGTGTGGCCAACCCCGACGCTGCGTGCCGGTGCGAGAAGCAGGTGCCTGCCAAGAAGGCGCTGGGTCTCACCCACGCGCTGCAGCGCTTCGCCACGCTCGCCTCCGGTGACCTCGAGGTGCGTGACCAGCTGAACCTCGCAGCCGCCGAGCTCAAGGCCCTGCGCAGCATCACCCAGACGTTTCATGAGCGTGGGACGTTTGGGGCTCCGGCGGCGCTGAAGGAACGCATGCAGCGGTTGTTGCCCACGGTGTTGTCGGCCGGGTGAGGGGTCCGCGTGCTGTCCGCGGTGAAGCCCTGAAGAACTGGCAAAGCTCACAGGTCATTTTCTACAGTGCGCACCTCACTCGTCGTGCGGAGGGGCACCATGGCTGCAAAACGGAAGATCACTCTGGAGAGCGTCATCGAGCTGGGCAAGGAGCTGCGTCGCAAGGAGATCGTTCGGCTTCAGTACGATCCCATCGAGGCGAAGCGGGCCTGCAACACGGGGCTGAAGACCGTCAACAAGAACCTGAAGGCGCTTCGCGACGACTTCCCCGGCTTCGAGGTCGAGGTGCTGCTGCTGCTTCCTGCGCTCTGCGATGAGCTGCTCAGGGCGCAGCGCAAGGCTCGTGGTGCTGCGTCGACTGCGGGGACTCGCGACGACATCAACGTGGCGGTGAAGTGGCGCCGTCTGTTGCTGCCGATGGCACAGTCGCTCGCCGAGGCGGGCAAGGTCGATGCGAAAGAGGTTCAGAAGATCGAGAAGGGTTCTGGCGCGTCAGATACGGCGCAAGACGTGCTTGACCTCGTCGCGCTGTTGACGCCGGTCCGGGCCGCTGTCGAGACCGCCATCGCGCCGGGAACGCTCTCGAGCGCGAACGCCGATGCGGCGACCGCGCTCAGCGCCCTCGGAGGTGTCGGCGAAGGCAACCAGGACGCCGCGCTCGACCGCGACCGCCTCGCCACGCTCGTCGTGCGGTACCACGAGCGCCTGCGCTCGGCGGTGGCTGCGGTGACTTCGTACAACGAGGCCCTGTCGCTCGTGCCGCCCCTCGCGAGCGGCGGCGGCGCGAAGGTGCTCGCCCCAGAGAAGCCCCCCGAAAAGTGACCGTCCCCCCGGTCTCCTCGAGCCCTCCGAGGGTACTTTGAGACCGTCCCCCCCGGTCACCGCGAGCCCTCCGAGGGCACTTTGAGACCGTCCCCCCCGGTCATCGCGAGCCCTCCGAGGGCTCCTCGAGACCCTCCCCCGGTCACCTTTCGAGGAGTCCATGCGCGTTGAAGATGTGCAGGCGTTTCTGAGAAACGTGGCCGAGGGGAAGTCGGTGCTCGGTGAGAAGACCTGGGAGGTCGACCGGGCCGACCTCAGAGGCCACTTCAACAAGCGACTCGACGCCATGGGCGGTTGGAAGATGGCTGTTGGGCACGCACGGTGGAGCGATGAGGTCGACCGTTTGGCAGAGGCTCTCGAGCGACTGCCTTCGGAACACCTGATGCGGAGGCACCAGGATTTGGCGCGCGCGGTCATCGATGCCGCAGTGTGGGGCCCCAGCAATGGCACCATCGACCAGCTCGAAGCGGCGCGAGTGCTTCGGCTTTGCCTCAGTTCAGGAGTACTCACCCGCCGCTATTGCGAAGAGGTTCGGCTTGTGGGAGCGGCTGGCCCAGCCCTCGTCACCTCACTTGGTCAAGCCCTCATAGGACTTGGCCCGGTCGACAGTCTGAAATGGCTGCTGATCGTGGAAACCGAACAGTCGAACGGAACGTGGCTCGACGACTGGCGGACGCCCAAGAGCCTCCTGGTGCAGTTGCTCGAAGGGCTCGACGGGGACCATCCAGAAACCGACGAGATCTCGTGGCCGCTGTCCCACCGGACCTTTGCGCGGTTGGAGGGCTTCGGACTCGTCTTCGCTTGGATTGACGACCAAGAGGATGCGTCGCAGCCGTTTAGAATTGAGGTTCGGCCAAGCCTTGAGGAGGCGGTCGTTTCAGCGCTCAGTGACGGCAGATGGCAAGCCGCGGTTCGAGCGGCACTCGCGGATGAGCGGGAAACCGTGGTGCCGAGCACTGGGGGGGAGTCGGCGGTCGATGCTGCACGTGAGCAGGTTCGCCTGATCACCCATGAGGTCCGAAATGCCCTCGTCCCGACGCGGCACCATCTCGATGCCCTGATTCGCACGCAGGCGCTCGAACCCGAACGTCTCCGCAAAGCGCATGATGGCGTCGTTCGGACCCTCAAGTTCGTCGACGAGATGGTGGCGACAGCCGAGTTGATGGCTCCTCGCAAGGCCCCAATCGAAATCGAGGTGCTCATGAGGCGAGTTCTCCCGATGGTCGAGGATTCCGAGAGGGTGCAGCTCTCACCCATTCGTGGCCGGGTCGAGGTCGACATCGACCGAACGGCGCGCGCGCTCGCGAACATCATCTCGAATGCGCTTCAGGCGCCGAACGTGAAGCGAGTGACGTTCACTGCACGAGCGCATCAAGCAACGGCGGTCCTGACCATCGACGACGACGGCCAGGGAGTGCCCGAGGACGCGCGCGAGCGCATCTTCGACGACGGCTTCACCACCAGGCCTGGCGGGTCGGGCTTCGGCCTCGCCTACGCGAGGAGCGCGGTGACTTCGAGCGGCGGTACCATTCGGTGTGAGCGCAGCGATCTCGGCGGCGCGCGGTTCGTGGTAACCCTGCCCCTCGTGGAGTCATCATCATGACGCGTGGACAAGTCCTCATCGTCGACGACGACTCGGCCTTCGTGGACCTCTATCGCGAGATTCTCGAGGGCGAGGGGCACGCGGTTCAGGTGGCCTCGACCGCCGCGGCCGCGACCACCATGCTCACCACCTCGGGCAGTGAGTTCGACGTCGTCCTCATCGACCAGAAACTGCAGGGTCCTGGCGGTCCTGACTCGGGCCTCGAGCTCTTGAAAGCGACGCAGAACCTCGCGCCGTTCGCGAAGGCGATCATCGTCACGGGGTACGCGTCACCTCAGGCCATCGAGTCAGCCTTCGCCGCGGGTGTCTACGACTACCTCGTCAAGAACGGAGCGTTCGAGGCGCTGCTGAAGGCGAAGGTCCGCAACGCCGTCGAGGTGACGTCCGAGAAGCGGCTCGGCAGCCTTCGAGGTCATGCGCTCACGATTGAACTTCGCACCGTGTGGGCGGCTGCACTCGCTGAACAGAACCCGCACCGCAAGGGCGCGTTGCTCGAGCAGGTGATGAAGCTGCTGTTCAAATCGATTCCAGGCTTCGAAGAGGCTTCGACCAACATCCGCAGCGACTCTGAAGAGATCGATGTCGTCGTCCGGAATCGAAGCACCGACCCGTTCTGGGCCAAGGAAGGGCAGTACCTGTTTGGTGAATGCAAGAACTGGTCGACCAAATCGGGTGCGGCCGAGGCGCGAAACTTCAGCGAGAAGCTGCAGGCCAAACGTCAGAGAGCGTCGATGGGGCTCTTCTTCTCAGTGAACGGGTTCACCGAGGGCTTCAAGACGGAGTTGGTCAAGCGCTCAGAGCGAACGGAACTCGTCATTCCGTTCGATGGTGAACAAATCTCGGCGTGGATTGAGGCGCCCGATCGGCTCGCGTTTCTGACTGCTCGCCACCAGCAGGCCGTCGTTGGCCAGCGCTGAGGGTCAGCGACGCGAAGGTGATGCGTCGATGCGCCCGGTGAGGCCCGCGGCTGACGGCTCGTCGCCTGGGTCTGCCACGAACCCGCAAGTCACACCCAGCCAGTCGTCCTGCGACGTCTCACGCGCGCCATGAAGCGTTCGCGGCTGAGAGGAACACCCTGAGCCGCTCGACCTCGTCCTCGAGCGCCCGTCGAAACGCGGCCCCCGCCGGAGCCTTCCCCGAGACGAAGTCGACCTGCACGTCGAGCGCGCCCTCGTCGACCTTCGCGTTCGCCCCGATGACGCCGTCGCGCCACAGCATCGGCAACGCGTCGTGGCCGAGCTTCCGTTTCTGCGCCGGCGTGGAGGCCTCGAAGCGATACACCCACCCGAAGAGTTGCTCGAACCGCAGCCCCCGGCGCACCTGCCACGCCTCGCTGAGCCCGTCCCACACCCGACTCGGGAACGGCGCAACTGTCTGGCTGGTTCCTCAGACTGATCGTGAACTCGGTGCTCGCCGCCCCGCTGGCGCCGGCACAGCGGCAGGCGGCGCATGCCGGTGACCGGGACGAGGCCAGCTCGAATGAGGCCCAGAGCCTGACGGCGCTGCGGGTGCTCAACGGAGGTAACGCTACAGCGACCTATACAATGCCATCGCCGCGTCGTTCGGAACGAGCGGCGTCTTCGGAAAAAACTCCAACTTCCCGTGTTCCAAGTCGAACGCGAGGTAGAGTTCGTCTGGCGTGACCGTCTTCAACAGCACCCAGGTTCCCGAGCCCGGGTTCGAGAAGCTCGCTGGTATACCTGTCTTGGTAAGCCGCACCCCAAGAACGGCTGCCTCGAAGCGAGCAGGCGCATATGGCAAGTCGATTCGCTGACCTGTCAGACTCCAGAGTGAAGCGATTCTAAGCCGAGCGGCCTGCAGGATTCCGCCACCCTCTCGCTCTACTACCACTCCAATTTTTGGCTTGTCGCCAAGCTCAGTCTCTTTTTTAGACGATCTGTCGACCGTGTAGGCACTTTCCAATTCACCATTGAGGGTCAGCCTGATGGTCACTTCGGACTGCGGCGCCTCCTCAAACCGACAGCGAAAAGACACGCTATCGGGTTTGTTCGACTGATGCTCAAACCGAGCAGAAAGGACGGGACGCTCGCGTCCTGAGGGTTTTCCATCATCGTCGACGAGCATTGCCAAATAGAACTGCTCCGGGCTTTTCCCTTGAGCAATGAAACTCTTGGCCAAGGACATAGCAGCGAGCGAGTCGAGGAACTCTCGATCGTTCTCCGAAACCGGTGCAACACGCTCGGTCGCCGCGACTACGACCTGAAGAGCCTGAGCGACTTCTTCTGACTTCGGATCTGGCCCAAGCCACGTCCACATGTATGCTGAATGGTCTGAAACGCTGAGCCACAAGATCATCCCCGGGTACTCGCCGCCACCAAAAATTGCCATTCCAAGGCGGCCCATCGAGCATGGTGCATCTCTGTTGCCCAGGGGCTTACCCCAGCCCGTCATTCGCGAACCCATTTCAGCCGCGAATGGCCCAAGCTTTTCGTGCCCTGAAATAAAGCCAAACTGATTGTCAGAGATTCTTGAAACCTGAAGCAGGCCCGTGGACCCATCTTGCTTCGGTCGATATTCGAGCGGACCGCCTGGATTCGCGTGTTCTGTCCAGCCAGAGGGCAGGTTCAACTTAAGGTCGGGCTGGCGTATCGCTCCAGTCATTGTTCTCATCTGTGTCTCACCAGTTGGTCCAGTATCTTTGGTCTGTACCTTCTTGAAGCAGCTGATGCAACCCCAATCAGAACGACGAGAAGAATGCCGACGCCTATCGCACCGATGGTTGCCGATCGTGACATGCTTTTCCTCCGCACCTTCGGTACTCGATGTGGAGGCTTCCAATGATCATTCTGAATTGAAGTTCTCACCCCACCACCAGCTTCAGACCCAGCTCAACCTCTTAATAAGAAGAAGTCGAACAAAGCTGAAAACGGGAAGGGGGTCGAGGGGACGTTGGGGCCCGCCGGGCTGCGGGGAAGGGTTTTCGGGGCTGCGCGGGGGAGACCGAGGGCGGAACTCCCGGCCCTGGGGGCCCCCTGGCGACAGCAGACTCACGGTTGTCTTCCGAGGTGCGGGACCCCACCGAATCGACCCAGCAGATAGCTCCTGTCGAGTCGCAGATCGTTGCGCACCTTGAAGTCATCGAGGCTATGAAGTTCGGTCGCGCCACGCGTGTTTTTTTCGACGAACCACACCTCGTCCCGCCTCAGGAGGTCCTGGTCGAGGACGTGGGTTTCGTGAGTGGTGAAAATCAGTTGGCTGTTGTGGCCTCTGGCGCGTCGCAGGAACTCGACGACGAACTCGCGCGCCAGCAGGGCATGGAGACTTCTGTCGAGTTCATCGATGACCACCACCAGCTCATCACCCGCAGCGTCGAAAGCTGCCGGAGCAAGATGAACCAACCGCTTCGTCCCGTCCGATTCCTGTGCAAAGTCGAGTGACTTGAAGGTTCCGCCAGGTCCACTGTGCTCGAGGGTCACCTCGCGCTCCTCGACATGATGCTCATCCACCTTCAGCAGCGTCCGCCCCAGCAGCCGGGCCGACTCTCCGCCTTCCAAATCGGCGAGGCGATCCCGAACGAAGGGTTGGAGGTCCTGAATGGCTACTCGCTTCGTGGTTACCTGCACGCCACTGATCGTCGGGTCCAATCGCCTGAGCAGCTCGGCGGCGTAGGTGCGGAAGTCGGCTTCTTCGTGAAGCCGTTCGGTGAGCAGAAGGTACGGTGCCTCTGGCCCAACGACAGTGAGGTCGCGAAACCATGACTGAGCGGCCTGAACCTGCGGCGGCAGCTCGTCTGGGGACAACTCATGGTGGAGCTTCGACAGGACCAGGTGCTGGGCTTTGACGCCCAGCACGCGCACCGCCTCGAGCTTCTCCCTTGAGCCCTGCACGTCGTTTCCGAACTCGATCTCTGTCTGTCCATTCGGCGTCGTCAGCCGTTCGAAGACACTTTTCTCGCGGCCGTTCGCTGACACCGTGCTCAACCATTCGTTTCGAACGCCGTCATGACCACACGTGATTCCGTACTGGAGAACGAGCTTGTCTTTCAGAAAGCGAAACTCGAAGCGTGAAGGGTGATCGGGCTCAGCGAAGAGGAAGCCATCGAATCGAAAGCTTCGGCGGAGGACCAGGTCTCGAACCCAGGAGAGTGCGCGCACCAGGTTCGACTTTCCTGCGCCGTTCGCACCGAAGACCGCCGCAACCGGAACCAGCCGTTCCCCGATGCCCGGCAGTTCCACGAGGTGGTCTGGGAAGTTCGTTTGGCGCGAACTGGCGACCATCGAGAACTCCTGCTCGGCGTCGAAAGAGCGGAAGTTCTCAATCAGGAGTGAGATCAGCATGACGAGTCTTTCTCTCGGACAAACGAGCTTCGAGGGTCCGAGTTAGTGTCTTTTGAGGCGCCAGTCGAGATAAAGTCTCGATTTGCCACGAGACATCCAACCGCACCCTTCAACGATCGCTCGTTTGATGCCGCGAGCCCCAGCACCCCTCGTGCCTGAGCGTGATGCACGCTCCTGGGCTCGACCAACGCTCGGCGTCGTGGCGTTGGCGACCCTCGTTGAAGATGGCGTCGATGCGCCCGGTGAGGCCCGCGTCTGACGGCTCGTCGCCTGGGTCTGCCATGAACCCGCAGGTCACACCCAGCCAGCCATCCTGCGACGCCTCACGCGCGCCATGAAGCGTTCGCGGCTGAGAGGAACACCCTGAGCCGCTCGACCTCGTCCTCGAGCGCCCGTCGAAACGCGGCCCCCGCCGGAGCCTTCCCCGAGACGAAGCCGACCTGCACGTCGAGCGCGCCCTCGTCGACCTTCGCGTTCGCCCAGCCGATGACGCCGTCGCGCCACAGCATCGGCAACGCGTAGTGGCCGAGCTTCCGTTTCTGCGCCGGCGTGTAGGCCTCGAAGCGATACACCCACCCGAAGAGGTGCTCGAACCTCAGCCGGTCCCACACCAGGGGATCGAACGGCGCGAGCAGGCGCACCACGTCCTGTACCTCACCAGCGCGCCGCGGCTCGCCTTCGGGCCAATACCAGTCGACGCCATCGACCCGATGACTCGGCAGCCGCTTCTTCGCGCGTGCGAGCGCGGCGGAGCGCTGGTGAATCCATTGAGGAACTCCGCCTCGCAGGTGGCTCACCAGCCTGCCGAGGGTCGCTGTCGGCAGCGGCGCATACTTCTTCACCGCGACGTCGATGAGCGCGTCATGTGCAGCCCGCGGGTCTTCAGCCGGCGCCGTCGGTTCGCGCACCGAGTACAGCCGAACGCCGCCTTCACGGCGCGCGACTCTGAGCAGGCCGCGAGAGTGAAGCCCCTCGAGCAGCTGGGTGCTGACGTTCGACCGGCCGCCGAACCAATTGGCGGCCGTCCCGAGGCGAAGCGCGGCCTCGACCTCGCGCGGGTGCGCCACACCCCGTGACCGCACCGCCTCGAGCACCACGTTCGCCTGCTTCCACTCGGCCTGCGTCCACTGACGCCTCGGGGTTCGAGGGTGCATCAGCCGGTGCAGCTCGCGGGTGACGAAGCCCGCGTTGACGAAGAAGTCCTCTTCGATGGCCAGCGTCGGGTACCGGCGCTCGAGGTCCTGCGCGCGATACCCCCTGACGCGGTGGCGAAGCGTCAGGTCCTGCGCGCGGGCAGGCGCCCGAAGCGGGTCCGCCTGGACGAAGCCCAGACGAGCGAGCGCTGCCGGCAGCGTGGTGGGCGTGAAGAAGGTGCGGGTGATGGCGCCGCGGCGAAGGTCATCCAGCCCGAGGGGGCGTGCGCGAATCACGCCGTCTTCAGCCCAGCACGTTCGCGACGAAGTGAGCGAGCAACTGCCAGCTCGGGCCCGTCGTGCCTTCCAACACCGCGGTGCTGATCAGGAAGCTCACCAGCGCCAGGGTCAACGCGTACGGCACGGTGGCGAGGGCGAGGGCGAGCTGCCGGCGGCTCCAGGGGCCTGCGTCGGCGATACCCAGGCGGTCCTGCAGTCGAAACAGCACCCAGCCGAAGGGCACCAGCGCGCACAGCCACGCCACGAAGTTCACCTGGGGCACCCCGTGAAACCAGGGCGGCAGCGACGCGTGCCACACCCAGCAGCCCGTCACCGTCGCGATGGGGTCGATCTGCAGGTCGAGCAGCGTGGCGAACACGCCCACCAACGCGCCCGACAGCAGCGCGCTGCGCTTGAGCCACGGCAGCCAGGCTCGCAGCCGCCACACCAGGTGCGTCGACATGCCGAGCACCATGCTCCAACCCACCATCGTTGCGACCGGAGCCACGAAGGGCTTCACCATCGTCGCGCCCAGGTTCTGCTCTTCGAAGAAGCCCAGCACGATGCCGCCGTTCTCGAGCACGGCGCCGTAGGCCAGCCCCACTCCGAAGAAGAGCGCCACCAGGCTCTTCTGGCGCGTGAAGAAGAACCACGCGAGCAGCCCGGCCCAGAAGAAGTTCGACAGCTCGTAGATGAGGCGCAGCGTCGTCACCTCGAGCGGCGAGGGGCGGTGCACCAGCAGGTTCAAGGTGGGCAGACCAAACGCCAGCAGCACGGGCACTGTGAGCGCCAATCGGGGGAAGCGCACCTCGGGCGCCTTGAGCGCGCGCACGGTGGTGAAGAGCACGAAGGCCGCCAGGGGGAAGATGATGGTGGGCGCGAAGTCGGGGCGCGCCGGCGACAGGTTGGTGAGCGAGGTGTTCAGCAACAGGCAGGCGTTGAAGAAGAACAGCCACGCCGGCAGGTCATCAGCCACCGCCCGCCGCGCCGCGCGCCACAGGGGCCTCAGCGAGACGCGTACCCCCAGGGCAGAGAGCGGAAGCTGGGTCTCACCGGTGTTCGCGGACATGCAGGGCCTCGTCGGGAAAGGTGCGCAGAGTCGCCGCCTTTCGGCCGCAGCGTCAACCGTCGTCTCGCGGCGTCGCGCGCGCGTGTCACCCGACGCCCTGTCCTGCCTCGTCACACCAAGGTGTGAAAGACGCGCTGCACGTCATCATCCTGCTCGAGGCGGTCGACCAGCTCGAGCACGTCTTTGGCCTGCTCGTCGTCGAGCGTGACGGTGGTGGTCGGTATGTACTCGGAGTCGATGGACACCGGCGCCAGGTGCCGGCTCTCGAGCGCCGCTTGAAGCTGCCCGAAGTCGTTGAAGGCGCACCGCAGGATGATCAGCTTCTCGCCTTTTTCGCCAGAGCCTTCACCGAGCTCTTGCAGGCCGTGGTCGATGAGGTCCAGCTCGAGCTCGTCGAGCGGCGGCAAGCCCTCTGGCGCGAGGCGGAAGACGCCCATGTGCGTGAAGAGGAAGCTGACCGAGCCGTTGGCGGCCAGGTTGCCGTTGAACTTGTTGAAGTAGGCACGAACGTTGCCCACCGTGCGCACGATGTTGTCGGTGGCGGTCTCGATGAGCAGCGCCACGCCGTGGGGCGCGTAGCCCTCGTAGATGACGGTGTCGTAGACGGCCGCGTCGGCGCCGCTGGCCCGCTTGATGGCCGCCTCGACCTTGTCCTTCGGCATGTTGGCGGCGCGCGCGTTGAGCAGCTGTCGCCGCAGCGAGGGGTTGGTGTCGGGGTTGGGGCCCCCTGTCTTCACGGCGATGGTGATGTCTTTGGTGATGCGCGTGAAGATCTTCGCCATCTTGTTCCAGCGGGCGAACATGGTGGCTTTTCGCGTCTCGAAGATCCGTCCCATGACGCGGCGGCATACGTCGGCGCCTGGCGTGAGTCGACCGCTGACGATTTTCCTTGCGCGTGACGGGGTGGCTGGGGTGTTCAGCGAGAAAGGCCCTGCTCGTCTCGAAGGAACTTCCCAACCATGCGTTCTCTGTCCGTCGTCGTCGCGCTCAGCGCGATCTGTCTGCTCGCCTCGTGTGGCCTGACGCCCAACCCGCCGTCGTGCGACTTCTCGAACTGTGCGGGCTGTTGTGACTCGGCGGGGGTGTGTCAGGCGGGCGCGACCAACACGGCCTGCGGAAAGTCCGGAGCAGCGTGCAGCCCATGCGCCGCAGGGCTGAGCTGTTCGCTGGGTGTTTGCCAGGTGACTTCGGGAGCAGGCGGCGGCTTCGCGAGCGGTGGAGGAACCGCAGGTGGCGAGGCTGGTGGTTCGGCGACGGCTGGTGGTTCGGCGACGGCTGGTGGTTCGGCGACGGCTGGTGGTTCGGCGACGGCTGGTGGTTCGGCGACGGCTG
>VYLD01000170.1_pt1 | contig 28043 bp, 24 predicted proteins | sample 5114401 | NCBI WGS metagenome assembly VYLD01 (sample SAMN12291783, study PRJNA351875) | freshwater metagenome | isolation source: freshwater lake | place: USA: Michigan, Gull Lake | collected 2013-08-08 | reverse complement strand
CTTCAGCGCTCACCAAAAGTGACCCACCTGCGCTCACGAGAAGTGACCCAGGCGCGGATCGCTATGGCCGCCTCGATCTGCGGGGCCTCAGTGCGGAGGCCGGAAGCACGAAGCCCCCGACCGGTGCTCTGGTCGAGGGCGTGGTGACGGCGTCGATGGGCGTGTTCAGCCCTTGGGGTCGCGGAGCGAGGGACCATCGATCTTCACCGTGTGGCACTGGTGTCGAAGCCTGCTGAGCAGCGCTTCGACCAGCGCCTTGTTGCCGAGGAAGTTCGCCCACTCGCTGTAGTCGAGGTTGGTGGTGATGATGGTCGGCCGCTGCCGGTACCGCTCCTCCATCAGCTTGAAGAAGATGTTCGTCTGCTCCGGCCGCAGGTTCAGGTACCCCATTTCGTCAATGACGAGCACGTCGACCTTGCTGAGCCTGTTGAGCAGCTTCCGGGTCGACCGGTCAGCCAGCGACGCGTACATCTCGTCGAAGAGGTCCTGCGCGCGCATGAAGATGCCGCGGTGCCCGTTCTCGAGCGCCTTGAGCAACAGGCCCGAGGCCAGCCCCGTCTTCCCGACACCTGTGCCGCCCACGAAGACGATGTTCTCGGCTTTGGGAATGAATTCCAGCTCGGCGAAGGTGCGAATCTGCCGCTCCTTCACGCCAGGCTGACGCTTGAAGGGAAACGTCTCGAGCGTCCACTTCTCGGGCAGCCCCGCGCGCTCGATGCGCCACTTGAGCGCGTTCTCCTGATTCGCCTGCCACTGCGCTCGCAGCAGCCGGGCCATGAATTCCTGGTACGGCAGCTCGGCCTTCTCGGCTCGCTTCACCTCTTCGTCGAAGAGCTCGAGAATTTTCTTCAGGTGCAGGCTGCGCAGCAGTTGCTCGAGGTCATCCTTCATCGCCATCACCATCCTGGTTGCGCGGAGGCTTGGTCAGCGGCACCACGAAGTACTCGGTGGCGATGTTCCGCAGCACCATGCGCTCGAGCCGGTCCACGTCGTACAGGCCGTAGTGCGCCGCCTCGTTGATGGCCTTCAGCAACGGGCCCGTCGGGTAGTCCCGCCGCATCTGGGCGAGCCGCCGCAGCACAGCGGGCCATCGGCCACTCCCTCTCTTCTTCAGTGCTGCCGCGTAGGCGGCGACTGGCGCCTCCGCCTGTTGCAGCTCGCGCTCATCGGGTGAGCCCTGCTGCTCGACGGCGTGGACCTGGCCCTTTGGCGGCCGGTGCTCGCTCAGCGTCACACGGCGCTTCTCGAAGCTGAAGACGCGCTCGTGCTCGGCCACCTGGCGCGGCCCCTGGTACACGTGCACCTTGTCCTTCGTCTCGCGCACCTCGAGCTGGCGGCCGATGAGTTGCCAAGGCACCGAGTAGATGTGGCCCCCGAGGTGGACGTAGCCCTCGAGGTCCACGATGCGGTGGTGCAGCGTGTACACCTCGGGCACCCACGCCGGCAGTGGCTTCAAGCGCGGGGCCTCGACCTGGAACAGCTCGCGCGGCACGGCCTGCAGGCTGCGCTTGAAGGTGGCATTCACCTTGTCGCACCAGACGATGGCCTCACGGTTGAGGTGGGCGAAGTCGTCAAACTCTCGGCCAGCCAGGAAGTTGTTCTCGATGTAGTCGAAGGGCCGCTCGACGCGGGCGCTGCGGTTCGCGTCGCCCTTCTCGTGCGCCATCCACTCGAAGCCGAGGCGCTTGCTGAAGGCCTCCATCTCCGGCACGGGCACCATCTCGCGGCCGGTGCCGCGCAGCACCACCACGTGCGTGTTGTCGATGACGCACCGGCCCGCCGCGCCGCCGAAGTACTTCAGCGCGTCGGTGATGAAGACCTTGCAGATGAAGCGGTTGAAGGTCGGATACAGCTGGAAGAAGAGCCGCCGGGAAAAGCAGAAGACAAGCGAAGCCGTCTGGGCGAGCCGCTCGACGCCGCCGAGCTTCACGCGATGCGGTGAGGTGTCGTGCTGCATCTCCTCGCCGGGCCCGAAGTGGTACTGGCCCGAGGGCCGCTTCGGCTCGTGGCCGATGCCGTGCCGGCGGCAGAATGCGGTGAGCGCCTGGTACGAGAGCGGCCGCGGCCTCTCGTTGTCGGTGTGAATCACCTTCGGCAGCTCTTCGTGCACGCGCACCAGGTTGCCCTTGCACTTGAGGTACAGCTCCCGGATGTCGGCCTCGAAGGCGGCAGCCCTCTCGGCCCGCTGCATCACCGGCACCGCGGCCTTGCCTGCCCGCAGCACCTTGCGCACCGAGGCGCGGGAGATGTTCAGCGCCGTCGCGATGGCCCGCTTGCCGTGCCCCTGCTCATGAAGCTTCAGTACCGCGTTCCGGGTCGATTCATCCAACACCGAGCACCTCCTTCGAGAGCGCCTCGAAGAGCGCCGCCGTGTCCGCCCGTGCCGCAGCCGCCGCGGGCGTGAGCTCTTTCACCGGCCACGTCGGCATCAGCTGGTGTCGCTGCTCGAGCACCAACTTCTTCGCGCGCCGCGAGATGGCGCCTACCGCCGCCACGTCGTTCAGCAGCCGCTCCCCCGGTGGCTTGTCCTTCGGCCTCTTCGCCTCCGCCTCAGCGCGCAACACGAGCAACGGGTCCTTCAGAATCAGCTCTCGGCTCTCGGCCGTGCCCGCAGCGAACGCCACGCACAACACGCCCACCTCTCGGCTCGACAGCCCGTGCCCCGACACCACCTTCGCCAGCTGCAGGCAGCCGTCGGGGTTGGCGCGCGCCAACGGCACCAGGTGCTTCATCGCGGCATGCGCCGCCAGCTCCCCGTTGCGCACCAGCTCTTGCACCACCTCGGGCAGCTCAGTCACCAGCGCCAGTCGCCGGCTCACCCAGCTCTTCGTCTTGTCGAAGCGCCGCGCCAGTTCGCCCGCCGACAGCCCGAAGCGCTCGTTGAGCTCCTTCAGCAGCCAGCCCTGCTCGAGCGCGCTGTCGCTTTCCGTCGCCCGCATCAGCTGCGCCAGCATCAGCGCCTGCGCTTCTTCCAGCTCCCACGCCACCGCCGACACCGTGTCCACCTTCAGCCGCGTCAGCGCTCGGACTCGCTTGTACCCGTCGACCAGCACGTACCGGCCAGTCTCGCCCCGCACCACCACCACCGGCGTCTGCTGCCCGCTCGCCGACAGTGACGCGAGCAGCGTCTTCTCGCGCCGCCCATCGCGTCGACGCAGCCCCGCGTACCTCAACTCCAACTGGTGCAGCTCGAGCTCCACGAAAGCCCCTCGCGCTCACCCTCGCCGCGGGTCCCGGGCCCATCCCGGGTGGCCGCAGCGCGAGCACGTCGTCTTCAGCGCCCATGAATACGCGCTCGCTCCAAGCCGAGGCAGAGTCTGATCTATGACTTTCTTCCTGCGCCCACGGGCCGCCTCGCCCGCGCGCTGCCTCCTTCGGTATGCCTTCGCCGCCGCCGCCCGGCTCTTCCGGCCCGCCAACTTCTTCAGGTACTGCTCTTGTGCGCGCTGGCACTGCTCGCGCCGAGCCTTCTTCCGGCACTCGTCGCCGCAGTACTTTTGCCCTCGATAGCAGCGGCGGCAGAACACCTGCACTCCTCCGCACCACACGCACTCGATGACCCGCAGCCATTCCACTCGTCCCCGCCGGGGCCGCGTTCGAGTGGACGATCGCCAGGACGTTGTGCGATGACTTCCCCGCTGTTGCCGCTGCGCTCGTCCCGCGTTTCGGCCTGAGGGCTCGGAGCCTCTAACTCCGGGCCCTCGCTCTTTGGCCCGGGCGCCCGCCCTTTACTTCAAAGCCATCGCCACTGCTTCGTTCTGCGCGCGGCTTCGCGCGCGATGCCGCGACGAGCGAAGCAAAGCCGCCCACGCCAACTCCCGCCGTGGGTCACTTCTGGCGAGCACCCCCGGGTCAATTCTGGCGAGCGTCGAAGTTGGTGCCTTTGCCAGAGCCGCCGAGCGCGGGGGGAAATGCGAGCGGCACGTCGAGCAGCCCATCGCTCGAGCGGATGGAACCATCGCGACCGCCGCGAACCGTGACCTTGCCTGTGTAGAGCGTCTTCATGATGAAACCTTTCTGTGTGGTGGGGGTGGGTACACTTCAGGAAATGACGGCTTCGTGGATCCAGGTGGCGTGCGTGGGCGGCACCAGCGCCGTCGACGAGGGCCAAGATGCGCAAGCGGCCCCCTCGTTGACAACGCGAACCATGGGGGACAGCGTGTCCCTCGATGACCAACGCGACCACGCTCAGCCCTGACGACCGCGCCCTGCTGGCGTCCCTGGCCGATGGACCTGCGCTGCGAAGCCTGGCGCGCACCTTCGGCGTCACCAAGTCGACCTTGAGCCGCCGGGTGCTCGCGCTCGAGGAGCAGCTGGGCCACGAGCTCTTCCTGAGGCGGGGGCGCGCGCTTCAGCTCACGCTCTTCGGGCAGCAGCTCACCGAGCGGGCGCGGGCGGCCCAGCAGTCACTCGAGGCGCTCGAGCTGGCGGCGCAGAGCTTGAGTGATGACCTGGTGGTGGTGGCGCTCTCGCCGCTGTTCGCAGAGCTGGGCCTGACGCCAGTGCTCGAGCGGTTCGCCGTGCAGCGACCCGGCGTGCGCGTCGACGTGAGAATCAGCCACGACTACAGCAACCTGTTCGACGACCGCATCGACGTGGCCCTGCGCCGGGGCCCGCTGCGCGACTCGACCTCGCTGAAGGGCCGCAAGCTCGGCTCGCTCACCATGGTGTGCGTCGCGACGCCGCGCCTGGCCAGAACGGTGAGCGCGCTGCCCCTCGACGAGCGCGTGCGCGCGCTGCCGTGGATTCGCGTCGGCGTCGGGCTCGAGCCCTTCGGCATTCCCCTGCAGCTGAGCGGGAGACGCCGCGAGCTGACGGTGATGCCGCGCTACGCCGTCGACAGCCAACGCCTGGCGCTGCTGGTGGCCGAGAGCGGGCTCGGAGTCTCGCGGGTCAACGCCTTCGCGGCCCGCGCGGCCCTCGACCGCGGCACCCTGGTCGAAGTGGTCCCCGAGGCCCGGCACACCGACTCGGCGTGGGTCGTCTCACCGGCCACCCGCCACGCCCGCCCGGTGATTCGAGACTTCGTCGCCTGCCTGGTCGACGTGACGAGCCGACTGACCATCTGGGACTCGTGACGAAGCGGCGTCTCGAGCGCGTGTTCACCGGTTTGGCGGCGTGTCGTCATGAACCAGACACCCACCGGTGCAGCTCTCGACCCTGATGCACGCGCCCGCCGCGTTGCAGATGGTGCTCAAGTCACTGTATCGACCACGGAGAAGCGGGTCTGGCCGCCAACTGGTAAAACCGCTCCTCCCGCGTCGCTGCAAACCAATGCAGGTCACCCTGTGCGCTTCAAGTTCGAGGCAACATGTACGGTAAAGCAAGAGAGGTGTTCGTCGAGCCAAATGGCGAGGGAATTGTGACGGGCTACGTGCTTCCATGACTGGTCTGGAAGCAGTCGTGCGCCTTCAGAACTTGCTGAAGGTCCTGCGAGCGCTGCGTGTGGTCGTCAACGAGGAGTTGGCTTTAGAACTCATCTCGGTTGGTAAGATGGTCGTAGCGCTCGAGGTAATTCGGGATACTCTCCCGCATTCTCTTGAGGAATATCCGGACTGCAACCGCGAGTATCAGGACCTGGCACAAGAGCTTGGTGTTTCTCCGGGTTTCCCTGCGCCTCAGTCGACTGAGTAGTGACTTCATCGCAAGAGCGAGGATGGACTGGCTACTTCCGCGAAGGGCGGGGCTGGATCGGCTGCTGAGCAAGGTGGCCTTGTCCGGCTGAGGTACAAAGATCAGTACGTCGGGCATGAGCGAGCAGCCAAAGACAGTGACGATCGAGGTGCCGATTGGGTGGGCGGAGAGCGTCAAGAAGGTCCTTGAGAGTGTGGGAGGGCAAAGCCCGACACGCGAGGTGGGCGGACAGTGGACTACGGCTCGGCCCGCCGCCGGCCACCACGGAGCGCCATGATTGACGTCAAGTCATTTAGAGGCATGAGCGGAGTTGCAGAGTTTGGTGACCCAGTCCAGATTGTGCTCGCGAAGCTCGGCCAACCAATACAGACCATGCAGCGATCCTCGGGGCTCGTGGAGTTGCGGTACCCAAGCCAATCACTGATTCTGCGTTTTGGATCTTCGAGACTTTGCGAAGTGACATTGACGAGGGGCTGTTCCGCCTTACTGAATGGTGAGCCAATCTCATGGGATTCGGCATTTCTCTCGCGAGTCTTGCTTCGCGATCCTGATATGCTTGATACAGGTCATGGATTCTTGTATTCAAGGATGCTGGGGTGATGTTGACTGGGTTTCATGACGGCGACATTGCTGGAATGGCTGTACATCTAGAACCGAAGGGCGCTTGGGAGAAACTCGGTCTTGAGGCCGTCAAGTTCGACCCCAACCGGTATGCTGAGGAAGACACCGGCCGATGAAGGGCCTTCGGGGAACTGGTTACGCCGTCGGACCGGCACCGCGAGCAGAGAGAAGCGCTCCACCCCGAGGCGCACCTCGCCCCTCTGCCGCACCGGCAGTTTCCCGGGTTGGTTTTCCTATTCACCCATCGAGTACGGCCTCATCGACGCCATCGCCATTCGGCCGCCTCACGACCTTCGAGCAGCGCACCTCTCATGCCATGAGCGTCGGAGCAGGCTCTGCTGGAGCAACCCCAGAACGTCGCACGGCCGTGGGCGCGTTCGGCAATCGCGAGAAAGCATGCATCGCGGTCTTTGCTGCAATCGGTAGCCGCTCTCCCTTTTTTGTGAGCGGCTCCCCGTCTTGATCGTGTATCGAGACTGCGAAGGTCGTGGCCATGGGTCGGCGCTCCCGGGCGGCATCAAGGCCTTCCCGCTGCGCACAGCGGCAGCTGACAGACTCGCGACAAGGTTCGGAGGACTCGCGCCCGTTGAGCTGCAATCGCTCCATTGACGCGCGTCGGAGCGGCGAACGCGCGGGTGACCACCTCGGTACGGCCGCCTCCGCGTCGTAGAAGTTCGGTCAGCCATTCACCGGAGGAGTCGTCGTGACTCAAACCATGGCCATTCGTTTTTACTCGGTGACCGGCGACTACGGCGCCTTCTCCAACTTCGCCGCGTACGCGTTCAAGCTCGGCGGTCACACGTGGCCGACGAGCGAGCACTTTTTCCAGGCGAACAAATTCCCGGGCACGCCTCAGCTTGGCCGCTCTCGCAGGTTGCGGCTTCGGCCTGATTGGGAATCGGTGAAGGTCGACGTGATGCGACGCGCGATCGACGCCAAGTTCGGCCAGCACGACGAGCTGAAAGCACTGCTTCTGTCGACGGGGGCCGAAGAGCTCATCGAGGAGACTGACACGGATTCCTTCTGGGGCTGCGGCAGCGATGGCCAGGGCCGCAACATGCTCGGGCGGCTGCTGATGCAGTTGCGAGAACGGCTCAGCGAGTAGGTCGCAGGTCACGTCGAGGCCGAGTTGAGCTGCGATTCGCTCATCGGGACTCCATGTTGCGGGTCGAGTGGAACTTCGGAGCGGCGAGAGCCCGCGTGTCTTCCGCCCAGCGACTGCTCCAAAGGCGGCACACCGGCGTGGGCCAGCTGCCCACCTCGTGACCCCGCAGCCAGACACTGAAGCGGCTCGCCTGCCGAGCGGGCCCGTGCCAGACCATGTCTGTCATGGCGACGTGGGCGTTTCGACGACTGCAGGGCTGCTGGCTCTTCCACGACCTCCCCACACCAGCGCTCGAGCGCCTCGAGCGCCAGGCCGTCGAGGTGTCGCTGCGCGAAGGCGAAGTGCTGCTGAAGGAAGGTGACGTCGCCCACGCCTTCTACGTCGTCATCGACGGCGTGCTGGGGGTGACGCAGTCGTCACCGACCGGAACCATCGTTCTCGGAGAGGTGCGCCGCGGGGAACACGTCGGCGAGCTGGCGCTGCTCGAGAACGCTCCACGCGCGGCGACCGTCACCGCCTCGACGCCCACGCGGGTGCTCGAGGTGACCCGGGACAGCTTCGAGGCCTGCGTACGCGAGTTTCCCCAGGCGACCTCGACGCTCAACCGCTTGACCGCGTACCGCCGCGCGTGGGCTGACGTCCGTCGCGTGCGCCCGTCGGGGCCCGAGGTGGTCGCCATGATGGCGACGGTGTTCCCCGAAGTGCCGTCGGCGCAGCTCGCCGCGCTCGCCGATGAGGTCGAGTGGGTGACGGTGCCCACCGGCGCCGTGCTGTTCCGCCAGGGCGAGGCCGGCGAGGCGGTGTACTTCGTGGTGCGGGGAGGCCTCGACGTGGTGGCGCAGCGCGACGACGGCCAGGACGTGCGCGTCGGTGAGATCGTACCCGGTGAGCCCGTGGGCGAGATGGCGCTGCTCTCGAACGAGCCGCGCATGGGCACCGCGCGGGCCAACGCAGATTCCGAGCTGATCAAGCTGTCGCGCACCGGCTTCGAGGCGCTCGTCTCGGCACACCCCGCAGCGTTGGCGCTCTTCGCCCGCGCGATGGCGACGCGCCTGGCGAAGGCGGCCCGGGGGCGCGGCGCCATCTCTCAGCTGCGCTCGGCCCGCATCGTCTCGCTCGACGACTGCACCAGCGCGGTGTCGCTGGCCGACCCGGTGATGCTGAACCTGAGCATCACCCAGCTGTACCATCGCATCGCCGTCGACCTCACCCTGCTGCTGGGCGCGCAGGACGCGAACTGGTTCTGCTTCGGCTGCCGGGCCTCGAAGACGGCGGGCGCGTCGATTCGGCTCGAAGAGGTGCCCCTGCGCGACGTGCTGCGGCGCTCGCCGGTCTGGCCGCTGCTGACCAGCGGGCTCGAGCGCACCCGACGCACCTCGCTGGGGCGCGTCTTCGACGACACCCTGCAGACGGTGGCCGACCGCGTCGCGCTGGGGAACCGGTTCATCTTCGAAGAGATTGGGCCGGCCTTCGTGCAGTTCGTCTCGGCGTTCGCGAAGGAACCCCACTACGACCGCGCGAAGCTCGAGGCGGTGCTGGCGCGCTTCAAGGCAGGGCCGAGCGACCGGGCAGGTCAGGACACGCTCAAGGGCGCGCTGGCCGCCTATTACGAAGCCGCCTTCGAGCGGTCGGCGAAGCGGCGCAGCGAGCTCATCTTGTTGGGCAGCCTCAAGGTGGGCCTGCACGAGCAGACGCGGGTCGACCCCATTCTCGATGACGCGCTCGATGCGCCGCTCGAGGTGTTCTTCGACCAGGTCGCAAGCCAGGTCCCCAGACCGGTGCGCCCGGTGGCGATGCGCGCCAGGCCGCTGGTGCAGCGACAGCTGCGGGCGTTTCTCACCCGCCGGCTCATGCGCATGCGGTTGCCAGACGAGACGCTCGACCTGGGCAGCGACGTGCCGCCGTACAGCCCGCAGCGCCAGTTCCCCCCCGCGCTCGAGACGCTCGAGCACCCCGAGCTGCGCACGCTGTACGAGTCATTCACCGCCGGCTCCCGCAGCGCCGCCCGTGACTGGACGAGCCTGACCGACCGCATGCGGTACATCGCGACCTTGTTCCGCACGCGGCAGAAGTCGCTGCAGCTGTTCGAGCCTCCGTACCTCGACGAGCAGGGAGCAGCCATCGCTGCGCGCCGCATGCCCGCCGGGGCGCTGTGACGAAGGTCAGGGCACCGACACCGATGGGCTTCCGCGAAGGCCTCGTTCACCGGCCGAGCACCTGATCGCGAGTGTTCGCCACCGCTCCCATGGCCTCACGAGGAAGCTGACGCTGGACTTCCGTCGCGTGCCCTCAGCCCCTCCGGCGAGCTGCATGTGCTCTGGCGCAGGGCCGATGGAGGCGTGGTGCTCACCAGGTTTTCCCCGCTGACTCACCGGGCCCGCTGCGTTCCCCCAGGAGTCCCCCTCGGCCCCACCCACCCGCTCGCGGCCACGCCCGGCGCCTGCCTCCCCAGGTCGTAGAAGGCGAGCCTGGGCGGGGTCCACCGACCGCACACCGGGCAGTCTTCACCGATGGACCAGGCGGCCAGCACGCGACCAGTGAACCCCGTCGCCCGACCCAGGCGCAGCCGGCCCACCTCGGCGCCACCCGGAGCCGGTGCGTCGTCGATCAACGGGCAGCTCATCACCTCGAGCCCCGCAGCGTGCACCTGCCGCACCCGCGTCTCGGTGAGGCTCTCGGTGATGCACAGCGCCTCAGCCGCGGTGGTGAGGTAGAGTTCACTCGCGTTGACCGCGTCGGCGCTCGGCAACGCCACGCGATTGCCGCTGCTATCGACGTGCAGCAGCACCGAAGGGCTGCCGACCAGATCAATCAGCGACCGCCCCAGCCTGAAGCGCGAGCCTCCGTCGCTGCCGACGCCCGGGCCCAGCCCCCTCGTCCCGTTTCCTTCGTCTGGCCGCAGAGAGGTGTCGTGGTTGGAATTGGCGTTCTGCAGCACGCGCCCGTCGACGGTGCTGCGCACCGAGTCGTCAGCGAGCACCACCTGCGCGCCCAGGGCCATCACTGGCACCGCCCACTCCGCCGTCGGCACCGAGAAGCGGCGCGCGCCAGTGGGCTCGAAGCCCTCGAGGAAGAAGGTGGTGCCCCGCTGGGGGTCGGACCTCCGCTGAGGGTCGGCCCACCGCCGCGTGTACGCAATGCCAGCGCCGTCCACCGCCAGGCCCCGCGCCAGGCCGCTCAGAGGGGTCTCGCCCTTCACCGCGCCCGTCGAGAGGTCCACGCGCGCCAGTGACATCGCCAATTGGCCAGCGCCAGTCTGACGCGTCAGCGCCCAGAGGGTGCCGCCTGGGAGCGGACTACTCGACGACGCCGCGGAGCACCCGGTCGACGGCGACGTGGTTCCCGGTGTTGCCGCCAACGGAATAGATGAACTGCCGCCACGCCGGCGTGTGGTGCACGTGTCCGCGCGCGAAGGGCAGCGCCGAGGTTGGCGTGAAGGGCCCGAGCGAGTCCCCGCGAACCTCTGCCCGCCACACGGCGTTGGTGGGGGCGAGGTTCTGGAGTCCTCCGATGACGTACACCGCCTGGCCGACGACGGTGGCGCTGCCAGCGGCCGCTGAGAAGGGAAGCTGGAAGCGCGTCCACGGGCCCAGGTTGCCCGCTGCGTCGATGGTGGTGACGAGCCCGTCTCGGTAGTCCTTGGGGTCGAACCCGATGCCCGAGCCGTCGATGCCACTGAAGAGGTAGAGCCGCCGGCCGATGATGGCGCTCGAGTGGTGCGTGCGCGGTTCGGGCAGCGTCGAGACGGTCGCCCACGGGCCGAGGGCGCCATCGGCCAGCACCTCGGCACGGATGACGTCGGTCGTCCCGAGCCCAGCGGCCACGTTGAGCCCGCCGATGACGTAGACCCAGCGCTCGAACCCGTGGCCGCTGGCGTGAAAGTGAGGCGCGGGCAGGGCGCGCTCGCGCCGCCAGTCGATGGGCATGCCCGTGTGCGAGACCTCGAGGCTCGTCGCTTCGGTCGTGGGGCTGATGCGGCCGCCACTCACCGTCTTGCCGCCAAGGACGTAGGTGCGCGCACCCACCGACGCGATGGCGCTGCCAGTCTGGTACAGCAGCGGCGTGGGCCCCCTCACCCAGGCGCCCACCTCGCCCGTCGGCGACAGCAGCGCAGACCAGAGGTCGTTCCTCGCGGCGCGGGCCGGCTCGTCGATGCCGCCAGTGACATGGAGCGCCCCGCCGTGGTCCGTCGTCACCACGAACGTCATGTGGTGGTCGCGTGCCGGAGGGCCCTTCACCTGCTCCGCCCACTCGATGGTCGAGGTGCAGCCACCGTCGCTGTCGTGCGAGAACGCCGGGCAGCTTGGCGGTTCACCTGCGTCGGCCACCATCGGTTTCGGGCCATGGTCATGCGTCGAGTGGTCGTGGGCGGCAGGCTCCTCGCCGGGGCCCGAGACTGGCCCGGGCCCACACGCACCGAGCAGAAAACACAGAAAGAATCGCGACATGTCGTTCTCCACACCTGGGGTTGCAGGGGTAGGAAGCAGCTCGACGAAGATGTGACAGGGTCACGGTTTCGACAGCGCGCGGCTCAGCCACACGTCGGTGTCGATGACCCGCACCCCAAGCGCGAGGCCGCCATCTGGCCCCGAGACGATGTCAGTCACGGCCCGCTGCGCGTCCTGGAAGAGCACCGCAGCACCGCCGTCGGCCTCGAGCTGGGCGAGGCGATAGCGGCCAGTGCTGAGGAGCGGACCGGACACCAGCGGCCGACCCTGCGACGAGCCCAGCGCGTAGACCGTCTCGAACGCGTCGAGCGGCCAGGTGGCGAGTGTCTGGCCCTCGAGGTCGAGCTCGGCGAGCTGCCCGCGCCCATCGGCGACCAACACGGTGGCGTGGGCCGTCAGCGTCCACCGGCCGTAGCGTTTGCGCAGGTCTGGCAGCGCAAAGAGGCGCCGGGGCGGGCCTTCTCGCGTCAGGGCGTAGAAGGTGTAGGCCTCATCGGGCCAACCCAGCACACAGGGCTCCCGCTCGCCGGCACAGTGCACCTCGGCGCGAGGCGGGACGTTTCGGCTGAGGCTGAAGGACTCCTCCAGCGGGCCCGGGAGCTGAGCGCGCTCGACCCCGCCGTCGCTCGAGATCCGCAGAAGCTCCCACGACGCAGGTCCACCATCGACGGGTCCGTTGGTTGCCCAGGTGACGACCTGCCCGTTCACCGGGAGCGCGGCGCTCTGCCATGCCCTGACTGGAAGGCGAATGAGACCACCGGCCCTCGTCGTGCCAACGACGGAGGGCACCCGCGCGCGCACCTGGGTGCGCCACAACGTTCCGTCGCTGCTCCAGGCGCTGGGCCGCTCGTCGAAGTCCGATATCGACGCCGGCGCGAGCGCCGCGCCGACGAGCAGTTCGGTCGTTCGTTTCACCTCGTGTCGCAGCGTCAGGAGCGCTCCGGTCTGGCTGACACTGAGCCCCGACACCGTCTCTTCTTCGATGGCGTCGAGGCGCCGAGCGGGCTCCGTCGGCCGCCCCTCTCGCGACAGCGGCTGCAGTTGAATCGAGACTCCGCTGCCAAGGCCCGGCGCCTCGGCCTCGACCCACGCGAGACCTTCTGGATGCCACGCGGCGACGACGGGCATCCACGGCTGCGTGAGCCGTTCAGAGCAATGGCTCCAGGTGACGACGAGGTCTGCCGTCGCCACCACCTCGATGCACCGAAGCCAGCCAGAGAGCTGGAACTGCTGCGAGGCGAGGAAGAAGTGGCGGCCGTCGCCCGAGAACGCCGCGAAGATGAACGACTCCCGTTCGCGGACCGCTCGAACCACGGCGTCACCACCGCGATGCACCGTCAGCTTCGTGTCGTCGACTTCGAGCACCTCGCCGTTGGGCCCGAGGTCGCCGATGCGGGAGCCGCCGTGCCACGCGAGGGTTGCCTTCACGCCTTCTGCGTCGAGGCGCCACAGCGAGGTTCCGCCGTCGTGCGATGCGACCGCCCAGGCCCCGTCGGACAGCGCCCGCACCGAGCCGGGTTCGCCACCCTCGGGCAACTCGACCCGCCGTGGCTGCGTGGGCGCCTCGACGTCGATGAGCCACCAGCCCTGGCCGTCCGCGGCCAGCACGCGCCTTCCATCGGCCGAGATGGCTGCGACGATGATGGGCCGGTCGACCCGGTTCGCCGTCAAGCGGACGTGCTGCCTCGGCAGTGGCGTGGGCGGAGTGCGGGCCAGCAACCCCCAGGGGAGGGCGAGCACGAGCAGCAGCCCAGCGACGAGCCACCAGGCGAGGCGTCGCGGAGGCGCCTCCAACGCAGCAACCAATTCACCCGACGAGGGGCGCGCCGCTGGGTCGACGGCGAGACAACGGCGCACCAATGCACCCAGAGCGCCGACGCTCGCGAGCTCGGGCAAAGGCCGTGTGGAGCGCTTCGCGAGCAGCACCTCCTGGGCGAGCACACCGAAGGCGAAGGTGTCGAAGCGCGGGTCTCGAGGCGCGGGCTGGGTGGCCTCGGGTGGGGCGTAGTCTGGCGTGCCTCCAGACGACGTGGTGCTGCCCGCTGGCTGGGCGACCCCGAAGTCGAGGAGCTTCACTGCGCCGTCGTCGCTGACGACGACGTTGTCTGGTTTGACGTCGAGGTGCACCCACCCCCGCGCGTGCACGGCCCTCAGCGCGCGCGCGACCCCGAGCAGCAGCGACCGCGCTTGTTCCAGTGACAGCGAGCCTGTCGCGAGCCGAGCCCGCAGCGAGCGACCCTGCACGAGCTCGAGCGCGATGAAAGGGAACCCGTCGCTCTCACCGACGTCGTAGACGGACACGAGGTGCGGGTCTGCGAGCGAGGCCACCGTCCGCGCCTCTTCCAGAAAGCCGCGGGAGGCCTGGGCGTCTCGCCGCCACGGCAGCTTGAGGGCCACGTCACGGCCGAGCACGGTGTCGTGCGCGCGGTACACCACCCCAAAGCCACCGGCGCCGAGAATGGCGCGGAGCTCGAACCGGCCAAGCTTCGTCCCCACTGGGAGCGGCGGAGCGCCGGTTGGGCCGGACGTGGGCACCGACGCCGCGGCGATGCCGCGCAGCAGCCCTTCCCACACCGGGTCGTCCGTCACGGTCAGGCGAACCAACCATCTTCGACGGCCAGCGCCTTGAGCCGCGCCTTGATGCGCTCGAACCGTTTGCGCAGCGCTGCAGGCGACACGTCGTGTCCCTCTTCGGCCAGCACCGACGCGACGTCGTCCCAGTCCATCGAGCGGTCGACGCGCAGAATCAACAGCGCGCGGTCGTCGGGAGGCAGCAGGTCGCGCAGCTCGTGCAGCCGACGCTTCCAGTCGGTCGCGACGTACCGGGGCGTGACGGAGCGCAGCGGCTGCTCGAGGGCCTCCCAGTCGGCTTCGTGCGCGCGCTTGCGGTGATACCCGTCGCGGAGCGCTCGTCGGGCGGCGTTGTGCGCGACGCCGTAGAACCACGACCGGAACGAGCTCTTGCCCTCGAAGGTCGAGAGCCCGGCGAGCGCGTCGGCGCAGGCCTGTGCGAAGAGCTCGGCGCCGAGGCTGCGGTCACTCGTCACCGCCGAGAGGAAGGACTCGATCTCGCGGCCCCACGCGAGGACGGCGAGCTCGACCGCGCGCTGAGGAGCCGGGGAACGAAGGGCCGCTGAGACTGCTGCCTCTGTGCTCGAGCCCTCGTCCATGCCCGTCTGGGGCCGTAGTCCAACCCCACGTGAATCTCAACGCACCGTGGTCGCGTCGAACTGCGGGAGTACAAGGGCCTCGTCGAGCCGTGGAATGATTGGGCGCAGCTTGTCGCGCGCGTGCCGATGTATCTGCCGCACTTCTGGCTGGTGGCGATGGCGAACCTCGGTGAGCGGGTCGACCGTTCGGCCGAGTGAGTCAGCGGACCCAACGAAAGGTCAGGCTCACACGTGGGCCAGCGCTGTCCGCCGCGGTCGACGAGCGTCACCCCTGCGCCCATCAGTTCTGGTGAAGTGCCCCGGGTGCGCACCTTCCTCGTCAGCCGCCGCAGTGACCTTCGCCTGGCCCGGGCCAGGTCGTTCCTCGAGGGGCTGTCACCGCGGCACGACGCGCTGCTGGTCGGCCCCACCTTCGAGGCGGTCGCCGAGCTGAGCCGGTCCCTCTCGCGCTCGCTCTTCGGCTGGCGTCGCACCACGCTGTACCGCTGCGCGGTCGAGCTGGCCCGGCCGGCGCTGCTCAGCCATGGCCTCGCCACCGTCACCCCCCTGGCCCTCGAGGCGAGCTGGGCCCGGGTGACCCACGAGCTCAAGACCGACGCGCTGCTGCACCGCCTGGCCCCGCTGGGCGGCAAGCCAGGGCTGTCACGGGCGCTGGCCCGCACCGTCGCCGAGCTGCGCCTCTTGCAGGTCGACCCCTCGACGGTCGAGCCGGCGCTGGCCGAGGCGATGTCTGCCTTTGAGCAATTCCTGTCAAGCGCGAGGTTGGCTGATCAAGCGGTCGTGTATGGTTTTGCGCGCGCCGCGGCAGAAGAGGCAGCGCAGGCCCCGCTGCTGCTGCTCGACGTGGGGGCCCGGCCGGGCGTCGAGCAGGCCTTCCTCGAGGCGCTGGTGGCGCGCTCGAGCCAGACCCTGGCGGTGGCGCCGCTGGACGACGAGGTGGCCACCGCCTCGCTCTCGTCAGCGGTGGGCCCGCCCACCGAGCTTCCGCTGCCGCCGGGCACCGCGCTGCGTGAGCTGCAGAAGAACCTCTTCTCGGCGTCGCGGCCCGACACGGCACACCACCTCGATGACTTCTTCTCGGCGCCCGGCGAAGCGCGCGAGTGCGTCGAGGTGGCGCGCCGCGTGATGGCGCTGGCGAAGACGGGCGTGCGGTTCGACGACGTCGCCGTGCTGCTGCGGAGCCCCGGCAGCTACCGCGCGCCGCTGGAAGACGCCTTCCGACGAGCCGGAATCCCCGCGTGGTTCAGCAGCGGCCTGCCCAGGCCCGACCCGGCCGGGCGCGCGCTGCTGGCGCTCTTGCGCTGCGCTGAAGAGTCACTCTCGGCGCGGCGGTTCAGCGAGTACCTCTCGCTGTCCCAGGTGCCCAGGCTCGACGAGGCGGGCGGTCTGCCCGAGGCGAGCCCGCGCTTCGTGCGCCCCGACGCGGCCGACACCCTGCTGCCCCTGGTGCCCGACGCCGCGCCGGCCGACGAGGTGAAAGAGCTGCTGGGCGACGTCGAAGCGCCCGCCGTGCTGGGCCAGCTGCGCGCGCCCCGGCGGTGGGAACGGCTCATCGTCGACGCGGCCGTCATCGGAGGCACCGACCGGTGGCGCCGGCGCCTGGCCGGCCTGCGGCAGACACTGCTCACCGCCCGACGAAACCCCACCGCCACCGACGCGCAGCTGCAGCGCCTCGAGCGCGAGCTGGCCGACCTGACCTCGCTCGAGCAGTTCGCCCTGCCGGTGCTCGACCTGCTGGCGGCGCTGCCCCAGCGGGCCACGTGGGGCGAGTGGCTGGTGGCCCTCACCCAGCTGGCCACCCGCGCGCTCAAACACCCCGACCGCGTGCTGGCGCTGCTCACAGAATTAGCACCGATGTCGCCCATCGGGCCGCTCGAATTACCCGAAGTGCGCGCGGTGCTGGCGCGGCGGTTGTCCGAGGTGACCGAGGCGCCCACCGGGCGCAGGTTCGGGCAGGTGCTGGTGGCGCCCATCGAGCAGGCGCGGGGGCTGTCGTTCCACACCGTCTTCGTGCCGGGCCTGGCCGAGCGGGTGTTTCCCCAGAAGATTCGGGAAGACCCGCTGTTGCCTGACGCCCACCGGCCTGCGGCCTCGCCGCACCTCGAGACCTCGAAGGGCCGGGTCGCCACCGAGCGGCTGGCGCTGCTGCTCGCGGTAGGCGCGGCGCGTGAGCGGGCGGTGCTGTCATACCCGCGGGTGGACTCAGAGCACGCCAGGCCCCGGGTCCCCTCGTTCTACGCGCTCGAGGCCGCGCGGGCGGTGCAGGGCACCTTGCCGGGCTACGAGGCGCTGGCGCGGCAGGCCGAGGCGGGCTCGACGGTGAGGCTCTCGTGGCCGGCGCCGACGCTGGCCGACCAGGCCATCGACGAGACCGAGTTCGACCTGTCCAGCATCGACGCGCTCTTGCGGGCCGGGCCGTCGGCGAAGGGGCGGGGCCGGTACCTGCTCACCACCAACCCCCACCTCGCCCGGGCCCTGCGCGCCCGCTACGCCCGTTGGCAACAGAGCGGGTGGAACGCGCACGACGGCCTGGTGAAGCCCACGGCGCTGGCCCGACCGGCGCTCGACGCCAACCAGCTGTCGGCGCGGCCCTTCTCGCCCACCGCCCTCGAGCAGTACGCCGCCTGCCCGTACAAGTTCTACCTGTCGGCGCTGGCGCGCCTGCAGCCGCTGCGAATCCCCGGGGAATTGGAAGAGCTGGGCCCGCTCGAGAAGGGCTCGATGGCGCACGCGGTGCAATTCGAGCTGCTCACCGCGCTGCGGCGAGACGGGGTGACCATCACCGAGGCTACCCTGCCGGCGGTGCTCGAGCGCCTGCGCCAGACGATTCAGGCGGTCTCGACGAAGGTCTATGACGACTTCAAACCAGCCATCGAGCGCATCTGGCACGACGGCGTGCAGGTGCTCGAGGCCGACCTGCGGCAGTGGTTGCGCCTGGTGGCACAAGACCAGGCCTGGGTGCCCGCACACTTCGAGCTGTCGTTCGGGCTGCCGGGCCGCGGCGCCGAGGGGCAGGACCCGGCGAGCACGCCCACCCCGGTGACGCTGGTCGAGGGGCTGACGGTGCGGGGGTCCATCGACCTGGTCGAGCGCCACACCTCGGGGGCCCTGCGCGCCACCGATTACAAGACCGGCCGCGCCTGGGCCGAGCCTGGCAACATCATCGGCGGCGGGCGGCACCTGCAGCCCGTGCTGTATGCGCTGGTGCTCGAGCAGCTCTTCCCGGGAAGCCCGGTGCAGGGCGGGCGTCTGTTTTATACAACACAGGTCGGCGGGTATACCCAGGTGCCGACCTCGCTCGACGCGGTCAGCCGTGAGGCGTTCGGCCTGGTGGCGAGGACCCTGCGGCTCGCCCTCGAGACGGGCTTCTTCCCCGCCGCGCCGGACGAGGGCAGCTGCCGGTACTGTGACTATCAACCGGTCTGCGGCCCCGAAGAGGAACGGCGGGTGCGGGTCACCGGCAAGGGGCGCCGGGCCGAGCTGGCGGACCTGAAGCGCCTGCGCGCCTCGCGGTGAACAACCTCGGGGGCTGACCGACCCCGCGTGGCGACGCGAGCTGCCCGCGTGCGCACCACCAGCCTTTACACGGGCCGGCTTCCACGGCTACGGGAGCGCCCGGCGCTTCACCTTGACCCGGCGTCGACGGAACAAAGGGACGTGCGTCACGTGGGAATCGACCTCTGCGAGTCGTGTGGCATCTGCTGCGACGGCACGCTCTTCAACTACGTCACCCTCGTCGACGACGACGTGCCGAAGCTCGCCCGCTACCCGCAGCTCAAGCTCAAGCTTCGCAACGAGCAGGCCACCTTCGACCAGGGCTGCGTGCTGCACACGGGCACGGGCTGCAGCGCCTACGACGACCGCCCCGACACCTGCTCCCGCTACGTCTGCGGCGTGCTGCGGGCCGTGGCGCGCGACGAGCTGACCGACGACGAGGCCCTGTTGGTCATCAAAGAAGCCAAGGCGCTGGTCGACAATGTTCAGGAATACGTGGCCTTCGAGGCCGGCATGCCCATCGCCGTCGCCAGCTGGGACAGCGTGCCCGAGGGCCTCACCGAAGAGGCCAGGCTGGCGTGGGAACGCACCGCCCATCACATGAACAAACACTTCCTGCGCAATGGCCGCGTCGACAGCGCCCCGCCGCTGCCGCCGGTGCTGCCCACGGGCCCCATCGACTGGGCCGAGCCGCCGCTGCCCCCGAAGGTGCGCGCCACCCGCGCCAGCCTCTTCGAAAAGGCGCGCAAGTTGACCCGGCTTCCCTGACGCGAAAAGGCCTTCTGCAGCGCCAGCGCTCGAGGCGTGTAACCAATCGAATCGACTGATGTTTTGGGTGCCGGCTGGCCGTTGAAAAGCCACCGATTCGGGGGCGCGAAGTGGTAGGACTGGTGGGTTCTTCGCACCCAAATTGGACCGCTCATGGACCCCACGCCACAGCCCCCCGTCTCCAACGTCCCCGCCGAGTACAACAGCGCTTCCATCACCGTGCTGGAAGGCCTCGAGGCCGTGCGCAAGCGGCCCGGCATGTACATCGGCGACACCTTCGTGCGGGGCCTGCACCACCTGGTGTACGAGGTGGTTGATAACTCTGTCGACGAGGCGCTGGCTGGCTTCGCGACGCGCGTCGATGTGTTCATTCACGTCGACAACTCCATCACCGTGGTCGACGACGGCCGCGGCATTCCCGTCGGGCCCCACCCCACCGTCATCGGCATGGACACCCTCGACGTGGTGATGACCAAGCTGCACGCCGGCGGCAAGTTCGAGAACAGCGCCTACAAGGTGTCCGGCGGCCTGCACGGCGTCGGCGTGTCGTGCGTGAACGCGCTGTCCGAGCTGATGAAGGTCGAGGTGCAGCGCGGCGGCAAGGTGTACCAGCAGACCTACATGAAGGGCGTGCCTCAGGGCCCGGTGCGCGAGACCGGCGTCACCGACAAGCGCGGCACCCGCGTCACCTTCAAGCCCGACCACACCATCTTCGAGGTCAGCGAGTACGACTTCGAGACCCTCTCGGGCCGCCTGCGCGAGCTGGCCTTCCTGAACGCCGGCCTCAACATCGCCATCACCGACGAGCGCAATGACAAACATCATGACTTCAAGTTCGAGGGCGGCATCACCTCGTTCGTGGAATTCATGAACAAGGGCAAGCAGGCCTTCAACGACAAGGTCATCTTCTTCAAGGTCGAGAAGGACCTGGTCTCGCTGGAGATCGCCCTGCAGTGGAATGACAGCTACGACGAGCGCATCTACACCTTCGCCAACAACATCAACACGCCCGAGGGTGGCAGCCACCTGTCTGGCTTCAAGGCGGCCCTCACGCGCACCATCAACGCGTATGCCGAGCGCGGGCAGCTGTTCAAAGACATCAAAGAGGTCCCCACCGGGGAAGATGCCCGCGAGGGCCTGGCCGCGGTCATCTCGGTCAAGCTGCCCAACCCCCAGTTCGAGGGGCAGACCAAGCAGAAGCTGGGCAACTCCGAGATCAAGGGCCTGGTCGAGCAGATGGTGAACGAGCGCCTGGCCCAGTGGCTCGACGAGAACCCCAGCAACGCGAAGAAGATCATCGGCAAGATTGGCGACGCCGCCCGGGCCCGCATCGCCGCCCGCAAGGCCCGCGAGACCGTGCGCAAGGGCGCCTTCACCGGCGGCGGCCTGCCCGGCAAGCTCGCCGACTGCCGCTCGAAGAAGCCCGAAGAGAGCGAGCTGTTCATCGTCGAGGGTGACTCGGCCGGCGGGTCGGCCAAGCAGGGCCGCGATTCCCACAACCAGGCCATTCTGCCGCTGCGCGGAAAGATCCTGAACGTCGAGAAGGCCCGCCTCGAGAAGATGCTCACCAGCCAGGAAATCGTGACCCTCATCACCGCCCTGGGCACCGGGGTGCGCGCAGGCAACGACACCGAGGGCTACAAACCAGACGACGTTCGCTACCACCGCATCATCTTGATGACCGACGCCGACGTCGACGGCTCGCACATTCGCACGCTGCTGCTGACCTTCTTCTTCCGGCAGATGCCCGAGCTCATCGAGAAGGGGTACATCTACATCGCGCAGCCGCCGCTCTACAAAGTGACGCGCAACAAAAAAGACAAATACATGAAGGACGATGACGCGCGCACCGACTTCCTGCTCGACATCGCCGCCGAGCGCTCGGTGTTGGAATTGCCGACCGGCGACCTCAACGGCGAGACCTTCAAAGGCCTGCTCAAGAAGGTCAGCCGCTACAACCAACGCCTGAACAAGATGGCGCTGCGCAAAGACACCCGGGTGGTCGACGCCATGGTGCAGGCCGCCAACTTCACCCCCGACATGCTGAAGGACTCGGCGCCCAGCGTGGCCGACGAAGACGGGCTGCTGGTGCCCCCCGCGCAGCTCGAGCTCGACAAGATGGAGGCCTACCTCGAGCAGCGCGCCCCCGACATCATCGACCGCATGGTGGTCGAGCGCCGCGACGACCCGCAGCACAGCTCGAAGAAGTTCGTCATCAAGTCCGAGGTCAACGGCAGCTTCCGCGAGACGGTCATCGACACCGACTTCCTCACCTCGGCCGAGTACCGCGAGCTGCTCACCCTGCGTGAGGCCTTCCAGGCCTTCGGCCAGGCGCCGTACACCCTGCGCATCGGGGACCCGAAGAAGGTGAAGGCCGTCGACGACGACGGCGCTCCGGTGGAGGTGAAGCGCTTCACCGCCAATAACTATCAAGAGGTGCTCGACCTGGCCTTCGCCGATGCCCAGAAGGGTTTGTACATTCAGCGCTACAAGGGCCTGGGCGAGATGAACGCCGAGCAGCTGGCCGAGACGACCATGAACCCCGCCACCCGCACCCTGCTGCAGGTGAAGGTGAAGGACCTGGTCGACGCGCAGGACATCTTCACCAAGTTGATGGGAGACGACGTCGAGCGCCGCCGCGATTGGATTGAGACCGAGTCGCGCAACGCCACCAACCTCGACATCTGAGGCGCTTCGTCACCGCGCCGGCAGGTCGCTCAGGTGCCCCCAGGCACCTCGAGGCGTCGTCCTCGGAGGGCGGAGGGGGCGTGATGGCTCGTGTGAAAGGGTGACCTCACCAGCCTCACGTCACCAGGCTCGCCAGGGAAGCCACGTGTTCCCCTTGAGCAGCTGAATCCAATCGTCGAGCACGCGGCCCACCAGCCTCAGTTCCTCCTTCGTGTACTTCTTCGTCAACAACGACTCGTACCGTTCGAGGTGTTCCAGGAGCGCGCTGGTGGGGGCCGCCGTCTCCAGCGTCACCCGAAAGGCCCTGCCGTCTGCCTCGTCGTCCCGTTTCCGAACCAGGCCCTCGGCGACCAGGTTCTTGATGGCGACCGAGATGGTCGAACCCCGCAGACGCAGACTGTCGCCCAGCTCGCGCTGCGTGCGCCCATCGGGTGCCTGCATCAACTCGAGCAGCAACTCGATGCCCGCCTCTCGGACGTGGACGACGTTCGACAGCCTGAACAGCTCGACATTGAGGATTCGGCGCAGCCACCACAACTTCCACACCAGGAAGTTCGTGAAGGCCGGGGGGCGGGTGGGCGATGGCAGGGTCATGATAGTGAGATAGACTATCTAACATTTGGGCGCTTGCGCATCGATGGTCGCGGCGCACCCACAGCCCATGGGCCGGGCCAGCCGCGCAAACGTCGAGTTGAACGAAGGGGCCCATCTGCGCTGGGAACACGGCGTCTGGCCGGGCCCCGCCATCGAAGGCACTCCCGCGCTGAGCGGCTCCGCCAGGCAACTCCCGGGCGCGCTGGTTCAATCGCTCGCGTTGTCTTCAACCGAAGCGATGATTCGTAATCGCACCACCCCGACTGACTTCATCCTGCGCGTCGACGCCTCCCCCATCACCCAGCTGCGAGCCTGCGCATCCTGACGGACGACGCCAACGCGGGAATGGCGGCGACGTACTGGACGACCGAGCGAGGCAGGCTCAACTCAACCGATTTCTGTTGGAGGCTTGCAACAACGGCACCGGCCTCCGTCTTCCCACGGGGTTCGCAACAACAGCCAGTCGCTCGATGTGCAGGTGCGCTGAGCTGAATGACTTGAGTTGAACAGACGCGTTCGAGCCTTCGGGTTCGAACGTGTTGTGTTTTGAGGCCCGGGCGTCGACGGACACGTGGTGAGCGCCACCGGCAGCACCATCACTGGCTGCTCCGCAATCGTCGCCTCCCCGGCGTTGTGCGACTGAATGAGCGTCAACCCACCGCCCAGAGTGCTCAGGTCCCAGGTCGCAGTGAAAGCCTGGCCGGCCCCGGCGCGAGGTCACCGCGGCTGCGCAACGCCCGGGTGACCGTCGAAGAAGAGCCGCCTTCCGGCGACCAGGGTGAGCGCTACGCTCAGGCAATGTCCATCGAGTTCGAGTTTTTCGGTGAATTGAAGGAGCAGCCCTGCTCATGCGGGTGTGGCCAGGTCCACAGGCGCGCAAAAGGGGCGGCGAAGCGTGTGCCCGAGGGAGGCGAGATTCTCTTCTTCTGTCTGCTCGCGCGGCACCACGCCGAAAGACACGCCTGGCTGGCGATCGGCACGGGCCCCTGAGGCGAGGATGATGACCGCCACTGCTTCTGCAGCGTCGAAGCGTGGGCGGTCGAGAACGGCGTCAGCTCCAGAATGACGGAGGGGCGCGAATCAGCGTTCGCCGGTCTGGAGCTCTTTGCGTCAGGCGGGGTGGCCCGCTTCCTCACGCGTGACGAAGTGGTTCTTCACCCGGAAAAGAAGGAGTGGCTCTTCGCCTGGGTGGACGACCTGCTCATGCAGGTGGAGCCCTTCCGGAAGCACCTCGCGGGCAACTCTTGAACCCAGGGGTGTCGACGCCCGAAGCCCTGCCTCGTCGACGCCCGGGCTTCCAAACACAACACGTTCGGACCCGAAGGCTCGAACGTGTCTGGTCAATTCAAGTCATTCAGCTCAGCGCACATAGACATCAAGCGACTGGCTGTTGTTGCGAAACCCGTGGAGTGCTGCGCCAGCGTTCAGGTCAGACAGAAGATGGAGACCGGTGCCGTTGTCGCAGGCCCAGGAGATGCCCGGGTACACGGCGCCGTTCCCCTGGCTGCTGCAGCCGTCGTTCTGGTTGGCAGGCGTCATGGTGCCCTGGGTCGTCCAGTGCCTCGCCGCCGTCCCCGCGTTGGCGTCGTCCGTCAGGATGCGCAAGCTGCGCAGCTGGGTGATGGGGGAGGCGTCGGCGCTCACGATGAGGTCAGCCGGGGTGGCGCGATTGCGAATCATCACTTCGGTCGAGGACAACGCGAGCGATTGAACCAGAGCGCCCGGGAGGTACCTGGCAGAGCCGGTCAGCGCGGGGGCGCCTTCGATGGTCGCCTCCCCGGCGTTGTGCGACTGAATCAGCGTCCACCCGCCGCCCAGGGTGCTCATGTCGCAGGTCGCAGCGAAGGCCTGGCCCGCCGCGGAGAGTGTGTAGTCGCCGCTGCTCGCGCCCGTGTTCGCCGTCTTGATGGTTCGACAGGTGCGCGCCGCGGGGATGATGGTCCTGATTTCGCTCCAGGTGCTGCTCTGACACACCTCGAGGCGGCCAGCGTTGTTGCGAACCGTTCCAGTCAGCGCGGCGGTGCAGGTGGTCTCGAGGGTTCCGACCTGGACGCCAGCGGCCATGAGGGTGAGGCCCGTGACGGTGCCTCCGTCGGACGAGAGGAACCGGGAAGGGTCAACCGGCCCCGCTGGCCCCGTTGCCCCGGTTGGCCCCGCGACACCCTGGGCACCGGTCGGGCCGACAGGGCCCGTTGGCCCGGCCACACCCTGGGGACCGGTCGGGCCAGGAGGACCCGCGATGCCGGCGTCACCCTGTGGACCGATGGGCCCGGCAGCACCCGCAGGGCCGGCGACACCCTGAGCACCCTCAGGGCCTGTCAAGCCCGCCGGACCAACGGCTCCAGCGTCACCAGCAGGGCCTTGAGGCCCAGTGCTCCCCGGGGCTCCCGCCGGTCCCGCTGGCCCGACAGGCCCTGCAGGTCCCGCAGGCCCGCAGGCCCGCGTTCACCTTCTGGGCCGGTGGTTGCGGTGCAGGCGACGAGGGTGAAACACAGAACGACGGTCGAAACACGAGCCACGGTGAAGCCTCCTCATAGTGCAAACAGGAAGAACTCTACCGTGCAGCGGCCTCGATTCAAGGCCTCTCGATGACCGGCCTGAAGTTGTCTGTGGTTCTCCTGAAACGAGGACGTGACGGTCTCGCGGTCTCGGCACGCGTTCCCGGGAGCCGGCCCCATCGGCCACCCGACGCCGCAGGGCCTGCCTCCATCAGGTGAAAGGTCAACGCGTGATCTCGAGTATCAGACAGAACAATCAGCCCGCGATGATTGAGCAGTCACCTCACCGACGCTTTGAGTCTCTGCGCCGTCCCATGGAACGCACCGCATCATTGCACAGAGGCCTTCCTCTTCGAGCCCGCCCCAGACGCAACGCACTGGTCGTGTGCGTGATTTTCGGGGCTCTCAACCTGCTGAACCTGTACAGCATCGTCGTCGAACAGCGTTTCTGGAAGACCTCGCTCGCCACAAGGCCCAGCGGTGTTCCTCGTGGCGTCGTGGCGACTGGTGATTGGCCAACCCTGGGATGTGGAGAATGACAGGGAGGCGCGCTGGGCCACCGCCGGCGATGCAGCGTGTCTCTTCGTCGGTTTCTGTTTCTCGGGAGCGGTGGTGGCGGTCCTGAGCGGTTGGTGGAACCCCGGGCGATGATGGAACCGACCCCGACCCTGGTGAACCCAGGCCACGCGCCATTGCCACGAGGGCGCCGGCCTCTCGCGGCTCGACCCCATCGCCCACGATGTCGACGCGCCGCCTGGCGGCCGACTCGAGAGATGCCGCTCACGACGCGGGCGCCGCGGCAGCCAGCAGCTGGGCCCGCAGCCACTGGTGGCCCGGGTCCGCGTGGTCTCGCGCGTGCCACCCCTGCACCAGGGAGAAGCCCGGCAGCGTGAGCGGCGGCTCGAAGAGGTGCAGGCCGAGGCGGCGCTCGAGGGGCAGCAGGATTCGGGCGGGCGCCGTCAGCACCATGTCGGTCTTGAGCACCAGGTGCGGCGCGACGAGAAAGTGCGGCACGCGCACCGCCACCACCCGGGTGAGGCCCACCGCGGCCAGGGCGTCGTCGAGGGGGCCTCCGGGTTTGCCGCCGGGCGCAATCTGCACGTGCTTCAGCCCCACGAAGGCCTTGAGCGTCATCGTGCGCTTCGCCAGCGGGTGCCCTCGACGAACGGCGCACAGGTACCGCTCGCTCAGCAGCTTCTGCACGTACAGCTGCGGCGCCTCGGGCGGGTTGACCCCCACCCACACGTCGGCCTCGCCAGCGTCGAGCAGCTCGAGCGCCTGCCCGCGCCAGGGCAACGAGACGACCTGCACGTGCGGCGCCTCGCGGGCGAGCTGCGCCACCAGCCGCGGCAACACGATGAACTCGCCATAGTCGGCCACCGCCAGGGTGAAGGTGCGCGTCATGGTGGCGGGCACCACGTCTTGCGGCGGCGCGAGCACCGCGCGCACCCCTCGCAGCGCGTCCTGCAGCGGCGTCACCAGCTGCGTGGCGCGGCGGGTCAGCGTCCATTGACCTCTGGAGCGCACCAGCAGCGCATCGCCAAAGCTGGTTCGCAACCGGGCCAGGGCGTGGCTCATCGCCGGCTGGCTGAGACCCACCCGCTGGGCGGCCAGGGTCACGCTGCGGGTCTCGAGCAGCGCGTCGAGCGAGACCAGCAGGTTCAGGTCGAGGTCAGCGACATTCATGCCGTGCATGATGACTATACGAGACATCGATTGGAAGAATAGTGGCGGGGGGCGTACAGACGCTGCCGCTCGGCGCTCACGCCGGGCCCTCACCGAAGGACACGCCATGTACGTCATCGCTGGAGTCACCGGTCACACCGGAAAAGTCGTCGCCGACACCCTGCTCGCGCAGCACCTGCCGGTCAGGGTCATCGTGCGCAGCGCCGAGAAGGGCGAGCCGTGGAAGCAGAAGGGCGCCGAGGTGGCGGTGGCGGACCTGGCCGACGCGAAGGCGCTGACCGCGGCCCTGAAGGGCGCGACGGGCGCGTACCTGCTGGTGCCGCCCAACTTCGCGGCCACCGACCTGGTGGCGAACGGCCAGCGGCACGCAGAGGCCTACCGGGTGGCGCTCGTCGAGAGCGGCGTACACCACGCGGTGCTGCTGTCCTCGGTCGGCGCGCAGCACGAGCGGGGCACCGGCCCCATCGCCTCGTTGTTCCCCGTCGAGGCGGCCCTGTCGGTCATCAAGACGCCGGTCACCTTCCTGCGCGCCGGGTACTTCATGGAGAACCTGCTCGGGAACCTGCACCCCATGAAGGAGCAGGGCGTGCTGCCGGCGCTCAACCAGCCGACGCTGCCCATCGGCATGGTGGCCAGCGCAGACATCGGTGCGGAAGCGGCGGGGCTGTTGCGCCAGGGCAAGTTCGCGCCGCGCGTGGTCGAGCTCGCGGGCCCGGCAGACCTCTCGTTCAACGCGGCGGCGGCCATCTTCGCGAAGAAGCTCGGGCGCTCGGTGACGACGGCCTTCGTGCCCCCTGAGGCCCGGGTGGCGGCGTTGACTGGCGCGGGGCTTCCGCCGGTGTGGGCCGCGGCCTACGCCGAGATGGGCAGCGCCCTGGACTCGGGGCTGGCGGCCTTCGAGGGTCCGGTGCGGCGCGGCGTCGTCTCGCTCGAGGCCTTCGTCGCCGCGGCGCTGAAGTAGCGCGCCTGCGGAACGCGCGACCCCGGGTGGTCTTCGGCGAACCGCGCTGTCGTCAGCGAACGCTGATGCATTGCCCGGCCGCCTTCTCGAACTTCCAGGGCCCGCATCATCCTGGGCGCGCTGGTCTCGCGCGTCGAGCTCGAGCCGCTGAGCCTCGACACGCGGGTCCGTCGCCCCATCACCATGGGGCCGAAACACGGCGTGCCGGTTCGGGTCTCGCCCCGGCGTTGATTATTTCGGTCGCGCACCCGGTGCCTTCTCAGGTACGTGGATAGCGTCGCGCGCAGGGCGCAAGACGGCATCTGCGCGAGTCAGCGCTTGAGCAGGGGTGCTGAGGGAGGTCGCGGGGGCGGGTCACCAGTCGTATGAGGCGCC
>VYLD01000128.1_pt1 | contig 28113 bp, 21 predicted proteins | sample 5114401 | NCBI WGS metagenome assembly VYLD01 (sample SAMN12291783, study PRJNA351875) | freshwater metagenome | isolation source: freshwater lake | place: USA: Michigan, Gull Lake | collected 2013-08-08 | reverse complement strand
CCACCACCACCCCCGCCGCCACCACCGCAAAAGCCGGCCGTCTGGCCGGTCAAGCCAGAGGCAGGGACGTAGCCTGACGCAACCAGGGCTCCGACCGGCCCTGGCGGTCCTGCGTGAACGCCGCCGGGTCCCTCAGCGGCTGCCACCGAAAACGCGGGGGCGTCTCCACCGCTCGACGAACTCGTGCCGCTACACTGGCCGTTCGCGCCGCCGTTCCCACCACTCAACGAGGTGCCTCCTCCGGTGACCTGTGAGCCACCGGTCCCAGCGGGGGCGACGCTGCCGCCGGGCCCGGCGCCACCGTTCCCCGAGGCGCCCGAGCCGCCATTCGCACCGCACGGTGAGTTCCCCGCGCCGCCGGGCGATTGACCGCTGGCTGGAGACCCCGGATCGCCATTGGCGCCGGCGCCACCAGAGGCTCCGCTGGCGGTGCTCGTCGCGCCAAGTCCCGAGCGGATGTCGCAGCCGGCAATGAGGAAGGGGGCTGCCGCTCCGGTGACGAACACACCGATGCTGCTTCGCGCGTTCCCGGCGGCGTCCTGACCGCTCGCATCTGCTGCACGAATGGTGAGCAACTGAATCGCGGTCGTCACCGAAAGACCGCTTGCGACGAGCGCGGTCGACGAACTGCTGCGAATGACGGTCGCGTTGGTGAGCGCGCGGGTCCAGCCCGCGGCGGCGTCGTAGCCGCCGTACAACCCCACGCCTGCCTGCATGGTGATGGTCTCGAGGTACGCGTCCGTGCCCGGGCTCAAGTTGGTCCGGGAAATGAACACATTGGCTCGCTGCGGCCGGGCCGCCGCCGCCGAGATGGCGTTCGAGATGGTGCGTTTGGGAGCCGCCCTGGTTCCGGCGTTGCCATCGTTGCCCGTGAGGATGTCGACGAAGACGGCGTTCGCTGCGTTGCCATCAATTCCATCACAATCAAGATCAGTGAAAGACAGGTCGGGTAAATCTGAGCCGGTAGCCGTACAGGCATACTCACAACCGTTCGCCGCCACGCCGTCGAGGTCGACCCGCCCCGGCAGGCAGGTGAAGCTGCAGGTCGAGTTGGCGCAGGTGCCCGTCGAGAACGGCCGCGTGCAGGCGGTGCCGCAGCTGCCGCAGTTGGCGGCGTCGGTGGCGCTGTTCACCTCACAGCCATCGACCGCGCTCGAGTTGCAGTCGCGGAAGGCGCCCGAGCAGGAGCCGACGCGGCATTGCCCGGTGAAGCACGCAGGGTTGCCGTTGGCCACCGTACACGCCTGCCCGCAGGCGCCGCAGTGGGTGAGCGAGGTCTGGGTGTCCACCTCACACCCATCAGAGAAGACGTTGTTGCAGTTGCCCCGCCCCGGCTGGCACTGCTGCACGCCGCAGGCGCCAGTGACGCACGAGTACGTCGAGACGCCCGGCGCGGTGCACTGCCGCCCGCACTGCCCGCAGTGAATGACGGTGCTGTTGGTGTCGACCTCGCACCCGTCGGCATAGGTGCCGTTGCAGTTGCCGCGCCCGGGCACGCACGAGGTGATGGAACAGTTGCCGCCGCCGCACGCGGTGGTCGACGCGAACGACGGCGCCAGGCACGCGCGGTTGCAGACGCCGCAGTGGTTGACATCGGTCTGCAGGTTGAACGTCTCGTCGACCCGCCCATCACAGTTGTTGTCGATGCCGTCGCAGGCCTCGACCCCGTTCAGCGTGGGAATACACGCGTACTCACACCCATTGGCGGCGTTGTTGTCGACGTCGTACCAGTTGGCGAGGCAGGTGAAGGTGCAGCTGCCTGCGCTGCACGCCGAGGTGGCGTTGGCCGCGCTGCACACCCGCCCGCAGACGCCGCAGTTGTTCACGTCCACCCGGGTCTCGATTTCACAGCCATCGGCGGGCCGGGCGTTGCAATCGCGGAACCCGGTGGCGCAGGTGGCGATACCGCAGGACCCCATCGTGCAGACCCCGGTGGCGTTGGGCGGCGCGCAGGCGTTGCCGCACTGGCCGCAGTGGGCGAGAGAATTCACCAGGTTTTCTTCACACCCATCTGCATATTGTTGATTGCAATCACCGCGCCCCATGACACACATTCCCACCGCGCAGCTGCGGGCCACGCAGCGGTAGCTCGAGACGCTGCCGTTGGCGATGCTGCACACCAGCCCGCACTGGCCGCAGTTGGTGGCGTCGCTCACCAGGTCGAAGCCCTCGTCGGTGCGGCCGTCGCAGTTGTTGTCGAGCCCGTCGCACGCCTCGACGCCGCCGTTGGTCACCGTGCAGGGGTGCTCACAGCCGTTGGCCAGCACGCCGTCGAGGTTCACCCAGCCCGAGTTGCAGCGGTCGATGGCGCAGGTGCCCGCGGCGCACTTCGGCACCGCGTTGGTGAAGGTGCAGGTGCGGTTGCAGGTGCCGCAGTTGGCGAGGTCGGTCTGCAGGTCGAACAGCTCATCGACGCGCCCGTCGCAGTTGTCGTCTTTGCGGTTGCAGACCTCGAGGTCGGGCAGGCCGGGGGTGCAGGTGGCCGGGCGGCCGTTGACGCAGGCGGCGACGCGGCGCTCGCACTCTCCAGCGCCACACACCGTGTCGGGCAGGTCTTCATCGGTGGCGCCATCGCAGTCATCGTCGCGGCCGTTGCACAGCTCAGCCACCGGCGTGCGCGCGGAGCACGCCGAATAGCCGGCCGGCGGGGCACAGGTGGACGCTCCCAGACAGGTGCCGAAGCTGTTGGTCACCTCGCAGGGCATGGTCTGGCCGGCGGTGGCCGCGATACAGGCGCAGGTGCCGCTGCTGGGCTGGCACTGCTTCTTCACCGACAGGCCGTTCACGTCGATGGCGTCGCCGCAGCGGAAGGTGGGCGGGCACTGCTCGTCGAAGCTGCAGTCGCGGCCGCAGAACTTCTGCTCGCCCAGGGTGATGCAGCGGTCGGCCGGGTAGGGGCAATCGGAATCGAGCACGCAGCCCTGACACAGCCCCGCGCGCTGCGGCACGCAGGCGTATCGCCCCTCGGCGATGGGACTACAGACGTCGGTGTCCTTGCAGCCCGCGGTACACTTGCGAAGACAGACCCGAGCGCTCACTCCCGGCAGCGAGTCGCAGAGGCCCGTGTCGCAGTCTTCATCGAGCGTGCAGGGCTGCCCTTCGGCGAAGAGCGAGCCTTTGGCGGGTTGCCGCGCACAGCTGGTGCACCCCGAACCACAGACCACCGCCCACAGCACCACCACCGTCGAGGTCAACGCGCGCACTGAACGGATCATGAGTCCTTTGGCCCTACCCTCAAAAGAACGCCGCGGGCAGGCGAGTCTCGCATCGCAGCGCAGCCGGGCACGCCGCAGCGCGCCAGCAGACCCTCGCGCATGGCTCCAGACACCGCTCGAGGTGCGGGCAGGCCCGCGGTTCCTGTACCCTGCCAGGCGCCCATGACGACCCCCCAGCAGCTGGTGAAGGACGCCGCCGTGACGCTGGAGCAGACCTTCGCGCGGCTGGAAGCCCTCGAGGCCGAGCTGGGTCAGCTCGAGGCGGCGCTGCAGGCGCTCGAGCGCGACGTGCAGAGCATCGACCTGGCCCAGGCGCTTAGCCCGTGGCCATCGGTGCGGGTGGGCCTGGCCCCGCCGCTGGCCCTCTTGTCCTCGGCGTTGTTCTTCGAAGGCGGGGTGTGGCCGCTGGGGCTGCTGGCGCTGCTGGTGGCGCTCACCCAGGCGCTGCTGCTGCCGCGCTTCAACCGGAGCCGCGCGTGAGCCGCGACGACAACGACGCGCTCGAGGCGGCGCAGGCCCGCGCGCTCAGCCTCGCCGAGAAGACGGCCCGGGCCGCCGAGGTGCTGGCCGGGCTCGAGCTGCAGCGAGACCGCATGGCCACCCGGCTCTCAGCGCTGAAGAAGAAGCGCGGCGCCCTGCGCATGAAGATGGACTCGCGGCCCGGCAGCGGCGTGTGGTCTGCCGCAGGGGCGTGCGCTGGCGCAGTGCTCGCGCGAGGCGGGTGGGAACTGCGCAGCGCCCTGCTGCCCGATGAGCGCGTCGCCGTGGCGGTGGTGCTGCTGGCCACTGCGGTGGTGCTGCAGGTGAGCCGCACCCACTGGTTCCGGTTCGGCTTCCGCGGGTGAGCCGAGCCTGCTCGAGCGTCAGGTGACCGGCGCGCGAAAGAGGAACGTTCCGTCGACCAGGGACACCAGCGGGCCTGGCTGAACCCCGCGAGGCCGGGCGCGGCGGCGAGGAACACCCCGGCCATGCCCCCTTCACCGAGTCTCTCGACCAGCTGGTACGTGCCGACCTGCACCACGTCGTTCGCCAGCGTGAGCCTGGAGTCGAAACCGCGAAGGTTTCACCTGGCCTTCCCGGGCGCCGCCTTCACCCGGCTTTGGGTGCCTGCTCGACGCGGCCGTCGGCGTGGCGGGCGAACCGGCCCTGCTCGCGGGGGTGCACCGGGTCGTCGCGCTTGAACGGCCAGCCGCCGAACTGCGTGCGCTGGTAGTCGCGAAAGGCCTGCTGAATCTCGGCCTGGCTGTTCATCACGAAGGGCCCGTGCTGCACCACCGGCTCGCCAATGGGGCGGCCTTGCAGCATCAGCACCTCACCCTCGCCGTCACCGTTCACCAGCTTCAGCGCCACGTCGGGCTTCACCGAGACGCCCAGGCCCCGCTCGACCCGTTCCCCGGCGACGGACAAGGCGCTGCCGCGAAAGAAGTACAGCGTGCGGTTCGACCCCGGGTGCGCGGGCGGCAGCACGAAGGACGCGCCCGGCTGAAACCTCAGCGTCCAGATGGCGACGTCGGTGTTCGGCACCGAGGCCCAAGACTGCGGAGGGGGCGGCGGCGCGACGAGTTTGCCGAGGGTGCCCGCGACGAGGGTGACGAAGGCCGAGCGGCCCTGCGCATCCTTCGCGACGTGGGTGGGCACCTGCTCGCTCCACAACATCGAGAAGTGGGGCTCGGCCATTTTGTGGGCGGCCGGCAGGTTCAGCCAGATCTGAAACAGCTCGGCGGGGTTTTCCTTGTCGCGGTGCACGAGGGGAAACATCTCGCTGTGCACGATGCCCTTGCCGGCGGTGAGCCATTGGGTGTCACCCTGCCCGAACCTGGCGGTGGCGCCGAGCGAGTCCGAGTGGTCGATGAACCCGCGCCGCGCGATGGTGACCGTCTCGAAGCCCCGGTGCGGGTGCTGGGGAAAGCCGGGCACCTCGTCGCCGTGGTACATGCGCCAGCCGTCTTTGCCGGCGAAGTCGTTGCCCAGGTCGCGGCCGCTCAGCGAGCCCACCGGGCCCATGGCCTCGCTGCCTTTCGGGTACGCGTCGTCGTGGTGCACACAGAACAGAAACGGGTCGGCGGTGTGCCAGGGAAAGCCGAGCGTGAAGCGGTCGAGAATGAGCGAAGACATGTCCGCCCATCTAACCACCACGGGGCCACGGGCGAATCCTCACGGGCGGAACGCCGTGTCCCACCATCGGCCCTCGAGCCTTCAGGCCAGGGCGACCTCGAAGCCGGCCTTCACCCACCACATCGAGCCGTTGTACGCGCGCCCGCGGAAGCGCTTGACGGGCTTTGGGTTCCACACCGTGGCGACGCCGCGATCGACCTTCCTCCGTCGTCGCGCCTGTTTGTCGGGAACATGAGCCGGGGAGTCGAAGGCGCTGGGAGCGACGTCATCCACGAGAGCTTCGTGCTGGTGCCGCGCTTCGATGATCGACCCCGGCTGCTCGCCTTCCGCGCCGGAGGCGAGGTGCGGCTGACTCGTGACTGGGTCTTCATTGGTCGCGGCGGGTTCTCCTGCCGACGCGTTCGAACAGCTCCTCGAGCGACGCGTCGTTCACGAGCTCAGTCGAAGGGCTTCACGGCCGTCGATCGACCTCGGCGAGTCGCGCGACGAGGAAACGGCGTTCGGCTTCGTTTCGGGTCATTGACAAGGCTTCTCGATAGCTGGTGGCGGCCTCCTCGAACCTTCCGAGCCGTCGGAGCAGATCGGCACGGGCAGCAGGGAGCAGGTGGTACCCGCGGAGCCGCCCAGTGGCGGCGAGGTCGTCAATCTGCGCGAGCCCACGCTCCGCCCCGTCTGCCATCGCCACCGCTGCAGCGCGGTTGAGAGCCACGATGGGCGAAGGCTCGAGCGCCATCAGCCGGTCGTAGAGCGCAACGATCTGTGGCCAGTCTGTCTCTGCGGGAGTCCGTGCCTGAAGGTGAAGCGCGGCGATGGCGGCCTGAAAGGCATACGGCCCGTGGGCACCCAGGCTCAGCGCCTGATGGAAGAGCGCGGCACCCTCGTCTGCTTCTTCGCTCCGCCACAACGAGCGGTCTTGCTGGTCCAAGAGCACCAGTCCGCCGTCAGCAGTGACACGCGCAGCTCGGCGAGCATGATGCATGACCATCAGAGCGAGCATGGCGGTGGCCTCGGCCCGAAGAGGGCCGGCGAACAGACTCACCACCAGGCGCGCGAGGCGAATGGCCTCTTCGCAGAGGTCGACCCGCATCAGCGCCGCGCCTCCGGTTGCCGAGTACCCCTCGTTGAACGTCAAATAGATGGCCGCGAGGACCGCTTGCGTTCGGTCGTGCAGCTCGTTCACCTCCGGCACTTCAAACGGAATCCCAGCGTCGTGGATCTTGCGCTGGGCGCGGACGATCCGTTGCGCCATTGCAGGCGTGGGCACGAAGAACGCCCGAGCGATCTCCTCCGTCGTGAGCCCGCAGAGCGTACGAAGGCTGAGGGCAACCTGCGCCTCGGGAGCAAGGCTTGGGTGACAGCACGTGAAGAGCAGCCGAAGCTGGTCATCGGCGATCGCGAAGGGGCTCTCGAGACAGGCAGAGAGGCTTTCGAGGGCTTGTTCGAGCTGCGCCGTCTTTCGTTGAAGTCGCGCAGCTCGCCGAATGCGATCGATCGCAAGGTGCTTCGCGGTCTTGATGATCCACGCACGAGGCACCGGAGGAATTCCTTCGCGTGGCCACTGCTCGACAGCAGCCTGAAAGGCCTCCTGAAGTGCATCCTCGGCGAGGGCAAAGTCACCGACGATGCGAATCAACGTGGGAAGGATCCGCCCAGTCTCCTCGCGGTAGAGCCTGTCGAGATCAGACGCAAGTGACACCGCGCTTCACCCCGGCTGGCTGAAGTCGATGCACGGTCGGACTTCGACGCTGCCAGTCCGTGCTTCAGGGAGCCGAGAGGCAATCGCGATTGCTTCGTCGATGGTGTTGGCCTTGACGAGGTAGAAGCCGCCGAGCTGTTCCTTCGTCTCGGCGAAGGGGCCGTCGGTGGTGAGGCGTTTGCCATCGCGGACCCGGACTGTCGTGGCGGTGGCAACTGGCTGGAGCGCCTCTCCTCCAATGTAGTTACCACTCTTTCTGATGCCCTCGGTGAAGGCCTCGTGTTCGCCGATGACCTTCGCCATATCGGCCTCGGTTTTACCCTCGTAGTTCTTCTCGTTTTCATAAAGCGCCAGCAAGTAGGTGATCATGTTCAGGTTCTCCGTGGGAGGGCACAGACCCCCGACAAGAATCGAACGATGGGCTCAGTTTTCGACATGCGAGACTGCTTTTCGTACGTGGAGTCATGGTACGCGTGTGTGCGTTGGCACGTCGACGCCCATCTAACCACCACCCACGGGGCCACGGGCGAATCCTCACGGGCGGAACGCCGTGTCCCACCATCGGCCCTCGAGCCTTCAGGCCAGGGCGACCTCGAAGCCGGTGCGACCCTTCGGCCATTCCACGCGGGGAGCCGAGTGTGGCGTCACCCCGTACAGCTCGAAGTCGAGCTTCTGCACCACGAAGCCCTTCAGCGCGGGCCAGAGTGGGTCCTCGTGCCCCAGGTCGAACGAGAAGAAGTGCAGCCCGCTGCCATGCAGGCGCGCGTAGGCCTCGTCGAGCAGCGCCCGAAACACGGTCACGTCGTCATTCACCACCGAGACATTGCACAGCGACGCCGAGTCGAACTCGCCGCCAGGCTCGGGCAGCGCCGGCCACCGCAGCACCGACGCCGCGGCGTTGAAGCCGGCCTTCACCCACCGCATCGAGCCGTTGTACGCGTGCACGCGGAAGCGCTTGACGGGCTTTGGGTTCCACACCGTGGCGACGCCGCGCAGGGCCCCGCCTTCGTCGTGCGCCAGCAGGGTGTTCTGCAACGAGAAGCCAGGCCACTGGGCGAGCCGGTGGTCGAGTTCCCCTTCGTCGAAGCGGTAGCCAAACGGGCGGCGCTGGTGGTCGAGGTGCAGCAGCTCGCGAACCTGCGGCAGGTCGGCTTCGGTGGCGCTGCGCACCGGCACGTGCGTCGCGCGGCGTCGCTTCCAGGTCAGCTGCACCGACACCGTGGTGAAGGGCCGCAGCAGGGCGTAGTGCGGCTGCCGCAGGCGCTTCGATTTTTTGCGGGTGAGCGCGTTGATGGCGGCGCGGTTCGAGGCCAGCAGCGAGGTGTAGTACTGCGTGCAGCCGGTGCGCGCGCAGAGGTCTTCGAAGTAGTCGCCGAAGAAGCGCGCGAAGGCGCGAGACCGGTCGAACCTCACCCGCAGGTCTCCCAGGTAGCCGACCTTCTGGGGCTGGCCGTCGAGGAAGCCATCGCGCACCAGCGCCGCGCACAGGCCGATGAGGGACCCGTCGGCGCCATCACCCACGTAGACGAACGGCTCGGCCTTCTGCATCCGGTACAGCGAGAAGAAGTCGGGGCCGCGCTGGGTCGACAGCACCAGGGCACCACGCATGGGCACTGCTCCGAACAGGTCGAGCAGCGCGGCGTTGTCGGCAGGGGTGGCGAGGCGGGGCGTAGGCTCGGACACAGACGGCAATCGTGACCCGTTGCCCCGTTCAAGTCAGCAGCCATGCGTCGCAAACAAGCAGTGGCGCCGATTCTTTCGAGGGAATCAGGGCGGTGGGCGACACCCACTGCTGGCATGGTCCGGCTGCTGGGCGCGGTGCTGCTGGGAGCGGGGGCTGCGGCCCCGGGCGCCGAGCCGTCGTTCACGGTGGCTGATCAACGAGACAGGGCCTGGTCATCTGCCGAGGTGTCCGTCACGCCCATGCTCTGCGATTGGGCTGGCGCCGCCACCGCCGCCCTCCACCAGGAATGCCCCATGAGCAACACCACCCTGATTGTCCTGGCGGTCATCGTCTTCGGCGGAGGTGGCGGTTGGTACTGGAGCCGCCGGGAGGTCAGGGCCTCGAGGGCGACAGGGAGGGCTCCAGGACGTACGCTGCGCCCGCGCGGCCGTCGTCTTTTCTCGAGGAGTCCTTCCCGTTGGTCACCCCTCCCATCCCATCTTCTCCCGAGCGCCTGTCCCCCGTATTGCTGCTGGGGGCGGGGCGGGGCGAGGCCACCTGCGGCATTCTGTACCTCGCGGGGTACTTGCGTCGGAACGGCATCGAGGCGTCGGTGCGGCTGTGCGACTTCGACGAGACCGACCGGGACTTGAAGCGGTCCCTCGAGCAGCTGGTGTCGCACGTCAAGCCGCGCGTCGTCGGCATCAGCCTGAAGTGGTACCTGCACGTGCACCGCGCGCTGGTCATCGCGCGCCACTTGCGCAGCATCGACCCCGCCATTCGCATCGTCCTGGGCGGCAACACCGCGGCGCTGTGGTGGCGCGAGCTGCTGGCCCACGATTGCGTCGACGACGTGGTGCTGGGCGACGGTGAGGTGCCCTTCCTCGCGCTCTGCCAGGGCGACCCCAACCCGCCCAACTGCGCCCGCCGGGGTCCGTCAGGCACGCCGGCCAAGGCGGGCTTCGGGTATGTGCAGAACGGCGCCAGCGAAGATGTCTATTATTCGCACTTCAAAGACATCTTCCTGAGCCAGCTCGACCTGAGCGGGTTCTCTGGCTGGGTCGCGCCGGGCAAAGGGTGTGACCAGTCATGTGTGTACTGTGGAGGCCGTCGAGCAGCCCAGCGCCTGTCGTTCGGCCGCGCCAACCCCTTCCTGCGCAGCCCCGGGGGCGTGCAGAAAGACCACCGGGAGATCGGCGCGGCCACCTGGCAGTTCCGCTACGACTTTCCCGGAGGCTCGACGGAGTATCTGTGTGATGTCTGGCCCGGGCTGAACCTCAAGCAACACAGCACCACGTATTTTCTGTGGGGCGTGCCGCGCAAGGGGCTGGTCAAGGCGCTCGCCCAGACCTTCGACCGGGTGGCGCTGGTGCTCGACATCGGGTGCTTCTCTCAGGCCCAGCGGCTCGAGCTGATGGGCAAAGGAGTGCTCAAGCCGTGCCCCACCGACGACGAGCTGTTCGAGGCCATCGCAGACTGTCTGCAGTATGAGAACCTGCAGCTCGAGGTGTCTGGCATTGCGGGCCTGCCGCACACCACCGAGTGCTCGCTCGCCGAAGAAGAGCCCCTGGTGCACCGCATGCTCGAGGCGGGCTGTGAGGTCAGCTACCAGCGGCTGCAGGCCCAGCCGGGCGCCCTGGTGACCGAGCACGGCGAGCGGTTCGACATGGTGGCCGAGGCGGTCACCTTCGATGACTTCGTGTCGTTCTTCGCGAAGAAGGGCACGCCCGCTGCCCGCAGGGGCATTCCCATGGTGCGGTTCAGGGACGGGGCGCTCGAGCAGCAGGTGACCCGGAACTGTGAGCGCCTCGACGGGATGCTGGCCGACCACGCCGAGAAGAAGGAAGGCCCGCTCACGGGGCGCACGAAGGTCAAGGCCACGGTCAACGCGAGGCGACAGGTCGAGCTGGGCGCCTGGCTCGGCGCCTACAAGGTGCCGCCCAGGCTGTCCCGGGTCCCGGTCACCGTCTTGCGGTCGGCGAACGGGGCGGGGCTGGCGTGCGCTCCTTCGTTGCACCCGAAGGACTTCGAAGACCCCATGGTGCAGCAGGCCGACGCCGGCTCGGCGCTGCTCTCGGCCCTCGAGGCGTGCGCCCGCCCGGTGACCATGGACTCGGCGGTCTCGCGGCTGATGGCGAAGGAACAGCTCGAGCCCGAGTCTGCCGAAGAGGTCCTCGAGCACCTCCTGTCGACCCGCTTCCTGCAGCGGGCCTGAGGGGCCTCGTCACTTCACCGGCGCCGACACCCGCAGCGGCTGCTTCTCGATGAGGCACTGCTCGGCGCTGCACACGCTGAAGGCCAGGGTGCCTGCGACGGTGACGCTGGGGGCGTTGCGCGTGGTGAAAGACACCGGTGCGCTCGCGCGGCAGGCCTCGTCAGGGTGGCCGTGACACGGCTCGCGCGTGACCGCTTCACCCAGCGCGATGGCCTTCGCCGCGAACGTCACGGTGCTCTCGTCTGACGGGGTGAACTTCATCGGGTAGTCGGGGTTCACGTGGAACCCGGGCTTCGCCGAGATGGACACCACCACGGCGCCAGGAGCCCCCGCCACCAGGTCGCCCGCCAGCGAGAGCTCGACCAGCCAGGCGGCACCTTCGGCGCGCGAAGACGAGACAGGGTCGTTGCTGCTCTTGCACGACGCCAACACCAGCGCGCCGATGAGCCAGACCGACAAACCTGTCCGGGTCGGGCGCCTCACCCGCCGTACTTCACGCTGCAGCCAGAGGCCTTCGACTCCGGAGTGCCGACGGCCTTCCCCGCCGCCAGGTCCGCGAGCGCCGCGTCGACGTAGTTGATGAGCTTCCCACCGGTGGGCGACTGGCCCTCTCCGTCAGGCGAGTTGTCGGCCGCGCCCCGGTACACCAGCACCCCTTTGGCGTTGATGATGAAGACGTGCGGCGTGTTGGTCGCGCCGTAGGCCTTGCCGACCGCGCCGCTCTCGTCGAGCAGCACCGGGTTGACGAGTCCAAAGGTCTTCACCGCCGTCTGGTTCTTCTCGACGCCCGTGCCCTGCTTGCCTGGCGCGCCAGAGTTGATGCCGAGCCACACCACGCCCTTCGCGGTCTGCTTCTTCGCGGTGTCGACCAGCGGGCCTTTGGTGTGGGCCGCCTTGACGAAGGGGCAGTCGGGGTTGAACCACTCGAGCACCACCGTCTTGCCCTTGAAGTCGGCGAGCTTCACCGGCTTCCCGTCGAGGTCCTTCAAGGTGAAGTCGGGCGCGGCGCTGCCCAGCTCGGCGGCGCTCACCACAGACATCGCGACGGTCAACAGGAGGGCGTTCATGCAAGGCGGCTTACCCCAGGCGCAGCGCCACCGGCTACAGCGGCTTCAATCACACATCGAATATTCCTTCCCATCGGAGTTGATGATGGGTGAGCCATTCGAGTTCTGGGTGACTGAGAACCCCGGGACGGGCTGCAGCGCCGGCTCTTCTGGCGAGGACATGAACAGCTGGCCACCGCGCACCTGCCACTGACCGCCCCCGCCTGAGTCGTACTGGCCGGCCACGGACCCGTTGGGCCCGGAGTTGTACGTCTCGGTCCGGCCGCCGTTGGTCCACGTGCCATTGGGAAAGAACCTGAACTTCTCGGTGCTGGTGGTGCCCGACACCTGGCTGTACCTGAAGCTGCACCAGGCCGACGAGAGCAGCAGCTGCGAGAGCTGATCAGTCCCTGCCCGACCCTGCGCTTGCGGCTGGCCTCGACCCGGCGCCGGACCCGCCCGCTGCGGCGCGGCGCCCTGACCGTTCTTCTGCAGCCACTGCTGGGCCTCGGCGAGCGCTTCCCGGTCGGCCTCTTCTTCAGACCCCGCAGCCGCCTTCGCCGCTTTGGCAGCCAGGGCGCCCTTCTTCTTCACCTCGACGCCGCCGCCAGCGCGGGTCAGCGTCAGCGGCACGCCGCCCAGGGTGAGCACCAGCGAGCTGCCCTCGACGCGGTACGAGGCCTTGTCGGCGGTGCCGTCGGCGTCGGTGATGATGAGGCTCGCCCCGTCGGCCTTCCACTTCAGCGCCCCCTCGTCCATCACCCCCGTGCCGTTGGCGTTGAGCGTCATGAAGGGCTCAGCCCCCAGCATCCACGTGCCCACCAGGCGCGCGTCGGCTTTGGGGGCCTGAGCCAGCGCGAACGAGACCAGCAACGTCGTCACCATGGAGCGCTCCCGAAGAGGTGGTACAGCCGCAGAGTCTGGCCGCTCACGGCCCGCACTGGAAGACCGGCTTCTCGAGGGTGCCCGGGCAGGTCAATGCATCATTGTCATCACAGTCATCGGCCGAGCCACCACACTGTCTGGGGAAACGACCATCATGGTCTGCGTCGATGGCCTGGGTGGAACAAGAGCCCTGCCGCTGGCTGGCGTTGCAGGCGTCACCTGCAGCCCGCATTCGGCCTCGAGCCGCCAACCGCGGCCCTGGCCTGGACACCCCTCGTCCGGCCCTTCGACCTCAGGCACACCGAGGGCGAGGTGGGCACCAGCGGCGACGTCGAGGATCAGTCCTCGCCTGAGCCATTCCCGGGGCCGCTCGGCGACCCACTGCGACGAATCGAAGAAGGCCGTTGGCTTCAACATGAGGCAAGGGTCTTCCCGAACACCGGTGAGCGCCAACACCACTCAGTAGATGAACGCGTCGTTTCCATCGGTGGTGGTGAGATAGAGAATCGTGTCTCCTCGCACGCCGGCGTCAATCTGCGCCGCGGCGTCGAGCACCGCCTGCCTCGCCACGTCGTCGTAGGCGAGCACGTGCAGAATCTGCTTTCGCCAGCGCCACGGCGGGTCGACGTTCTGCGAGCTGATGCGAATGTCGCTGAACTTACCGTTGAGCAGCGCCCGGGCGTCAGACACCAGCAGCGGGCTGCCCGGCGGGAACTTGAACGCGCGCGCGACGCTGACGCCGACCACCTGCCCTTCGAGCGTGATGACGAGGTCGGTCTTCTTGCTGGTGGGGGGCGTGTAGGTGACCTGCGTCTCGGTGGCGAACAGCTCGGCCAGCTCGCACCGATGCAGCACCTCGTACGAGAACACCTCTGATGCCACCGAGCTGCCTCCTGCGTTGGGCGTGGTGAAGAGCCGGTAGCCGCCGTCGCTGAGCAGGCCCGCGTCAAAGGCGGCGCTGCCGAAGTCGATGCGCGTCTCGAAGCTCGAGGGCAGCGGCGAGGTGAGGTCCATCAGCGACAGCGGGCCACACGCACCAGTCACCGCACCGAAGCCACGCAGCGGCACCGCCGGCCCCGCGTCGAGCACTGACGCATCGGGAAGCCCCGCATCGGGAAGCCCCGCATCGACGCCGCCCGCGTCCCATGGCCCCGCATCGACGCCGGCGTCGAGCCGGTCACCGCCGTCCACACCCGCATCGACGAGTCCGGCATCGGCACGCTCCCCAGCGTCCGACGGAGCGAGACCCGAATCAGGTTCAGCGGTCGTGGGAGAACAGGCACAGCACACCAGGGCAACAACGGCACAGGCGAGGCGACGCACGGTGGCGAAGCTACCACTCCCGTTTTCGACCAGGCCAAACGCGACCACCGACGGCCAGGCTCGGGCACCCGGTGCTCGAGAGGTTGGTCTCGCGCCACCACCGGGGAACGGACCTCGAGGGCCACTTCAGAAGGTCATCGACAGCTCCGCGCCGGGGATGACGACGGCCCTGCGCGCGCCGTCGACCTGCACCGCGTCGAGGTCCACCGACAGTGACACGCGCAGCCCGCGCAGGAAGGTTCGGCTGCCCATCACCCCTGCCGCGAGGCGTCCGCCGAAGGCCGTCAGGTCGCCCTGGGTCACCGACGGCCGCACCACCACGGTGGGCGCCCACTGCGGCGACAACTCGATGAACGGCGCCACCGCGCTCTTGCCCCGCAGCCCGACCAGCGGCCCCAGCGTCGCGCGGTGCAGCGTGGCGCCGCCCAGGGTGCCCAGGGCCAGCGTCCACTGCGCGCGCCCACCCCAATACAACCACCCGTCGGTGCGAACGGCCGCGCTCACCCCGCCGCTCACGCCCACCGCCCCGAGCGGCGCCAACGTCACCGGCGCACCGAGCGACACACCGACGCCCAGCCACGCCCCGTCGAAGCGACCCAGGTCCACCAGCTTCTCGCCCTCGGCGCGCGCCTCGGGGAACTCGAGCGGCGCTCCGCCCTGGCTGGCCTGGTACCCGTCGAAGAAGCCTCGCCCGAAGGGCACCGCAAAGAGCCCGCGCGTGTAGCCCTCTTCCAGCCCACCGCGGGTGCCCACCTCGGCCGCTGCCAGGGTGATGCCGCCGCCCAGCTCACCAGCCGTCACCCGCGCCTCGCCCTGCGCCGCCCTCAACCAGTAGGCGTCGCGCACCGGCAGCGACAGCGACACCCGCTCGCCGTCCTGGCGGTTCACGTCGAGCAACCGCACCCCGTCGGCGTCTTCGATGGACAGGCGCGAGAACTCGGGGCCCACGGGCACCTTCAGCGTCGGGCCCCACGGCGCAGGCCCTGCGAGCACCCGGCCCGGCTCGAGTTCGGGCGGTGAGGTCTTCAGCCGCAGGCGCGCGCGCCCGCCCTTCACGCCCCGAATCGACGACGCCACGAAGGCGTCCAGCTCGCTGTAGGCGATGGAGCCGTCGTGGTTGATGTCGGCGGCTCCCAGCAGGGCGCTGCGCGCGGCGTGGCTGAAGATGCCCGCGCGCAGGCGGCTCCACTCGTGGGTCTCGCCCTCTTCGGACTCGGCGAACAGCGCGCCCACGGTGGGCCGGGCCTTCAGCTGTTCCCTCGCCAGGCGGGTCTTGAGCTCGTCGAGCAGCGCGAGGTCAGCGCCGCGGCTGCCCACCACCCCGCCAGCGTGGCATGCGTCGATGATGAGGTGCACGAAGTCGGCGCCCAGGCGGTCGACCACCTTCTCGTACAGCGCCGTCTGGTCGAGGTGCCCGTCCACCAGGGTGAGGTAGGCCCGGCCCAGCTCGTCAGTCTGCCCGTGCCCCACGTAGATGACGACCACGTCGACCTGCGCTCCGCTCGCCCGGTCGAGGCGGGTCCGCTCGGCGATGCCGGCCACCGCAGCGTCGAGCCCCGCGGTGGTGGGAACCAGCGGCGGCTTTCCACGCTGCGCCTCGAGCGCCGCGGTGTCTGCGTCGGGCACGGTGAGCAGCGTGGCCTCGAAGCCCAACCGCTCGAGTGCCTCGCGCCAGCGGTAGCCGTCATCATCGGCGAAGCGCAGTGGAGCAGTGCCCGGGCGGTCGCTGCCGTTGTAGGCCACGATGAGCGCCCGACGGACGACCCCGGCCTGCGCGGTCATGGAAGTCAGGACCGCGCTGGTGAGCACAGCGAGGACCAGGCGCGCAGCACGCGGCCTGCGGCCCGCCGCCCGTTCACGCGTCGGCTGATCAGCGGAACGCATCTCGAGGCCCACCTCATCGGTGCAGCACACGTTCACCACCTGCGGCAGCCCGGGGCCTGAGTCTTCGACGGCGTTCGTCGCGTGCGGCGCACCATCGGCGGAGTTCGTCTCCTTCAGCTCGGCGATCGCGTCATCGACGAGGTGAGTGTTCCCCCCAAGTGGAAGGCCGCCCATCCCTCGTCCCAGGTCCTTCACGGCGCCACCTTCACGATGCGTTTGAGCACCAGCGCCCCAGAGCTCTTCTCTCCTCTGGCCGCCGCCGCCGCGCTCAGCTCGTCACCGGCGAACGCCGCCACCACCTCGACCTCACCGGCCCGCTCGAGCGCGGCCGTCAGCGCCACCGCCTCTTCCGCGCCGACCTGCGCGTTGACCGTCGCCGACACCGACGCCTCGTCGGTCGAAGGGCCGCGCACCAGCACCACCACCTTCGAGAAGGCCGGAGCAGCCCCCACCGCGAAGGCCAACGACTGCCCTGCAGTGCACGCGGCGCCTTCTTTCAGCTCGCTCAAGGGCGCGCCCCGCCCGCCACAGAAGATACGCAAGGCGACGGGCACGGCAGTCGGGGCTCCGCGCACCGCCAGCTCGTCGCCGCCACCCGGCGTGAACACCAGCAGCGCCACCGCGGCCGCCAGCGCCAGGCCCACCAGCGCGGTGCCGACCGAAGGCCGTGAGACCTTCGCCCCGACGCCAGGTCCGTTGAGCGAGGTCAGCGCCTCGAGCTCGAGCTGCGCCGGCTCCCAGGGCGAGCGGTGCTCGAGCTGCCGAAGCACCCGAATCGACCGCTCGTACAGCGCCGCGCATCGGTGACAGTTCCGTGAATGCCGCACCACCTTGCGAAAGCGCCGGGGCGTCAGCAGGCCGTTGCCCAGAGGGCCCAGCTCACCGTCGATGTGCGCGTCGAAGAGCGAGAACATGGTGGTTACCCCACGAGGAACAGCTCGAGCATGAGCGTGGTGACGAGGGCGCCCTTCGCCGAGGACCCATCGAGGAAGCCCTTCGTCGACAGGTGCTTGAGGCACTGGGCCTTCAGCTTCGCTTCTCTGGTGCGCGCTTCCTGCCGCGACAACCCACACAGCGCGCCCGCCCGCTCCTGCGAGAGCCCCTCGACGAAGCGCGCGGTGGCGAAGGTCTGGTCTTCCGGGCTCAGCGTCGAGAGAAAGCCCTTCACGACCGCCCCGGCCTCGGCCTGCAGCGCCTGCGCCTCGGGCGACGCGGTGGGGTCGAACAGGGTGTCGGCGACGTCGTCGAGCGGCAGCGCCTCGCGGTGGAGTTTGCCCTGCGCCCGCAGCACGTCGATGGCCGCCGAGCGCGCGATGGCCAACACGTACGGCTCGAAGGGCTTGAGGCCGTCGTAGTGCAAGCGGGCCGACTGCGAGAAGACGCGCACGAAGGTCTCCTGGTGGGCGGCGTCGAGGTCGAGCGGGCTCACCTGCACCGCGCTCACGCTGTACGAGACGCGCACCCCGAAGCCCCGCGACAACGCCCGCAGCACCGGCGCCGACAGCCGCCGATAGATGACGTCGAGGGCCGCGCGGTCACCACGGCGATACCCTTCGAGGAGCGGGCGGTCGTGCTCGAGCATGGCGTCTTCAGAGCCCCATCACCGGCGCAGGCACCTCGCGTGCGGCCGCGGTGCCGTCACCGAGCTGACCGTCGTCGTTTTTTCCCCAGCACAGCGCCCGCAGCGCGCGGGTGGTGCCGCACGAGAACTCCTCGCCGTACGAGACCATGCGGCTCTCACCCGAGAAGCCAATCACCTTCACCGGCCGGGACCGGTGAATGCGGGTGCCGTCGCCCAGCTGCCCGTTGAGGTTGCTGCCCCAGCACCAGGCGTCGGCGTTGGCGAGGACGGCGCAGGTCCCTCCCGCGCCGGCAGAGAGGCCCACCACCGCCGCCGGCAGGCCGACGGGCTGCACGGGGGAAGCGCGGTCGAGGCTGGTGTCGTCGCCCAGCGCGCCGAACTCATTCTGACCCCAGCACCACAAGGCCCCGGCGGTCGACACCGCGCAGGTGTGAAAACGACCCGCCGCCACCATCATCATCGGCCCCGGCAACCCGACGACCTGCGAGGGCAACGCGACGGGGTCCGGCGACGCTGCGCCCAGGCCCAGCTCACCGTGCTGGTTGCCACCCCAGCAGTGCACCTCGCCGTTCGCCGTCACCGCGCAGGTATGTGCCGAGCCCGCCGCCACGCCGCGAATGCCGTCGGTCAGCCCCTGCACCGCGACGGGCGAGAGGGACTCGGCCCGGGCGCCACCGCCCAGTTGGTACTGGTCATTGACGCCCCAGCACTGCACCGCGCCGGTCGCGAGCAGCGCGCAGGTATGTGACGCACCGACCGTCACCTGGGTCACCTCGTCGCTCAAGGCCGCCACCTGTTGAGGCGACAGCGCGGGGGAACGGGAGCCGACGCCCAGCTCCCCTCTCGCGTTTTCCCCCCAGCAGAAGACCTTCCCGGCGGTGGTGAGCGCGCAGGTGTGGCTGTTGCCTGCCGCCACCGCACGCACGCCCGAGGCCATTCCTTTCACGGGCACCGGCTCGACCCGCAGCGACTTGCTGCCGTCGCCCACCAGGCCGGGAGCCCCCCAGCAACGCAGCGCGCCCCCCTGAATCAACGCGCAGGCGCTGCGCCGGCCGGCGGTGACCAGCTCGACGGTGCCGGGCTCGAGGGGCGCTGGCGGCGGTTCGCTGGTGATGGGCGAAAGACACCCGGAAAGAACCAGCGCGAGCGTCGAGAGGGTGCGTCGGAGGGAGGACATCACGGGACTCCAGGGACAGGTTCGAAGAACCCCAGGGCCGCAGAAGGTGCCACACCCAGCATCGAGATGCCCCGCCCGCTCGCCGAGCGGGTCAACACCAACAGCAGCTCGCTTCGGTCGGGCAGCGCCGGCACCTGAAACCTCAGCCGAGCGCCGTCGAGGAACACGGTCAGGCCGCTCGGTCGACCGGACGGCAGCTCCACGCCGTCGGGACCCGTGTCTTGACCAGGGGCGAGCTGGCCGAGCAACCGGTCCGCCAGGACCACCTGCACCCCCTCGGCGGGCGCGGCGTTGAGCACCCGGGCGCGAATGAAGCCATCTCGAGGCGCTGCGAAGCGATGCACCACGGCGTACCCGCGGACGACATCACCGGGGGCCGCCACGACGATGCTGAGCGCTTCCGCTTCCGGAGCGTCGAGCTGAAGCCGCCCCAGCACCTGCCCCGTCGACGAGTCGTTCACCGCCGCCTCGGCGGGCCCTGATGTCATCGACTCGAACACCGACGCCTCACCCGGCCTGACGCGCCGCGCCAGCTGCTCGTCGCGGAAGGCCACGTCGATGGCGCTCGAGCCGCTCATCAGGTTGATGACCCGCACCTGCGCCGAGAGTGGCTGGCCACAGCTCGACAGGGCCAACAGCAAGCACGCCAGGCGCATCATGAGGGCCCTACGCACCAGCGCCGACGTTCTGGTTGATCCGACTTTTCTCGAGGCTCACCAACCAGCCCTGTCTCCCCATTCCGTACCGGACCCGCGCGGACGACGAATCAACGACTGGGTCTTTCGCTGTCCGCCGGCCGGTCTCACAACCTCAAGGAAACACACACACATGATGCTCAAAAAGTACGGAGTAGGACTCGCGCTCACGACCGCCCTGCTGGGTGGCCTCGCGTGCGGGCCTGCTGATTCGACGCCTGATGGCGGCGGCAGCGCAGGCGGTACGGCAGGCGGTCGCGCAGGCGGAACGGCCGGTGGCTCCTCGGCTGGCGGATCCGCAGGTGGCTCCTCGGCTGGCGGATCCGCGGGTGGCTCGGCTGGCGGGTCGGCCGGTGGAGGCTCGGCCGGTGGCTCAGCGGGCGGGAGTGGTGGTGGCGCCGCGCTCGGCGACATCGTCGCGGTCGCCTCGTCGAACCCCAACTTCTCGACGCTGGTGGCGGCGGTTACCAAAGCGAACCTGGCTGGCGCGCTGCAGGCCGGGACGCCTGCCAAGACCGTCTTCGCGCCCAACAACGCCGCCTTCCAGACGCTCTTCATGGCGCTTGGCGTGAGCGGCGTCAACGACCTCAGCGTGGACCAGCTGACCGTCATCTTGAAGTACCACGTGCTGCCCACCGAGCAGCGCGCCACCGCGGTGCTCGCCACGGCCATGGCCAACGGGGAGTTCACGGCGCTGGGTGGGAAGATCAAGGGCTCGTTGCAGGGCTCCACCATTCGCCTCGATTCGAGCGCGAGCGTGGTGACCCCCGACGTGCTGGCCAGCAACGGCGTGATTCATGAAATCAGCGCCGTGCTGCTCCCCTCGGTGCTCGACGTGGCCACCACCGATGACCGGTTCTCGAGCCTCACCACCGCGGTGCTGGCGGCGAACATCACCGGCCTCACCACCACCCTCGACAACAACGCGCTGACGCCGAAGCTGACCGTCTTCGCGCCGACCAACGCGGCGTTCGGCGGGCTGGTCAACACCCTGCGGGGCGCCGATGACGGCGGCACCACGGGCATCAACGGGCTCGGCAGCTTCACGCCCGCTCAGCTCGCGCCGGTCCTCGCGTACCACGTGGTGGCGTCGGGCCAGGTGCTGGCCGCGCAGGTCCCTGCCACCGGGACGGTCACCTCGCTCGGCGGCAAGCTGGCGGTCACCCGCTCGGGCTCCAACGTGACGGTCGACGGCGTTCCGGTGGCCATCGCTGACATCATCACCGCCAACGGCGTCATTCACGCCATCGGCTCGGTGCTGCTGCCCAGCATCACCGACATCGCCACCACCACCCCGGCCCTCTCGAACCTCACCTCGGCGCTGGTGCTGGCCGACTCGTTGCCTGACGGTGGCTCGAACGCCAGCGGCCTGGTGTCGACGCTCGACTCAGCGCGCAGCGACGGCGGCCTCTTCACCGTCTTCGCGCCGGTCGACACGGCGTTTGCGGCCACCATCACGGCCTTGCGCGGCACCGACGATGGCGGCACCACGGGCATCAACTCGCTCGGCAGCTTCTCGGTGGCGCAGGTGACGCCCATCTTGACCTACCACGTGGCGCCGAACCGCATCTTCGCGTCACAGGTGCCCACGACTGCGGCGAAGGTCGGGACCCTCGGCGGCACGGTGTCTGCGGTGCGCGGCTCGGGCGGCGTGACCATTGACAGGGCGACCGTGACCACGGCGAACATCTTCGCCTCGAACGGCGTGGTGCACCTGGTCAACGGCGTGCTGCTGCCCAGCATCACCGACCTCGCCACCACCACCCCGTCGCTGTCGAGCCTGACCGCGGCGCTGGTGCTGGCCGACTCGCTGCCTGACGGAGGAACCAACGCCAGCGGCCTGGTGAGCGCCTTCGACTCGACCCGCGCCGACGGCGGCACGTACACGGTCATCGCGCCCAGCAACGCGGCCTTCACGGCCACCGTGGGCTCGCTCAGCAGCAACCCGGCGACCGGCATCACCGGCCTGAGCAGCTTCTCGGTCGAGCAGATCAGCCCCATCTTGCGCTACCACGCGATTCCCTCGACGGTGTACGCGGCGCAGGTGCCAGCGTCGGCGTCTGTCGCCACCCTGGGCGGCGGCGTGGCAGCGGTGCGCAACGCTTCTGGAGTCACCTTCGACGGCCGGCCGGTGGTGACCGCGAACCTCTTCGCGTCCAACGGCGTGGTGCACGTCATCAACCAGAGCGTGCTGCTGCCGAGCATCGCTGACGTGGTGACGACCGAGCCGAACCTGTCCAGCCTGGCGGGGTTGGTGACGGCGGCGACGGGCGCTCCGTCGGTGGCGGGTGCGCTCGATGGCACCAGCAACTTCACCCTGTTCGCGCCCAACAACGCAGCCATCGCGGCGGTGCCCTCGGCCAGCGTGCCGTCGGGCCAGAACCTCACCAACCTGCTGCTGCTGCACGCGGGCACGCAGGTGTCGACGACGGTGACCTCGCCCATCTACGCCTCGACGGTGCTGGGGCTCTCGGCTCCAGCGACGCTGGAGACCGCGCTGTCCGGTCGCAGCCTCACGGTGGGCCCGCTGACGGGCACGGTGCGGGTGGCCCCCATTCCGACGGCCGGCGCGGCGCCGGCGCTCACCACCGCCTCGCCTCAGGTGAGGAGCGCCAACCTGTTCACCTCGAACGGCGTCATTCACATCATCGACCAGGTCCTCTTGCCGTAAGGGCCATCACGGCCCAGGCGTCTCGCGACGAGGGCCCCCCTCCCTCGTCGTGACGCTTCGAGGTCGGCGGCGGAGCAGCGCTCGGACAGGCTGCTCCGCCGTTTCTTTTTTCGAGGGTCAGCGTGCCGTGACGCCCGGGGGACCTTCGAGGCGCGCTCAGCGCTTCACGGTCGCGCCGCTCGGCAACCACCGCTGCAGCAGCTCTCGCACGGCCTCGAGGTTCATCGGCTTGATGAGGAAGTCGACCGCGCCAGCAGCGCGCGCGGCCTCTGCGAGGCGGCCCTCAGCCATCGCCGACAGCAGCACCGTGGGCACGCCCGACAACGAGGCATCGGCCCGAATGGCCCTGGCCACCTCGAGGCCGTCGAGGCCCGGCATCAACACGTCGAGGAACACCAGCTGGGGCTTCTCGTGGCGCACCAGCTCGAGCGCCTTGTCGCCCCGGTCTGCCCGCAGCACCCGGTGCCCGGCCCTGGTGGCCACCCGAGTCATGAACTCGACAATCGACGGGTCGTCGTCAGCCACCACCACGGTCAGCCCGGTGTTCGCCCCGGCCTCGGCCTTCGAGGTGGTCAGCGACGTCACCACGTTGCCGAGCCGCACCTCGGTCACCGAGTCCAGCGCGATGAGGCGCAGGCCCGCCAGCTTCAGCTCGGTGCGCACCCACATCACCGTGCCCGACAGCTTCGCTTCACCGTCTGGCAGCGTCACCGACAGCCCCAGCACCTTGCCGGGCGCGGTGGTGACGGGCGCCTTCAACGTCAGCCCGTGCGGCGACAGCGACTTCACCGAGCAGTCGTCGACCAGCTGCGGCGACGTCACCTTCGCGGGAAAGTCACAGTCGGCGCGGGGCTCGGTGCGGCCCGACACCCGCTGCTGCTGCGCCTCTTCTTTGAGCGCGCCCAGCAGGGCCTTGAGCCGCGCCACCGTCGGCTGGTCGACCAGCACCCAGACGCCGCCCTGGTAGCCTCCTGCCGGCGGCCTGACGCCCTGCACCGTCACCACCGCGCCCAGCGGCATCGGCAGCTCGGGCGCCTCGATGGACAGGGCGACCTGCGCGCCCACCTGAAGCACCTCGTCGGTGGCCACGAAGACCCGCTGCCCGCGCGACGTCACCACTTCAGCCCAGAGATGAGACCGCGACGGGAACGAGAGCGTGAGCGCCATGAGAGAGGGGTCCCTGCCCCCAGCCTGTCAGGTCGTGACGTTGAAACGGAAGTGCATGCAGTCGCCGTCCTGCACGATGTACTCCTTGCCTTCCATGCGCAGCTGGCCCTTCTCGCGGGCCGCCGCCTCACTGCCGTGGGTGAGCAGGTCCTTCCAGCCGATGACCTCGGCCTTGATGAAGCCCTTCTCGAAGTCGGTGTGAATCACCCCTGCGCAGGCCGGCGCCTTCCAGCCTTTGTGAAAGGTCCACGCGCGGCATTCCTTGGGGCCGACCGTGAAGTACGTCTGCAGGCCCAGTAGCGTATAGCCGGCGCGCACCACCTTGTTCAGGCCCGGCTCGGTCAGCCCCGCGGCTTCCAGAAAGGCCGGGCGCTCTTCGGCGGGCAGCTGCTGAATCTCGGCCTCGAGCGCAGCGGCCAGCACCACCACCTCGGCCTTCTCTTCGGCGGCGATGGCCTTTACCTGTTGCACCAGCGGGTCTTCGTCGGCCTTCGCCAGCTGCGCCTCGGCCACGTTGGCGATGTAGAGCACCGGCTTGGCGGTGAGCAGGAACAGCTCTCGAATCACCGCGTGCTCGTCTTCGCTGAGCCCATGCGCGCGCACCGGAATCGCCTGGTCGAGCTTCGCCTTGAGCTTGTCGAGCACCGCCAGCTCGACCTTCGCCAGCTCGCCTTCTTTGCCGGGCCCCTTGGCCGAGCGCGAGGTCTTCTCGCGGCGCTTCTCGACGGTCTCGAGGTCCTTCAGGCACAGCTCGGTGTCGACGGTGTCCTTGTCGCGGCGCGGGTTCACGCTGCCCTCGACGTGGGTGATGTTGTCGTCCACGAAGCAGCGCAGCACGTACAGCACCGCGTCGACCTGCCGAATGTTGGCGAGGAACTGGTTGCCCAGTCCTTCACCCTTCGAGGCGCCGCGCACCAGGCCGGCGATGTCGACGAACTCGAGCGTGGTGTAGAGCGTCTTCTCGGGCTTGATGAGCCCCGCCAGCGCGTCGAGCCGCCCGTCGGGCACCGGCACCACGCCCACGTTGGGCTCGATGGTCGCGAAGGGGTAGTTGGCGGCCAGCGCACCGGCGTTGGACACCGCGTTGAACAGCGTCGACTTGCCGACGTTCGGCAGCCCCACGATTCCGATGGACAGTCCCATGCGGTGGGCCCTGTAGCCCATGGTGCCCCGTGGTCAATGTGCGCGGTCTGAACCGAAGGCGGTGGCCTTCACGCGAGGGGCGCGCAGCCCACCAGCTCGCAGCTCTTGTCGTAGAGCGCCAATTCCAGCGCCGGGTCCTTCGCGTGCGCAGCGCACGGCACCTCGCGGCTGTCGCTGAAGTACCGGCCGGTGACGCCTTCGAGCGACCTCGAGGTGGCGCAGAAGACGCTGGTGAGCGCGCCCGCCTGCACGGAAGCGCCGCCCATGCCGAAGCCCTTCTGCAACAGCTTGGTGGTGATGACGCCGGGGTGCAGCGCGGCCACCGTGACGGGGAGGCCCTTCGCCGACAACCGCCTGGCGAGCTCGTGGGTGAAGAGCACGTTCATCAGCTTCGACGACGCGTACGCGGGGTAGCCTTCGAAGCGCCGGGGCACCGGCAGGTCTCTGACGTCGACGCGGCCGCGGGCGTGCGCCACCGACGAGACGTTGACGACCCGCGCGTGCCGAGCTGCCACCAGCGACGGCAGCAGCGCGTGGGTCAGCAGAAACGGCGCCAGGTGGTTGATGCCCACCGTGGCCTCGAAGCCGTCTTCCGTGGTGGTCGCCTCGGTCATGAAGACGCCGGCGTTGTTGATGAGCCCGTCGAGGGCAGGCGCGAGCGCCTTCACCTGGTCGGCCAGCGCGTGCACCTGCCGCATCGACGACAGGTCGGCCCACACCGGCGCCACCCCCTCGGCCCCGGCCTGCGTCAGGCGCGAGACGGCGTCATGGGCCTTTGCCTCGCTGCGCCCGTGCACCAGCACCCGCAGGCCCTGCTGCGCCAGCGCGAGCGCCGTGGAGAACCCGATGCCGTCGGTGGCACCGGTCACCAGCATCACCCGGGTGGTCGTGGTCGTCATGTCGTCGACTCCTGTCCTGAAGGTGGAATGGTCTCGAAAGCCGACCGGGGCGTTCCACCACCGTTTGGCCTACAAACTCATCTTTGCTCACGCTGTCGAGGGCTTGCTGTGGCAGTGAGGCCCCGAGGGCGGGCGCTTCCCGGTGGGCTGGGCCTGATCGCCCAGTTTCACGGGACTACCCCGACCCACACCGAAACAACCGCGCCAGCCCCGTCGATAAGCACTGGTGGTCTCGGCCACTTCGCTGGTGTTCAATGGTCGTACCCACCCCGCTCATGACCCAGGGAGCCACCAAAGAGCGTCTGCGCCCCTTCAAGCCCTCGCGCTTCGGGCGCTACACGCTGCTGATGCCCCTGTCGACCGGGGGCATGGGGGAAGTTTCCCTGGCCCGGCTCGAGGGGGCGCAGGGCTTCGAGAAGCTGTGCGTCATCAAGAAGATTCTTCCGCACCTCGCGAAAGACGGCACCTTCCTCGAGCGCTTCGTCGACGAGGCCCACATTCTGGGGAAGCTGTCGCACGGCAACATCGCGCAGGTGCTCGACATGGGCCTGCACGAGGGCTCGCCGTACATCGCGCTCGAGTTCGTCGACGGCAAGGACCTGCGTCGGGTGTTGGCCCGGGCCCGCGAGCGCTCGCTGCAGCTGCCGCTGTCTTTCGTGCTCTCGGTGGCCACCCGGGTGCTCGACGCGCTGGCGTACGCGCACCGCAAGCGCGGCGACGACGAGCTCGAGCTGAACCTGGTGCACCGCGACATCAGCCCCCAGAACATTCTCATCTCGTATGAGGGCGAGGTGAAGGTCATCGACTTCGGGCTCGCCAAGTCGACGATGTCGGCCACCCACACCCACCCCAGCGTGGTGCTCGGCAAGTTCCTCTACATGTCGCCTGAGCAGGCGCGGCACCAGAAGGCTGACCGGCGCAGTGACCTGTACGCGGTGGGGGTGTGCCTGTACGAGCTGATCTCAGGCGCCAACCCGTTCGACGGCATCCCGCAAGCCGAGCTGATGGCCGCCGTCGCCCACCCGGCGCTGAAGCCGCTGGCCCACGTCGAGCCGCTGTGCCCTCCGGCGCTGTCAGAGGTGGTGATGAAGGCGCTGGCGCCAGACCCTGCGGCGCGGTTCCAGAGCGCTGAAGAGCTGCGGGCCCGCCTGCTGGCGATTCTGCTCGAGGTTGACGCCGCCGCAGGCCCCGAGACGGCCGCGCGGTTCATGCGTGAGGCGTTCTCGTCGGAATACCAGAGCGAGCGCCGCCTGCTGGCCGCCCTGAAGGAACAGGCGCGCGGCCTTCAGGGCGTCGCCGAGGCGCTCGAGGTCGAGCCAGCGCTGACGCCGTCGCCCGAGGCGCCGATGGGCGTCACCCGCGAGGTGCCCAGCGCACCCCTGCCGCCGCTCACCCTCGAGGCCCTGCCCAGTCTGGACCTGATGGCCCAGGGTGGGGTCGGCGCGATGCCCGTGAAGGCCGAGGCGCTGTCGTTCGCGCCGACCCGCAAAGCGCCGCCGTCGCCTGGCGAGAAGCCACGCCCGGCGATGGCCGACATGTCGACGATGCCCAGCATCGTGGTCGCGCCCGAGGCTCCGGCGAAGATGACCGACCAGCTGGTGGCCGCCGCTTTCGCGCCCGGTGGCGCCCCCGAAGAACCGGCGCGCAACCCGTCCGCGAAGAGCGAGGCCGCCCGCAAAGCCCTCGGGCGCAACACCAACAGCGGGCTGAAGGCGCCCCGCGGCGCCGCGACCGCGCGGGCCGAGAAGGTCGAGAAGGTCGAGCGCGAGACGCCGCCGGACTCGCAGCGGAAGCTGGCAGCGAAGGCGACGCCGCTCGACGTCGCGGTCGCCCCCGCAGAACCCGACACCCGAGCGCCCATGCCCATGCCTGCCTTCCCGCCTGAGAAGCCCCGTTCGTCGCAGAACGCCCTGGTGTGGGTCTCCGTGCCGCTGTTGGCGGTGCTGGCCGTCGCGTCCTACATCGGGTGGGACGTGTACACCGAGCGCCTGCGCGCCCAGCAGCTGAGCGAGGCGCCCGACGCGGTCGAGCCGGTGCTGGTGGTCGAGCGCCCGCGACCGCCCGAGCGGTCCCGGGAGGTGAAGGTGACCGTCGACCCGGTGGTGGCGCTGAAGGCCGAGCCCGATGACCTCGCGCCGCTGCCCAGAGACACGAAGAAGAAGCCTGCACCGCCGGTCGTCAAGGCGCCTGAGGTGAAGTCCTCGGCGGGGGAGAACGCCATCAAGGCGCTGCGGGCCGACTTGAAGCTCATCGTCGACGACAGCGTGGCGAGGTCCTTCGTGCTCAAGACCAGGGTGCTCGACGACGCGGTGGCGAAGCGGGGCAACGACGCGGCGTTCCTGGCCGAGGTCAAGGCGCTGCACGCGCAGGTGAAGACCGAGCTCGAGAAGCAGCAGTGACGGTGGCCCCACAGAGCCCCTTGAAGCAGGCGCCGTGGTCACCGGGCATCGTCCGGAGCCCGCTCGAGACCGCAGCGTCTTCCCGCGGGCGTCGGGGCTGGTCGGGGCAGGCGCGTCCGTGGGTCCGCTGACCTCGCTGGCCCGGGTGGGGGCGGGCTACGGCGACGGCCTGGTGCTGCACGACGTCTCGCTCGAGGTCTCGGCGGGCCAGGCCTGGGTGGTGTTGGGGCCGAACGGAGCTGGCAAGAGCACGCTCGCGAAGGTCGCCGCCGGGCTGCTCGCGCCGCGCACCGGGCAGGCGGTGGTGGGCGGGTGGCCGGTGGGTCGCACGCCCGCTG
>VYLD01000125.1_pt1 | contig 28131 bp, 20 predicted proteins | sample 5114401 | NCBI WGS metagenome assembly VYLD01 (sample SAMN12291783, study PRJNA351875) | freshwater metagenome | isolation source: freshwater lake | place: USA: Michigan, Gull Lake | collected 2013-08-08 | reverse complement strand
CTCCCGGCTTCCCTCGGGCGAGGCGGGCCTTGGCGCGCGCCTCGAGGCCCGCCATGCGCTGCGGCGCGAGCGGTTCACACTTCGCGAGCGCGTCGTCGAGCATGGCGAGGTGCGGCTTGAACGGCCCACGCAGCGACAACAACGGGTCGAGCGCCACCAGGGCCTCGAGCGGCTGCGACGAGGGGCCGGCCAGCGCGAGGCCACGGCGAAACACCGCCAGCAGGTTCTCGCGCTCGAGGTCCAGCGCCGCCAGCTGCGCCGCGCTCGACTCGGCGCCTTCAGCGAGCCGGGCGCCCACGGTGAGGAACCAGGCGGTGTGCCGGGCGATGACCTCGCGCTCGGTGTTCATCGCGCGCAGCTTCTCGGCGGCGTACTCGCGAATACTCTCGTACAGGCCAAACCGGGTCTGCGACTCGTCGCCGAGCGGAAAGTACGCCCGCACCAGGGACTTCGAGCGCAGCAGCAGCAGCACGTCGAGGGGCGCGGTCGTCGAGGCGTCGCGCGCGAGGGACACCACCACGTCGGCCGCTTCCGCCGCGAACCCGCCAGCGAACACCGAGAGCTGCGCCAGCATCGACTGCTCGACGGGCCCCAGCATGTTCCAGGACCAGTCGATGGCGCCGCGCAACGTCGCCTGGCGCTCGGAGGCCTGCCGCTTGTCGACCAGCAGGTCGAAGCGCCGCGGCAGGCGCTGCGCGAGCTGGCCGGGGCTCAACATCGACATGCGGGCGGCGGCGAGCTCGATCGCCAGCGGCATGCCGTCGAGCTGGCGGACGATCTCGGCGATGGCCTGCTCGTCGGTGAACGACGGGTCCCAGCGGGGGCGCACCGCGCGGGCGCGCTCGATGAACAGCTCGACCGCCTCGGCGGCGCGCACCGCTTCGTTCGCCCTCGGCACACGCAGCGGAGGCACCTCATAGACGGCCTCGTGGGGAACTCGCAGCAGCTCCCGCGACGAGACCACGAAGCGCGCGAGGGGGGCCGCGCGCAGCCACACCTCGACGGTGTCTGCGGCGAGGGACACCAGCTGCTCGAAGTTGTCGAGCACCACCAGGGTCTCACCGCGCGAGCCCAGGGAATGCCCCAGCTGCTTCACCGCGTCACCGGGAACCAGTGGCACGTCGAGCCCGCGGGACATCGCCGCGCAGATGCCATCGAGGTCACGCGCCTCGGTCAGGTCGACGAACCAGACCCCGCCCCGGCGGCGTCCTCGCGGGTCGAGGCCCTGAAACGAGCTGACCAGCTGGGACGCGAACTGCAGCGACAGGCGGGTCTTGCCGGTGCCTCCGGGGCCGAGCAACGTCAGCAACCGGCTGTTCTGGCGAAACAGCTGGTGCAGGTCGGCGAGCTCGGCGACCCGGCCGATGAAGCTGGTGGCCTGCGCGCCGATGTTGGTGGGGCGCTGGCTCACCTCGCCCAGCAGGCGACGGGTCTCTTCGAGCCGCTCGGGGGCGACGTGGGCCTTGAGCCTTTCGGCGCGGGTGAGCAAAGACTGCGAGACGACCGCGCGCTCGGCGGACGCCTCAGCGTCGATGATGGTCTGCGCGTCGCTCTGGGCAACGCGCTCGTTCAGCTCGACGCCACCGCCATCGTCCTCGAGCCCGGGCACGTCTTCGTATTCCCGTGACCAGCGCGAGAAGTCGAAGGGCGCCGCGCCGGCCAGGCACTGCGCGAGCGCCTCACGCAGCTCACGCGCCGACTGATGACGGTCCTTCGGGTCCCGGCGCAGGGCCTTGAGCACGAGGCGCTCGAGGTCGGCGGGGCAGTCGGCGCGGTGCTCGGTGATGAGCGGCACCTCGCAGGCGCGCACGTTCTTCACCGTCGCGGCGTCGGTCTTGCCCCGAAAGAGGGGCGCGCCGGTGAGCGATTCCCACATCACGATGCCCAACGCGAAGAGATCGGTACGCCCGTCGACAGGTTTGGCGCTGGCCTGCTCAGGCGCCATGTACGGGAACTTGCCCTTCAAGAAACCGGTCGCGGTGTGCACCGATTTGTTGGCCGCTTTCGCCACGCCGAAGTCGACGAGCTTCACGGTGCCCTCGGGCGTCACCAGGATGTTGTGCGGCGAGACGTCGCGGTGAACGATTCGAAGGCTGCGGCCCTTCTCGTCGACCGCGGCGTGGGCGTACTCGAGCGCGGCGGCGATCTGCACCGCCACCCGCAACACCACGCTGGTGGGAATGTGGTGCGCGACCTCCCGGGCGCGCGCGAGCAGCTCGCGCCAGTCTTTCCCCGGTACGTATTCCATGGCGACGTACCAGGTGCCGTCGACCTCGCCGAACTCGTGAATGCGCGCGATGTGCGGGTGAATGAGGCGCGAGGCGATGCGGGTCTCGTCGAGGAAGAGCCGCAGGAACCGTGGGTTCTCGGTGAGGTGCGGCAGAATGCGCTTCACGGTGACGAAGTCGCCGCCTTTTTCACGCGCGAGGAACACCTCGCCCATGCCTCCGGCGCCCAGGCGTTTGTGCAGCGTGTATCGGCCGAAGGACTCCACGGTGACGAGGCTACCGAACGGCGTCGTGATTCCGGGCCTTTTCCGTACGCAACAGGGGCCACAAAGCATGCGACACTGTCGTGCCATGCCCTTCGATAAGATTCGCGGGAACGTTCGATTGCCGGTTGTCCCCACCAACACGCCGCCTGCAGACGCGCCAGGCGTGCCGGGTGCGAACGTCAACCTTCCGAAGCTGGAAGGGAACCAGCTTCGTGAGCTGAAGCCGCGCACCGCTGACGGCAGCGTCTTCGAGCCAAAGGCGCGCACGGTGAAACGAACGGGCACCGACGACGATTCGCTGGGCGCGGGAAGCCTGTTCAAAGGCAGCGGCGTCTACGACGAGGTGGTCAACGCGGGCCTGGTCGGTCGAGATCTCGACCCTGATCGGCTGGCGCTGCGGGATGCCATCTGGGAACGCCTCGAGGCCCCGTCGTACCTGCTCGAACCAGCCTCGACCAACCGCTCGGTCGACGCCAAACGCCTGAGCGCCGCGCTGAAGGAAGCCGCCCCGGGTCGTCAGGGCGAAGCGCTGGCCAGGCTGTCGCAGTCGAAGCCCGAGGTTGCTGCCCGCCTCGACGGGTTGTTGACCTCGACCAACCGGCTGCCTGCCGACGTGCGGTCGTCGCTGCTGCAGACCTTCGCGCAGTCGGCGGCTGGCGTGGGCGGAGCGGTCACCAGCGCGATCGCGCGCTCGGCGGCCTTTCAAGCGTTGAGCGGGGCGCAGCAGGGGCAGCTCGCGAAGGTGGTGGCGCGCCTCGACGAGAAGGGGCTGAAGGTGCTCGGGTCGTTGGTCGAGCGTGCGCCCGAGGCGCTGACCGATCTCGATTCACGCGGCGACACCCTGCTCAGCCACCTCAGCACGCTGGCCTCGCAGCCGCTCAACGCCAGCCTGGTCGGTCACACCTCGACCGAGGATCTGCTGTCGAGCGCGCTGGTGGACGTGATGAACCCCAACCGCATCGACCAGGGCTCGGCCCCGACCTGTACGGTCACCTCGATGCAGTTCGAGCTGGTGGCTGATGAACCTGCTGAGTACCTGAGGCTGCTGGCGGGCGTGACGGGGCCCAAAGGCTCGGTGCAGATGAAGGGCGGCGGCGACCTTCGGCTCGGGCCGGGCGACGCAGACCCACGGGCTCGAGGCGGTCGCTCGGTCAGCCAGGCGATCTTCCAGTCTGCGGCGATGGAGTACGCGAACGGGCGGTTCTCGAACTTCGACCCCGTCATCGGGCTGTCGACCAACACCCGCACCGGCGCCACCCAGCAGGGCCTCAAGCCAGACAATCAACAGGCGCTGCTCGAGAACCTGTTCGGCGTGAAGTATTCCATCGACCGCCTCTACTCCGAGAGCGAAGGCGAGAAGGCGCTCGCGAAGCTGGTGGGGTGGGACGCGCGGGGCGCCCGCAACCGGCCGATCGTGGTCGACCTCGATCAGGGCCCGTTCAACCACACCGTCACGCTGGAAGCGGTGACCCGTGAGAAGGTGTTGTTCCGCGACCCGTACGGCGTGCTGCGATCGATGCCGGCCAGCACGTTCCCGAAAGTGGCCGTGGCCATTCACCTGCCCAGCGACGTCAAGGTGAGCGGGGTTCGCTGAAGTCGACTTCGCTCGTGAGCCCCACATGGGTGATGAGACTGGCGGTGGTCGCGCTGGCGCTCGTCGTGGGCTGTGGTCGGTGTCAGTCACCGTCGACTCTCGACGCGGCGACGATCGGTCCGGCGACGGTCGGTCCGACGGCCGCCTGGCTCGAGGGCACCGTCGAGCCCGACCCTTCCGTCCCGCGGCGCGGCGGCACCCTCACCGTGCGGGCGATGGTCGAGCCGGCCACGCTGAACGGGCTCGAGGGCGCGACCTCGCGCGACACCTGGACGCTGCGGATCACCCGAAACCTGGTGACCGAGTCGCTGTTGACCATCGACCCCGAGACGCTCGAGCTCGGCCCACAGCTGGCGATGAGTTGGAAGGACTCCGTGGATCATCGGGTCTCGACGTTCAGTTTGAGGCGCGACGTTCAGTTTCATGATGGGGCGCTCTTCACCGCCGCCGACGTCATCGCCACGCTCGAGGCCGTGTTGGCGCCCACCCGGCCGACCGGCGCCATTCGCCAGGACTTCTCGGCGCTCGAGTCCTTTCGGGCGGTGGACGATCAGACGGTCGAGCTCACCTGGCGCACGCCATCGCCGCTGGCGTTGCGGCAAATCGCCAAACTGCCGATCGGGTCGGCGAAGCAGCTGGCGGGCCGGTGGGAGGCATTGGCCATCGCCCCGCTGGGGACCGGGCCCTACCGGGTCGCTGGTTGGGAAAAAGGCACCCAGGTCACGCTCGAGCGCGCCCCCAGCTGGTGGGGCGGGCCCGTCTTCCTCGACCGCATCGTCTTTCGCTTCGTGAAAGATCACACGGTGGCCGCGGGGCTGTTTCAACGCGGCGAGTTCGACCTGATGACCACCGTGCAGCCGTCGCTGTGGCGGTCACTCGAGCGGCTCGAGCCCGACAACGCGTGGGCCGTTCGCGACTACCTGCGCCTCAAGGCCGCCGACAACAGCTACTCGTACGTGGCGTGGAACGAGGCGAAGCCGGTGTTTCGAGACGTGCAGGTGCGACGGGGGCTGGCGCACCTCTACCCGGGGTCACTGATCGAAGCGTCGGTCGATCTGGGCCTCGAGCCCCAGACCACCTGCCCGTTCTTCCGTGAGGGCCCGCAGTGCGACCCGGCGGTGACGGCGCTGCCGTTCTCGGTCGAGGCCGCGAGCGCGCTCTTCGCCGACGCGGGGTTCATCGACTCGACGGGCGACGGCGTTCGGGAACGTGAGGGCGTCGAGCTGCGCTTCAGCTTTCTGGTGCCGAGCACCTCGGTGCGGCTGGGCAAGGTGGTGCCGCTGCTGCAGGAGCAGGCCAGCCGGGCCGGCGCCGCGCTGGTCATCGAGAAGGTCGACGTGGCCACCTTGAACGCCCGCATCGCCGCGCGCGACTTCGACGTGGTGTCACGGGTGTGGACGGAGTCGGACCTGGAGAGCGACCTCTTCGGCACCTTTCATTCCTCGGCCCGAGACGGCGGGAGCAACTTCGTGGGGTACACGAGCGCCGAGACGGACGCGCTGCTGGAGGCCATTCGGGTCGAGTGGGACGAGGCCCGTCGTCGTGAGCTGGAGCGCGCCCTGCACCGCCAACTCTACCGCGATCAGCCGTATCTCTTCATGACCAGCCGGCGGTCGCTGGACCTGGCGAAGCGGCGCGTACACGGCCTGCGGCCCTCGGTGCTCTGGTACGACCTGCGGCGCGTGTGGGTCGACGACTGACACGCCCCTACGGTGCAGTCTCGGGGCGGGTAGCGTACCGTTCGTCGACGTCGTTCGCCCCGACGCAACACGAAGCCCGCGGTCCAACTCCGCGGCGGGGAGCGACCTTCACCACCGTGGGCCGGGGCTTTTTCTTCGCACGCAAGACACCTCACGCCAGTCACCTCTCACGCCTGTCACCTCACTCCAGGAAGGAATGAAGGACCCTATGACGACAGTCTGGTCGCAGAAGATCGCGGCGCTGCAGAACAAGAAAGAATACGCCGAGCTGAACTGGGAAGGCAGCTTCGACGAGTACCTCGAGATCGTGCGGGGAAACCCCCGGGTCACCCGCACCGCGTACCAGCGCGTGTACGACATGATCTTGAGCTACGGCAAAACCGAGTACATCGACAACAAGAAGCGCCTGGTTCGCTACCACTTCTTCAGCGATGAAAAGAATGGCGCACGCGACGCCGTCTTCGGGCTCGACGTGCCGTTGATGAAGTTGGTGAACGTGTTCAAGGCCGCCGCGCACGGGTACGGCGCCGAGAAGCGGGTCATTCTGTTGCACGGCCCGGTGGGCTCGTCGAAGTCGACCATCGCGCGGGTGCTCAAGCGTGGCCTCGAGGACTACAGCCGCACGCCAGACGGGGCGGTGTACACCTTTCTGTGGGTGTTCGACGAGAAGGTCACCCTGGCCGACGGCTCGACGCTGTTCGGGCGCATCCGCTCGCCGCTCAACGAAGACCCGCTGAAGCTCATTCCGTCGGACATGCGCAGCCGGGTCTTCCCCGAGCTGTGCCCGCCCGAGTCGGGGTATGCCATACCAGAGTTGGGTGAGCTCAACCCTCACTGCCGCTTCATTTTCAGGGCCCTGCTGCAGAAATATGACGGTGATTTGAACAAGCTGTTCGCGCACGTGCGGGTGCAGCGCATCGTCTTCAGCGAAAAAGATCGCGTTGGCGTGGGCACCTTTCAACCGAAGGACGAGAAGAACCAGGACTCGACCGAGCTCACCGGCGACATCAACTACCGGAAGATCGCCGAGTTCGGGTCTGACTCAGACCCCCGCGCCTTCAACTTCGACGGCGAGTTCTGCGTGGCCAACCGCGGCCTCATCGAGTTCGTCGAGATGCTGAAGCTCGACGTGGCGTTCCTCTACGATCTGCTCGGCGCGACGCAGGAGCACCGCATCAAGCCGAAGAAGTTCCCCCAGACCGACATCGACGAGGTGATCATCGGGCACACCAACGAGCCCGAGTTCAAGAAGCTCGAATCGAACGAGTTCATGGAGGCGCTGCGCGACCGCACCATCAAGATCGATATCCCCTACATCACCAAGCTGTCCGAGGAGATCAAGATCTACGAGAAGGAGTTCAACCCGCGCCGCATTCGCGGCAAACACATCGCCCCGCACACCCTCGAGATGGCGGCGATGTGGGCGGTGTTGACGCGCCTGGAAGAACCCAAGAAGCACAACCTGTCTGTGTTGCAGAAGTTGAAGTTGTACAACGGCAAGACCTTGCCCAACTTCACCGAAGACAACATCAAAGAGCTGCGCAAGGAGTCGCTGCGTGAGGGCCTCGAGGGCATCAGCCCGCGCTTCGTGCAGGACAAGGTCTCGAACGCGCTGGTGAGCGACAAGTCAGAGCTGAGCATCAACCCCTTCATGGTGCTCAACGAGCTCGAGGCGGGCCTCAAGGCGCACTCGCTCATCTCGAGTGAAGACACCCGCAAGAAGTACCGCGAGCTGCTGAACGTGGTGAAGCAGGAATACGAAGACATCGTGAAGAACGAGGTGCAGCGCGCCATCTCGGCCGACGAAGAGGCCATCGCCAAGCTGTGCTCGAACTTCATCGACAACGTGAAGGCGTACACCCAGAAGGAGAAGATCAAGAACAAGTACACCGGGCTGTACGAAGAGCCTGACGAGCGCCTGATGCGATCGATCGAAGAGAAGATCGACATACCCGAGAGCCGCAAGGACGACTTCCGCCGCGAGATCATGAACTACATCGGCGCGCTGGCCATCGAGGGCAAGACGTTCAACTGGCGCACCAACGAGCGGCTGCAGAAGGCGCTCGAGCTGAAGCTGTTCGAAGACCAGAAGGACTCGATCAAGCTCAAGACCCTGGTCAGCTCGGTGGTGGACAAAGAGACCCAGGAGAAGATCGACATCGTCAAGTCGAGGCTGATCAAGAACTTCGGGTACGACGACGAGAGCGCGACCGACGTGCTGAACTTCGTGGCCAGCATCTTCGCGCGCGGCGACGCCAAGGAGTAGCGACCCGTGGCCCTTCGCATCGACCAGGATCACACCCGCTTCCGCGCCATCGTGCGCGGCAAGATCAAGCAGAACCTGCGCAAGTACGTGCAGCAGGGCGAGATGCTGGGCCGCAAGGGCAAGGAGATCATCTCGATACCCGTGCCGTTCATCGACGTGCCCCGGTTCAAACATGGCTCCCGGCAGGGCGGCGTGGGCCAGGGCGAAGGCAACCCGGGGGACAGCCTGGGCCAGGGTCAACCCCAGCCTGGCGACGGCAGCGGCAAGGCTGGCGAGGGCGCAGGGCAGCACGTGCTCGAGGTCGACGTCAGCCTCGACGACCTGGCGCAGATACTGAGCGAAGAGCTGCAGTTGCCCAACATTCAGAACAAGGGCAACGACAAGATCGTCACCACCAGAATCAAATACACCGGCATCAACACCATCGGGCCCCAGTCGCTGCGGCACTTCAAGCGCACCTTCAAAGAGGCGCTGAAGCGACAGATCTCGACGGGCACCTACAACCCGGACAGACCGGTCATCATCCCCATTCGGGAAGACGTGCGCTACCGCACGTACAAGCTCGAGAGCCTGCCACAGACCAACGCGGTCATCGTGTACATGATGGACGTGTCGGGCTCGATGGGTGACGAGCAGAAAGAGATCGTGCGCATCGAGAGCTTCTGGCTCGATACCTGGCTGCGCAGTCAATACAAGGGGCTCGAGACCCGGTTCATCATTCACGACGCCGTGGCCCGCGAGGTCGACCGCGAGACCTTCTTTCACACCCGCGAGTCGGGCGGCACCATGATCTCGAGCGCGTACAAGCTGTGCCGAGACATCATCAAGGCCGACTACCCGGTGTCGTCGTGGAACGTGTACCCCTTTCACTTCTCTGACGGCGACAACTGGTCAGCCGACGACACCCGCACCTGTATCGAACTGCTCAAGACCGAGGTGCTGCCGGGGGTCAACCAGTTCGCCTACGGGCAGGTGGAATCGCCGTATGGCTCGGGCCAGTTCATCAAGGATCTGCGCGAACACCTGGGCGACAGCGACAAGGTGGCCCTGAGCGAGATCGCCGACAAAGACGCCATCTACGGCAGCATCAAGGACTTCCTCGGGAAGGGTCGATAACGCCGATGCCCAAGTCACTCACCCCCCGCCTGCAGGACCTGAAGGTCGAGATCGAGGGCTACGCCAGAGCCTTCGGCCTCGACTTCTTCGAGCAGGTCTTCGAGGTGCTCTCGACCGACGAGCTGAACATGGTCGCCGCGTACGGCGGCTTCCCCACCCGGTACCCGCACTGGCGCTGGGGCATGGACTTCGAGCAGCTCTCGAAATCGTCGGAATATGGGCTGTCGAAGATCTACGAGCTGGTGATCAACAACGACCCCTGCTTCGCCTACCTGCTCGAGGCCAACGCCGAGGTCGATCAGAAGCTGGTGATGGCGCATGTCTATGGCCACAACGACTTCTTCAAGAACAACTTCTCGTTCAAGTTCACCAATCGCAAGATGGTCGACGAGATGGCCAACCATGCCACCCGCGTGCGCCGGTGGATCGACAAGCTGGGCGTCGAGAAGGTCGAAGAGTTCATCGATGTCTGTCTTTCACTCGAGAACCTGATCGATCAGCACGCGCCACACATCAAGCGCAACCCCGACCCGCGCCTCGCCGAGCAGCAGCAGAACGTGCGCGCCGAGGGGTTCAAGGTCGACAAAGACTACATGCGGCCCTACGTGAACCCCGCCGCGTTCCTCGCCTCCGAGCGCAAGAAGCTGGAAGACGAGAAGAAGCAGGCGAAGAAGTTCCCCGAGCGGCACCAGCGCGACGTGCTGGCGTTCCTGCTCGATCACGCCCCCCTCGAGGACTGGGAACGCGAGATCCTGGCGCTGGTGCGCGACGAGGCCTCGTACTTCGCGCCCCAGGCGCAGACCAAGATCATGAACGAGGGCTGGGCCAGCTATTGGCACTCGACGATCATGACCACCCGCGCGCTGCGCGACCACGAGATCATCGACTACGCCGATCACCACGCGGGCACCATGGCGATGCAGCCCGGCAAGCTGAACCCCTACAAGGTGGGCATCGAGCTGTTCCGAGACATCGAAGATCGGTGGAACAAGGGCCGCGCTGGGAAGGAATGGGACGAGTGCGATGATCTGCGCGCGCGGCGCTCGTGGGACAAGAAGCTGGGCGGCGGTCGCGAGAAGATCTTCGAGGTGCGCAAGCACTACAACGACGTCACCTTCATCGACGAGTTTCTGACGCCCGAGTTCGCGATCGAACAGAAGCTGTTCGTCTTCAACTTCAACGACAAGAAGAACACCTGGGAGATCGCGACCCGCGAGTTCAAGAAGGTGAAGGGCAAGCTGCTGCAGTCGCTCACCAACTTCGGGCAGCCGGTGATCGACGTCATCGACGCCAACTTCGAGAACAAGGGCGAGCTGGTGCTGGCCCACAAACACGACGGCGTCGACCTCGACCCCGGCTACGCCAAAGAGACCCTGAAGAACCTGCAGAGCCTCTGGCGGAGGCCGGTGGCCATCGTCACCCGCGCCGAGGGCAAGGGCCTGATGATGCGTCATGACGGCGCGACGTTCTCGGAGAAGAAGGTCGAGCTGTAGGGGCGCAGTTCGCCTGGGGCCGCCGCGGCGCGACTGGTCGCGCACGAAGACCGCCCAGCCGGCTCGACTCGCCCTATTCTGTCCGCCATGGCGACTCATCGGAACCCGACCCCGACCGTTGACTGCATCGTCGAGCTGCCGGGCGACCGCATCGTGCTCATCATGCGCAAGCACGAGCCGGTGGGCTGGGCCCTGCCCGGTGGGTTCGTCGACGAAGGCGAGGCGCTGCACACCGCCTGTATTCGCGAGGTGCGCGAAGAGACCGGCCTCGACGTCGACCTCTCGGAGCAGTTCTTCACCTACTCGGACCCGGCGAGGGACCCGCGCAAGCACACCCTGTCGACCGTCTACATCGGCTGGGCTGAAGGCGAGCCCAGCGGCAGCGACGACGCGGCCGACGCCAAGGCCTTTCACCTCGAGGCCCTGCCGAAGACCCTGGTGTTCGATCACGGCACCATCGTCGCCGACTACCTGGCCTACAAGCGCACCGGCAAGCGCCGGAAGATCTGATGCGCTTTTCCTCGAGCCACCCTGACGTGCACCATTCATGAGCCCTGCAGCCCCGTCTCCCGCCACCCGCGCTGTTTCCCTCGCCCGGCTCGCCGATGATCACTGGGACGTGCTGGTCGTCGGCGGAGGCATCACCGGCGCAGGCATCGCCAGAGACGCCGCCCTGCGCGGGCTCAAGGTGGCGCTCATCGAGAAGCTCGACTTCGCGGCCGGCACCTCGTCGAAGTCGTCCAAGCTGATCCACGGTGGGCTGCGGTACCTCGAGCAGGGCGAGCTGAAGCTGGTGTTCGAGTCGGTCAACGAGCGCAAGCGCCTGATGCGGCTGGCGCGGCATCTGGTGAGGCCCCTGCCGTTCCTGGTGGCCAGGTTCGCGGGCGATCGGCGCTGGTTGTTGACGCTGGATCTCGGCTTGTGGATCTACGACGGGCTGTGCGCCTTCGGCAGCTACCGCAACCACCGCACCTACCGCGCCCGGCGAACGCTGGCGCTCGAGCCCACCCTGCGGCGCCAGGGCCTGTCGGGCGGGGTGCTGTACTACGACGCGCTCACCGATGACGCGCGCCTGACGCTCGAGAACGTCATCGACGCCCACGGGCTGGGGGCCACCGTCGTCAACCACGTACGCGCCGGGGCGCTGCTGCGCGACGGCGACGCGATCTCGGGCGTCAGCGTGCACGACGAGCTGAGCGATGCGCGCTTCGACGTGCGGGCGCGGGTGGTGATCAACGCCACCGGCCCCTGGAGCGACGAGGTGCGGGCGCTGCTCGACGAGAAGCCCATCTTGAAGCCCACCAAGGGCGTGCACGTGGTGGTGGACGAGCAGCGACTGCCGATTCGCCACGCGCTGCTGGTCAACAGCCCGCGCGACAAGCGGGTGGTGTTCTGCATTCCCTGGGGCCTCGGCCGCACGGTGATCGGCACCACCGACACCTTCTTCGACGGCACCCCCGACCGGGTCGAGCCGACCGCCCAGGACGTCGACTACCTGCTCGAGACCGCCAACCACTTCGCCCCCGACGCGAAGCTCACCCCCGACGACGTCATCAGCACCTGGTCTGGCCTGCGCCCGCTGCTCAAGCCCCCGAACGAAGGCGCCGGCGCGTCACAGGTCTCGCGCGAGCACATGCTGTACGAGCGCAAGGGCTTCCTCACCATCGCCGGCGGCAAGCTGACCACGTACCGCAAGATGGCCAGCGAGGTGGTCGACCGCGCGGCCCGGCAGCTTCAGAACCCGGTGGCCTCGACGACGGCTGACCGGCCGCTGCCCGGCGCGAAGGGGCTGGAAGACTCGGACGAGGCGTTTCTGGCCTTCGCGAAGAGCCTCGAGGGGCCACACCGCGATGGCTCGGCCGCCCTTGGCTATGCAGAGATGTATGGGCAACGCGCGACCGGGGTGCTCGAGCGCGCCAACCGTGACGCGGCCGCCTCGGCCAGGCTCGACCCCGAGCTGCCCTGGGTCATGGGGCAGGTCGACGAGGCCATCGACGCCGAGTTCGCCCAGACGCTCGACGACGTGCTCTCGCGGCGCTTGACGCTGGTGCTGCGGGCGCGCGATCAGGGCCTGGGCATCGCCGAGCAGGTCGCCCAGCGCATGGCTCAGCGCCTCGGCTGGTCGCCCACTCGCACCGCTGCAGAGCTGGCGACGTACCGCGAGGTCGTCGAGTCCACCCGGGCCTTCCGCCGATCCTGAGCGGAGCGAGCAGGAAGTCAGGCGGGCCCCGATCGACGCGGGACCAGATGACAGCCCCGCGACCTGGGTTCAGCCCTCAGGGAGGGGTGAAGCCGCAGCCGAACCCACCATCGTTCGACGCGAAGTAGCGCGACTGGGGGAACTGGCAGACGTACGAGGTGATGCAGTAGCTCGAGCTGCCCGGAACGCCGTCGAGGCACTCGGACTCGATGCCGGCGTCTTCATTGTTGGGGCACTGCGACTTGCGAGAGCCGGCCGGGCAGATGCAGCTCCTGACGACGCCACCGTCACGCAAGCGCTCGACGGGGTCTGGCCCGCAGCGACCGGCATCAGTGCCCTGATTGCAGTCACTGTCGCTGTTGCAATAGTTCGGGCTGTTGTCACCCGTGAAGTCGACGCGAATGGGCCGCTCGTCGTAGTTCACCGGGCAGCCGCGATCGGCCTTGGTTCGCGAGCTGTTGGCCGAGACGGCTGAGCGGTCGTTGACCGTCGACGGCATGCAGGCGCTCACGGTGGCCATGGTCATCATGTTCTGCGCAATCCGCACGCACCGCATCGGCAGGGGGCTGCAGCTCGGCGAGAGGCTGCCGTTGGCGCACGCTCCCGCGCCCAGCAGGTACGCGGGCAGCGGCTTGTTGTTGCATTCCTGATCGTTCATGCAGGTCTGGCAGAAAGGCGGCTCGGGGGCCTTGTAGCAGCCGACGTCGTTCTGCTGGGCGATTGGGGGGCACGGGTCGGGAGAGCCGTCGCTGTTCTTGTCTTCACCGCAGCAGTACTCGCCAGTGCTGCAGGCGGCGCCGGCGCCGCCCTGCTGAACGCACGTCAGCTTCTTGCAGATGCGGGCGCCCGACTCGGTGATGCAGCCGAACGGCGAGCGGCAGTCGCGGTAGGCCTGACCCGTCACCGGGTCATCACCGGTGCGGCAGTCGGTCTCGCAGGTGAAGGCGGCCCGGTCGCAGTACCCGAGGTAGGGATCATTCACGTTGTTGCGCTCAGGGCATTCCGCGTTGTCCATGCAGGCGCCGTTGGCGCGGCAGCGGTTGGGGCTCATGGCGCCGCCGATCTTCTCGGGCCGGCAGGCCAGGCTCTCGCCGCCAAACGGGTTCGAGAGTGACTGCTTGCAGTCGTTGTCGCCCTGGCAGGGCGGCTTGCAGCGGCCCGAGCCGTAGAAGATCGAGTTCGGGTCGAGGCTCTTCTGGTCGACCCAGCAAGTCTGGCCGGGCGGGCAGCCAGGGGCGATTTCCTTCTGCTCGATGAAGTCCCACTTGCAGCGGGGCACGCAGATGCCGCCACAGGCGCCAGCGCCGGCGTCGGGCTGGCTGACGGTGCACACCGAGCCCGAGGGGCAGTTCCGGTCAGAGTTGCAGCCGACCTGAGTGCAGCTCTCTGTCTGGGGTTTGCAGAAGCCGGTGTTGTCGTCGATGGTGCCGCAGGGGCACTGGCCGACCTTCGCGTAGCGGCAGTACTTCTTGCCGCTGACGTCGCCCATGAAGCCGGCGCACTTGCCGACGCCGATGCCTTCCGGGGGCCCGAAGATGATGGAGTCGGTGCCGCACTCGTCGTCGTTCGAGCACTCCTGGCAGCTCTGCAGGCGTCGGCGGCAGGTGCCGGTCGCGTTGGTGGCCGCGGGCGCGTCGGTCTTGTGACAGATGCAGCCGGGGCCGCCTCGGAAGCAGGGGTCGTCCTGGTCGCCGGACTCCTGGCACTCGGCGTCGAGGCTGCAGCCCTGACCGAGCCGGGTGCCGACGCGGGCAGGGGCGCACTTGCCGCCCATCAGGTCGCAGATCGAGCCGTTCATGGAACGCGAGCACTCGAGGTCGTTCTTGCACTTCGCGATGCACTTCCCGGTCTCGCAGATGGGCTTGTCACTCTCGGTGCAGTCGTCGTCTTTGGTGCAGGGGGGCGGGCCGGCGTCGACGACCTCGACGGGCTTGGCGACGCACGCCTGATCGGTGCAGACCTGACCTTCGGCGCAGGAGCCACAGGTGGCGCCGCCGATGCCGCACGAGGTTTCGACATTGCCCGCCTGACACTTGCCGGCGCTGTCACAGCACCCACCGCTACAGGTGTCAGGGCCACACGGCTTTGGACAGCCCGGGGTCAGCACCGCGGTGAAGCCCAGCATCGCTGCAAAGACGGCTACCCGGAATTCAAGACGCATGAATCAGTGTCCTCGTTCGGCAAACGCTCGGCCCAAGCGTGTCACAGAGGTTACCTCCTAGCAGACTTCAGGGCCCAAGGCCCACCCACACTGCGCCGTCGGTCGTCGTTTCCTTCTTCCAGATGGGGACTTCCTGCTTGAGGCGATCGATCGCGAACTCGCAGGCCAGGAAGGCCTCTTTCCGATGGGGGGCCGAGGCGGCGATGACCACCGCCAGGGCGCCAGGCTCGAGCACGCCGACCCGGTGGTCGATGGCGAGCAGCACGTCGGGCCAGCGGGCCTGGGCCTGGCTGGCGATGAGCGCCATCTGCTTCTCGGCCATGCCCGGGTAGGCCTCGTACTCGAGGTGTGCGACAGGTTTGCCCTTCGAGGTGGCGCGCACCACGCCAGAGAACGACACCACCCCGCCCTGCCCCGGCGCGGTGACCGCGTCGACCACCTCGGCCAGCACCAGGTCCCTGTCGACCAGGCGAAACCGACCGCTGGTGCCCCCAGCCACCGGAGGAATGAGCGCCAGCTCGGCGCCGTCGCTGAGCTCGGTCTCGAGGGTGACGAACTCCTGGTCGATGGCCAGGCGCAGCGCCGGTCTCAAGGACACGAGCGCAGGCACCGTGGCCTCGAGGGCAGAAAGGGCCGTGCCCACGGTGGCGCCTGCCGGCAAGGTCAGCGCCTGCTGCGCGTGGCCCGCCTTCTCTCGCGCCGCCGCGAAGAAACGAACGGTGATGGTGAGGGTGGTCATCTGGCAGCGGGCTCGGTGGGGGTCAGCGTGAGCTCGGCGAAGAGGGTGGCTCCGAAGGGCGCGGGGCCGACGTCGACGAAGAGCTCGTCGACCTGGGTCAGCTGCTGCAGGAAGGTGGCGGTCAGCGCCTGGGTGGTGACGACCTTGCGCGAGTCGACTCCGGGCACCTGGCGGGGCTGCAGCACGTCGCGCTTGAGCTGGCCGACGTCGATGAGGGCGGTGAGGTGCCCGCTGCCACACGCGCCTTCCGACCGCCGGGCGAGCTCGGCGACGAGATCGACGCTGCCCGTGTCGGCCAGGCGCCGCCCGAAGCGGAGGTAGAGCGTGTCGGCGTCGAGCGCCAGCTCGAGGGGGTGCTCGAGGGCCCGGGTGCGCCACAGCTGAAAGGCCTTCTGCGAGGCGGTGTCGAAGGACTCCTGGCGTCGCGAGAGCACGCGGTCGATGAGCGCCGCGACGGGCAGCCGGTCAGGGGCCTGGGTCTCGCCCAGCACCGTGACCCGGGGCGCCGGCCTCCCGCCCGCGGCGATGGTGGCCGCGAGGAAGCCCTCGACGTCGAAGGACATCGACAGATCGACCCTGCGGCTGAGCACCGCGAGGGCGCCACGAACTTCAGGCCCGTCGTCGTCATCGAGCGGGACCCCGACGGACTTGAGCAGCTCGGCGAGCGGAGCGTCGACGCAGAGGGCGGCAACGGACCCTTCTGGCGCGTGCGCCAGCAGCCTCTGGGGGCGCGTCGCGGGCGGCGTCGACCACAGCGGCTTCGGGCCCAGCGCGCGGGCGACCAGGCGCACCGAATCGCGTTGAAACCTCAAGGCGCCGACCCCCAACGTCCACCCCGATGGCTTGACCCGACTCGAGGCGCGCGTCGAGGCCTCGGGGCGCGCCAGCACCACGACCCCGCCGCTGGCCAGGTCAGCGAGCGCCGAGGCGGTCTCCCCGTCAGCCTCGAGGCCCAGCGGCGGCGCGCGGCGCACCGCCTCGGACAAGCGCTGCAGCTCGTCTGGGGTTTCGCCGATCACCGCGAAGAGCGTGCCGCGATCGACGAGCACCTGCAGCCGACCGCGGGGGCCCGAAAACGCCGCCTCGCCGTCGGGGCGATAGCCGTGATCGACGAGCCACTCGCCAAAGGCCTTCTTGGCCAGCGCGTCGTCCACCACGCCGACGAAGGACACCAGGCCCGAGGCGCCCCTGGGCAGATACACGCCCAGCCCCTCGAGGGGGTCGAGAGACGATCGCCCGACGGCTCCCGGCTCGAGGGTGAACGCCACCAGGGGCACCGAGTCGAGCAGGCGCTGCACGGTCGCCGCCGAGCCGAGCCGCTCGAGGAAGTCGACCGACGGCGCCAGCTCGTCGACGGACCGGAACACCAGCGCGGCCTCGGCGTCGGCGGCGACCGCATGAAACGGGTGCCGAACCTGCACCAGCACCGAGATGCGATCGGTCACGCGCTCGCCCTCGAAGGCCTTCACCTCGAAGCGTCCGCCGCGGGCGAAGGCGTGCGAGACGACCTGGCCCATTTCAGGCGGCGTGCCGTCTGCGAAGTCCCACCGGCGCGGTGACTCAGCCGAGAATGAGACCAGGGTGCCGGTGTCGACGCCCTGCTCGCGACGCTCTTCCCTGACGGCGCGCAGGCACCCCGACAGGCAGACCACCAGCTGCAAGGCACCAGCGAGCCGCCGCACGGAATCGGGCGCGCTTTCCTACAGGTCGAACGCCAGGCCGAAGAGCCAATACCGGCTGGAGAAGACGAGGGGCACCGACGACGACCTGAAGGTCTCTTGCACGTTGATCTCGGCGAAGAGGTACGTGTGGTTGACGCCGATGCTGGAGTCGAAGTCGCGCGCCAGGCGCTGATCGAGGAAGTCGAGCATCAACGACAGGCCCGCGGTGAACGACAACCCGAAGGACACGCCGCGCGCTTCCACGCCCTCGTATGTCTCGATCTTCTGGCCCTTCTCGATCCACCACGGAATCGCGACGAAGCTGCCCTTCACGTAGGGCACCACGGGCACGTTGTATTTGAGCGCCGCCCAGTCGAAGCGATAGCTGATGCCTGGGCGAATCGAGATGAGCCGAAGGCCCGTCGATTCGTCGGCGAAGAGCGTGGTGCCTGCGATGAGGGCCTTCCCGAACTTCTCGGCGTAGCCGACGGTGACGCCTCCCGAGAGAGTACCGAAGCCCTGCCACACCATGTACTCGAGGCCGACTTCGCCCATCAGCATCGGGTTGACGCCAAAGAGCTGGGTAAACGGGTCGTTCTCTGGAAACGAGCGGCTGAAGAGCGGCGTGTAGGGCCCCAGCTTGAGCTCGAGGGTGAAGTTTCGAGGGCTCTCGAGCGCGATGGCGCCAGCGGTGACGGTGCCAGGCGCGGCGGCGCACAGCGCGGCGGTGAGGACTGCGGCGATCATGACGGACGTCTCCTCGAGAGAAACACCAGCGCGGCGAGCGGCAGCAGACCCGAGGCGAGCTGGCAGCCTCCGGTGTCGGTGCCGCCGCGTTCACGGTACAGGCCCCACAAGCCGATGGTCTTGACGGGCAAGCCGGTGGACCGCTCGCCGTCGACGCTCTCATTTCCGGCACCGTCGACGGCGCGGAGGAAGACCTCGTAGGTGGTGCCGTTGGCAAGGTTGCCGAGCGTCACGTCCTTATTGCGGTTGACGCCTGCGTTGGCGCGGCGAGCGAAGTCCGTCTCGCCCTGGGCGCGCACGAAGGGGACCACCTCGGTCACGTCGCTGGCCGCGGAGTAGGTGACCTTCAGCCCGCTGTCTTGCGAACGAACGGCGGTGATCACGGGAGCGTTGGGCGCCTGCGAATCGTAGATGATGCGCAGGGGGCTGGCCTGGGTGGGGGTCGTGGCCGCTCCGCCGATGCCTCCGAAACAGTTGGGCGAGGTCTGCACCACCGCGCAGATCTTATGTTCTTTGGTGATGTTCGCCTGACCGCACGGGGTGGGGCTGCCCGTCTTGAACCCGGGCAGCCCGTCGACGACGATGGTGAAGGTGCCCTGCCTCAGCGTGGTCAACTGCGGGAGGGGCACCGGGTCGTATTCCTTGTCGTCTTTCCCGGGCTCGTTCCCGCAGGATGTCGCATCGGTCGACCAGATGCGCAGGTTGCCGCAGGCCTGAGGGAACTGCTGGGTCCAGATCCAGTACAGGAGCAGGCTGCTGTCACACGACGAGGCGCCGATGACGAGCTGATCCGTCGTCGACTGGGGCGTCTCGCGAATACCGAAAGCAGTGGTGGTCTGCGCGAGCGCGGGCGTCACCAGCAGCAACAGGGCACAACCAAGGGTGCGCATCGGGCCAGCGTCGTAGCAACAGCAAGGCCAGCAGGCGAGCCCGCAGCTACCCGAAACCTCATGGGAAATCAGCGGGTGGCGTTGAGGGGCCTGACAATTTGTCACTCGCGGTCAGCCAGCTCGAGCGCGACGTCGAGGGCCGAGTCAGCGGTGCGGAAGGTGTTGTCGACGGTGGCGACGAGCTGCACGCGCTCCCCCTGGGTGCGAACCCGGCCCACGTGCACGGCGGCGTCGTCGGTGGTGAGCATCGGCATGGGGAAGACGTTCTCGGCCGGGTCATCGAGCACCTTGAGGCCCGAGTCTTCTTTCAAGGTGGCGCGCACGCCGTCGGCGTCGACGCGGTGGCCGAGGTGGGCCGAGATGATCAGCGTCAGGCCATGGTAGGTGGGGACGAGCAGCGAGGTGGCGGTGAGCGCCGGAAGTTTCTCTCCGCCCCACACTCTCGCCGACTCGACCAGCAGCGCGCGCTCGGACAGCGAGAGGCCATTCTCGAGCGGCCCGACGGTGGGGATGATGTTGAACGCCAGCCGGTGGGGGAAGACCTCGAGATCAGGGTCTTTGCCGTTCATCAGCTCGGCGGTCTGCTTCGAGAGCCGCTCGACGCCGGCCATGCCGTACGACGCCGCGCTGTGGAGCACGGTGACGTCGGCGAAGGTGAGCCCGAACTGGGCGCGCAGGGGCTCGAGGCAGCGGGTGAAGGCCTGGGTGGTCGCCTGCGCCAGCGACACCACCCGGCCGGGGAAGGGCCGGTCGAGCACGCCGTCATTTACGCCGGGCACCACCAGGGGCACCTGCGCGTCGAGGCGGTGACTGCCGGACAGGTCGACCACCCAGACGCCGAGCTGCTGGGCCTGGTGCGCGAGGGCCTTCGCGGCGTCGGCTGGTACGGCGAGAATGGCGACCCGCACGCCGGTGAGCGATTCCCGGGACATCTTCTCGATGACGATGGACTCGTCGGCATAGTCGACCTCTTCGCCGGCGACGCGATCGGTGGCCAGCGCGCGCACCGACTCAACGGGGTGCTGCCTCGACGAGAGCGCTTGAAGGACCTGGCGGCCGACAAGGCCCGAGGCTCCGATGACGGCGATGATGGGGTCGGCCATGGTGCGTTTCAGGGCTCTTTCGAGGGAATGAGCAACCGGGCCTTCGACTCGACGCCCGGCATGGGGGGAAACTTCGGGTTCTCTTCGGCGCCGCTGCCACGCACGTAGTGGGGCTCGAGGGCGAAGAGCGCTTCGGGGGCGTACGCCACGGGCCACTGCGCCAGGCGCGCGAGCGAGACGGCCGAGGGAACGTGCGGGGCGTCCAACAGGTGGTGTGAGGGCACGCCCAGCGCTTCGAGGGCGACCCGATACTCGGGCACCGCGGGGCCAATCATCATCGCGGCGGGAGTCTCCCGGAGACGAGCGGCGAAGGCCTCGAGCGGAAGAGACGTCTCATCGGCCAGCGGCTCGATCACGTCGTCATCGCGGCGACGGTACCGGCCCAGGTACAGGTCGTTCCTCTTCACCACTGCGGCGCAGAAGAGCTCGGTCTCCATCGGCCCCTCCAGCGCCAACGCGCGCAACGACGACACGCCCACCAGCGGCACCTTCAGCGCGTACGAGAGCCCTTTCAGACACGACAGGCCGATTCGAAGGCCGGTGAAGGACCCGGGCCCCAGGCCGCAGCAGAGGCCGGTGAGCGAGCGCAGCGTCAACCCGTGGCGCAGCAGCAACTCCTGAATCACCGCGGGCAGCACGTCGCTTTGCTTCTTCGGAGGCCCGATGAGGACGTGCTCGACCAGCGCGCCCTCTGGCGTCAGCAACGCCAGAGACAAGGTCAGGCACGAGGTGTCGAGAGCCAATCGCATCGGGGAAGGACCGCGTCTAGCAGCCCCTCAGCGGAACAGCTTGGTGATGTCGTTCTTGAAGACCAGCACCAGCAACATGCCGATCACCACCAGGCCGAAGACGTTGGCGAACTCACGCACCTTGAGCGGAATCGGGCGACGGCGAATGCCTTCCCAGAAGGCTGCGAGCAGTGAGAACCCGTCGAAGATGGGAATGGGCAGCAGGTTCACCAGCCCCAGGTTCACCGACACCACGGCCATGTTCATCAGGTAGACGTCGAGCCCCGCCTCTGCGCTCTTGGTGGCGACCTCGAAGACGGCGATGGGGCCGCCCACCGCTTCGAGGGGCACTCCGCCGGTGAAGAGCTTCACCAACACCAGGCCGATCATGCGAATCGCCTCGGGCACCTTCTTCAGCGCCATCACCAGCGCGTCTTTGGGCCCGACGAAGATGGTCCGGGTCTCTGCGGGGGTTCCTTCGGCGAGCGGCGACGCGAACCGCATCGTGCCGAAGAGCAGCGACTCTCGTGTGTTCTTGAAGTCGTCGTACGACTTCTCGGCTACGCGGGTGATCACGGCCGTGCGTTCTTCAGCGCCGCTGCGCCATGTCACCTTGAAGGGGCGCTTCTCGTGTGAGCTCATCTTCAGCGCGAAGAGGTACGACGACTGCACAGGGCTCTCGTTGATGGCGACGAAGCGATCGCCGCGTTTGAGGCCCGCCAGGTCAGCGGGGCTCCCGGGCACCACGTCAGCCACGTAGAGGTCCCAGCTCTCGGCGCCCAGGGCCTGGTAGCCGACGCCTGGCTGCTTCTCGACGGTCAACTCGAGCACTTTGGGGCGTTCGACCACCGCACCGCCGACCACGATGCGATCGAGTCGCGCGACCAAAACCTGTAATGGGCCCGTGGCCGCCGACGTCGCAGCGATCAACTGCACCTCATCGGCGATGGGCTGACCATTGAGCGTCAACACCCGGTCGAACGTCTTGAAACCCGCGCGCTCAGCGGCAGATCCTGCGGGCACGCCCAGCACCGCCGCGGACGATCCGGACACAATGCCCAATAGGGCGCGGTTCACCTTCTCGAGCGGGTTCGACTCATCGATGCTGAGCGCCGGGTTGATCTGAAACGTGAACTCTTCTTCGCCGCGCCTGACGGTGACCGGAACCGCCTGCTCGACACCTTTGAGGGCGTCAGTGATCTCGGCGAACCGCACAATGTCACGGCCGTTGACCCGAGTGACGAGGTCACCGGGCCTGATGCCTGCGATCGCCGCTGGCATGTCGGCCGCCACCCAGCCCACCCGTGGCGTGAGGTAGGTGGTGTCGCCCAGAAATGCGAAGAAGTACAAGAAGACCGGGAAGATGAGGTTGAAGGCCGACCCCGCACCCATGATGATGGCCCGCTTCCACCATGGCGCCGCGAAGAGGCCCCGAGCCCGGTCGGGGTCGTCCAGGTCGGCCTCTTCACCCGGGTAATCGCCGTGCATCTTGACGTAGCCGCCCAGCGGCACCCATGCGACCTGGTACTCGGTCTCGCCGCGCCGAAACCCGAAGATGCGCGGCCCGAAGCCTACCGAAAACTTGAGCACCTTCACGCCAGCCCACTTGGCCGCCAGGAAGTGCCCCAGCTCGTGCACCGTCACCAGCACGCCGAGGAAGATCAGGAAGACGATCAGCTGTTGCGGACCAGACATGTGCCGCGAACGGTAACGGACTCCGAGGGCCGCCGCACCCTCTGGCGCCCCTTCAGGCCAGGTTCGGCCGCAGGAACAACAGGTACAACAGCAGCGCGGGCGCGTTGAAGATCAGCGCATCGACCCGATCGAGCATGCCGCCGTGCCCGGGGATGATGTTGCCCGAGTCCTTCACCCCGTAGGCGCGCTTGAGCATCGACTCGCACAGGTCTCCGGCGGGGCCCAGCAGGCTGCCCACGGTGCCCAGGTAGACGCAGTCGGTGATGGTGAGGGCCTCGAAGAAGAACGCGCGCTGCAGCAGCAAGAAACCGATGGCGCCCACGAAGCCGCCGAAGAACCCTTCCCAGCTCTTCGAGGGGCTGACCTCGGGGTACAGCTTGTTCTTCCCGAAGAAGCGGCCGACGAAATAGGCCGTGGTGTCGTTGCCCCAGGTCATCACCAGGGCCACCACCACCCACCAGCCGCCGTCCTGGCCGTTGCGAATCACCATCATCGCGGTGAGCCCGGCGCTGCCGTAGACGAACGCCGTGAGCAGCTGCGCGGTGCGCATGGGCCCGTCAGGCAACGGCTCGTTGAGCAGGTGCCAGACCCAGGCTGCGAAGAGCACCAGTCCAGTCCCGCCCAGGACCAGCGCCGCAGCGTCCAGTGGGCGCCAGGCCGGCGCCAGCGGCATCAAGCCTGCCAGCAGCACCGTGAACCAGCCGATGGGTGAGAGGTGCTTGAGGGTGATCAACACGTACTCGCGCGCGCACGCAGCGGCGGCGAAGCCCAGCAACACCGCCGAGAAGTAGCCGCCCCGGTAGAGCAGGAAGAGCACCACCGGCAGCAGCACCACCGCGCTCAACGACCTCAACAGCAGGTTGCGGTTCTTCTCGGTCACTTCGTCACGTCCCGGCCCGGCGCAGCTGCGGACCCGTCAGCCCAAACCGCCGCTCACGGGTCTGAAACTGCAGCAGCGCGTCAGCGAACTCCCGACCCTTGAAGTCTGGCCAGGCGATGTCGGTGAAGACGAACTCGGCGTACACGGTCTGCCACACCAGGAAGTTCGACAGCCGCTGCTCGCCGCTGGTGCGGATGACCAGGTCGACCGGGGGCAGACCCGCGGTCCACATCGCGTTCGTCAGGTGGTCCTCGGTCACCTCGCCCGGGGCCAGCGCGCCCGCCGCCACCTGGTGGGCCAGGGTCTGCACCGCGTGCACGATCTCTTCCCGCCCGCCGTACGACAGCGCCAGGGTCAACGTCATGCCCCGGTTGCCCGCGCTCTCGGCCCGCAGCGCCTCGAGGGGCTCGCTCACGTAGCGCGGCAGCTTCGACAGCTCGCCGATGGCGTTGAGCCGAATGCCGTTCTGCATGATCTCATCGCGTTCCTGCAGCAGGTACTCGCGCAGCAGCTCCATCAGGCCGGCGACCTCGGCCGGTGGCCGCGACCAGTTCTGCGACGAGAACGCGTACAGCGTCAGCGCCTCGACCCCGACGCGGCGGGCCGAGCGGGTCACCTCGCGCACGCTGCCCGAGCCCTCGCGATGCCCTTCCAGCCGCGGCAGGCCCCGCACCTCGGCCCAGCGGCCGTTGCCGTCCATGATGATGCCGACGTGCTTCGGCACCGCGCGCTGCTTCACCCGACCTTCGAGCTCTGAGATCGATTCCATGGCGTCTTCGAAGAGGCGCGCACCGTATGGCAGATGCGGTGGGCGCCTCAAAGCCTCCGTTGGCTCCCCGCAGTCTCGATGGTGGACCAAAGCGGCCGCTGTGCAGCCATGGCGACCGGTCGAAGCGCAGCGGTGATCGGGCGTTTCGACAATCGGCAGGCGTCGCATAGGCTCCGCGCCGCGCATGCCCCCCAAGGTGATCGGCCCCTACCGTGTGCTGGAGACCCTGGGCAGCGGCGGCGTGGGCACCGTGTACCGCGCCATCGATCGACGCAGCGGAGAGAGCGCCGCGCTCAAGCTGTTGTCGACCGGGCCCGCCCTCGACCCACGCGCCGCGCGCCGCCTCGCCCGGGAGTTCGAGACCCTCGAGCAGCTCTCGCACCCCAACGTGGTGCGCGTCTACGACACGGGCGTGTTCCAGGGGTACCCGTACCTCGGCATGGAGCTGGTCGAGGGGCTCACCCTTCGCCACTACCTCTCGCTGGCCGACGAAGACCTGGCGAGCGATCAGGGGCTGGTGCGGGCCATCTCGCTGCACCGCAAGGCGATGAACGCCGCGGGCCCCGACTCGATGAGCGACGACAGCGACGACGCCGACGAGAACGATGAAGATCCGTCGGGGGTGTTCACCCTGGCCTCGTTCGGTGAAGAGCCGCCCAGCGACGAGTGGTCTGGCTCGGCCAGCGCCGACGAAGAAGAGTTCGAGTCGGGGCCGGCGTCGGTTCGCCACCTCGCCGATCTCGCAGACGAGCCCGACACCAACGCGCCCTTCACGTCAGAGGTGGCGCTGCCGTGGGACGTGCCGACCGCGCGAGCGCAGCGCCTGCCGAACGCGCGCCCCAGCGAGCTCGAGCTGGCCGCGCTCAATCGCCCCGAGCGCGTGGGGCGCCTGAAGGACGCCATGCTGCAACTCACCGAGGCCCTGGCCTACATTCACGGGCACGGCCTGATTCACCGCGACCTCAAGCCGACCAACGTGATGGTGGACGAAGACCGCACCGTGCGCCTGATGGACTTCGGGCTCGCCAAGTTCCTGGCTGACGACGCGGCGGTCACCGCTGACGGCCGGCTGGTGGGCACCTACCGGTACATGGCGCCTGAGCAGGTGCTCGGAGAGCCCCTCGACGCCCGCACCGATCTCTACGGCCTCGGAGTGATCCTCTACGAGCTGCTGTCCGGGCGGCCGCCCTTCGAGGCGAAGACGCCCTACGAGCTCTGGCAGAAGGTGCTCGAGACCGACGCGCCGGCCATCTCCTCGTTGAACCCCCGGGCCGATCGCACGCTCTCGCGGGTGGCGGCGAAGCTGATTCGCAAAGAGCCCGACGACCGGTTCCAGACCGCCGAAGAGGTCTACGAGGCGCTGCTGCAGGCGTGAGTGAGGTCATTCGCCACTCGTTGACCGTGCCCGCCGACGAGAGCGGCCATCGCATCGACGTCTTCGTGGGCGCGCGGCTGTCGCTCTCGCGCCACCGGCTCAAGGCGCTCTTCGAAGCCGACGCGGTGCGGGTCGACGGGCGCAAGGTGAAGAAGGGGCAGAGCCTGATCGCGGGGCAGGTGGTGACCGTGGACCTGCTCGATGCTCCCAGGGGGGCGGTGGCGGACCCGTCGCTGCAGGTGCCGGTGCTCTTCGAGGACGAGGCGCTGATCGCCGTCGACAAACCAGCCGGTATTCCCACCCAGCCGCTGGTGCCGGGTGAGACGGGCACCGTGGCGAACGCGTTGATCGCGAAGTGGCCAGACCTGGTCTCGGTGGGCGACGACCCGCGCGAGGCAGGCCTCTGTCATCGGCTCGACGTCGAGACCTCGGGCGTGCTGTTGGCGGCGAAGCGCAAAGACGTGTGGCAGACCATGCGCGCGGCCTTCAGCGAGTCGGGCGCCGTCGACAAGCGGTACACCGCGCTGGTCTGTGGGCCGCTGGCCGATGAAGGCGAGATCGAGCTGCCCCTGTTGCACGCGGGCGATCACGTGCGCCCCGGGTTGTCGGGGGAAGACGCCCGCCCTGCCCGAACGCAGTTTCACGTTCTCGCACGAAGAGGAGCGCTCTCGCTGGTCGAGGTGCGGCTGTTCACGGGGGTGCTTCACCAGGTGCGCGCGCACTTCGCGGCTATCGGGGCGCCCATCGGGGGTGACGCGCTGTACGGAGGCCGCAGCGAGCCGGGCCTTGCCCGCTTCTTCCTGCACGCATCGTCGCTGTCGTTCCCCCACCCCGTCACGGGCCAGGCGCTGCGCATCGAAAGCCCGTTGCCCGAGGCCCTTCGAGGGGTGCTGGAGCGTTTGGTGCCGGGCGCCCACTGACGCCTGGGTCGAGGTGACGCGGTGAACAAGCCCCGGTCCATCATTCACCTCGACATGGACGCGTTCTACGCGTCGGTCGAGCAGCGCGATGAGCCAAAGCTCAAGGGCCGCCAGGTGATCGTGGGCGGGCACCCGAAGCGCGGCGTGGTGCTGGCGGCGTCCTACGAGGTGCGGCCGCTCGGGGTGCGCAGCGCGATGCCCATGGCGCGCGCGCTGCTGCTGGCGCCACAGGCGGTGGTGGTGCGCCCCCGCTTCGAGGCCTACGTCGAGGCCAGCGAGGCGGTGTTTCGAATCTTCGAGCGCTACACGCCGCTGATCGAGCCGCTCTCGCTCGATGAGGCGTTCCTCGACGTGACGGGCTCGCAGGCGCTCTTCGGCGACGCAGCGGCCCTGGCCCAGCGCATTCGGGCCGAGGTTCGTGACGAGCTGCACCTGCCGGTGTCCGCGGGCATCGCCGAGGTGAAGTTCGTGGCGAAGATCGCCTCTGACCTCGGCAAACCCAACGGGCAGAAGGTGGTGCCGTCAGGGACCGCGAGGGCGTTTCTGGCGCCGCTGCCGGTGTGGAGGCTGTGGGGCGTCGGCCCGAAGACCGAGCAGCAGCTGGCCCGCCATGGGCTGAAGACCATCGGCGACGTGGCGGCGCGGGAGCTGACCTGGCTGACCGAGACCCTGGGGCCGGCCGGTCAGCACTTCTTCGAGCTGGCCAACGGCGTCGACGAGCGCCCGGTGGTGCCCGATCGCGAGGCGAAGAGCGTGGGCGCGCAGGACACCTTCGAGGACGATCTGCTCGGGGAAGAAGCGCTCGGCCCCCACATACACGGTCAGGCGCTGCGGGTCGGGCGTCGGCTTCGCAAGGCCGGGCTCAAGGCGCGCGTGGTGCAGTTGACGGTCAAGTACGACGACTTTCAGAGCATCACCCGAAGGCGCACGCTCGAGCAGCCGACCGATGATGGCCAGACGTTGTACCGCGAGGCGATCGCGCAGCTGACGCGCGTCGACCTGTCCCGAAAGGTTCGCCTGACCGGGGTCTCGGCGCAGGACTTCGTGCAGCAGGGCGCGCAGCTGGGGTTGTTCGCGCCTGACGCGCCGGTGAAGCACGACAAGCTGAACGCGGCCCTCGACCAGATCGCCGCCCGCTTTGGGACCAAGGCCGTGGTGACGGCCGATCTCTCGACCGCCGAGGCGCTCACGCCCCGTGACGGCTTCTACGCAGAAGAGAAACAGGCGCGCGCGAAGCAGGCGCAGCAGGCTCCGAAAGACTCGGTGAGGGTCGTGCTCGACGAGGAGTGAGATCGCCGGTGCTGGACCGGATCCGGTGCGACACGCCCTGGTCGAGCGCAGTCGCCCGCGTCGGTTGGGCCGTTGCGATTGGCCCCTGGACGAACCCGACCCGGGGAAGGACCCTCGTCCCAGCGCGCGAAGAGGCAACGTGCTTCGCTGGAGGAGAGCACCTGCGGGGCTTGAAGAAGCCGCTTGCGGGGCTTGAAGAAGCCGCTTGCGGGGCTTGAGAGGCCGCTTGCGGGGCTTCAAGAAGCCGCTTGCGGGGCTTGAAGAAGCCGCTTGCGGGGCTTCAAGAGGCCGCTTGCGGGGCTTCAAGAGG